>Ga0079224_100012133_pt1 | contig 11916 bp, 12 predicted proteins | sample Stecom2015_FD_80414 | JGI IMG/M metagenome (GOLD analysis project Ga0079224, IMG submission 80414) | Agricultural soil microbial communities from Utah to study Nitrogen management - Steer compost 2015 | ecosystem: Environmental > Terrestrial > Soil > Agricultural land | place: USA: Utah... | reverse complement strand
GCTGCCGACGAGGCGCTCTGGCCAGGCACCCGCCGGAACCGCGCGGAGCTCGCGGACGACGGCGGTGGCGACACACGCGGAAGCAATGGAAAGCCAGCCCGCTGAGGCACTGGAGGCTTCGGGGCGCAGAAGGTCGCGCCAGAGCACGAACGCTGCCACCGCGAGCGAGATCGTCTGTACGAACTTCACAGGGACCCGCAGCGTCGACACCGCAGCTGAAAAGTCCGGCCGGACGTCCAGCAGCACCGTGAACAGCCCTCCCGCCGCGAGCACGGCGAGTACCAGCCCGGCCAGGGTCACGGTTTCGAGCGGCATGGGAGGACGCCGGATATCGGCCTTGAGTGATTCGATGAGCCGATCGGTGTCCATGTCAGTCGCGCCCGAAATTGGCGGCGATCGCGGTCAGGCCGCAATGCAGCGCCACTCGCACCGCGCCCTGGCTGATTCCGAGGCTGTTTGCCACATCGGCGATCGAATGTCCCTCGACGGCGATCGCCGCCACGACGGCACGCTGGCGTGCCGCCAGACTATCGAGCGCGCGCGTCAGTTCCCGGGCACTCAGGGACTCGTTTGCTGGCGCAGCAAGCGAATGCGCCATGTCTTCGATGTCCACCTCGGCGCGGCGACCATGCCGGCGGCACGCATCGATGAACTTGTACCGCGCGATTGCAAATATCCACGGAAGGATCGGCTCCGAAGGCCGCCACGTGTGACGCTTCAGGTGAATGGCGAGCAGCGTCTCCTGCACGATGTCCTCCGCGTCGATCCCGGTTCCGGTGCGCGCCAGCTTGCGACGGGCAGAGCCGCGAACGATCGCGGCCACGCGATGCAGGAAGTCGCTGTACGCTGCCTCGTCGCCACCGAGCGCGGCACGCATGCGTGCGGCGAGCGCGGCCTCCTGGTCACCGCTCACCCGTCTCCTCCCCTGGTTCGCTGCAGGCCCGGGGTTTGTTACCCGCGCGATCGTTCTGCATGGACGACCTCGTCGCGTACCGGGATCACAACTCCGTGTACACGCAAACACGAGCGTAACACCGCACGGGCGCGGTTCGAAAGACGCAAGCACCGGCCGACGCGGCCGGGGCCAACCGACCAAGGGAGTGATGCACCATGAACCGTCAACTTCTCAATCTCGCCCTCGCCAGCTCGCTGGCTGCGGCCTTTGTCGGGCTGCAGGCGCCCGCCAAGGCGCAGGAGACGGAGAAATGCTATGGCGTCGCGCTCAAGGGCCAGAACGACTGCGCCGCCGGACCCGGCACCACCTGCGCCGGAACGTCGACCGTCGACTATCAGGGAAACGCCTGGAAGGCGGTGCCGAAGGGAACCTGCACGTCGATGGAGCTTCCGGGGAACCGGATGGGCGCTCTCGAGCCGCTTGATCGCGACCTTCCGAAGACCTGACGCGCGACATGGGAGGGAGTCCCGTCGGTCGGGACTCCCACCACTCCTGACCTTTCAAGTTCGTGCAGCGGAGCATCGAATGCGTGTCATGACACCCGACATCGCCCTGGAAGGCTTGCCGCCGCGGGCCGGCATTGGGCTGAAGCCCCGGCATTACCACGACCTGCTGTCCGACATTCCGGACCTTGGCTTCGTCGAGGTTCACGCCGAAAACTACATGGGGGCGGGCGGACCGCCGCATCGCTACCTCGCAGCCGTCCGGGAGCATTACCCACTGTCCCTCCACGGCGTCGGTCTGTCGATCGGCGGGGCGCTGCCGCTCGACACGGCTCATCTCGTGCGCCTGCGCCGACTTGTCGACCGATACCGACCGCAGTCGTTTTCGGAGCACCTTGCCTGGTCGACCCACGAAACCGGCTTCCTCAATGACCTCCTTCCCGTGCCGTTGACGAAAGAGACGCTCGATCGGGTCTGCCGGCACGTCGACGAGGTCCAGGAGTTTCTCGGTGTCCGGATGTTGCTGGAGAACCCGGCCACCTATGTGGTGTTCGCGGAGAGCACGATCGACGAGGCCGACTTCCTCGCCGCCGTTTCGGAACTAACCGATTGCGGCCTCCTGCTCGACGTCAACAACGTCATGGTTTCCGCCGTCAACCACGGCTTCAGCCCGCACGCCTACATCGACAGGTTTCCGGTCGAGCGCGTCGGCGAAATCCATCTCGCCGGTTACGACGAGACATGCGACGGCAGCGGCCGGCGGCTGTTGATCGATGCCCATGCAAAGGCGGTCCCGCCCGATGTCATGGCGCTTTACCGCTACACGCTGCGCCGCACCGGCCCCATGCCCACCCTGATCGAGTGGGACAATGATGTCCCGGACCTTCCGGTTCTCCTGGCCGAGGTGAAACAGATCGAGGCGACGCTTTCTGCCGAGGCAGCCCGCCACAATGCGAGGCAGGTGGCCTGATGGCCATGGACGAAACACAGGCGGCGTTCGCCGCGGCGCTTACCGACCCGACGCTATCGCCCCCGCCCGGAGTGACCACGGTCTGGGGCGTGGCTGACCAGGCGCGGTTCGCCGTCTATCGCAACAACGTGACGGTCAGCCTCGTCGCGGCGCTGAAGGCCCGTTTTCCGGTGACGGCGAGGCTGGTCGGCGACGCATTCTTCCGGATGATGGCCAGGGACTACGTCGCCGCCCGCAAGCCGGCAAGCCCCCTCTTGTTCGAGTATGGCGACGATTTCCCCGAATGCATTGCCGCCTGCGCAGCAGCGGCGCCGGTGCCCTATCTGCCGGACATCGCCAGTGTCGAGGTTGCCTGGTCACGTGCCTATCATGCCGCGGAAGCCACGCCGCTCGATCTTCGGGAACTTGTCGCCCTGTCACCCGAGACGGTTTTGTCGGCCCGGTTGGCGCGGCATCCGGCCACAGCCATCGTGCGGTCCATCCATCCTGTCGGGTCGATCTGGGCAGTCCATCAGGGCGATGCGATCAAGCCGGTGACAGACTGGCGCGGCGAAGACGTGCTGGTCGTCCGCCCGGGCGCCGAGATCGGCGTTCACATCCTGCCGCCGGAGGACGCCGACTTTGTCGCCGCTGTGATGACCGGGTCAACGATCGGAGCAGCCGGAGAGGCCGCGGCGATCGCCAACCCGTCCTTCGATATCGGCCGCGCCCTCTCCGGGCTGGTGCGCCTGGGTGCCGTCACCGGTATTCGGCTCGGCGGGCAGGAGCGCGCACAGTGAGCACCACACGTTCCCGCCGCGGATGGCACATCTCCAAGGCTGTTCAACTGATGCGGCACGCCGATGCCGTGCTGGCCATCCTTCCGCCGGCCTTGCCGCTGCTGGTGCTGCGGTGCGCCCTTGCCATCCCGTTCTTCCGCTCCGGCCTGACAAAGTGGGACGGGTTCGTGTTGTCGCCGGGTGCGCGATATCTTTTTGCCGAAGAGTTCAGGTTGCACCTGTTCGGCAACACCTACCCGTTTCCGGCGCCGATCCTGTTCGCTTGGGTTTCGGCCATCGCCGAAATTGCGATGCCGCTCCTGCTGATCGCCGGTCTCGGAACGAGGTTTGCAGCTCTCGGAATTCTCCTGATGACGGCCGTCATCCAGCTCACCATCCCTGACGGCTGGGCAAATTTCCACCTGCCCTGGGCGGCAATGGCCCTGACGCTCGTCGTCTTCGGCGGCGGACCGCTTTCTGTCGACAGGCTTGGCGTTTCTGCGAGCCGCGACTGAGCTCGCTTGGATGGGCAGCCGCCGGCCGCCTATGGATTTTGGCGGGCGCGCGCCATATAACGTGGCGGCGAGGCAGGCCCGGTCGCCATCCAGCACACTCAGGTATCGACGGACACGGCACGTGGAGGAGCCATGGCTGGTCATTCCCAGTTCAAGAACATCATGCATCGCAAGGGCCGCCAGGATGCAGCCCGGTCCAAGCTGTTCTCGAAGCTCTCGCGCGAGATCACCGTCGCGGTCAAGGAGGGCGGCCCCGACCCAGCGGCCAATCCGCGGCTCCGGCTCGCCATCCAGCAGGCGCGCGGCGAGAACATGCCAAAGGACAACATCGACCGGGCCATCAACCGTGCCGCTGGCGACGACAGCGCGATCTATGAGGAAATCCGCTACGAAGGTTACGGTCCTGGCGGTGTCGCAATAATCGTCGAGGCCCTGACCGACAATCGCAACCGTACGGCAAGCGCCGTACGCGCCGTGTTCTCACGGCACGGCGGCAATCTCGGCGAGACGGGTTCGGTGGCGTTCAACTTCGAGCGGGTGGGCGAAATCGTGTATCCGCCGGAGGCGGCCGATGCCGAGGCCGTGCTCGATGCCGCAGTCACCGCGGGCGCCGATGACGTGGTCTCCGACGACAGCGGTCACGTGATCACCTGCGGTTTCGAGGATCTCGGCGACGTCTCCGCCGCCCTTCAGGAGGTGCTGGGAGAGCCCCAGTCCGTGAAGGCGGTGTGGCGCCCCAGGATGACGACGCCGATCGGCGAGGACCACGCGGCAACGGTGATGAAGCTGATCGCCGCACTCGAGGACGATGACGACGTCCAGCACGTCTACGCCAACTTCGAGGTTTCCGATGCGGTGATGGAGAAGCTCACCGCCGCCTGAATGACGGCCGCACCGGCTAGCGGAAAATCGGGTCGAGTGCCGGCACGCTGATCAGCGCCGACAAGGCGATGATCGCGTAGGCGAGCCGTCGATAGGTAACCGGCGAAGCCAGCGGAAACAGCCGCGAGCCCACGTAGATTCCAAGCGCATAGGCCGGCGCCATCAACAGCGCCAGCCACATCACCTCGGCGGTGAACAGGCCGTTCCATGCATAGGCGAGGATCGACGAGACGCTGATGATCGAGAAGTAGACGATGAAGTTGGCACGCAGCACCTGCGGCGGGTGCGGGCCGTTCATCCAGAAGACGATGATCGGCGGGCCGGCGATCTGGCCGATGCCGTTGAGCACGCCCGATAGGCCGCCGACCGCGAGCGAGGCGGCAACCGGCGGCTCGCCCCGGTAGCGAAGCGGCGAGACGAGCAGCGCCAGCAGCGCCAGCACCAGGACGCACAGCCCCCAGCGGACCGCGACGGGATCGCCGGTCGCAAGCACCCATGCCCCGGCCGGGGTGCTCACGGTCGCCGTCGCCGCCGCCGGCAGGATCGCCTTCCACCGGCAAAGCGGCAGCGAGCGCACGACCAGCGGCAGCATCAACGTGCTGCCGACGACGAGGAACACCGCGGCCGCGACTGTGGGCCCGAGGATCGCGCTGGTCGGGGGAATGATGACGAGGCCGGCGCCGAAGCCGGAGAACCCGCCTACGGTGGCGGCGATGAAGGCCGCCGCCAGCACGGCCAGAATGGAAGGATCGGCAATCATCACTGTGGTCTCGGGGTGGGGCGGATGAGCAGTAGCGGAAGTTTCCGCCGCCGGCCAGAGGCTCGTCCCGCCCGCGCCGGCGGCAGTGGACTGGCTCTATGGCGTCACTGCCGGAGCATCCGCATTGCCGCCGCAGATGACGATGCCGACCCGTTCGTCCGTTGCCGGCCTGTAGGCGCCACTGACAAGCGCCGCAAGTGCTGCGGCACCGCCGGGCTCGGCGGCGATGCGCAGGCGGTCCCACAGGAGCCGCCGGGCCTCGGTGATCGCCTCGTCGTCGACCAGCACGACATCCGCGACATGCCGCTCGGCGATGGGATACATCAGGCTGCCGACACGCCGGGCGCCAAGCGAATCGGCGGCGATCCCCGACACCTCGACGTCGACCGGCCTGCCCGCGGCTCGTGCCGCATGCAGCGATGGGCAATTGCGCGGCTCGACGCCGACAAGACGGACGCGCCCGGCATACCAGGCCGCCATGCCGCCGATGAGGCCGCCCCCGCCGACGGCCACCAGGACGGTATCGGTGCCCGGCACCTGTTGGTCGAATTCGGCGGCGACGGTTCCCTGCCCGAGCAGGGTCTCGCGCTGATCGTATGCGTGGATGGGACGAGCACCCGATTGTGCGGTCCATGCCTTGCTCGCCGCCAGCGCCTCGGCGTAATTGGCTCCGGTTACGGTGAGATTGCCACCGTGGGCGCGAATGTGCGCGATCTTCGCCGGCGCCGCGATTTCCGGCACGAAGATGCGGACCCGGATGCCGAGTCTCGCTGCCGCGTAGGCAACCGCCGCACCATGGTTGCCGCCAGACGCCGCAACCACTCCGGCTTCGGGCACCTCTCCGGTCAGCAGGCTCACGAATGCGCCGCGCGGCTTGAACGAACCGGTGTGTTGCAGGAGTTCCAGCTTGAGCGCGAGCCGGCCCGCCACCCCCAGTTCGCTGCCGGCGATCTCGATCACCGGCGTGCGCCTGACGTGAGGCGCGATGAGCCGATGCGCGGCCGCGATGTCGTCAGGCGCGATGTCCGGCGAGTTCATCGACCTGCCGTTCCGCGCCGGAACCCGCGCCCGCGAGACCATCGCCGGATCCCGCTCTCATGCGCTGGACAGGTAGCGGCTGTGCGGCGACCGCCGTCGCCAGTACCGGTGCCAGCTGAAGCTCGTCGTATCCCCTGCTCGCCTCGATCAGCACTTCCAGCGCGCCGGCAGCAAGCGCCAGTGCATCGGCACCGTCCCGGCCGTTGAGCCGGTGGGCGAGGAAGAGCGCCGCCAGGACATCGCCTGTGCCCTTCGGCACACCGTCATGAACGGCGGTAGAGGTGAACACCACCTCGCGATCGTCGATCAGCGCCGTGGCAATGCGGTTGCCGCCCGGCGGGACCGAGGTGGCGAGGACGGATGGAACGCCGAGCCGGGCTGCTGCGCGCTGCGCACCCACAAGGTCCGTGACCGGTGTCCCGGTCAGCCATTCGAGCTCGAAGCGGTTCGGTGTCACGATGTCGGCCAGCGGGACGAGCCGGTCGCGAATGGCTGTTGCCACCTCCTCCGGCACGTAGGGGCCCGACTGTTCGTCGCCGATGATCGGATCGCAGCAATAGACGAGATCGGGGATTTCCACCCGCATCCGGGCAACGGCGTCGGCGGCAACGGCAACCTGCTCCGCGGTACGGAAATAGCCGGTAAGCAACCCGCCGCAACTCGCCAGCCAGCCCATGGCGTCAAACTGGCGGATCATGGCGGACAGTTCCGTCGCCGCCACCGGGAAGCCCGCCGTGCTACCGTGGTCGGGGCGGTTGGCCAGGATCACGGTCGGCAATGCCCAGCACTCGCAACCGAGTGCCTGAAGGGCGGGCGTGGTGGCCGAATTGCCGACGTGGCCGCGCGAAACCTGGGACGAAATGGAAAGTACCGGTCGCATGATGTCAATGTGCCCGAGCGGTGCGGGAATTCCAAGTTCGATCCTGTCCCAGCGGCGTGGTCGCAAGTGTCGCACGTCCGTGCCCGGCCCTTTGAGCGCCGCATTTGTGTGCCCCGTGTGCGTACTTATGTTCCCGGCTGCGGTTTGGAAGTGCTGAGCGGCCCCGTCTGCGGCCGGGATGCTGTCGGTTGCTGGTGTCGTCAGATCGTGATCGGCGTCCTTCACTTTCGCTTGCTAGCTCTGACAGGATGTTCGATTGTTTTCCAGGTACGGAGACCCCTGGCGTGGACTTGGCAAGGGAGGGAGGCTCTGAGCGCTCTCGGAGTGGAGTGACGACGAAGCTCCGCATGGTCTGGCGCCGGGCAGCCCGGCGGACACAGCAGCTTCTGCTGCGTCTGAACTGGATGACTCCGCTCATCGTGCTGATCGCGGGTCTGCTGGTGGTGTTCGTCACCAGCATGATGATGTACCGCACCACCCGGAGCGCCGACGAACAACGGCTGGCCAACATTGCCGACGAGATGAAGGCGCGGGTGGAATCGGAACTCGACCAGCATCTCGCGCTGCTCGAATCGACAGCGGCGCTGTTTCACACCTTCCCCGGCGAGATCGATCGCCGGACGTTCGCCGACTACATCGCCCGCCTGCAGCTCAACAAGGCGTTCGTGGGTGCCCAGGGGTTGGGCTATGCCCGCCGCGTCGAGCCGCGCGAGGTGACCGATCTCGAGCGGCGGATGAGCGAGGCCTACGAACGGGAATTCGTGGTCTGGCCGGACGCGAGCGGAGACGTGCTGTATCCTATCCTCTACCTGGAGCCGGCCGACGACGGAAACAGCGCCGCGCTCGGTTACAACATGGCCAGCGACGAGGTCCGCATGGCGGCAATGGACAAGGCGCGGGAGAGCGGTGCCCCGGCGGCGACCGGAAAGGTCGAGATCATTCGCCGCGACCAGGCTGACCGCCATGCCGGCTTCGTCATCTATCTGCCCTATTACGGACCGCCAGATCGCGACAGCACGACCGCTGGCGAGCGGCCGCTCGCCGGCTTCATCTTTGCACCGTTCCGGGCCCGTGACTTCTTCACCTCGGCCCTGCTGGTGACACCGCACCCGCTGGTCGCAATCGACATCTATGACGGCACGCTGTCTCCCGAGACGCTGTTGTTCTCCAGCGAAGGCCGGATTGCCGACGCCAGCGCAGGCGACGTCGTGGAACGGGTTGTCGCTGTCGCCGGACGGACCTGGAAGATGAGGTTTACGCCCAAGCCCGCGTTCCGGCTCGGCTCGGCGGGTCTCTACCTGCCGTTTGTGACCGCGCTGGCGATCCTGCTGTCGGTTGCGGTGGCGCTCCTGTTCTGGCAGCAGGTGCGGGTGCAGCAGGCTGCCCAGCAGGAATCCCGGGACAAGGACCTCCTGCTTCAGGAAATGAAGCACCGTATCAAGAACTCGCTGGCCCGGGTGCAGGCGATTTCGCGCCAGACCGCGCGTTCCGCGGGGGACATCGAGACGTTCCTTGCCAAGTTCGACGCGAGACTGAACTCGATGAGTTCGGCGCATGACCTGCTCACCCGCTCGCATTGGGCGGGCGCACCGCTCAAGGACGTCCTGATGGTCGAACTGCTGTCGATGTTCGGCAAGCAGGAAGCGAACGTCTCGATCGATGGCCCCGAAGTCATCATCGGGCCGCGGCACGTCATGGCGCTCGGCCTGACGTTCCACGAACTTGCCACCAACGCCCTCAAGTACGGTGCGTTCGCGACCGAGGAGGGATCACTGAGCGTGACCTGGGAGCAGACACGCAACGCCTCTGGAACGCCGGTCGTGCGAATCAGGTGGAAGGAGTACGCTGCGCGGGGCATTGACGAACCGGGTGGATCAGGGTTCGGAACCCGGTTGATGGACGCGACCATCGCCGGCGATCTGGGCGGCCGGATCGAGCGCCGCTTCCTCCCCGAGGGTATCGAGGTCGTCATCGAGGTGCCGCACGCGCGCCCGGTGGCCGCCGCATGATGCGGTCATGAAAAAGGGTGCTTGCGTTTGCCGGGCAGTCGGGGAACCATCGGCGTCGTGGCGCGTTGTATTACTAATCCACGTACGTCCAATCGCCGCCATTCGTGCGGCCGAAAATCGGTGAAGGGGAAAGGGGTCTCGTCCACATGAGTCTTGCCGACAAGGTTGGTCCGCATATTCCGTTTCTGCGGCGGTTTGCCCGCGCGCTGACGGGAAGCCAGCAGAGTGGCGACGCCTATGTCGCTGCCCTGCTCGAAACACTGATTGCCGATCCCAGGATCCTGCCGTCCGGGCTCGACACCCGGACGGGGCTCTATCGGGTCCTGTGCGATCTTTGGCAGTCGCTGGATGTCAACCTCAAGGCAAATGCGCCGGCTGAGGCATGGGAGCGCCAGGCGAGCCGGCGGCTCGAGTCACTTGCTCCGCGGCCACGTCAGGCGTTCCTGCTCGTTTCAGTCGAAGGCTTCAGCATCGACGAGGCGGCCCAGATACTCGATGTGTCGGCCGATGAAGTCGTTCGGCTGATCGATCAGGTCAGCGCCGAGATCGCACGGCAGATGGCGACGGACGTCCTGATCATCGAGGATGAACCGCTGATCGCCATGGACATCGAAGGCCTGGTTCACGAACTGGGGCACAAGGTGACCGGCGTCGCGCGCACCCGAAGCGAGGCGGTAGCCAAGGTGAACGACCATCGTCCCGGGCTCGTTCTCGCGGACATTCAACTCGCCGACGGCAGTTCCGGCATTGATGCCGTCAACGAGATCCTGCAGGACTTCGAGGTGCCGGTGATCTTCATCACCGCCTATCCGGAACGGCTGCTGACGGGCGAACGTCCCGAACCCGCGTTCCTGATCACCAAGCCGTTCATGCCCGAGATGGTCAAGGCGGTGATCAGCCAGGCGCTGTTCTTCGACACCCGCTCGCGGGCGCCTCGCGAGGTTCGCACCGCCTGACCACCGGGGTGCCGGACGCCGGCACTCTCCCGCCTGAGCTGAACGACGCGGTAGCCGCCGTCCCTGCCGGTCCGCAATTGCGGCAATCTTGTGTCAGATCAGTGGAACCCGGTCCCCGGATGCAACGTTCGCATACCAGATGTTGCGTTCGGAGCAGACGATGACCGGGTTGGTGACGGCAGTCTTGGCACTTGTGGCGATCGTGGGCGTATGGACCCTCGGCCAGGCCGAGGCCTCGCCCGGCGCCTTGCAGGTCCTCTTCTTCGTGGTCGTCATCGCGATGGCCGGCCTGCTGTTGGCCGCACCCCGTCAAGCCCGGCTGCGAATAAGCAAGTCGGACGATGTACGCAGGCGCCTGAACCGGCTGGAGAGCCTGTGGCGGCGCCCCGTCGGAGACGGCAAGACCACGCACCCTCGGAGGGGACCAATTCCGACACACCGCAACACAAAAGCCGCCGGCGGTTTCCCGCACGGCGGCTGTCTCACAGTCCCATGTCGTGAAGAAGGGATCATTGTCTCGATGAGGCCTCGCGGCCGTTTCGCTTCCTGCCCTTGGCAGGCCCGGCAGCGACCTACTCTCCCGCGTCTTGAGACGAAGTACCATCGGCGCTGAGGCGTTTGACTTCCGAGTTCGGGATGGGATCGGGTCTGGACACCTCGCCATAGCCACCAGGCCGGCAAAGGGCAGGCAACGAACGACCGGATCCGGATCCGGCCGGTACAACTGGTCTGCAGCATCTTCCTCGCGGCGAACGATGCCCGAGGAGCACTGGTAATGAGAGCGATCAAGCCGATCGAGCTATTAGTACCGGTAAGCTTCACGCATTGCTGCGCTTCCACACCCGGCCTATCAACGTGGTGGTCTTCCACGGCTCTCAAGGGAGAACTCGTTTCGAGGGGGGCTTCCCGCTTAGATGCCTTCAGCGGTTATCCCTTCCGTACATAGCTACCCTGCTATGCCGCTGGCGCGACAACAGGTCCACCAGAGGTACGTCCATCCCGGTCCTCTCGTACTAGGGACAGCTCCTCTCAATTCTCCTACACCCACGGCAGATAGGGACCGAACTGTCTCACGACGTTCTAAACCCATCTCACGTACCACTTTACTCGGCGAACAGCCGAACCCTTGGGACCTGCTCCAGCCCCAGGATGTGATGAGACGACATCGAGGTGCCAAACAACGCCGTCGATATGGACTCTTGGGCGTCATCAGCCTGTTATCCCCGGAGTACCTTTTATCCGTTGAGCGATGGCCCTTCCACGCGGGACCACCGGATCACTATGACCGACTTTCGTCTCTGCTCGACCTGTCAGTCTCGCAGTCAGGCAGGCTTATGCCATTGCACTCACCGGCTGATTTCCGACCAGCCTGAGCCTACCTTCGCGCGCCTCCGTTACACTTTGGGAGGCGACCGCCCCAGTCAAACTACCCACCACGCAATGTCCCGGATCCGGATGACGGATCGCGGTTAGACATCCATGCCAGCAAGGGTGGTATTTCAAGGGTGGCTCCACGAGAGCTGGCGCCCTCGCTTCGCAGCCTACCACCTATCCTACACATGCCGACACGAATGCCAGTGCGAAGCTGTAGTAAAGGTTCACGGGGTCTTTCCGTCTGACCGCAGGAACCCCGCATCTTCACGGGGAGTTCAATTTCACTGAGTCTGCGTTGGAGACAGCGGGGAAGTCGTTACGCCATTCGTGCAGGTCGGAACTTACCCGACAAGGAATTTCGCTACCTTAGGACCGT
>Ga0079224_100012132_pt1 | contig 11917 bp, 11 predicted proteins | sample Stecom2015_FD_80414 | JGI IMG/M metagenome (GOLD analysis project Ga0079224, IMG submission 80414) | Agricultural soil microbial communities from Utah to study Nitrogen management - Steer compost 2015 | ecosystem: Environmental > Terrestrial > Soil > Agricultural land | place: USA: Utah... | reverse complement strand
CAAGGTAGCTTTGGTTTCTTGAAACAAGATCACAGCAGTGATGCCATGTTAGAAATAAAGCGGGTGTTTACTCCTGAGTTTCGGAATCGATTGGATGCGGTGGTGCCTTTCCAAAGTTTGGAAATTACCCATATAGAGCGAATTGTCGATAAACTGATGATAGAATTAGAACATCAGCTGACCGAACCCGGCATTAAATTCAACTTAAGCACATCCGCTCGTAACTGGTTAGTTAATAAAGGTTATGACCGCGAAATGGGTGCCCGCCCTATGCACCGAGCCATTGACCAATACATTAAAAAACCATTGGTGGATGATATCTTATTCGGAAAACTGAAAGACGGCGGCTTAGTTAAAGTTGACGTCGTTGACGATGAATTAACATTCACCATCGAAACCGACGTCAAACAACGCCGTCAACAAGAAGAAAAAGCGGACTGATATATATTTTGCTGCTTAGTAAATAGACCCGCCGAGCCGGTTAGGTCAGGTAAATGAAGTCATGCGGTTTTGCGAAGCAAAGAAGCGTGACGGAATGTCCGTTAAGGCCGTGAGCGAAGCGGCAACTACCGCTCCTGCTAATGTTGCACGCTCACATCCATGTGACCGAATCAGAGGCGAAGTGCGCGAAGACAAAAGACATGTTCGCAGTGGCCGCTTTCACTTTTTACATTTAAATTAATTTATCGCAAAAGTGAATGAAGCCCCAAGAACATTCCTCTATTTGCTGCGGAATGTAATTCGCCCTTTACTTAAATCGTAAGGGGTGAGTTCAACAGTAACGGTGTCGCCAGTCAAAATTCGGATATAATGCTTTCGCATACGACCGGAAATGTGAGCAATCACTTCATGCCCGTTTTCCAGCTCAACACGGAACATGGTATTCGGTAAAGTATCAATCACTTTACCTTCTAATTCAATAACGTCTTCTTTTGCCATATAGTATTTATTTAGTATTCATTTAAAAAGATGCGTATTTTAGCAGAATAACGAAATTTTTACAGTGACAAGCTGAACACTTGTTAATTTTCGTCAATAACATCTAAAAACCATCGGCAAAAATAAGATCAGCAAGTGGCACCAAAGCCGGTACGGAAAAATCACCATTTCCTGATTCACCGGTTAATATGACCGAACCGGGCACCGGTGCTTGTGTTAACGTGAGTGAAAATGTATAACCATAGCCCCAATTGATTGTATTGTTGCCTACCGCTGTCATTTGCAAGCCATCAACATGGGTTATCAACGGCCAATCATTATTACTCTGATCATCCACATCGTTAAAATCATATTGACTGACTGCTGTACCTGTTTGCAAGGGAACTCTCAGCTTTGATAGACCTGGGTTGTAGTCATAATTTTCGACAAAATAATGAAAACGGTATAAGCCGCCTCCTAAATCAACCACCTTAGTTTTTACTGACAAGTGACCGGCACCTGCTATTAATTGCCGGAATGATGAGGTCCTAGCCGACATATCAAAACCGGTATGTGGAACCCAGCGATCTGCGGCAGGACCTTCATTAATTGAGCCCATATTGTTCAAATAGGCATAAGTTGAATCGTAGGCAACTTGGCGACTACCCATGCTATTGTAGATATTGATATCATCTCGAATAATATACCATGCAGACAAATAATAACTGGCATTTTGATCCGTCAAGTCATTAAGTTCAATTTGCATACGCTGCTCATCACTCCCAGGGGCATGTGTACGCTGACCGCTACACTCCGGATCAAAGGAAGAGCCACAACTATCCCATGTTCCTAAAAACGGATTAATTTCACTACGTGGGGCTAAGTATAAATTATTGTCATTACTGAGTTTACCGTAGGTATCCCGACAACCGGGCCATAAAATATTATTGTTTCCGCAATTAAGAGTACATTGTTGATTGGTGGTATAAAAGGCATGCTTTAGGGCAGAAGCCGCTATTTGCGTGAAGCGACCATCTTTTTGTTTATACAAGTTCCACATTAAATAAGGATGCTGGTCATTATTATGTGGTGGGAACGAACCGGTAAAAACCCGATACCAAGGAATATCAGCATCACCTATATTTTGTAAACGTGCGCTGGGTATAATAATACGCTTAGTACCCCCACTATTTAGATTACGGATTTCTCCCGACAACTCTATCAGTTTAACATCGGCATGGTTTTGAGCAGATGGCCACACCGGTCTAGACGAACATTGTTGTATATTGCCTGTTATTTGCGCACTGTCGGCCGTTAAGCTAACGGCATTTATCATTTGTAAGGAACCCACCACTCGGCCAACCGACTGACTTTTACCCAGTTGAGCCGCGAGCCATTCGCTTAAACGCACGTCCACATGTTGATAGCGCAATACACTGTTTTCTTGTTCCCAAACAGTGTGAATATTATCCAAATGAAACAGCACATGACCGTCACCGTCAGTCATATCCAAAACCGCCATATCACCGGCTTTCGGCGGTCGTTTGGCATGACTAATTCGTAACTCTTTAAATTCCAGTTTACGGTCGTTATTGTTAAGCGTTATGGAGCCGTCGATAAACAATTGTCCCGCTTGCACGCCCTCAAAAATACCCAACGGTAAAAACAATTGCAAGCCTGCGACCTCTTTAACCGTGAAGTGACCGGTTTGATAACGCCCACCTAAATACGCATCATAATCAAGCAGACGGGTATTCTTTTCCGAGTGCGTACTTTGCATCATAATGACGTCAGCTAAATCATGTTGTAGCTTCAGCCGCAACTCACCACCGACGGCGAATCCGTAACGATTAATTTGGCTGGCATATTGAGGTTGATCCAGGAGGTTCTGCAGCCAGGGTGCCGGATTGGTGGGTGTTTTAGTTTCAGCTTGCGCCAAACTTAAGCTAATGAATAAAAACAAACATAAGAACAGTCGTAATTTATTTGTAGCTTTATTTGATATTTTATCTGCCAGGCTCATCGTATTATTATAAACACAAGTTAAACAGCAGTCACATGAATTTAGGGCAATTGCCAGTTAATTCCACTGCCATGGTGCCGCTTTAGATAGGTGTTTGCTTGCGAAAAGTGTCGACAACCAAAAAAGCCTCGGTAGGCTGACAGCGGTGACGGATGGGGCGCTGTTAATACCAGATGTTTGTCCGTATCAATCACTTGACCTTTTTTTTGTGCATAACTGCCCCACAACATAAAAACCACATGCGAACATTGTGCGTTAATAATTTTAATTACTGCGTCAGTGAACGTCTCCCATCCTTGGTTTCGGTGACTGGCGGCAAAATTTTTACGGACAGTCAGCACACTGTTTAATAATAAAACACCTTGCTCGGCCCAAGGACTTAAGTCACCTGAAGAATTAGCCACTTGGACATCGGTTTCCAACTCGCGATAGATGTTTTTCAATGAGGGAGGTAAAGCAGTACCGGGTTGCACAGAAAAGCTTAAGCCATGGGCTTGGCCCGGGCCATGATAAGGATCTTGACCTAAGATAACGACTTTGACTTGGGTTAGAAGTGTGCTGTTAAAAGCATTAAAAATAACCGCACTCGGCGGGTAAATGACGTGACCCTGACTTTTTTCATGCAATAAAAATTGCTTTAGAACCTGCATGTAGCTTTTATTAAATTCAGCCGCTAACGCCTGTAACCAAGAAGCTTCAATCTGAGGCCCTGCATTCATAAAAGTTCAGTCATGATCAGATTAGTCATGGGAACATAAACCTAATTCATTTCGTTGGCTATTTTTTGGCGATGAAACTGGGTAAAGCGAATTTGAAATTTGATTTTCTTAACCAAAGCTTCTTGATTAACTGGCTTACCAATTAGGTCATTCGCGCCACTGCTGAGTATTTTTTTCTGATTATCAGTGTTCTCATCACCGGTCATAATCACCACCGGCATTTCAATTTTATCCAACTCTAAATCACGGCGAATATAGTTAAGAATTTCCATCGCCGTTTCATTATTTTTTAAATAATAATCAGTTAACACCAAATCAAACTGATTATAAGCACTTTCCCGATCAGGAATTATGGCTTTGGCATCGGTTACATTTAAGGTATGGGTGATTTCTAAATGATGGTTTTGCAACAGTTTTTTGGTGGCATGAGCGACCACCGCAGAATCTTCAATATAGAGAATTTTGCCGTTAATCTGGTCGTCGGGCTGTAATAAACCGGTTAGGAATATCTCCAAACCTTTTTGACCGGCCGATTTATCAATATAATCGGTTATATCGGTTCCTAATAAGCGCTTTTTTAGACGGTTATCAACATCACCGGAAATAATGATAACCGGTAAATAATGATGATTTTCACGCACATATTGACAAATCTTAGTGCCGTCATCATCTTTCAGACGGAGCGCCGAAAGAATTAAATCCACCCGGTTTTCTTGTAACTGCTCTAATGCTTCAGCCACACTGCTGACCGCAATCACATCGGTATAGGGTTTGATCTTTTTAACCAACTTTTCAGTCATGGTTCTGGCCAATCTTGAAGAGTCGGCAATCAGTACTTTATGAGATTCTGCCATGTTGGATATTGTACACCATTGCTCAAATTACAACAGCGAAATAAGCCTACAACTTATGAATATGACTGGAGCTACTTATACGTGCGCCCAGCCAGGTGATAAAGGCGCAAAATGCTATAAAACTGAGAATTGTTATCCCGGAAACCGCTTCCATTTCAATGGCTCGTCCAAAGCTCTCGCCTAAGGCTTGCAACGGTTTTTGCAACCACCATAAAGTGACGACCAGTAACCCCCAGGCTAACACTCCAGAGACTACACCATAATAAAGACCGCTGTATAAAAATCGCCGACGGATTTGTCCATTACTTGCCCCCAATAATTTCTTTAAGCCTATCTCGGCTTTATGGGCAGCTACTTCATGACCAATGGAGTGACTCAAGAATACCAAAACAATGGTTAAGAAAATAACAATACTGGCTTGCATCAAATAATAAAATGCACGGGTAACGGCCTGTAACTGACGAAACCAATCGGCATCAAAACTAACATATTCAATATCAGGGTGCAATTGCAATTGTTTGGCCAAACTCTGCAGCTGTTCAACGGTGGCCGCTTCATGGGGTTGCAACAGTAACTGATCAGGCAAGTCATAATTATCAATCACTGCAATAACTTGGCTTAACTGAGGATCGTCTTTTAAGTCGGTTTTTATGTCCTGTTTGCTGACTAAATTGACCGTTTTAATTAAGTTTTTTTGTTGTAATTCAGTTTGTAGTTGGGAAATTTGTTCAGAGCCGACATTGGCTCTTAAAAATACCGCGACACTGCCTTGATTCTGCCATTGATTTTGAATACCCGCAAAGTTTTGCCACAAGGTCCACATCAATAGCGGTAAATAAAAACAAATGGCTAAGGTAATCACCGTAAAAATACTGCTGTACGGCGTTTGTAACGGCATGTGCAAACCACCACGAATAGCTCGAAAGTGCCCGCGATACCAGCTGTTGAATATACCCGGTTGTGATTTCTTAGTCTGATTCATGTGGGTCTGTAGTCATCTATTAAATGGCCTGAATCCAGCACTAAAACACGCTTTCGCAAGCGTTTAATCAGAATCAAATCATGCGAAGCAATCACCACCGTGGTGCCGTTTGCATTAATCCGCATAAACAAATCCATCAGCTCCAAGGACAAATCCGGATCTAAGTTACCGGTCGGCTCATCGGCTAATAGCAACGCCGGCTTAGAAATAATGGCACGGGCAATACCCACACGTTGTTGCTGGCCACTGGATAATTGGCTTGGATAAAATTGTGCTTTTTCGCCCAGTCCTACTTGTGCCAAAATAACCCGCGCTTGCTTACGGCTTTCAGCAACGGTATAGCCGCGTAGCCACATAGACATGGCCACATTGTCTAAAATAGTTCGGTTTTCCAGTAAACGATGGTCCTGAAATATCATACCTAATTGGCGTCGGTAATGTGGTAAACCAGAGTCGGATAACTGCCGTAATGACTGACCATTAACCACTGCTTGGCCGTAGGAAATGTCCTCAATTTTCATGATAAGCTTGAGAATAGAGGTTTTGCCGGCGCCCGAATGGCCGGTTAAAAACAGCATTTCACCACTATCCACCTTAAAGCTGACATCGTCAAGGGCCTTATTATGTTTACCGTAGGCCTTACTGACGCGACTGAATTCAATCATACTTAATTCAGCAAAGTATTAATTTGAAAAATTGGCAACAGCATCGCCAAAACAATAAACAACACCATTAAACCCACAAATAAAATCGCCAAAGGCTGAATGGCATTGGTCAAAGTCGTTAGTTTATTTTCCACATCCTTTTCTTGTACCATGGCAATACGAGTCAACATTTCACTCAAGCGGCCACTCTGCTCACCGGAACTAACCAGCTTCACTGCTAACGGCGGAAACTCGCCGGCCGCTCGCATCGCCGCTGCCAGTGATGAGCCCTCACGAACGGAACGTGCCACCCGTTCACAGGCTTGTTTCATCACCGCATTATGTACCACTTGACTGGATAAAGTCAGCGCGGAAATAATCGGCACAGCACTTTGCGTTAAAATCCCTAATGTCCGAGTAAATCGGGCACTTTGCGAAACCCGTGTTAATGGACCCAATACGGGTAATTTCAACACCCAGCGATGCCAGCTCAATCTAAATTCAGGCAGCCGCAAGGCACTAAAGAAGGCAACAGTTGCCAATACAATCACGATCAAAATCAACCAACCAAAGCGGCCTAAAAATTCACTCATGGTAATTAAGATTCGGGTCATCAGAGGCAGCGTCACATTTGCGGACGTAAACACATCAATAACTTTAGGGACAATATATACCATCAAACCCGAGACCACGGCAATTGCTGTAATCACCAGAATCATCGGGTAAATTAACGCCGATAATGATTTTCGACCCAAGGTTTCACGACTTTCTAAATAATCGGCTAATTGCAGGAATACTTCAGTAAGTCGCCCCGCTTGTTCACCGGCCTCGACACTGGTGGCAACCAATTCATCAAACGCTTTAGGGAACAGCCGCATGGCATAAGCCAACGACTGTCCTTCCATCACTTTAGCGTGTAAGGTGGATAAAATCCGGGCACTGTTTTTATGATCACTTTGTTCCTGCAAAGTTAACAAGGCTTCATCAATAGGTAGTCCGGCTTCCACTAAGGTGGCAAGCTGACGAATAATAAGCGGCAGTTCATTTTTTTTAAACGTCATCCGGTACTGACGTTGATCGGTTTGATTACCACCGGTGGTCTCAATCACCTGTTCTACCCGAACCGGAGTAAGCTGTTGTAAGCGCAGTATTTGACGCGCTTGTTTGGCATTTTCAGCTTGGATAATACCTTTTTTTTGCCTTCCTTTTAAGTCCAGAGATGTGTATTCAAACGCTTCCATGGTTAATCGCTAAGAACCCGCAAAATCTCATCCGCGGAAGTTATTCCGGCTATTAACTTCGCGCGCGCATCTTCATCAATTGGGGCATAATCTTGATGTGCTAAAGCGGCCAATTCACTCTCATTTTTATTTTGATGAATCAGCTGTTTTAACGCCTCATTCATAATTACAATTTCATAAACCCCCACCCGTCCACTATACGCTTGTTGAACCGGTAGGCGATCATCCGCTTGATAAATAGTTTCCACCTCATCAGCCAACCCTAAGGTGCGACGCAAGGTATCATCCAGTTTTTGTGGTAAACGATAATCCGGATGCAAACGTCGAACTAAACGCTGGGCAATCACGGCTTTTACTGAGGAAGCTAACAGGAATGGGGGCACACCCATATCAATCAGTCGAGTAATGGCGCCCACAGCAGTATTGGTATGAAGCGTGGAAAAAACTAAATGACCGGTTAAACTGGCTTGGATAGCAATTTCGGCGGTTTCTAAATCACGAATTTCACCAATCATAATGACATCTGGGTCTTGGCGTAATATGGCGCGTAAACCGCGAGCAAAACTCATATCAATCCGACTATTAACCTGGGTTTGACTGATACCGTCCAAATGGTATTCAATCGGGTCTTCAATGGTCATAATGTTACGGGAACGTTCATTCAGCGATTCCAAAGCCGCATACAATGACGTGGTTTTACCGGAACCGGTGGGGCCGGTCACCAGCACAATGCCGTGGGGCAGTTGTAATAGCTGTTGCATTTGGGCTAAATGAGTGTCATTCATACCCAATTCTTTTAAGCTCAATTGACCGGCTTGTTTATCCAATAACCGCATAACAATGCGTTCGCCGAAGGCGCCGGGAATCGTCGATACCCGTACATCCACCGGATGACCGGCAATTTTTAAAGAAATTCGTCCATCTTGCGGTAAACGCTTTTCGGCAATTTCCAATTTAGACATAATCTTAATGCGTGACGCAATCAAGCCGGCTAAAGATCGATCGGGTGTCAATACTTCTTGCAAGACACCATCCACGCGATAGCGAATTGATAAATGCGTTTCACCGGGTTCCACATGCACATCGGAAGCACCCATTTTGACTGCATCGGCTAATAAGGCATTGATTAAGCGAATAATCGGTGCATCGTCCTTACTTTCCAGTAAATCTTCAGGCTCCGCTAATACTTCGGCCACTTTCGCTAATTCTGACTCGTTACTGTCTAAATCGGCCACCACATCATCGGTCATCGATTGTTGATGGTGGTAAATTTTTTGAATGACCTTGCGGTATTCAGGCTCTGCAAGAAATTTTAATTTAACCGGCTGATCGGTCAATCGTTGTAATTCAGCAATAGCCGCTGGTGTGGCTTTGGCAGAAACTGCTAACGTCAATTCACCGTCATCTGTTTGTTGCCAAATAGTGGCGCCGCGGTTTTTAGCAAAACGATAAGAAGGCAGAGGCACAGACATACGCGTTACTTCGGCTGGTCGCTGATTTGATCATTAATTTCAGGCAACAAAGGCTCACCTCGACGGAATTTTTCTGGCTCTTTCGGCTGTTGTTGCTGACGACGAATATCTTGGTAACGTTGGCGACTAATTTCATCCTGATGAATATCACTGTGCATAATTTGTGGGTGAATAAAAATCATCAAATTACGCTTAATTCGAGAACGCTTTTTAGTCCTAAATAGATTTCTAATAAGCGGAATATCACCCAACAAAGGTACTTTCTTAATACTTTCTTGGACCGAATCGTCAATCAACCCACCCAGCACCAAAATTGAATTATCCGGAATCATTACCGAAGTTTTCAAGGTTCGCTTTTTAGTCACAATATCAACCGCATTGACTGCATTGGGGTCGATACTGGAAATTTCCTGGGCAATATCAACAACAATTTGACCACCTTCATTAATATGCGGTGTAACTGTTAAGGACAAGCCCACGTCCTCTCGCTGAATGGTGGTAAATGGATTGGGCGAGCCACTGCTATCAGAATTACCGGTACTGGAATACTGCCCGGTTACAAAGGGCACTTCCTGACCCACAGAAAGTGATGCCTCTTGGTGATTTAACGTCACTATAGAGGGTGTAGAAAGAATGTTGTTATTTCCATCAGTTCCAATGGCTTTAAGCAACCCACCAAACTTAAGCAATGGTTCGCCGTCGGAACCGGTACCAAAATTAAGGTAACCCAAGTTCAATCCACCGGATAGTAGACTTCCAAAAACATCTAACGGATCTTCCGCGCCCAAATTAGGTTGCTGACTGCCGGTAAATGAACCCCCGACTATACCGTCATTACTGTCACCACCAATCGGTGCGAACCAATCAACACCTATTTCTTTGGAGTTATCAAACGAAACCTCAGCAATAATGGCTTCAATCAACACCTGTTGCCGACGGATATCCAATTTATCAATGGCTTGTTCAATATTTCGAAAAACTGTGGGTGGGGCGTTAACAACTAAGGAATTGGTTTCTATGTGCGCCTGAATGCTGATGTTACCGCTGTTTTTGTCTTCACCTTGTTGGACATTAGCCAAGGTTTCTAAAATCGGCACCAAGGTATCAGCTGAAGCGTATTTTAAGTAAATTACTTGCGCTTGGGTGTTGGTTGCCAAAGGTTGATCTAATTGCGCCACAATCCCTTGAATTTTATTTTTTAAAGCCGGGTTGGCACTAATAACCAGCGTGTTGGTGCGACTGTCGGCAACTATTTTTGTTTGTGGTCCTAAATTATTGCCACTATCCAATAGTTGACTTAAAGTATCGGCCACATCTTGGGCATTGGCATACTGTAAAGCAATCAGTTCCACGGCACTGTCGGTACTGCGATCAATATTATCAATCAATTCTTGCATTTGTTGTAAGTGAATACGCTTATCAGAAACAATCAACATATTGGCATTGGCGTTGGCAGTTATTTTGGCCTTTGGATTAATTGACTTGATGACCTGCATTACTTCATCAACCGGCATATGCTCAACCCGGAATATTTTTGTCATGTACTGATCGGGATGCCCTTGTTGATTACCGGCAACCGGACTACCTTTACTTTGTGGTATGATTTTAATGGTATTACCTTGTACTTCTGTGGTAAAGCCGTTGACACTCAAAATCGATAAAAATAAATCATAAACCTCATCAGCCGGAATCGGATTGCCGGAAATGACTGTGATTTTCCCTTGAACCTCGGGATCAATAACAAAGTTCTTACCGGTGATGTCACTAATCGTTTCCACCAACAAGCGAATTTCGGTATCCTGTAAATTTAAGGTGTGCGTCTCTTGTTGGCCGCTTTGGGAGGTCGCTTGTTGTGCTTGTAAACTGCTAAATGCACTCAAGGCACCTAAAAATAAACAGGCGGTTAGTAAATAGATTCTCATGGTTGTAACTCTGATAAATTGAGATTAAGGCTAATTTCACGGCCATTGCGATTTACCGTAACCGTCGCTTGGTCATTTTGTTCCAGTTGTTGCTTAATGGTCAGAATATTCTCCGAAGAAATAGTAACACCATTAATGGCGGTAATTCGATCGTTGCGCTCTAAACCTTGTTTAAGTAATGCATCGCTACCACTCAAGGAAGAGACCCGTAAACCGGCAATTTGACCGGCACTGTTATGTACCACGCTTACATTACCAACGATTTTGGCGATTTTTGCCGGGTCATACTTGGTTTTGTTGAGGGTTTCTTGCCAGCTTTCACCGCTATTGATAAACTGCCGATTACGTTCTGCAACTTCGGCCTTGTCTGTAATGCCGGCGTCATTACTTGGCGGACGTGTAGTGTTTTGTAGACGATTCTTAGAAAGGCTTAACTTTTCTTGTTGTCCTTGTCGTTTCAGGAGAACATAGTCGGGGTAAATAGCGGTTAGTTCTGCCAAATCAAATACTTTCTGGCCGACTTCAAACTTTTCCTCTTGGCCACCCGGACTGCGAATATAGGCTAACCCTTGTTGGCTGTCATTGCTGGCGAAAATACCCGTTATAATTAAGTCTAGACCGGTTTCTCCGGCATTTGATAAATCAAGGTGAGTTTCAGTGGTCGCGGAATCACCAAACAGGTGGTAGCCGGATATCGCCGGTCGGCTGGTGATACCCGTGACTAACGTTGGGGGTGCTGATGCTGATTGCACAGCCACAGACCGATGCTTTGGGAACAAAATAAATTGTCCCCATAACAGCAGCAATAGCAGCAGCAGTCCCCATGTTAGTAATGTTGTTAAATGTTTCTTATAAAGTCGCAATCGTATCCGTTAAAACTCTGATTCATCAATTGTCATCAACGTATCGGCACCGGTTCGGATAGTGGCTTTTAAACCTTCAATTCGCGGTAAAATTTTCGCATAATAAAATGCCGCGGTTTTTTGTTTGCCTGCATAAAAATCTGCACCGAGCTGACCTTTGTTGTGCTCTGATGAATTATGCAATCGTGCCCAGAAATATGCAAGGACAACATAGCCCGACATCATCAGGTAATCAACAGAAGCGGCACCCACTTCATTGCCATCTTGCATAGCGGACTT
>Ga0079224_100012131_pt1 | contig 11918 bp, 12 predicted proteins | sample Stecom2015_FD_80414 | JGI IMG/M metagenome (GOLD analysis project Ga0079224, IMG submission 80414) | Agricultural soil microbial communities from Utah to study Nitrogen management - Steer compost 2015 | ecosystem: Environmental > Terrestrial > Soil > Agricultural land | place: USA: Utah... | reverse complement strand
GCGATCACGGGCTACGACCTGCCCACGCCCGGCTCGGAGCCGCACGGGCTCGCCGTCGGGCCGGACGGCGCGGTGTGGGTCGCGCTGGAGTCCGGTGCCCTGGCGCGGCTGGGGCGCTGACGACGGACGCCGTCGTGAACCCCGGGCCGCGCGCACGTCGTCGGCCCGGTCGTCGATGTCGGCGAGGCCGCGGAGCGGCACGGGCGAGGTCATGACCGCGCCACCGCACCCGCCACCCACATCCGGGCCCGGTCAGCCCGCCGTCGGTGCCGGGTCGGTGGCGCGCGCCTCCTGCAGCGCCTCCCGCAGGCCCGCCGCCACGCCCTCGGCCTGCGCCTGCGCGGCCAGGGCCGCCGCCCTGGTCTCGTCGGCGTGCGCCACCTGCTGCCGGGCGTGCTCGAGCGCGTCGCGGGCGGCGCCGAGCTCGCCCTCCAGCCGCGCGACCGCTGCGTCCGCCATGGCCCGGGCGGCCTCCGCGGCGCCGCGGGCCTGAGCGGCTGCCGCCGCCTCGGCGCGGGCGGCCTCGAGCGCGGCCCGCACGTCCGTGAGCGACTCGCGCAGGCCGACGGCGGCGCCCTCCGCCTGGGCGCGCGCGGCCTCGGCGTCGGCCCGGGCGCGGTCGGCCGCCGTCGTCGCGGCGCGCTGCTCTTCGAGCTCTGCCCGCACGGCCCCGAGCTCGGCCCGCGCCGCCGTCAGGTCGGCCTCCAGCCGCGCCGACGTCGCCACGGCGTCCGCGCGCTGCCGTTCGGTCTCGGCCCGCTCCTCCTGGGCGGCGCGCACGTGCTCCCGCGCCGACTCCAGCACGGCGCGCAGCTGGGCCAGCTCGGCGTCGGCCTCGTCCACGCGTGCGGCCAGGGCGTCCGCCTCGCCGACGACGGCGGTCAGCGCCTCGTCGGCCGCCGCCGCCTCCTGCTCGTGCTCGGCCCGCGCGGCCTGGACCGCGGCACCCCAGAGGCTCTCCACGCCGCGGGTGACGAGGGCGGTGACGGAGGCAGGGAGCTCGGGGAGGGCCTGCTCCTGCGTGCGGCGCTCCTCGCGCCACTCCCGCAGGTGCCGCGTGGCGGCCGCGTTCGAGCAGCCGGCTCGCTCGCGCACGGTCGTCACGGTCACGGCGACGCCCTCCGCCGTCAGCTCGTCGGCTGCCTGGAAGACCCGTTCCTTGTCGCGCACGTCGTGGCTCCGTTCGTTCGTCTCTCTCGTCGCGGATCGGTGAAGCGGACGAGGAGTAGTCGTAGTAGTAGCGCAATACTACCAGTACTTGTTCTCCCACACCTTGCGCACCCGCTTTCGTAGAGCGGGTGCGCACAGTGTGGTCAAGGCGCAAGAACCAGCGCTCTGCGCGGCTCGTCAGGGGAGCACTCGGGTGCTCGGTGAGCACATGGTGAGCAGCAGGTGCGCGACGGGTGCCGTCACCCGGCGGTGACGTCGCGGACGAACAGCACGCCGTCCGCCTCGGCCAGGTGGTCCAGCGGCGCGTACCCGAACCACGACGACTCGCGCGGCACCGGCGCGGACCCGAGGACGTCCGCGAGACGACGCGCGTCCACCAGCCCGCGCCCGTCCGGCAGGACCCGGTCCGGCAGGGCGTGCAGGGCGCCCTCCACCGTGCCGGCGGCGGGCGGCGCGACGTCCTGGTTCGCGACGGTGCCCACCGCGACCGCCAGGTACCCGTACCGGGAGCCCAGGCGCGTGGCGACCTGGGCGCCGGCGCCGAACCACCGCAGGCGGTCGTGCCCCCACATCGTCATGTGGCTCGCACCGCGCCGCAGGTGGCTCGTGTGCGCCCACGCGAGCACCGGGCCCCGCTCGGCGAGGGCGAGCAGGTTGTCGGCCATGACCGTGTCGCGCACCCGTAGCAACCACGGCATGCGGGCGTCCGACGGCTCGGCCATCCACGAGTGGTAGCGCAGCAGGGCGACGGCGGTACGGGCCTGCAGGTGCGCGGTGTGCCAGGCATCGTCCCCTGCCGCGGCCACCAGTCCGGGCCCCTCGGCGTCCACGAGCGCCGCCAGGTCGTCGGCGATCCGGCGCAGCTCGCGTGCCCGCGGGGAGCGGCCGATCGAGCGGGCCGGGTCAAACATCGCGGCGGGCTCGGTCCACTCCTCGTCCGCGCCCAGCAGACGGTCGAGCTCCTCGGCGGTGCAGGGCAGCACGCGGGCGTCGCCGTGCGCGGCGAGGGCGGCGTGCACGGCGGTCAGCGGGTCACGCGGGCTCGCGGCCGCCTCGATCTCGAGCGGTCCGTCGACGCCGGCGAACCGGACGTGGTCGTGCGCGGGCCGTCCCGCGTTGAACGCGCGCATCCAGCGCACCAGGTCGCGGTTGCCGGGCAGCGTGCCCCAGTCGTGGCTCAGCCCCCGGGCCACGACGTCGTCGAGGTCGCCGGCGCCGGTCGTGACGTGCTCGTCGACGAGGAGGCCCGCCAGGCAGTCGGTCTCCAGGGCGATCGTGCGGTACCCGTCCTGCTCGACCAGGCGCCGGAACAGGTCGTTGCGCAGGGTGAGCAGCTCGGGGGAGCGGTGCGTGGGCTCTCCCACGGCGAGCACCCGGGGCGGGTCGACGGGGAACAGCTCCAGGACGGAGGTCGGGTCGGCGGGTCGGACGAGGTCGGTGAGGCGGGTCATCATTTCCTCAACGGTATCGTTGAGGTCTCGGTGGAGACCTTGACCGCACAACCCCAGGAGAGACGGTGGTCAACCCTCAAACGGTGGTGCGGCTGCGGCCCGTCGACCTCGCGCGCGAGCACGGGCTGTCCACCCAGGCGGTGCGCAACTACGAGGACGCGGGCATCCTCCCGCCCGCCGCCCGCACCGACACGGGCTACCGCGTGTACACGCCGCGGCACGCGCAGGCGCTGCGCGCCTTCCTCGCCCTCGTGCCAGGGCACGGCCACGCGACGGCGACGGCCGTGCTGCGCGCGGTGCACGACGGCGACGAGGCCGGTGCCCTGCGTCTCGTCGACGAGACGCACGCCCAGCTCCTGGCCGACCGCCGCACGCTGGCCGCCGTCGAGGACGCGCTGCGGGGCCTGGACCCGGACGCACGCCAGGCGCCCCGCCGCGGCGAGACGTTCGTCGGACCGCTCGCCGCCCGCCTGCGGGTCCGCCCCGCGACATTGCGGCAGTGGGAGCGCCTGGGCCTGGTGCGCCCGCGGCGCGACCCCGCCACCGGGTACCGCGTGTACGACGCGGCCGCCGTGCGGGACGCCGAGCTGACCCACCTGCTGCGCCGCGGCGGCTACCGGTCGGCGCAGATCGCGCCGCTCGTCGAGCAGGTGCGCACCGCGGGCGGGCTCGAGCCGCTGGCGGCCACCCTGGCCGGCTGGGACGACCGGCTCACCGCCCGTGCCCGCGCGCTGCTGTCCGGTGCGGCGGCGCTGGACGCCTACCTGCGCCGGTACGGCGCCCCGCTCAGCGCCGCCCCGCACGCAGCCGCGCCGCCCGCCTGAGCAGGTGCGTGCGCTCTGCGGCGCTCGTCGCCCGGTCGGCCGCTGCGGTGTAGTGGTGGATCGCTCGGTCGACGTCGTCCGCGCGTTCGTGCAGGTGGGCCGCGACGGCGTCCCAGCGGGCGACCTGCGGGTCGACGCCGGCCAGGGCGGCGAGGCCCGCGCGCGGACCGTCGACCTGCCCGACGGCGACGGCCCGGTTGAGCGCCACGACAGGGCCGGGCGCGAGCCGCGCCAGCTCGTCGTACCACTCGAGGATCTGCGGCCAGTCGGTCTCCTGCGCGGTGGGCGCGTCGTCGTGCAGGGCGGCGATCGCCGCCTGCGCCTGGTACTCCCCGAGCCGGTCGCGGGCCAGCGCGGCCTGGAGCACGTCGACGCCCTCGGCGATCATGGCCGTGTCCCAGCGGGTGCGGTCCTGCTCGTCGAGCGGCACCAGCTCGCCCGAGGCCGTGTACCGGGCGTCGCGGCGGGCGTGGTGCAGCAGCATGAGGGCCAGCAGGCCCGCGATCTCCGGGTCGCCGTGCGCCGCGGCCAGCTGCCGGGTCAGGCGGATCGCCTCCTGGGCGAGGGAGACCTCCCCCGTGAAGCCCTCGTTGAACATGAGGTACAGCACGCGCAGCACGGCGCGCACGTCGCCGGGGGTGTCGAACCGCTGCCCGGACACGGTGCGCTTGGCACGTGAGATGCGCTGGGCCATCGTCGCCTCCGGCACGAGGAACGCCTGCGCGATCTGGGCGGTGGTCAGCCCGCCGACAGCGCGCAGGGTGAGTGCGATCGCCGAGGCCGGGCTGAGCGCCGGGTGGCAGCAGCGGCTGAGCAGCAGCAGCGTGTCGTCGGCCTGCTCGGTGGGGCCGGGCGGCGGCTCGTCGGCGACGCGCTCCTCGCGCCGCCGTCGAGCCGCCTCGGACCGCTGCAGGTCGACCAGCTTGCGGCCCGCCACGCGCACGAGCCACGCCGTGGGGTCGTCCGGCGCGCCGTCCGGCCAGCGCCGGACGGCCTCGACGAGCGCCTCCTGCACGGCGTCCTCCGCCGTCGCGAAGTCGGCCCCGCGCCGGACGAGGATGCCCAGCACCCGCGGCGCCGCCGTGCGGATCACGTGGTCCATGCCGAGCTCCCGGCTCACTCGATCGTGAAGTCCTCACCGAGGAACGGGCGCACCTCGAGCCACTCGTGGATGGGGCGCCCGCCCGGGCCGGGGGCGGCGGACAGCTCGGCGGCGGCCTCGTAGGCCCGCTCCTGGGACTCGACGTCGATGATCATCCAGCCGGCGATGAGGTCCTTCGTCTCGGGGAAGGGTCCGTCGGTGACCGGCGGGCGGCCCTCGCCGTCGTAGCGGACGAAGGTGCCCTCCGGGGCGAGCGCCCCCTCACCGACGAACTCGCCCGACGCGGTGAGCTTCTCCGCGAAGCGCCGCATGTAGTCGATGTGCTCGGTGATCTCCTCCGGCGTCCACCGGTCCATCGGCACGTCGGTGCCGGGCAGCCACGCGGGGCCGCTGGTGCGCCGGTAGTGCTTGAGCAGCAGGTACTTCGCCATGGTGTCGCTCCTTCGTCGTGGACGCGCCTCCCGCGCCCTCGACCCTAGGACGGAGCCGCCGCGCTGTCCTCGACATCGGCGCGCGACCCGCCGCCGAGAACTGGTGTTCGTGGCCGGATCTGGTCGTGCACCGCCAGATCTCGACGGGCGGACCAGATCTCAGCGGGCCGCGCGGAGCGGGAAGCGGTGGATGGTCGCCACGGTGGGGGACGTCGACTCGAACGCCGCGCTCATCGCGTCGCCGAGCTCGTCGAGGTCGTCCTCGAACAGGCCCGCGTACGTCGACAGGGTCAGCACCGGCGACTCGTGGCCCAGCATCCGCTGGACGGCCTTGACGGTCGCGCCGCCGGAGATGGCCAGGGACGCGGCGGTGTGGCGCAGGTCGTGCAGGGTCAGGGTGTCGAAGTCCTCGGCGCCGGGAGCGAGCGTGGTCCGGGACAGCGCGGTCAGCAGCCGGGTGCGGCTGACCTTCTCGCCGCGGGTCAGGTCGTCCCGGCGGGCGCGGTCGGCGTCGGCGACGAGAGCCCAGGCCGCGGGGTCGACGGCGGCGGCGGGCTCGAGCCCCGCGGCGGAGCGCAGGGCCCGCACGGCGGTCTCGACGTCGGTGTCGAACACCGGGCCGGGCGGCAGCCCGAGGGCCTCGCGCAGGGTGGTCACGGCGCGGCCCGCGGCCTGCACGGCGGGCCGGAAGGCGGAGCGGTCGAAGCTCTCGCGCCGCAGCGGGCCGCCGCGGGCGCCCGTGAACAGCAGGTCCCCGGGGGCGCGTCCGGCGGCCTGGGCGGCGACGGCGTCCACGAGGGCGGCGGGCAACGGGACCTCACGGCGGGCGTGCGTCTTGGTGTCGCCGAGCAGCAGGGTGCCGTCGTCGAGCCGGGTGAACGCCTTGGTGACGCGTACGCGGCGGCGTAGCGGGTCGACGTCGGCCACGGTGAGCGCGCTGACCTCGCCCCAGCGCAGGCCGGTGAGGGCGGTGAGCAGCACGAGCGTCCGGGCCTGGGCGGAGGTGGTCGCGTCGGCGACGCGGCGCAGCTGCTCGTGGCTGAGGTAGCGGTGCGGCTTGGTCTTGGGGGCGCGGGGCAGCGCGGGCACCTTGCCCGACGGCGTCCGTGCGGGGTTGCTGCGCAGCCTGCGGGCGTCGACGGCGGCGTCGAGCAGCGCGACGAGCAGGCGGACGGCGTCGCGCCGCCGAGCGGGCGAGGCCGTCTCGCCGGTGGTGGGCGACGGCATGGTCGCGGCCCAGCGGGCGACGTCCTCGTGGGCGACCTGGCGCAGGGGCCGGTCGCCGAACGCGGGCTCGATCAGGGACCTGAAGCGTTCGCGCTCGGCCTCCAGCGTGCGGGGCGCGCGGTCGACGCGGCCCTCCTGCCAGGCGGCGAACCACTCGGTGACGGTGAGGCGTCCGGCGGCCGGGTCGACCCACTCGGCGTGCTTGCCCGCCTCCTCCTGGCGGCGGGCCTCCGCGAGCGCCTCGCGCCGGGAGGTGAAGCGGCGGGTGCTGCGCAGGCGTCCGTCGACGCGGAAGCGGCCCACGTACCCGGTGCGGCCTGCGGAGTCGGTGCGCTGCTCGGTGTACGCCACGGGGGCAGCGTAGTGGCGGGCGCGGTGCCTGCCGGGCAGGCGTGCCGGGAGGGTGACGTGCCAGGTCAGGAGGCCGGGTCAGGAGGCCGGGTCGGGTGCGCGGTCGGTGGCGGCGGGTGTCTCGCCCCGGAGCCAGGCGGTGGCCTGCGGGGAGAACACGCCCTGGATGACGAGCACGGCCAGGATGATTCCGATGACGCTCGAGGGCGGCAGGCCGTTCAGGAGGCCGACGACGAGGATGACGACGCCGTTGAGCACCACGAGGATCTCGACGACCAGCACGGGGGTGCGGGCGCTCAGGCGGCGGCGGGCGAGGCCGACGGCGCCGACGGCGAGGACGGGCGCGGCGAGGACGGAGACCGCACCGCCGACGGCGATGAGGGTGCCGTCGCGGCCGTGCTCGGCCTCGACGGAGGCCAGGACGAGGAAGAGGGTGCCTCCGGCGAGGTTGGTGACGACCTGGAACCAGAGGACGACGAGCGCGGCGGTGAGGCCGCCGGGCCGGCGGGCGGGGCGGCGGGCGGGTGTGCTGTCGGTAGCCATGGCCGGACGGTAGGACGCACGGCCCGGGACCCCTCCCCGGCTATCGTGAGGGTCATGCGCGTTCTCGTCTCCGGTGGGGCCGGCTACATCGGCTCGCACACCGTCCTCGCCCTGGTCGCCGCGGGTCACGATGTCCTGGTGGTCGACGACTTCTCCAACTCCAAGCCGTCGGTGCAGGGGCGTCTGGAGGGGTTGGCCGGGCGGCCGATCCCGTTCCACGCGTTCGACCTGACCGACGTCGACAAGACCGAGCGGCTGTTCGCGCACGAGCAGATCGACGCGGTGGTCCACTTCGCGGGGTTCAAGGCGGTGGGGGAGTCGGTGGACCGGCCGCTGGCGTACTACCGCAACAACCTGGACTCGACGTTCGCGCTGGCGGAGGCGATGACGCGGCACGGGGTCCGCAAGCTGGTGTTCTCGTCGTCGGCGACGGTGTACGGCGAGAAGGCGCCGGTGCCGTACCGGGAGGACTACGAGCACCTGTCGTCGTCGTCGCCGTACGGGCAGACGAAGGTGATGATCGAGCGGGTGCTGTCGGACGTCGCGCGGATCTCGGAGGGGTGGAAGGTCGCGCTGCTGCGGTACTTCAACCCGGTCGGGGCGCACGAGAGCGGCCAGATCGGAGAGGACCCGCAGGGGGTGCCGAACAACCTCATGCCGTTCATCGCGCAGGTGGCGGTGGGGCGCCGGGAGCGGCTGACGGTGTTCGGGGACGACTACCCGACGGCCGACGGCACGTGCGAGCGTGACTACCTGCACGTGACGGACCTGGCGGCGGGGCACGTGGCCGCGCTGGAGCACCTGGACGACATGGCGGAGCCTGCGCGGGCGTTCAACCTCGGCACCGGCACGGGCACGTCGGTGCTGCAGCTGCTCAAGGCGTTCGAGCGGGCCGTGGGCAGGGAGCTGCCGTACGAGGTCGGGCCGCGCCGGGCCGGTGACCTGCCGGCGTTCTGGGCCGACCCGACGCGGGCGAACACGGAGCTGGGGTGGCGGGCGACCCGGACGATCGACGACATGTGCGCCGACACGTGGCGGTGGCAGTCCCAGAACCCGAACGGGTTCCCGGACGCCTGATCGGACGCCCGATCGGACGCCTGGTCCGGGGCGCGGGGCGCCTCAGACGACGGGGTTGCCGATCGGAGGCGTCTCGAGGCGGTCGAAGTCGAGCTGCGCCACGTCCTGTGCGGGCGCGTCCTGCTGCGCGGGTCGGTGGGTGCGGTCGACGGGTTCGGCGTGGGCCTCCTCGAAGGCGCGCACGATGGACCACGGCAGCCGGATGTAGCCCTCGACGTCGAACCCGTTGGCGATGGCCCACGCGCGCATCTGGGCGGGCGTGGCGCGGTTGCGGCCGTCGGTGGGCTTCTTGGTGCCGGACTCGTCGACGAGCTTGGGGAACTCGACGGGGGTCGCCTCGACGATGGGCTCGATGACGGCGTCGCGGGGGCAGCCGAGGGTGTCGGCCACGCGCCACAGCTCCTGGCGGGCCTCGAGGTGGTAGCGGTCGTTGTCGATCGCCTGCTGCACGAGCGTGTCGAAGAACCGGCGGCGCACGTCGGCGGCGGCCTCCGGGGTGAGCCGGTAGAGCGGCTCGACGTCGGCCAGGTGCGCGGCGGTCTCCGGGGTCAGGCGCCCGTCGTGCAGGGTCTCGGCGACGAGGGCGAGGTACCCGTGGGTGTGCACGTCGGCGACCACGGCGATCGCGTCGGCGAGCGGTTGCCCGGCGAGGGTGCTGAGCACGCCGGGGCCGCGGCGTCCGGGCCAGGGGCGCGCCGGGCCAGGAGTGTGGCCGGGCGCCTCGGGCCAGGGGTAGACCCAGGCCCGGAGGGTGACCTGGAGCAGCTCGGGCAGGTCGGGCACCCCGCCGGCGCTCTGCAGGAAGCGGCCGAGCAGGCCCGCCACGGCGCGGGCCTCGTTGACCGGGGTGGAGTTCGGCGGGATGCCGCCGCCGTCCATGTGGACGCCTGCCGCCGTGCAGCAGTCGGACAGGCGGCGGTGCCGCAGGGCGGGCAGGTAGTGGTAGCTGGCGTCGATCATCGACAGCTGCGCGAACGGCGGCAGGTCCCACCCGAGGTGGGCCAGCTCGGCGCGCAGCACCTCGACGCCGAGGCGGCCGTTGTGGGTCACGATCGCCATCTGGGACAGGCGCTCGCGCAGGGTGGTGGCCACGTCGGCCAGGGCGATCCACGCGCCGTCCGGGTGCAGTACCGCGGACCACTCGTCGACGACGGCGCCGCGCTCGTCGACGCGTACCACGGCGATCTCGCGCAGGCGTGAGCTGGCCACGTCGATGCCGGTGACCCGCGTCGACACGGCTGCGTACGCCGGCTTGCCTACCCGTCCGTCCTGGGCCATGCGCGTCCTTTCTCGACAGCCGTGTCGCCGACGGCGCTACGACGCGCCACAGGGTGCCATCGGTGCGAGAGTCCCGAAAGTGGAGATCGTGTGAATATGTCTGATTCTGTGAAAATCACTACCAAAGATAGCGGACCGCCCCCCGATTATTAACACTTGTCACGGGTGTTTGGCCACCACCGGGGGCGGCCGACGGGGAACCCACCAGGGGAGGCCATGGTGCTGTCGAAGATCTCGGTCATGGACTGGCGTGCGATCGCGGCACTGGCCTTCGCCCTGCCGTACGTCGCGGTGGTCGTGCTGGGGGACCGGTTCGGCTGGCTCGACGCGTCGGTGCTGGAGTCCCTGACCAGTCCCATCACCCTGGTCACGGTGGGCTGCCTGCTGGCCGGTGCGGGCCTGGCGCTCGCCCCGGCGATCCAGGGAGCGAGCTACCCGGTGCTCAACCTGCTGGTCGGCGCGGCGTTGCTCCTGGCCTTCTGCTGGGCGGTGCTGGTGCTCGTCCAGGGCCGCTACGGATGCGACCCGATGAATGTTCTTCCGGGCTGCGGGTGATCTTTCGAAAGTTTGCACCTGCATGGACCTGACCGCGATTTCGGCGTGTCCGGGAGAATGCGGACGTGCTTCCTGACCCACCCGCCCCAGGGCGCCGCACCGCGAGCCGTGAGCTGGTCGCCCTCGGGACCGCCAGCCAGGTACCCACCCGCACCCGCAACCACAACGGGTACGCCCTCTTCTGGGACGACGACCTGATCCTGTTCGACCCCGGCGAGGGCACCCAGCGGCAGATGCTGCACGCCGGGATCTCCGCGAGCGCCCTGACCCGGGTCGCGCTCACCCACCTGCACGGCGACCACAGCCTCGGGCTGGCCGGCGTGGTGCAGCGCATCAGCCTCGACGCGGTGCCGCAGACCGTCCCGGTCACGTTCCCCGAGTCGGGCAGGCGGTGGGTCGAGGCGCTGTGCGACGCGACGGCCTACCACCACCAGGAACGCGTCGTGCTGCAGGGCCTGACCCGGGACGGCGTGGTGCCGCGCGTGCCCGGTGAGCTGCACGGCCCCGCGGTGCTGAGCACGGCCCGCCTGGACCACTCCCTGGAGGCCTACGGGTACCGGCTCGACGAGCCGGACGGCCGGCGCATGGACCCGGTCCGGCTGGCCGCCGCGGGGATCGCAGGACCCGACGTCGGCCGGCTGCTGCGCGAGGGCGAGCTGCGGACCGCGGGCGGTGTCGTGCGCGTCGAGGACGTGAGCGACCCGCGGCGGGGCCAGTCGTTCGCGTTCGTCATGGACACGCGCCTGTGCGACGCGGTGTGGTCCCTGGCCGAGGGGGTCGACATGCTGGTCATCGAGTCGACCTTCCTGGACCGCGACAGCACCCTCGCCCGCGACCACGGCCACCTCACCGCCCGCCAGGCCGCCACCGTGGCGGCGCGCAGCGGCGTGCGGCACCTCGTGCTGACCCACTTCTCCCAGCGCTACCAGGACCCGACCGAGTTCGAGCGCGAGGCCCGCACGGTGTACGACGGCGCGCTCACCGTCGCCACCGACCTCGACCGGGTGCCGCTGCCGCCGCGCCGGCGGTGAGGACGAGGGGGAGTTCTCCCCGTTGACCTGCGCACCGGCCCGCGCGAACGATGCCCGCCATGAGTACTCCGGCGAGCACCCCCGAGAACCTCGGCGCGTGGGACGGGGCCGTCAACCTGCGCGACCTGGGCGGCCTGCCATCCCCGCTCCTACGGTCCGACCCTCGCCATGTACCCCCACCTGGTCGCCGCCGCCCTCCGGGCGCTCGCTGACGCCCCGGGGCCGGTGCTGGTGCACTGCGCGGCCGGCAGGGACCGCACGGGCATGGTCGCGGCGATGCTGCTGTCCCTGACAGGCGTCGAGCACGAGGCGATCGCGGCCGACTACGAGGGCGCGTTCCGCGGGGCGCGGCACCCGGGCGGCTCGGTCGCCTACGACGTCGAGCGCGGCGTGTGGGTGCAGCACCCCGGCGAGACGTGGACGCCCGAGCAGACGGACCAGCGGGTCCGCGAGCGCCGGGCGGCCCTGCTGGAGTGGCTCGGGGACCTGGACCCGGCGGCCTGGCTGCGGTTCGCCGGGCTGGACGAGGCGCGGATCAGCCGGCTGCGGGGGCGTCTGCGGTTCGGTCGGCCGTGAGGTCTCCGGTGAGGTCGAGGGTCATGAAGGTGCTGTTCGGGTCGACCACGTAGCTGCCGAACGGTCCGCACGGGGTGAACCCGTGCCGCGCGTACAGGCGGCGGGCGGGGGCGAAGTAGTCCTGGGTGCCGGTCTCGAGGCTCACGCGGCGGTAGCCGCGACGTCGGGCCTCGGTGAGGGCCGTGGCCAGGACGGCGGAGGCGACGCCGCGTCCGCGCGCCGCGGCGGCGGTCCGCATGGACTTGATCTCGCCGTGCGTGCTGGTCCCGTGCGTGCTGGTCCCGTGCGTGCTGGTCCCGTGC
>Ga0079224_100012129_pt1 | contig 11919 bp, 12 predicted proteins | sample Stecom2015_FD_80414 | JGI IMG/M metagenome (GOLD analysis project Ga0079224, IMG submission 80414) | Agricultural soil microbial communities from Utah to study Nitrogen management - Steer compost 2015 | ecosystem: Environmental > Terrestrial > Soil > Agricultural land | place: USA: Utah... | reverse complement strand
GATTTTATACAAGAAACAATAAATAATGATATTCTCCCATATTTATAAAAGCAACCCAAAATAAGGGTTGCTTTATTAATTACCAATTCAAGTTTCTCATTCGCCAAAATTGATGTTCTAAATCAACATTGATTTTATTGTTTACAGTTACATTTTGCTTTTGTTTTCTCAATTGTTTTAATTCATCAACAACCTGAGCATTATAATAACTATCCATTGTCATATTTAATTGATAAGCGTCCATTTTACCTTTTTCATTTGCTAAAGATGTCATCATTGAAGCTCTCAATATCTTTTCATATTCATTTATTGAGGGTATTACCTGAGTTCCTTTCGGTAAATCAACAATCATATCATGGTTCACAAGATAAGGGGCTTTGCCGGGTTCTAAAACAACCTCTGGGCGTTTTTCTCCTACACGTGCAAGACCTCCCTTGTGATTATCTGTACCTTTTTCGTATTGTGGTATAGGTGCTAATAAAACAGATGCTGACTGTGCAGCTGCCACACCAATAGCTAAAGGTATTTGTAATCCTCTATATGCTAACCCAACGGCACCAAATGCATATGGTGTTATTGCATCCATAGCAGCAGCAGCAGCATTAATTGACATTATTGTTTTAGCTAAATCTATGCCTATTTCAGCAATAGCGATAGTTCTATTAAAAATAGCTTGTTTAACCAGTTCTTTTTTTCTTTTTTCTTCTAACTTCTTTTCTTTCTTTTCTCTTTCATTTTCTAATCGGGTTTTTAATGCTTCATCTTCTCCTGCAAGCTCTATTTGTCTATCATAATATTCGCCTAATTTATCCATTTCATTATCTATGTTTTGGATTCTTCGGTCGAATATGCTATTTGTAATGTCAATCAAAGCATATGCAAGCTCATTTTGCATATCTTTAATTTTCTCGTTTGCCTGTTTTTCAAGCTCAATTTTTTTATCTAAATAATATTGTTGATTATCTAAATCTAACTGAGCAATTTCTAATTTGTATTTTGATAAATCGTTCTCAAGTTGTTTTCTCTTTTCGATGCTTATATCTTCATTTTTAATTAGATTCTCAATTGTGCCTATTTGTTCATTCAATGCCCTTTTTGCATAATCAACTTTAATTTGAAATATATCAGCTTCATATTGTTCGGTAATGGCTTTTCTTTCAGACTCTGTTTCAGCAAATGACATATCAGCTCGGTATGCTTTTGTTCTGATTTCAAGTTCCTTGTTTAATGCGGTTTCCTGTTCTTTCAATATATCTTCTGTCCTTTTTTTTGACAAAGCAACTTCCGCATCAATTAAATCTTGTTTTGATTTTATATATTTTTGTTCCTGTACTGTTTTTTTCGCATTGTATTCTTCAATAACCAATAATTCCTGATTATTTAAATCTCTTTTAATGTTTCCGCCATTTAGAATTGTATTTATTTCTTCCTGTGTGAGTGTCCTAACTTCATCATTATACCAAGAAATATCTTTTAATTTCTTTTCGGCAGATTGTCTCAAAACATCTTCTTCTAATTGAGAATTTTCAGATAAAGAATTTATTTTGTTTTCTATTGATTCTTTATCATTTTCGATTATCAATTTATTGATTTCGATTTGTCTTTTAAGCCGGAATTCGTTTAATGCAAATTCTTCATCAGCAAGTTTTTTAAGTTTTGATAGATATTCTTTATTTTGTTTAGATGTTTCTTTACTATTCCCTAAAATAGCTTCTTTCTCTTTTTCTAATAGCTTTATTTTTTCTTGAATTGCTTTTGCTTCTTCTCTGTTTGTTGCTGATTTTAGTTTATTTCTAATAGCACTAATTTCAGCATCTATAACTTCAACGGTTCTTCTACCTTCAGCTATCGCAAGTTCCAATGAGTTCATTCCCTTTTTTTCAGCTTCTTCTCGTCCTGCTTCAATTTCTTCTTGTGCCTTTTTCATTCGTTCATTAAACTTTCTTTGATTGTCAAGTATTTCTTCATTTGCTTCAAATCTTATTTTCTTATTGGTGTTTAATGTTTTTTGAATAGATTTATTAGCTGCATTCAAAACATCTGAAGGGTCTGATTTCGCAAATGGATTCAACATATCAATCAAATACTTCTTCACTTCCGGTGCAATGGCTTTAACTAAATCAAAAACTCCGTTTATGGAATTTTTAAATATTTCAAAACTTGCTTTAGCAACTTCTATAGAATTAGGTATTTCAACTGTAAAATAATAAGTTAATTGACGAATAAACAACCTCATAACATTTCCCATTTTTTCAAATGAAAACAATGCTTTCAATAAAGAAAGAAAGCTTTTTTCCGTCTTTTCCGTTTTGGGGAATAAATCATCTAAATATTGGCTGAATATTTTCCAAGACAATGACAACTCATCTATAATAACATTTACATATTCGAGTGTGCCGGCTAATTGACCAGAAAAAAACAGTGCAAGTTGAGCAAATACACCCTCACCATTTTCAATGCTAAGAACAATGTTATCCCATGCAATTCCCATTCTTGCCCATTGGTTTTCAATTTTACCTTGTGCGGTTTCAAATTCTTCTGTCATTGCCCCAGAAGCATTTGTAACAGTGTCCATTGCACCTGCTAACGTTTCAAAACCACCTGTTGCTAAAGAAGATATAACCCTCTGGTCTCTCACTGATGTAATACCAATGTTTTCGAGCTGAGCATTGACAGAACCACCTGCTTTATCAATAGCATTTAGCCCTTCTACAAATCCAAATAAAACCTGTCCGGAATCTTCTTTAAAGTTTCGTTTTAAGTCCTCAACCGATTGACCTGTAAGCCTTGCAATTGTATCAACATTTTTGCCTGTCCTAATTGCTTTTTCCATGATGCCAAGCGTACGTCCAATAGCTGAACCTGTTAGTTCAGATTCAACACCTACAGCTTTTGTTGCTGTTGCATATGCTAATACTTCTTGTCTGCCTAATTTATAAACTCCTGTGTTTTGAGCAATTGCGGTTGCATTAGCTAATATTTCAGATTCTGTTGCCGCAAAATTGTTTCCAAGGTTTACAATTTCATCTCCAAAATCTTGTACATTTTGCACACCGCCATCTACTAACGTAAGAAGTCTCGCTATCTGTGAAGCTCCCTCTTCTCCGCTAATGTTAGATGCTGTTTCGAGCATAGCTAATGCTCTTGTAAACTTCAATATATTTTCAGAACCCTTAACACCTAATTGCCCAGCTACCGTTGCGTATTCCATTAATGCAGGCGTACCAACTGTTTTTAAATCTCTCGAAAGTTTTATGATGTTGTTTCCAAGCCCTGTTAATTCTTCATTTGCAAGCCCTGTTGTTTTTCCTACATTCAACAACCCGGAGTTAAAATCAATAACAGTTTGTTTGTTGGAATATATCAATGCAAATAATGCCCCCAATATAGTCAAAACAGCACCTACTGGCGTTAACATAAATGCTACTGTAGCTTTACCAAACGCTATAATCCCAGATGTAAGAGCTTTAAAAGGATTTGGTTTGTTTGCAATTTCATCAAGTGATATTCCCATCATAGATAATTGGTTATTCACTCTTCCGAAAATTGGATTCAAAGCATTTGCGGCAATAGCATAATTACCTACTTCTCTCTGATGTTGACCTAAAGATTTATCTATATCTTTAATACCCTTGTCTAAGATATTGGTTTGTAAAGACAATGCTTTTGAACGTATCTCTAAATTCCGATATTCTTTTGTGTTCTTTTTACCTTGTTGTTCAAGGTTGAACATATCAGCCTTTACATTTTTAGCCTGATTACGAACATTATTTAAAGCATTTTCTAACTTCTTATACGCTCCTATTTGACCAGTACGCTCTAATATTTCCTGCTTTATTTGTTTATTTGTTTCTTGAAGTTCAAGCCTATGTTCAATTAAAGCCCTATTTGTAGATTCTGTAGCTAATTCCTTTTGCCGGATAGTCCGGATTAATTGTTTTTCTAACAAATCCTGTTCTTTCCAAACATTATTTGATTGATTTATTACTTTTATTTCCTTTTCCTTTTCTATTCTATAATCACTCCAGGTTTTAGCGGATTTCATTGAATCAGCAAGCTTGTTTATTTCTTTTATCGATTCAATGAATTTTTGATTAGCACTAATCGCTTGTTCTAAGTTTTTTGCATATTCTTTACCTACCTCTAATGCTTCATCAGCAAAGATGTCTTTTCGTGTAATTATACCACCATCATACATTTCTGTTTTTATGTGTCTTTAACTCTCTAATTTGCTTTTCTTGTTGCTTTATTTTGTTTGAAACTTGTTTTTTGAGAGCGAAATATTCAGTACAAGTAATTTCATTGTATCTTCCAATATGAAACCCTAATACATTTGAAAAAGATGCTAAAACATCTTCTATATTAAATTCATCTTTGTCATTGTCTGTTTCTTTAGGTAATTGAGCCTTAAAATGATTAGCTTTTACCAACAAACCCTCTGCATTTTTTTTTATTCGTTCAATGTCTTCAATGTATTTCTCAGGATTTATTTTATATCCCATTGAATCTAAAAGGTCAATAAGTTCTTGATTGAACGAAAATTTAAGACTTTCACAAATCCTATTAACAACATCATATTTAAGTATGTAATACTCATAGTGCTTTAGTATCGTCAATATTTTATTGTTGAGTTGGGAATTGTCTCGTTCATTGAAATCATCTTTAATTTTTTGCCATAGTTCAAGTAATTCATCTGAATTTACTTTTTCAGTTGACAATAGGCTTACATTTCCGGTTTTAAGTATTTCATAATACAACACTACCGGCAAATCATTTATACTTCTGTAAATCATAAATTCAAAGTATTACGTATGTATTTAATAACAAAAGGGAGTAGTTCTTCATTGACCAACTCCCTTAAATTATCTTCTTTCAACCCAAACAAATTCTTTGATAGCAAATTTTCATTGCTAAGAATTAAATCCGTTTTATCATCTTTTGAACCAAAATAAATTTGACCGTTTTTAACATCTATGTATAAACCTTTTAAAAAGTCCCCAGTATCACGCATGTTATATGGTTCGCCCTCTCGTTTTATTTCATTTCCATAGCCCAATAAAGCATTGTTGGTTGTGATGTATTCAGTTGCCTGTGAATAATATCCGATTGGGTTTCCAAATATATCTTCACTTGTTTCAAATAATTGTTCCCGGTTTAATTCAGTAAACTTGTCTTGAATTGTTTTTATAAAATTAAAGAGTTCATCACTTATTTTGTGGCCCGTTAGATTCTTTGCTTTTTGCAGTTGTTCCTTTAGTGTTGCCATTTGATGTTGCTATCTTATAAGCTTTTTTTAACTCTGCTTCACGTTCCTTTGGGTGGATATTTTTAAAAACATGAGTTGAAGCAAACTCTTTTTTAAATTCTGCAAAGGACTTGTTATAGTCCTTTGCAAAAGTTATCCCTTTAAAATCCTTCATTAAATTGTCAATTTAGCAGGTTCAGGAGTTTCATAACTCATTACAGAAATAGTTACAACACCATCTGTTGATATTGTAAATCCATTTGCAAAATCGGTTCCAGTTAATTCATAAACACCTTCACTATCAGCAGGCACAAATGAAGAATCAGCAATAGCTCCACTTGCATCACGTAAAATGATATTATCAGATGTTAGAGAGCTTACAGATTCGCCACCTCCAGCACATCCTGCAACAGCTTTGAATTTTATTGATGTTGCTGATGCAGAAACAACTTCGATATTGATATCGAAAATGCCAAACAAATCTTGATCTCCCCAACCGTCCAAGCGAACATTTACACCATTGTAAGTGTATTCATCTTCATCTGTGTAATTAACTGTAACAACAGTTGATTGAGGAGTTCCTGAAATTCCGTCTTGCAATTTACCTACCTCTAAAGTGGCTTTTTGCCCTTTAAATAAGTTTTCATTTTGCACAGCTTTTATTCCAGGATCTTCTGTAAATTCAAAAACCCTGCCTGGTTTACCGCTATGTGATTTCAAAGCAGCATAAGAACACAAACCAATGATTGAACGGAATGTTCTTATTTTCTTTCCATTTGCAGTTTTGTATTGTTTTCTTAGCCCCTCATAAAACCCATCTTCAGTATCAGCTATGGCATATTCCTCCACTTCATACAAAGGATAAATCTTTTTTTCTGCAATAGCTGTGTCCCACGCTTCTTTGCTTTTCAATTCTTCTAATGAATCAAACCCAAATGTAGGGTCTGGACTAAACGCATATTTGGTTGTAACCCCCAAATAGCATTGCTCTTTTGCTCCGGTATTTCTAGCCCCGGTACCGGATTTACCGCATTCTACTATAACACTCATAGTTTTTAGTTTTAACAGTTATTAATATTGTACTTTAATTTACCCACAATTGCGAAAACATGATAAGGTTGCATGTCATTCAGTTTTATATTCGTAATATCAAAGCCTTTAAAAATGGTCTCAATCCCCTTTTCTATTTTGGAAATTGAAAAAAACTTATGTTTTCTTACTTCCAAAATAGCTTTGTTTTGTATTTCTACATCGTTACGAGTATTTCCTGAAATCTTTTCCAAATCAAGCATGAATACTATTTTTGCATCTGTTTCAAAATCATATCCGGATATGAAAGAATGTGATTCGGATTCAATAAAAAATATTGTTCCTGATTTTAAATCGTTTGTCAGCACATCTTTATATTCTCTATCATTGATATACGCTTCCGGCTTATATCCTTTGTCTGATGGATTTCGATAAACTCTACCATAAATATCAATATCATTCCACCCCAATTTAGTGTGTAATGATTTTTGCATGATGTTTATTTTCTGGTCTATTCCTTCCGGATTTTCTTTCAAAAAAAGCATTACCAAATAGGTTTTGAATCAACGACAGGACGTTTAGGAAATATGATTTTTGTTGCATTATTAATTGAAAATCGCAGATGGTCTTTCAAACCGTAAGCTATCTTATGCCCGCGTTCATTTTTAGCACCTTCTAAATCTATTTTCAATCGCATTACTGCATCTTTAGCATTACGCTCTATAAAGTTTTTACGATTTGTAGATAAAAATAATTCCACCATTTGACAAGCTACCGAGTATCCGATAGCTTCATCAAACAGATGTTTTTTTGTATTGATTGTTTCATCATAATCAAATGAATCTTTGTAATCTTCATTTTGATTCATGATTTTATTTAAAACACTCAAAACATTGTTGTTTTTAACCTCTTTCAGAAAAGAATTAAATCCGGTTTCATCTGTGATTTTTTCTGAAACTGAATAAAATATATTTTCTAAAGTTACCATCGAATGAAATGATTCAAAAGTTCGCCCTGATTCGGATTCTATTAAATCCGAATCTATTGGGATTGGTAAGCCTGATGATAACACATCAGACCAACCTATCCTCTTGTTTAGTATATTTATTGCTACTTCTGAATACATAATCAAACTTACCCTTCGTTTTCAATAGGCTCTCCTAATGCTTCTTCAAACACGGCAATTTGTGCCTCATTCAAATTGTTTATTTTTGCAAGCAATTGAGCGTCTGTTAAGCCGTCAACTTTAAATCGACCATCTACTGCAAGTAAAGCGTTTTTAACGGCTTCTACTGTGTAAACCTCTCCATTGTAGTCGAAATTATCATCTCCTTCTGTTTGTTCATCCGTTGCAGCTTCTTCTGAATCTAATAAGTAAATAGAATCTACATTATCAATTACAGGTAATACCAGAGCTTGAGAAGATGTAAACTCACGTAAAGGATCATTTTTTCGATACTTTGATAACAAAATGAATTCATCTGCCTTTTGATATTCAACTCCTGCTACCGGGTGCAATTCTTCAGCTAATTGACCATAAGTCAACGTACCAACTTGCAAGTCTGTTAAGAAAACAACCATGTTTTGTTCCCAAGGCTTTTTAACTGTACGGACACCATCTTTTTCAAATACGACTGAACGGTCAACTACTTTAATTTCTACACCGTAATTAGCACTTAGTGTTTGATTGACTTTGTCAAGGTTTGGAGTAGGGATATTTTGTCCGCTAAAATCCATAAATGCAGCATACTCTTCTTTAACTTGTTTATTTTTCTTGAACACGTTAAAAGTTTGTTTGTCCATCATTAGATAACGAATAGTATCTCCATTTGCGGTTGCTGCAGTTTGGATTTTCTCTATATCATCTAACGGTTTTGCATCAGGATTGCTCCAAGGCAATTCAGCACCATATTTATTTGATTCCTTATAACCAAAATCAATTCTTACAGCAATTCCTGGATTATCTTCATCTGTGATAGATGTAACCCCAGAACTCAATCCTTGTAAAAACATGTATTCGAGTGTTTCATTAACACCTACAATACATTTTTGTGTGTCCCTGAATAACTTTTTCACAATCTCATTCTCTGAACCTTTACGATATTGTAAGATGTTCAGATCTGACATTGTACGTTCATTGAGATATAATTTCATGCCTAATTTTGGAATATCTCCACTAGCTTTTCTTAAAGAATCACGTCTTTTCAAAGGTAGTGGTGCATCCAACGCTCAATATCGGCAGCGACATTAGTGTTGTTTGAACTTAAAGAGCTCCATTTTAAATCTGTTGAGTATTCTCTACTCAACATCGATTTATGTAAATAAGTCAATGGGTTTTTTGTTCCATTGATTTTTTCTACAACCTTTTTTGCAATGGGACCGAAATATTTTTGTACCCATTTAATAAACATTGATTTTTCCATCTTAGTCTTGAGTGAATCTGATTAATACTAATTTTGTTTTTGCAGCTTCGGGTACGGCTGGCATATTGTTTAGCTTTTTAGAAGCTTCATCATTCATGGTACCACGTACCATAATTGATGCGAATGGTTTGCTTTTCAAAACCGACACATACAATATACCTGCATACTCATGATTGGCTGGCAATGCAGAATAATTACCTTCTGAAATTGGTAACGGTTTATAAACACCGGTTGCCGTCTCTTTGATAATTACATGTCCTGCATTGATAACATCATCAGTAAAATTTGAAACATCTAAAGTCTTCCCTCCTGGAATGGCTTCAATCATTTTTTGAATTACTACTGTGTCATGTTCAGTAGTAACTTCTACAATCTCATTGTTTAAACTACCTTGTGGTGACATTTTTTAATTGGAGTCTATAAAGAATCAACAATACTGTCAATTTCTTTATCTGAAATATCGGCATTTGGAGTGCCGGCTGGAGTAGGTCCAGAATAAATCTGATTGTCTGCTGATGTTTGGGTAAGTGCTTGATATTCGTTTTCCAATGATGTAATTTGCTCTGAAATTTGTTCATCGGTTAAATCATCAGTAATTGGAATCCTTTTTAACCAAGATTCTTTAATCTCTGGTTTTAAGTTTTTCAACACATCTGATTTGTTAAAAGCATTTACAATTGAAGATTGCTTTGATTTCGTAATTTCTCCCTTTTCGATAGCCTCTACTTTTTGAAGCAAAGCTTTTGCCCATTCCGGAGTATCGTCCCCTGTTTTAATTTCAGGTTTAGGGTCTTCTGTTTTTTCCGGATTTGTTGAAGTGGGTTGTTTAACTTTCGCTTCTAATGTTCTGATTCTATCGTCCTCTTTAGCTATTGCTTCAAAGTCCATCAAATCATTAGCATCGTTAATTACTAAATCAACAGCGTCATCATCTGCATCATCTGCAGGTTTTTTAGCAAGTTTTGCCGAAATTTCGTCAATCCTCTTTTGTGATAAGTTAGCCTTAGGAAACAAAATTCTAAGTCTTTCCTTAATCTTTTCTGGTTTTACAGCCATAATTAATTTGTTTAATAATTGATTTACAGAACAAATGTAGTAATTATTTCTTATTTAGAATGAATCTAAATAAGAATTTTTTTTATAGTTTTGTAAAAAGTTCTTTAAAGATGAAGGAAGATTTAATTATAAGGCAATTAAATACACTTACTAAGTGGGTAGATGATGTTAACAAAAAAGCCAAATCAATTACTGAATTAAGCGATATTGTTAAACGTGACGGAATATCTCTTTATGTAGCTGTTAGCGATGGGCAAAACACTGGTAAAATACTATTTCCTTTAAATACAATTACAGACAACGAAATTGAGAGACTTCTTAAACTTTCCTTAGAAACAGATTCAAATTACACATCTATAGTTCTAAAAAACGGAGATGGTGTTGTTTTGTCAACATTAGATATGACAGGAATATTAGACAAAAACAACGAAAGAGTTGATGAAACTCTTTTTGAGTTTGAAGAAAAACTAAACGATTTAGACTTCGACCCGGCAACGGCTAAACCTTACGAACGATACATAGAACATTCAAATTAATATAAAAATGGAAAAATTACAGGATTTTGTAGATAACACAAACGCATTTGCGGAAGCTGTCGGAGATGATATTAAAGCATTGCGACAACGACAGGAAGATATTATTGATGATTCGCAATCGTCTTCTGAAACCACGTACAGCTCGCAAAAAATTGATGCAGGCTTTGCTGAAAAGGTAAATGTAGAACCCGGCAAACAATTGTCTGATGAAAATTATACGCTTGCTGAAAAACAAAAGTTAGCAAGTTTAGAGGGTTCTAAATTCAAAGGAGTTTATCCATCTTTGACAGCTTTGAATACCGCACACCCGACGGCTGAACCAGGTGCGTATGCAGATGTGGATAGTACAGGCGTTGATGTAGTTAGATACATTTGGGACGTTTCGGATTCGGAATGGATTCCGCAACAATCCGGTACGCCTTTGACTGCATCGCAGGTAAAACAATTGTACGAATCAAACCCCGATACAAATGCTTATACCAATACTGAAAAAACAAAATTGTCGGGGATTCAAACCGGTGCACAGGTAAACACGGTTACAAGTGTGGCAGGAAAGACAGGGGCGGTTACTATTAATATAGACGATATTCCCAATCTGCAAGACGAATTAGACGAAAAAGCTGATATTTCGGATATTCCGACAGCACAACAGATAGACAACTGGAACACAGCATACGGTCGGGGAGATTTTAGGGATTATGGTCTTGGTAATAGAATGGATAACTCTAATAATCCCAGTTCTTGGAACTGGGATAATATAAGTCTGAACTCTATACATAGAGGTTCTGACCATGGGATAGCAGATATATCATCTAATATATACGGTATAACTCTTTTAAACTCTACAGTATCTAAGTATGGCATACACATAGCAGGTCATCATACCAACAGACTTCTTATGCAAGGAAATTCACCTACTAATACGTTACCTTGGGTAGAATTTTGGCATTCAGGCAACTTCAACCCTGCACAATACGTCATACAATCAGCTCTTAACACGCAATTAAATAATTACGCTACAAAAGCAGGTACGCAAACGTTTACAGGTCAAAATACTTTTACAGTTGCTCCAATTGTACCAAATGGCACGTTAAACGGTCACACAGTTAATTTAGGGCAGTTGAATAGTGCTATTGCCAACAAAGCAAACACAGACGGAAGTAACACAATCGGTGGTGGGTGGAATATAGATGCATTAACAAATAACGATGTAGGTATTTATCTTTCGGCAGACCAGTTTGACAACGTAATGATTGGTATTCCGCCAACAGACGCGTTGGGTTCTACAAGTGGAATGTTGTTAATGAGGAATGGTAGCCCTATCGTTATATATGAGAATGATAGTCCTGATTGGGACGGATATATTTACAGAGCTGGCACACCTTTATCAGGTTATCCGGCAAATCAGCAAACCGGCAACTATTTAATCGAAAGTAAGCACAGATTTCGATTGCACACGGTTACGGCTCCGGATTCTACTTCTGGGAATGTTGGTTCTTTGCAAATCAATCCATTTAACGGGATAGAACATAATTATTTCAGAGTTACTATTTCGAGCGTAGATAGTTTAGACATAACAATTGATGAGCCTTATTATGACGAAATAACAGGCTTCAATATAGAAAGAAAT
>Ga0079224_100012128_pt1 | contig 11919 bp, 6 predicted proteins | sample Stecom2015_FD_80414 | JGI IMG/M metagenome (GOLD analysis project Ga0079224, IMG submission 80414) | Agricultural soil microbial communities from Utah to study Nitrogen management - Steer compost 2015 | ecosystem: Environmental > Terrestrial > Soil > Agricultural land | place: USA: Utah... | reverse complement strand
GCTTGAAACCGTACAGAAGATAAATCTTGAACATCTTACTTCACTATCTAATTTTGTTTATGAACTGATGAACCTCGCTCCAAATACAAGAGCGGCATATGTCGGCAGATCTGCATTTGCTCATAAAGGCGGAGTTCATGTTAGCGCGGTTCTTAAAGACAGTAAAATGTATGAGCACATTGTTCCCAAACTTGTTGGAAATAAACAGCGTGTTCTTGTTTCTGATCTTTCAGGGCAGAGCAATATACGTTACAAAGCCAAAGAACTTGGTATTGATCTTTCGGATGATAAAGAAATAAGCAGGAAAATTGTAAACTACATTAAATCTCTTGAACATGGCGGATTTCAATTTGACGGTGCAGAAGCATCATTTGAACTGCTGCTGCGTGCAGAAACAAATGAGTTCTCTCCGTTCTTCCGGGTGCTTGATTCAAAAGTAAATGTAACGTATGATAATAAAGGACATTCTAATGCAGAAGCTGTTCTTAAGGTTGAGGTGGACGGCGAAGTTGAACATACAGCATCGGATGGTAAGGGTCCGGTTAATGCATTGGATAATGCATTAAGAAAAGCGCTGCTTCGTTTTTATCCGGAGATTGCATTGATAAAATTAATTGATTATAAAGTTCGTGTGCTTGATGAGAAAGACGGAACAGGTGCAAAGGTTCGGGTTATGATTGAATCAGGTGACGGTGCTGAAACATGGAGCACTGTTGGTGTATCTGAAAATATTATTGAAGCAAGTTTCCAGGCATTGAGTGACAGCATAAACTATAAACTTTTTAATTACCAGAAATCAGACGCAAAAAAATCTTTAGCCGTTTAATGAAATGAAAATCGGTTTAGTTCAATATAATCCCGTATGGGAAGACAAGCAGAAGAATAAAGAAAAACTCCTGGCAATGCTTGATAACAGCAGCGCTGAATGCAGCCTGCTTATCTTTCCTGAAATGACATTAACGGGATTTACAATGCTCTCTGCAAAATTTGCAGAGGAACTGAACGGTGAATCAGTTTCATTCTTTAAAGAAACTGCTCTTAACAGAAATTCAGATGTAATAGCCGGACTGATTGAAAAAGACGGCAGCGGTATTTACAACACATTAATTCATATTAATAAAAAAGGGGAACTCAAAAAATCTTACAGGAAGATTCATCCATTCTCATATTCTACTGAAGATAAGCATTACAACAGAGGATCAGATACCGTAATTACAGAAATTGATGACAATAATGAAACATGGAAAACAGGATTATCAATTTGTTATGATCTGCGTTTTCCTGAATTATACAGGCACTATGGCAAACAAAAAGTTCAATTGATTGTAAACATTGCAAACTGGCCTGATACAAGAATTGAACACTGGCGGACCTTGCTTAAAGCAAGAGCGATTGAAAATCAATGTTATGTTGCAGGTGTTAACAGAACGGGGAAAGATCCCGGACTTGTTTACAACGGATACAGCAGCATTTTCGATCCCATGGGGAAAGAAATTATAACATGCTTTGATGAAGAGAAAATCATCACAACTGATTTATCTCTCCTTTATGCAGAGGAAGTACAAACCCGGCTTCCTTTCCTTAATGATATCTTTTTGATTAAATAATTCCCTGAAAAAAATCAAAACACATTTTTTCCCGGGGAAGAGTACAGCCTTTTAGCGGTTGAAAAAATTATTTAGGCAGAAAAGAGATATTGCCTTTGAATTTATCTTAAATACGAATGATTAATTATATATTATTCTGTGCAGGAATTAATTCACCTTATTAAGTAAGGTTTTGTAAGAATAAATATACTTTCTAAATGCACAAATATGCATTCAAATTAAAGGAAGGGAAAAACATGGAACATCCACAAGACAGAAACAGATTTGCAGGTTTTAACGCAGAAAATTATTCTGTTAAAAAGCAGGGATTGTATGATCCTGCTTATGAACATGATGCGTGCGGGATGGGATTTGTTGCCGATGTAAAGGGAAGAAAATCAAGGGAGATTGTGGATAAGGGATTACAGATACTGATGAATCTTGAACACCGTGGCGCAGTTGGTGCTGATCCGCAGACAGGTGATGGTGCGGGAATACTGATCCAGATGCCGGATGAATTTATGCGCAAAGCTGCTTCCGAAAAAAATATTACACTGCCGGCTTACGGCTTTTACGGAGTTGGTGTAATGTTTCTTCCCCGGGATCATATACTGCGCAGATCAGTTGAGACGATTGTTGAAAAAATTATTATTGATGAAAGCCAGCAGTTCCTGGGATGGCGGGATGTGCCTGTGAATCCCGATGTACCCGGTGAAGGCGCAAAGCAGCTTCAGCCGTACATACGCCACTGTTTTATTGGTGCGGATGAAAAAATAAAAACACAGGATGAGTTTGAGCGCAAGCTTTATCTTATAAGAAGAATAATTGATAAAAGAATAAGAGCCGAACTTAAACTTGACCGCAGTAAATATTATGTGCCTTCATTTTCAAGCAAGATTATAATTTATAAAGGAATGCTTCTCGCCCCGCAGATGACGCGTTACTACCGTGATCTGAATGATCCGGCAATTAAATCCGCAATGGCAATGATACACATGCGGTTTTCTACTAACACATTTCCTACATGGGATCTGGCACATCCTTTCAGAATGATAGCGCATAACGGGGAAATTAATACTCTGCGCGGAAACCAGAACTGGATGGCTGCAAGACAGGCAGTAATGGATTCTCCTTATTACGGAAAAGATCTGAAAAGAATGCTTCCGATAATTATGGATGGACAGAGTGATTCGGCAACATTTGATTCAGTGCTTGAACTGCTTGTGATGAGCGGAAGAAGCCTGCCGCACGCAATGATGATGATGATTCCGGAAGCGTGGTCTAAAAATGATTTAATGGACCCTGACAGGAAAGCATTTTATGAATACCATGCAACAATGATGGAACCGTGGGATGGACCTGCAGCAGTTGTATTTACAGACGGAACTGTTATAGGTGCAACACTTGACAGGAACGGACTGCGTCCCGCAAGATATGTTGTAACGAATGATGATCTCGTAATTCTGACTTCTGAAGCAGGTACATTAAATGTTGAGCCGGAGAATATTAAAATAAACGGAAGACTTCAGCCGGGTAAAATGTTTTTGATTGATTTGAACAAAGGTAAAATTATTGATGATGAAGAAGTAAAAAGTGAAATAGTTTCACGCAAAACATACAGGAAATGGATTGAAGAAAATATGCTGAAGTTCAGCCAGATACCTGAACCCGAGCATACGCCGCAGCCTGATCATGAAACAATTTTTTTAAGGCAGAAATTATTCGGCTATACAAAGGAAGATTTGTTCACTGTAATTCAGCCGATGGCTGTAAATGGTGAAGAAGCAATCGGCTCAATGGGAACTGATGCATCACTTGCCGTGCTGTCTGAAAAGCCTCAGCCGCTGTTCAGGTATTTTAAGCAGATGTTTGCACAGGTAACAAATCCGCCGATTGATCCTATACGTGAAGAACTGGTTATGGAATTAACAACGTACATAGGACCCGAACAAAATCTTCTTGATGAAACACCAAAGCACGCGCACAGGCTGGAACTGAATCATCCTTTGCTCTCAAATTCCCAGTTGGAAAAATTAAGGAACATGACGAAAGGACATTTCCGTCCGGCAACACTAAGCCTGCTGTTTGACCGCAATGTAAGAAGAGATATGCGTGAGAAAATTGAACTTCTCTGCAATGATGCAATTGAACAGGTGAAGAAAGGTGTATCGCTTATAATACTTTCTGACAGGGGAGTTGATGAAAACAATGCAGCTATTCCTTCTTTGCTTGCTGTATCTTCTGTTCATCATGCATTAATTAAGGCAGGGCTGCGCACCAAAACAGGAATTATAATTGAGAGCGGTGAACCACGGGAAGTTTCACACATGGCTTTGCTGTGCGGTTACGGCGCCAATGCAATTAATCCTTACCTTGCTTATGAAACAATTTATGATCTTTATAATAACGGGTTCCTGCCTGGAGTTGAATCTTACAAACAGGCAAAGAAAAATTTTGTTAAAGCAGTAAGCAAAGGTTTGTTTAAAGTCTTCAGTAAGATGGGAATAAGCACACTGCAGTCTTACTGCGGAGCGCAGATATTTGAAGCAGTTGGATTGGATTCGGAAGTTGTAAATAATTATTTCCCCGGCACACCAACACGCATTGAAGGGCTAAGCCTTGAGATGATAGAACTTGAAACAGTGCGCCGGCATGAAGCGGCATTTGATATTATGAAAAATCCCGGTTCACTTGAAACGGGAGGACTTTACAATTACAGGAGAGACGGGGAACATCATCTATGGAATCCGCTTACTATTTCCAAACTGCAATTAGGAACACAGCGGAATGAATATAAAACTTTCAAAGAATACACAGAGCTGATTAATAATCAGCATAAGAAAAGAGTAACTCTCAGAAGTTTATTTGATTTTGATACGAGCAATCCAATACCGATTGAAGTTGTTGAACCGGCATCGGAAATAGTTAAAAGATTTTCAACAGGAGCGATGAGTTTCGGCTCATTATCTCATGAAGCACACACTTCACTTGCAATAGCAATGAACAGGATTGGCGGTAAATCAAATACAGGTGAAGGCGGTGAAGACAGCGTACGCTATATACAGCTTGAGAATGGTGACAGCCTGCGTTCTGCTATTAAACAAATTGCATCAGGCAGATTTGGTGTAACAGCTAATTATCTTGTAAACGCGGATGAGATACAGATTAAAATGGCGCAGGGTGCAAAGCCGGGTGAAGGCGGACAGCTTCCCGGCTATAAAGTTGATAAAGTAATTGCAAGAATAAGACACAGCACTCCCGGCGTTACTTTAATATCTCCGCCGCCGCATCATGATATTTATTCAATTGAAGATCTTAAACAATTAATCTTTGATTTGAAAAATATAAATCCAAATGCCCGTATAAGTGTGAAGCTTGTATCGGAAACGGGAGTTGGTACAATTGCAGCAGGAGTTGCAAAAGCACATGCCGATCATATCCTGATTAGCGGACATGATGGAGGAACAGGTGCAAGTCCTGTATCTTCCATTCAATATGCAGGTACGCCCTGGGAGCTTGGATTAAGTGAAGCACATCAGACACTTGTACTTAACGGACTGCGTGACAGAGTTTACCTTGCAGCGGACGGGCAATTAAAAACAGGAAGAGATGTTGTAATAGCTGCATTGCTTGGTGCGGAAGAATTCGGATTTGCTACTGCACCGCTTGTTACACAAGGCTGTATAATGATGCGCAAATGCCATCTTAATACTTGCCCGGTTGGAGTAGCTACACAGGACCCCGAACTCAGGAAAAAGTTTTCCGGCAAGCCCGAATACATTGTGAATTTCATGTTCTTTATTGCGGAAGAAGTAAGAGAATATATGGCTGCAATGGGATTCAAAACTTTTAACGAAATGATCGGGCAGGTAGAAAAAATTATTCCGCAGCGTCCTTATGATCACTGGAAAGCAAGAGGAATTGATTTCAGCAGGATTATTTACAGACCTGCTCCTTTATATCAAACAGGATTGTACAGAACCAGGGAACAAAATCATAATCTTGATAAACAAATAGATAAATTTTTTATAAAGCAGGCTGAACCGGCAATTAAATACGGTCTGCCTGTCAGAATAAAAACATACGTGCAGAACACCGATCTTTCTGTTGGTACAATGCTGTCAGGTGAAATAGCAAGAAAGTATGGTGATGCAGGATTGAATGACGGCACAATACAAATTGAATTAACAGGAACAGCAGGGCAAAGCTTCGGAACCTTTCTTGCAAAAGGAATAGAGCTTAAACTCATCGGTGTATCTAATGATTATACAGGGAAGGGATTAAGCGGCGGAAGGCTTATAATATGTACTGATCCGCGTGCAGCTTATGAACCATCGGAAAATATTTTAATCGGAAACACGTGTTTGTACGGTGCAACGAGCGGTGAGGCTTACTTTAACGGAATGGCAGGAGAAAGATTTGCCGTGCGTAATTCAGGTGCATACGCAGTAGTTGAAGGAGTTGGTGATCACGGGTGTGAATACATGACCGGCGGAAGAATAGTAGTACTTGGCAGAACAGGAAGAAATTTTGCAGCAGGAATGTCCGGCGGTATAGCGTATGTTTGGGATCCTTACAAATCATTCCCGCAGCTTGTTAACACATCAATAGTTGAACTTGAAGATCTATCAAATGAAAAAGATGAAGAGGAATTAATTTCCCTTATCAGGAAACATCTTGATTATACAGGATCAAAAAGAGCTGAACAAATTCTGAATGATTGGGAGAATCAGAAACAGAATTTTGTTAAGGTAATTTCTCCGGAATACAAAAAAGCACTTAAAAAACTGGAAGAAGAAGATAACAGCCGATTAAATTTTGCGGAGGTGGTAAATGGGTAATCCAACCGGTTTCAAGCAGTATAAAAGAGCATCTTTAAGAAAGCAAAGCGCCGGTGAAAGAGTAAAACATTTTCAAGAATTTGAATCCGGCTTCACCGAAGAAGAAGCAAAGATTCAGGGTGCAAGATGTATGGACTGCGGAATTCCATTCTGCCACGGAGATACAGGCTGCCCGGTGCAGAATTATATTCCCGAATGGAATGATCTTATCTATAAAGATCATTGGAAGGAAGCACTGGAAAATCTTTTATCAACAAATAATTTTCCGGAGTTTACAGGCAGACTTTGTCCCGCACCATGTGAATCCGCCTGCACACTGGGAATAAATAATGATCCTGTTACAATCAAATCAATTGAACGGGCAATAATAGACAGGGGGTTTGAACAAGGCTGGGTGATACCAAAGCCTCCCAGGCAGTTAAGCGGGAAGAATGCTGCGGTAATCGGATCAGGACCTGCCGGATTAGCAGCAGCACAGCAGCTTGCGCGTGCAGGACATTCTGTTACAGTGTTTGAAAAGAATGACAGGATTGGCGGACTTCTCCGTTACGGTATTCCTGATTTTAAACTGGAGAAACACCTTATTGACAGGCGCATAAAACAAATGGAAGCTGAAGGTGTAATATTTAAGACAAATATAAATGCGGGTACGGATATTTCTGCAAAAGAACTGCTTCTTAATTTTGATGCGGTTATTCTTGCGGGCGGATGTGAACAGCCAAGAGATATAAAAATTCCCGGCAGAGAACTAAACGGAATTTATTTTGCAATGCAGTACCTGCCGCTGCAGAACAGGATAAATGCCGGGGATGCAGTTGAAGGAATGATTTCAGCAGGTAACAAACATGTTGTTGTTATCGGCGGAGGCGATACAGGTTCTGATTGTGTTGGTACGGCTAACAGGCAGGGTGCATTATCTGTAACGCAGCTTGAGGTGATGCCCCAGCCCCCTGTAAACAGATCACCAGATACACCATGGCCTTACTGGCCTATGATGCTCAGGACTTCTACAAGTCATGAAGAAGGTGCGGTAAGAAGATGGAGCATCAATACAAAAGAATTTATTGGTGATGGAAATGGAAATGTTACCGCGTTAATATGCAATGAAGTAAAATTTGAATCTGGCAAGTTGATAGATATTACCGGAACTGAATTTGAACTTAAAGCTGACCTCGTATTAATTGCTGCAGGATTTACAAATCCGGTTAAGAATGGATTGCTTGAGCAGCTTCAGGAAGCGGGGCTTGAATTTGATAACCGCGGCAATGTAAAAGCTGAATTTGGCACAGGAAAGAATGCACACAGATCATCGATTGATAAAGTTTTTGCATGTGGAGATATGCGAAGGGGGCAGTCTTTAATCGTTTGGGCAATTGCAGAGGGGAGAGCGTGTGCTGGCGCAGTGCATGAGTTTTTGAAGGTACAGTAGTTGTGCGGGGTTTCAGCTTTTTTGCTTGATGCGGCAGCAGCATACAATGCGATTATATTCTGCCGGCATTAAACGATTTAAAAAACAAAAAGCGGAACAGGGGATATTCCGCTTTTTGATTATGGCCGGGCATTTAACCTGTTATACTAACTCGTTCTGTTTTGCATTCATTGCAACTGTTAATCCTTTAACTATTGATGCAAGCCTTACTGCATCAAATATGCGTACCTCGGATGTACCGAGTTTCCTTAATGAATCTTCATGTGAAGCAACGCAGGTTTCACATCCGTTAACTGCGGATACAACAAGGCTCATCAGCTCAAATAATTCCTTGCCGAGCACAGGAGACATCATCACGTTCATCTTGATTGCCGCAGGCATTGACTGGTATTTCTCATTGCTGTTTTTAGTGAAATGCCTGAACCTGTAAAGAATATTATTTGTTGCAAGCATTGATGTGCACGCGTATGTTTCGGCAATGGCAGCATCATCAGCACCGTGCTCTCTTGCCAGTGAAATGAATGAATTAATTAATGATTCATTCTTTTCATTTATGGCAACAGAAGCAGCCAGCAGATATGCTTCTTTTGGCGTGAGATTTTCAGAGCCAAGTACATTCTTCAGATTTATGCGGAGGTCACGGAGAAATTTGGTTTCACCGGCAGCCATCGCATCTAATCCTGCAAATGAAGCATCATCCGCGATGTTTAAATCTTTTAACAAATCATTTTTAGTTTCTGTGAATGACATATCTTTTTTCTTTCCGTCTTTAATTTATGCAGCTAATGTAGCTTCACCCTTTTGCCAGTTGCACGGGCATAATTCATCTGTCTGAAGCGCATCGAGTACACGCAATACTTCTTTAACGTTTCTACCAACATTAAGATCATTTGCAGAAACCCATCTTATTATTCCCTGGGGATCTACAATGTAGGTTACACGGTAAGCTACTTTTTCATCTGCTGTTAGAATGCCGAGTGATTCAGCTAATGATTTTGATGTATCGGCAAGAAGCGGGAATTTAAGATCTTTCAGGTCTTCATGATTTTTTCTCCATGCAAGATGCACATATTCTGAATCGGTGGAAGCACCGATAAGAACCGCATCCCTGTCACGGAACTCATCATAATTTTTGTTGAATTCTGCTATTTCTGTAGGACATACAAATGTAAAATCCTTCGGATACCAGAACATTACCATCCATTTGCCTTCTTTAATATGATCTTCTGAGTTTATCTCGGTGAACTCTTTTGATTTTTCTGTTGATATAACTGCCTTTTTAGTAAAGGCGGGGAATTTTGAACCAAGTCCAACGAAATTGTTCATTTAGTATCGATCCTTTCTTCTGATTGAATAATTAGAATAAGTTTTAAGTAATTAGTGCACCAAACATATAAAGGATTTAACAGCTAAGCCAATTGATAATTTTTATAATGCTATAGATATAAGTTATAAGAAAATGGAAGTGGCTGAATGGAGTGGTGGAGTTAATAACCCCGCCATTTATGGCGGGGGTTTTCTGCAAGCAATAAGAGACTTCAGTCCTGTTTATTGAAGGAAATATTTTCTATAAATATGTCAGCCTTAACGGGCTTTGGGAAATTCGTTAATCCCAACTCAGTAATCAAAAAAAATTTATAGTTATTTAAAAAAAATTTTGTTATTTATGTGATGTGAATTAAATTAATCAACTGAAATCTATGTGCTTGTTTCAAATCACATTTTATGGTTTTGATAGATTTACGATATATTATTTTTATGGTTATGATTTTATGCTTAAAACTTTTACTATGCTGAGGGGGTAACTATATTGAGGGATATATTTGTTACTGTGGTAATTGCAGACCGGCTGGAATTCTTAAACTATTTCCCTAAGAACAAAAATTATTTGAGATCAGTGTTCACGGATTGAGTTTCTGTCAATTAATTTCAGATTGTACCGGACAAATTGTTACATTAGTGTAGACGTCTCGACCAAAAAAAAATAATATAATCTTTTATTGATATTCCGGCCTTTTGCTTTTTTAAACTATTGAAGGCAGTAAGGAATTTTTATTGCTTTTTAAATACCTGATGGGAGTGAAGGGGCGAAGCTGTGCCTGGACTTTCCATACGAAAATATTTCTATTATACAATAATAATCTTCATCTTTAAACATTTATCTGATCCCTATCACCAAAATAACAAACTGTATAGTCCATCATCTTTATTGTAGCTTATAAAAAAGAAATGAATTATTTTAATTCAACGGTTAAGAGGGGATCTCATGATACTGAACGCACATCGCAGATAATAAAATGAAAAACTTTGCCATAACAGGTATAGCCGGTTATATAGCTCCGCGGCATCTTAATGCAATCCGCGATACCGGTAACAGGCTTGTAGCGGCAATGGATCCGCATGACTCAGTAGGCAGGCTTGATCAATACTTTCCCAATGCAGCATTCTTTACAGAGTTTGAAAGGTTTGACAGGCATCTTGAGAAATTAAGGAAAGTAAACAAAGAAGATAGTATCGATTACCTGTCTATCTGCGCACCAAACCATCTGCACGATGCACACATAAGGCTTGCATTAAGATTGGATGCTGATGCTATATGCGAAAAGCCGCTTGTACTTAATCCGTGGAATCTTGATGCACTTGCCGATCTTGAAATTGAAACAGGCAGGAGAGTTTATACAGTTCTGCAGCTAAGGCTTCATCCATCATTAATTGCACTTCATAAAAAAATTCAGGATGAACTGCCCAGGCGGGGTAAGCGTTACCAGGTTGAACTAAAATATATAACATCACGCGGACTATGGTATGATTTTTCATGGAAAGGTATTAAGGAAAAATCGGGCGGTATTGCTACGAACATTGGTATACATTTTTTTGATATGCTTATCTGGATGTTTGGAGCGGTGGAGAACGTAAGGGTTGATTTAAGTGAAAAGCGCAGGATGAACGGTGAGCTTGAATTGAAAAACGCAGATGTTAAATGGGCGCTTTCTCTGGAACGGAGTGATCTTCCTCCTGATTGGGAAAAACCAACCTACCGTTCAATTAAGATAGATGGTAGTGAAATTGAATTTACTGAAGGATTCACAGAACTGCATACGGAAGTCTATCGCAATGTTCTTGCAGATAATGGCTTCGGTATTGATGTTGTAAGACCATCCATTGAACTGGTTGAGAAACTGCGGAAGTGGCAGAGCACGGGGTGAGGGGAAGGATGGAGTGGCGGAGTTTTGGAAGAGCGGAGGTTTGGAAGTGGGAAGATTTGGAAGTTTGGAAGTGGGGAAGTTTGTAAGTCTGGATGAATGAAAATGCAATATGATGCGAGCATATTCCGTGATGGCGGGATCAGGGAGTTGTTCAGGCTTGAGTTTGAGCGGGGTATGGACAAAAAATGTTACGGAAATAAAACCTCACCTAAATCCTCTCCTTAGTAAGGAGAGGACTTAAAGAAAATCATTCCCTCTCCTTTATTAGGAGATGCCTGCCTGCCGAAGGCACGGGAGTAAGGGTGAGGTAGCGGCAAGTTTAACAAAAGTGCTTGTTACTTTTTTACTAATGTAGTGACCGCAAAACTCTCCCTAAATCCCTCTCTTGCAAAGAGAGAGACTTGTTGGAGTAAAAAAACAATTCATTTCCGAACTTATCAGTAATAAGTTGAGAAAATTTAATTTGCTGAATAGAGTGAAGGGACACACCCCTTCCTCCCCTCTCTGAGAGGGGAACAAGCTGCTTATTGGAATAATGAAATAAAATGTTGTCTCTGTTCGGGTTCTGGCAGGGCAGATGTAGAGATCATACAATCACATTTGTTTTTTGGATTAGGAGAATCTTTCATTAACGAAGTTGAAAGAACTTTACGTGTAGTAAAACATAACCCCTATGCGTACCCAGAAATAAATGAGAAAATCCGCAAGGCAGTTGTATTAAAATTTCCCTATTGTATTTGGTACAGGATTGACAGCGAAACAGTTTTTATACTTGCAATATCTCATCAGAAAAGAAAGCCTTTTTATTGGGTAAAAACATCAGCACGCGGATGACACGGATTGTACAGATTAACACG
>Ga0079224_100012127_pt1 | contig 11920 bp, 10 predicted proteins | sample Stecom2015_FD_80414 | JGI IMG/M metagenome (GOLD analysis project Ga0079224, IMG submission 80414) | Agricultural soil microbial communities from Utah to study Nitrogen management - Steer compost 2015 | ecosystem: Environmental > Terrestrial > Soil > Agricultural land | place: USA: Utah... | reverse complement strand
GAACAATACTCCGCAGAAGGACGTCCAGTTGTTGTACTTCGGGCACTACGAAGCCGAACTCGTCAGGCAGGACGGCAAGTGGCTGTTCAAGAAACGTTCGATCTACAACGAGTCGAGGCAGAATCGAGCGCTGTTCTATCCCGGGCTCGGTGAAGCCGATCCGAGACAAAGGCCGCAGTAGCTCGATTTCGACAGGAGTTCTCGTGGCCAGCAATGACATTATCCGCAATGGGCGAAGGTTCGTCACCGATATGCGTCTCCCGAATGAATGGGCGGTCGCCGTATCCGCGTTGCTGCTCGGAGTGGCGAACCTGGTCTTGAGCGGTATCGTCGTGGCTCAATCGGATCCGGAGAACGGCGGCAGTGGGAGCGGAGAGATCGACAGTCTGATCGGAGCTCGTCCGGACGGTATGCCGGAATCCGTCGCGAGAGCCTTGCGCGAGATCGGGCCGAGAATCGCCGGGCCCGAAACCGTCGAGCTCTACGCGCCGCTACATCCCCTTGGGGACGAGAAGTACGAAGGGATAGCGGTGTCGCGAGACGTGCGCTACGCGAATCACGAGCGTACCGTATTGGACGTCTTCGCTCGCTCCGGGAACGGCACGGACAATCCGGTCGTCGTTTTCGTCCATGGCGGAGGTTTCCGAGGAGGGAACAAATCCTCGCCGGGCTCGCCGTTCTACGACAACGTGATGCTCTGGGCGGTCGATCACGGCTTCGTCGGCGTGAACATCAACTATCGGCTTGCACCCGGGCACACGTGGCCTTCGGGAATCGAGGACCTCACCGCGGTCATCGAATGGATAGAGCGCAATATCGCTTTCTATGGCGGCAGCGCCGACCGGATCTTTCTGTGGGGGCATTCGGCCGGAGCCGCGCATGTGGCCGACTACCTCGCGAACGGGGCGCGTTTCGGCGTCGGCGCCAAAGTCGCGGGCGCGATTCTCACGTCGGGCTTCTACGATCTCGGTGACGAGGTCTCGCCGTGGGAAATCTATTACGGCAGCGACGTCGGGCAGTACGCCGCGCGATCGTCATTGCCGGGCCTGATCGACACGGACGTTCCGCTCATGGTCGTCGATGCCGAGCTCGATGATCCGATCTTGTTTCGCGCGGAGGCGGACAAGCTGACGGAGGCTCGCATCGCGGCGGGGAAGGTCGTGCATCGCGTCCACCTGCCGAATCACTCGCATCTGTCCGAAGTGTATGCGATCGGCACCGAGGATCGATCGCTTTCGGAGCCCGTCAAGGCGTTTGTGGATAAGTACCGCTGAGCTTGCCGAGGCTGGTTCGGCTTTGCGGCCGGCGGTTCACGATCGCAGCCTCGCCCGGTAGCGCCTTCAGCCTGCTGTGTGATGCGCGATTGCCGTCGAAGCCGCGGCGTCGCGCTTTCCGCGCTTCGCCTTTCGAGTCGGCGGCGTATTCGGCTCATGCCTCGCCGTGCCGCAAGCGGCGGCGTTCGTTGCGCGCAGGCACGAGGCCTGCGGGTGCGATGCCCTCTCGATGAGCGCAACGAATGAGGATTCGCGTCGCTGCTGCGTCATACCCCGCAAAGAGGATTGCGAGCGAATCGATCGCACGCGTGCAAACGAGGAGGGGGTATGAACGACGGTTTGCGAGCCCGATCGCTGGAGATGAGCGGCATAGCGCTCGCGGTGTCTCTCGGTATCTCGGGGGGGGCTTTCGCGCAGGATCAGCTTGGAGGCCCCGCGGGGCCGATCGAGGAGGTCATGGTTACGGCGTCGCGCGTGCAGCGCGACGGCTTCAGCGCGCCGACGCCGACCCAGGTCGTTAACGCGGAGCGCTTGGAAGTGCGAGGCGCCACCAACGTCGGAGACGCGCTGAACGAGATGCCCGCTTTTCGGGCGACCGTGAACCCGCAGAGCAACGGCGTGCGCGCGATCTCGCCGGGGGCGGTCTTCGCCGATCTGAGAGGGCTCGGCGCCTCGCGCACATTGGTGCTCGTGGACGGCAACCGCTTCGTGCCGCAGATCTATACCGGGCTCGGCGGCTATCAGGTCGACCTGAACCAGATCCCGGCGCTGATGGTGGATCGGGTCGAGGTCGTGACGGGCGGCGCCTCGGCGCAGTGGGGCTCGGATGCCGTGGCGGGCGTCACGAACATCATCCTGAAGAAGAGCTTCGAAGGCTTCGACCTGGAGGCGCAGCGGGGATTCTCCCGCGAGGACGACAATCGCAGCGTGCGCGTCGGGCTCGTCGGGGGGCTCAACTTCAACGACAACCGCGGCAACTTCATCATCGGCGCCGACTACGATCGCAACGACGGCGTCGGCGACGTGTTCACGCGCGACTGGGGTCGGGAAGGCTGGCAGATCGTGGCCAACCCGGGCTTCCCGGATAACGGCATGCCCCGCCAGATCATCAGCCCCGACGTGCGATTCGCATCGGCGTCGCCCGGAGGCTTGCTGATCGATACGGCGCTGCGCGGCACGACGTTCGACGATCAAGGCGAGCCAGTGCCGTTCGTCTACGGCGAGTACGCGAGCTCCGGCCCGACGGGCAGCATGATCGGAGGCGGCAGCAACGAGGGGCTGAACGTCAACACGGGACTGTCGATCCGTCCGGCGAGCGAGCGGCGCAACGTCTACTCTCGGCTGAGCTACGATCTGAGCGACCGGCTCTCCGGATATGTCGAGGCTTCGTACGCGTACACGCTGGGCGAGGGGCAGACGCTGCCCGCACGCGATTTCAACATCCCGATCCATCGGGACAACCCGTACCTGCCCGAGTCGATCCGCACGTTCATGCAGGAGAACGGCATCGAGACCGTGCACATGGGGCGGGTGCACTACGATCTCGGCCATCAGCAATCGGAGGCCAGGAACGCGACGCTGCGGTTCGCGGCGGGGCTCGAAGGGGAGCTCGGCAGCCACTGGGATTGGAACGTGGCTCTGATTCACGGCCAGAACCGCTATCGCCAGCGCGTCTACAACAACCGCAACCGGATCAACTTCGCCCTGGCGCAGGACCCGGTCTACGATCCGGTTGCCGACGAGATCGTGTGCCGTTCCACGTTGACCGATCCGGACAACGGCTGCGTGCCGCTGAACCTGTTCGGGCCGAGCGCGGTCTCGGCCGACGCGAGAGCGTACGTGACGGGCACGACGAGGACGCGCACCGTCTACGAGCAGACGGCGGCGAACTTCAACGTCTCGGGCGAGCCGGTCTCGAGCTGGGCCGGGCCGGTCTCGATCGCGACAGGCGCCGAGTACCGGCGGGAAGAGCAGCTGACGGCGGTCGATGAGATCGCGGCGCTGTCGATGTGGGAGAGCACCAACGCTCAGCCGCTGACCGGCGACTTCGATGTGATCGAGGGCTATGTGGAGACGGTGGTGCCGCTCGTGACCGATGCTCGGTTGGCCCGCTCGCTCGACCTCAACGGTGCCGTTCGCTCGGCTCACTACAGCACCGCGGCCGGCACCCAGCCGACCTGGAAGCTGGGCTTGACGTGGGAGCCGACCGACTCGGTGCTGGTTCGGGCCGCCCGCTCGCGGGATATCCGTGCGCCGAACATCTACGAGCTCAATACCCCGGGCGTCACGACGCGCGTCAACGTAGTCTACGGGAACCAGCCCACGCAAGTCGCGCAGATCACCAGCGGCAACGCGGATCTGCAGCCGGAGAAGGCGAACACGAGCACGATCGGCGTGGTTTGGCGGCCGGGACGGTTCCGCGTCTCCGCCGACTACTACGAGATCGAGCTCGAGGGGGCGATCACCGCGCCCGCGGTGGCGACCGTCACCGACGGCTGCTTCGAAGGGATCGCGTACTACTGCGACCTGATCACGTTCGACGGCGGCGGTCTGCCGACGACGGTGGCGACGCCGTTCATGAACCTGCACGTGCTCGAGCGCGAAGGCGTCGACGCGGAGTTCGACTACACGTTCGAGCCGGGCTCGAACGGCGGGCTGCTGAACGTGTCGGTGCACGGCAACTGGGTGCTGACGTACGGAACGGACGTCGGCGACGGCCTGGACGATATCGCCGGAGAAGTGTTCGGATCGCCGAAGTTCAGGGGCACCGTGAACGTCAACTACTCGATCCGCAACGCGATGGTGAACGCGCAGATCCGACACGTCGGCAGCAGCAAGTACAACCTGAAGTACGTCGAGGGCGTGGACATCAACGACAACGACGTCGAGTCGGCGACGTACCTGAACCTCACCGGCGCGTTCGACGTCTCGGACAACCTCCGGGTGTTCGCGGTCATCGACAACGTGCTCGACAAGGACCCGCCGATCGCCCCCTCGGTGTTCGGCTATCCCACTCAGCCAGCGTTCTTCGACATGATCGGCAGAAACTTCCGAATCGGGCTCAAGGTGCGGCTCTGATGCGCTTCGGGCCTCGCAAACCCGACGCCGGCGCGCTCCAGCCGCTTCAGAGAGACTCGGCGGGCACGAGCAGCTCGAGATCCGCGAGCGTGTCGACGATCTCGTTCGCGACCGAGCCCGCCAGCCGGTCGAAGCGGTCGTTGTCGATCGTCTCCGACTTGGCCGTCCAGATCAGCCGATCCGTATCGTTGTCGTACAGCGAGCTTTCGACGGTCACGTACGTGTACTCTTCCCAGTAGCCTGGGGAACGCGTCACGGCCCACGACGAGCGCCAATGCCAGTAGTAATGCCAGTGCGGATAGTAGTACCAGTAGAACGGATCGCCCCAGATGATCCCGGGCGGCATCGAGCGCAGATACGGCGTCGGCGGCCGATACACCTGACGCTCGTCGACGGCGATCAGGCGAAAGATCAGTAGCCCCTCGACGTCCGCGCTCATCAGCGCACGCTCCATCTCCGGCTGCGCGTAGTCGATGTCCGGCTCGAGGATCGTGCGCCCCGCGACGGCATCGATGCCGCGCTCCGCGAGCGCGGCGACGGCTTCGCGCTCGAAGCTGCGGCTTTCGGCTTCGGTATCGAACAGCGCGAGCACGGCGACGCGCTCGAATCCCGGACCGGCGAACGTCGGATCCGACCAGCTCGATTCGATCCGCGTCGGGTTGATGGCGCAGCCCGACGCGAGCACGATCAGAAACGCTGCAACACAACGACCCATTTCGGGCCCGGTCGTGCAATCTCCGTGCCCTTCGATGCCGCCGCTGCCGCGAAGGTGATGCGGCGAGCCGTCACCGGATCGGAAGACATTGCGGCGCCGGGTGCGCGCAGACCGCGCGTCCTCATGCTGCGAAGGCCGAGGTCAATCAGCCGGCTTCACGAACTTCAGCGTGAACCGATCCGACTCGCCGATCTCGGTGTATCGCTGCCGCTCCTCCGGCGGCGCGGCGAGATCCGGCGCCAGCGTCCAGACGCCGTTCGGATGGTCGTGCGTGTCGCGCGGGTTGCGGTTGATGTCGGATCGCCCGGCAAGCTCGAAGCCCGCCGCTTCCGCATAACGAATCACCCGCTCCTCGGAGACGTATCCGTTCGCGGCGCGGGGATCCTCGGTCTGCGGATCGGGCCAGCGATGATCGACGACGCCGAGCACGCCGCCCGGTTTCAACGCCGCGTACATCGCACGGAACGCGATCTCCGGCGCGTTCGGCGGCCCGTAATTCGGGTCGAACCAGTTGTGCACGTTACGAAACGTCACGACGAGATCGGCGCTGCCGTCGGGCGCGATCTTCGAGCCCTCGTCGAAGTCGAGCGCCGTAAGCTCGAGATCGCCGTAAACCTCGGGCGACGCCTCGATCTTCGCCGCGAGCGCTTCCATCTCCCGGCGCTGATACGGAAACGGCGGATCGTCTCCGTACTGAGCCAGATAGAGCTTTCCGTTCTCGCGCAGCGCGGGCGCGAGGATATCGGTATACCAGCCCGAGGCCGGCCAGATCTCGACGACCGTCATGTCCGGCCGGAAGCCGAAGAACTCGAGGGTCTCCTTCGGATGCCGGTAGCGGTCGCGCACACGGTCTTGCTCGGCTCGATGCGCGCCGGCGATCGCCGCATCGAGCGCGGACGCCGCGCTCGTCTGAGCGAAGGCGTTCGACGCTGCCGCCGCAAGCATGGCGGCCGCAGCCGCCGCGCGGCACCAGGTGCTCTTCATCTTCTCACTCCTCGATGTGCTCTCGTGCAAGGCCGAAATCGATCGCGCTCAATCCGCCGCGGCCGGAAGGTTCTCGGCCGACCCGCCGAGGAAGAGCCGCTCCCCGTTGCCGAGCAGAAAGGATCGCCCGACGGCGGTATGGCTGCCGTCCCTCGCCTGATACCCCTCGACCGTGACCTCGATGCCGGGCGGCACCGATTGCGCCGTCACGCCGCGCCGGATCAGCGCGTTCGGGCTGCCGCCTTCGACCATCCATACGACCGGCTCGCCGTCGTCGCCGACGACCTCGAGATAGAACCACGAGTGCGGATTCACCCACTCGACCTTCGTGATCGTGCCCTTGAGCTCGACCGGACGGTCCAGCGAGAACTCGGCCGCGAACGAATGATGCGCCGACGCCGGAGCGGCGAGCGCTGCGGCGGCCGTCCCGCCGACGAGCAGAATGACGATCGATCGCCTCCGCATGGAGTTCCTCGCTTCGTTGCCCAAGCTATCTTCGCTCTTCTTCAGCCGCCTCTGCGGCTGCCTGGCGCCGGCGCTCCTCGGCCCGAGCGCCGGCGAGCGTGTTGCGCACGCCGTAATTGTGCTCGTGACACGCGGATTCGAAAATCGGGCCGACCGTTCTCCGCATCGGGATCTCGCCGGACCACGGCCGCACCCAGGTATGCGGATCGTCGACGGTGAACTCGTAGAGGATCTCGTCGGCCGAGATCCGGGTGAATCGCTCCGTCACGACCATGTGCTCGCTCGCGCCCCGGAACGCGGTCTTGTCCGTCAGATTGCGCGTCTCGACGACGAGCGTGTCGCCTTCCCATCTCCCCCGAGACGCGCCCTTCCACTGGCGAATCTGCTCGGGCAGCGGCGGACGGCCGTCCAGCGGGATGATGCGTGCATCCTGCATCATCTCGACGAGAATCATCACGTGATCCTTCGACTGCACGATCTGCAGGTTGCTGTTGTAGCCGATCGGCAGCAGCGGCGGGTCGGCGCCCCAGATGATGCAGCGGGTCGCGAGCCCCATGTTCTGCACGCGGTCGGTCGGCGGATTGTTGCGCCGCGCCTCGGCGCGAGCGGCCGCCCGCGCTTCTCCCTCCGGGGTCATCGGCGGGATGCGTCCGTTCGGCGGATCGACGATCAGCGACGTGCGCCGATTCCTGACGAATCCGTCCTGCCCGCGCGTCAGCCCGAACTGCGAGAAATCGTAATGCACGTCCTCGACCGTGCCCGGCTCGGTCTGCTCGAAGCCGCGCGCGACCCCCTCCTCGATCAGCGCGTCGAGCTCCTCGTCCGTATAGAACGCCTTGTCGCCGAGCTCGACGGGCCGCTCGAGCGGCGTGAACGTCGCGTTCGTCCAAAAGCCCTCGAGATCGGGGTGACCGTCGGGCGTGCGCGGCGCCTCGTAGTCGCTCGCGCCGGCGCACGGAGCGAGCAGCGCGGACAACAGCAATGCGGCGGCGGGCGCGACGATCGGCTGACGTCTCATCGGCTCACTCCTCGGGCTTCGCGAGATCGCCGTAGATCAGGTCCTCGACGAACTCGACGCAGTTGAACTCGAGCAGCTCGGCATTCGGCTCGAGCCGCCGATACAGCGGCATCTCGATCGTCCACGGGCGCGTGAAGACGTCGGGGTCCTCGATCGTCGCCTCGTACTCGAGCACGTCGTCGGTCACATGCGTGAAGCGCTCGACGACGCGCAGCTTCTCGCTGTGGAAGTTTCCGGCGCGATCGAGCCACGTCATGCCGTTGAAGCCGGTCGTCTCGACGACGAGCGTATCGCCTTCGTACCAGCCGTTGGACCATCCCATCCAGCTCGGCACCGGCGCGGGCTTGTGCTCCTTCATGTGCACCGTGCGCACCGCGCCGCGATAGCTGTAGAGCAGCATCACGTGCTCGTCGCTCTGGATGATCTGAAACGGATGCGGCATGTACGTCGCGCGCGGCACGCCGGGCAAGTAGCACTTGATCTCTGGATCCCGCTCGAGGCGATGCGCATAGTTCTCGTCCCGCTGCTCGAGCGCCCACTCCTGATAAGGAATCGCGCCGCCGACAACATAGCCGACGCTCGGCGGCGGCGCGTACGCCGCGCCGAGCTCGAGCACCGGACCTGCCGCAGCAGCACGCGGCTCGAGCCCCCAGTTGGCATCGCCCATCGTCTGCCAGATGCCGTTGAAGTCCGGGAGACCCGCTGCCGTGCGGGGCGGCACGTCGTCCTCGGCCGCGAGCGCCGCCGACACGCAGCAGGCCGCAAGCAGGATCAACGCCGTCGCCGTGCCGCTCGTTCGCAGGTCCATCTCCCCTCCGCTAATCGAGAATCAACGCTCGCCTCAGAAAGGCCGCCGTCCTCCCCCATCGCTCGTCGTCGAAAAACGCGTTGCCGCCATGTCCTGCACCATGCACGACGTCGAGCTCCGCGTCGAGTCCCTTGCCGACGTATGCGCCGTGAAGCTCGTGCGCCTGGTTGATCGGCATCTGCACGTCCTGATCGCCGTGCAGGAGGCGCAGCGGCGGGTCGCTCGGATCGACGTGGAATACAGGGCTCGCGAGGCGCGCGAGCTCCGGGACGTCGTCCGGCTTCGCGCCGAGGAGCTGCTCGATCGCAGGCTCTCGAATCAGCAAGCCCCGCGGCGTCGACTGGCCGAGTATCGTCGTCAGGTTCGATGCGCCGGAGAACACGACGATCGCGTGCACATCGGAGGAGACGTCGAGATGATCGCCGAGATCGCCCTCGAGCGCGGCGTGCCCGTTCGTCACGCCGACGAGCGCCGCGAGGTGTCCGCCGGACGAGATACCGGCGATCGCGACGCGCTCGGCGGAGTAGCCGTAGCGCGATGCGTTCGCTCGCAGGAAGCGAATCGCGGCCTTGATATCGTGAACCATCGCCGGAAACCGGGTGACCGTCGACTGCCGGAAGCCGACGCTCGCGAGCGCGAAACCCGACTGGACGAACCGCGCAGGCGGATCGGCCTTCGAGCCCGTGCGCCACGCGCCGCCATGGATCCAGATCACGAGCGGCGGCGACGCGGCGCCGTCCGGAAGATGCAGATCGAGCTTGAGCTCGGTTTCGCCGATCGTCGCGTACGTGATATCGGTGTGCGTGTCGGCGAGCGCCGCGCCGCCCGCGAGCAGCGCTGCCGCCGCCGCGAGGCCCGCCGAGCGCCGCTCGCCCATCAACGTTCGCCGTGCGTCGAAACGCCGACGGCAACGTCGGCGGGCAGCGCGAACGGGACGAATCGAAGCATCGGGAGATTCCTGATGTCGAGACCGGGTTTCGATTCTAGTCGCGCTCCTGGTATTTCTCCACGTGCGGTCAGAGCGAGGCCCGGCCGATTCGCCGTCCCGCGCGAGCGGCCCGGCGCGTCGCAGGCCCGAGGCCAATCGAGCGCCCGGCTTCGGCCGCGGAATGGCGCCCCGTCGCGTCGTCGCGTATCCTCGCTCCGAGCACGCCCGACGTGCGAGGGACCGCCCGCTTCGATACCTGCGTCAAGGAGGCTTCGTGATTCGCGCCCCTTCAGCCATCCTGCTTGCCGGCCTCGTGGCCGCCGCCTGCACCGACCAGCCGGCACCGCCGTCCGAGCCCGGCTCGCGCCCGGCCGCCGCTGCGCCGGCCGACGCGCCGCCGTACCGGCCGGTCGCGACGACGCTCGAGCTGATGGAGAGCCTCATCGCGCACGCCGCCGACGAGTATTGGGGCTCCGTCCGCATCGTGATCGACGAGAACGGCGTCACCGAGCATTTCCCCGAGACCGACGAGGAGTGGGAAGAGGTGTGGGCAGCGGGCCTGAGCCTCGCCGAGGCCGGCAACCTGCTGATGATGCCGCCGCGCGGCATCGACGCGGAGTGGAACCGTATCGCGGGCGACCTCGTCGACGCCGGTCTCGGCGCGGCGCGCGCGGCGCTCGAGCGCGATCCGGATGCCGTGCTCGACGCGGGCGAGCGCGTGTACCAGGTGTGCGTCGAATGCCACGAGCGGTACGTCCCTGAATGACGCGCCCGCGCGGAGGCTTCCGGCCCGGCGACGGCGGGCTTCCGCGGCTCTCCCCCTGCGACCCGGCGCTGGGTTACACTCCGCCGGCAGACGCGTCATTACGTTCGGGGGAGCGCCAATGTCAGTCAAGGTTTTCGGGGGGGCCGTCGCTCGGCTCGGCGTTGCGGCGTGCGCCGCGCTCGCGGCCGCATGCACGGAGTCGGGGTCCGCGGCGGACGAAGACGCCGAGCTGCTCGCGCGCGGCGAGTACTTGATGAGTGCGATCGTCGCCTGCGGCAACTGTCATTCGCCGCGCGACGAGAACGGGCAGTTCATCGAAGGCATGGAGCTCGCCGGCGCGTTCGTCATCGAGGAGCCCGGCTTCCGCGCCTATGCGCCGAACATCACGCCCGACGTCGAGACCGGCATCGGCTCGTGGACGGACGAAGAGATCATCCGCGCGGTGCGCGAAGGGATCCGGCCGGACGGCTCGGTCATGGGTCCGCCGATGGCGTATCCGTTCTACCGCGACATCTCCGACCGCGACATGCGGGCCATCGTCGCGTACCTGCGCAACGTCCCGCCGGTCCGCAACGAAGTGCCGGCATCGACGTACCGCATCGAGCTGCCGCCGAACTGGGGACCGCCCGTCGGCTCGGTGCCCGAGCCGAACAAGGACGACCCGATCGAGTACGGCCGTTATCTCACGCACACGCTCGGCCACTGCACGGATTGCCACACGCCGCTCGTCGAGGGCCGGCACGACTTCTCGCGCATCGGCGCGGGCGGCAATCTGTTCCCGCAGCCGTTCGGTGCGCCATGGAACGCCGTCGCGGCGAACATCACGCAGCATCCCGAGCTCGGCATCGGCCGCTGGACCGACGACGAGATCAAGCGCGCGATCACCCAGGGGATCAGCCGGGACGGACGGCAGCTGCTGCCGTTCATGGGCTTCTCGTTCTACAAGAACATCACGGACGAGGATCTCGACGCGATCGTCGCGTACCTTCGCACGTTGCCTCCGGCGGAGGCGGCGCCGCCCGCGGATCACTGAGCGGCCGCGGGCCAGGATCGAGGGCCGGGGCGCGGCAGCGTCTCGGCCCTTTCTCTTTGGTGAGCCGCGCCTCGTAGCCGCTCGCACGAGCGGACCCGGCCATCGTCGGGTAATCTGTGCCTTCGGACGACGAAGAGGAATTTCGCCGATGAGACTCGCGCCGCTCGCTACCGCGCTCGGAACCGCGCTGACCGTCGCCGCGCTCGCGGCCACGCCGGCCGGCGCGCAATCCACCGAATCGGATACCGGAATGTCCACCGCACAGCCCGACTCGCCGGCCGCGGCAGCAGACAACCCGCTGTTCGCGCCGAGCCCGCTGCCGCTCCGCTACCCTCGCTTCGACCTGATCGAGGACGCGCACTTCGCGCCCGCGCTCGAGCGCGGCATGGCTGAGCACCTCGAGGAGATCGACGCGATCGCGAAGAATCCCGAGCCGCCGACGTTCGAGAACACGATCGTCGCGCTCGAGCGGTCCGGGGAGCTGCTCGAGCGCGCGGCGACGACGTTCTACGCGCTCGTCGGCGCCGACACGAACGATCGCCGCCAGGCCATTCAGGCCGAGTTCGCGCCGAAGCTCGCCGCGCACGAGGACGCGATCCTGCTGAACCCGGATCTGTTCGCGCGCATCGAAGCGCTCCACGCGCGGCGTGACTCGCTCGGCCTCGATCCCGAAGCCGTGCGCCTGATCGAGCGCTACTACATCGACTTCGTCCGCGCCGGCGCCGAGCTCACCGAGGCCGAGAAGGCGCGCCTGCGCGACATCAACGCCGAGCTCGCGCGGCTCACGACCGAGTTCACGCAGAACGTGCTCGCCGAGGTGAACGACTCGGCCGTGATCATCGACAGCCGCG
>Ga0079224_100012126_pt1 | contig 11920 bp, 7 predicted proteins | sample Stecom2015_FD_80414 | JGI IMG/M metagenome (GOLD analysis project Ga0079224, IMG submission 80414) | Agricultural soil microbial communities from Utah to study Nitrogen management - Steer compost 2015 | ecosystem: Environmental > Terrestrial > Soil > Agricultural land | place: USA: Utah... | reverse complement strand
GCCACCCGTCCCGGTGGCGGCCGCGGCGCGGACGCCCCCAAGGACATGTATGCCCTCCGCGCCCAGTCCGCCGGTGTCACCGGTGGCGCCCCCCCGCGCGGGCCCGGCGACAAGCGTCCCGGCGGTCCCGGAGGCCCCGGCGGTCCGTCCCGCGGACCTGGTCCCGCGCCCCGCGGTCGCGGCAAGCGCAAGACGCGTGAACAGATCGAACAGGAACTGCTGAGCGCACGCAACAACGTGAGCAAGGTGATGGCCAGCCTCTCCCGCACGCCGGGCGGCAAGGCCCGCCTCAAGGACCGCAAGGCCGGAGGCGAGGAAGGCGGCGACGAAGCCAAGCGCGTGCTGAACGTGTCCGAATTCGTGACGATCGGCGAACTCGCCGGCCTCATGAACGTGCTGCCGGCGCAGGTGATCGCGAAGTGCATGGAACTGGGCATGATGGTGACCATCAACCAGCGCCTCGACCACGAGATCATCGCCCTGGTCGCCGACGAGTTCGGCTACACCGCCAAGCTGATGGACGAGTACGCCCAGGAAACCGACGCGGAGGAGACCGAAGAGGAAAACGCCGCGGAACTGACCCATCGGGCGCCGATCATCACGGTGATGGGCCACGTCGACCACGGCAAGACCTCCATCCTCGACCATATCCGCAAGACCAACGTGATCGCCGGCGAAAGCGGCGGCATCACCCAGCATATCGGCGCCTACATGGTGAACACCGAACACGGGCCGATCTGCTTCCTCGACACCCCCGGTCACGAGGCCTTCTCGGCCATGCGCGCCCGCGGCGCGAACGTCACCGACGTGGTGCTGCTGGTGGTGGCCGCGGACAGCATGGTGATGCCCCAGACCAAGGAAGCCATCCAGCTCGCGAAGAACGCGAACGTGCAGATGGTGGTCGCCATCAACAAGATCGACCTGCCCACGGCCAACCCCGACAAGATCCGCGCGCAACTCGCGGAGGCCGGCGTCGAGGTGGAACAGTGGGGCGGCAAGATCCCGTGCGTCGAGGTTTCGGCCAAGGCCGGCCTGAACATGGACAAACTGCTGGAAACCCTGGCGCTCGAATCCGAGATCCTGGACCTGAAGGCCAACCCCGACCGCCGCGCCACCGGTGCGGTCATCGAATCGCGCCTCGACCGCGGCAAGGGAGCCGTCGCGACCATGCTGGTCCAGAACGGCACGCTCCGCGTGGGCGACGCGGTCGTCACGGGCATCTTCTCGGGACGCGTGCGCTCGCTGCTGGACGAACGCGGCAACCCGCGCAAGGAAGCCGGACCGTCGACACCCGTCCAGGTGCTCGGCCTCGAAGGCACGCCGCAGGCCGGCGACTCCTTCATGGTGGTGGAAGATGAGCGCGAAGCGCGTGAAATCGCGAACCGTCGCCGCGTCGCGGCCAAGGATCGCGAACTGCGCCAGAAGCGACACATCACCCTCGACCAGCTCTCCGACCGCATCAAGTCGGGCGAGTTCCACGAGCTCAAGGTGCTGATCAAGGCCGATACCGACGGTTCGGTGGAAGCCATCGCCGCCTCGCTTGAGCGCCTGTCGACGCAGGAAGTCCGCGTCAAGGTCATCAGCAAGGGCGTGGGTGCCGTGCGCGAAGCCGACATCCAGTTGGCGGCCGCTTCGGACGCCCTGATCATCGCCTTCCACGTGCTGCCCAGCGAGGCCGTGCGCGAGCTGGCGGAGCAGGAAGGCGTGACCATCAACAGCTACCGCATCATCTACGAAATCGTGGATGAAATCAAGTCGGCGATGGAAGGCATGCTGAAGCCCGAGTACCGCGAGGAAGTGGCGGGTGAAGCCGAGGTCCTCCAGATTTTCCGCATCCCCAAGGTCGGCATGATCGCCGGCTGCCGGGTGCAGAGCGGCAGCGTGGAGCGCGACCTCAAGGCGCGCCTCTATCGTGGCGGCATCGAAGTGGCGGAAGCCAAGGTGGTCTCGCTCAAGCGCGAGAAGGACGACGTGAAGTCGGTGAAGGCCGGCTTCGAGTGCGGGATCGGTCTCGAGGGTGTCAAGAACATCCAGGAAGGCGACGTGCTCGCGTTCTTCCGCAAGGTCGAGGTGGCCCGCAAGCTGTCGGCTCCGCTCGGCGCCTGATCCGCGGGCCGGGCCCTTCGAGGCCTTTCGGGGCCTTTCGGACCCGCGTGCGAGTTCCGGATGGAGGGACACCTCCGTTCCGGAACCCCGCACCGGCCGCAGAGCGTGTATTTCGTATTTCACTTGGGGACGTTTCCCGTGCACCGCAACAGCACGGCCCGCCCCGCTTCCCCGTGACCGGGCTTCGTCCCCGGAAAAGGGCGACCCACGACAAGGAGCCGTCACCCGACCCGGAAACCGGCGGTGAGGCAGACCCCCAAGGAGGTCTCATGACCCGCAGAACCGAACGCATCGGCAACGTCATCCAGCGCGAACTCAGCAGCTTCATCCTCCGCGACCTGAACGACCCGCGCCTCGGCTTCTTCACGCTCGCGCGCGTCGATACCACGCCCGATCTCAGTCAGGCCACCATCGCCGTCTCCGTGATGGGTGAGGAGGAGGCCCGTACCGAAACGCTGCAGGCCCTCAACGACCTCGCGCCCCGCATGCGCACGCACCTTTCCAAACGCCTGCACACCCGTACGGTGCCCAAGCTGACGTTCGTGCTGGACCGCAACCTCGACCACGGGTTCCGCATCGATGCCATCCTGCGCGACATCGAACGAGGCGAAAACCCCGCGGCGAAGGACGAGGACCAAGATAAACCAGAAACATGAAATCTGAATTATGAATAAATCTGAATCATGAATTGAAGGCGAAGAACGTAGCACTCCCGTTCCGCAGCTGATGTCCTTGATTCATATTTCAGATTTCTGATTTCATATTTTGCTTCCCGAACCCTCCCCCGCTTCTTCTTCGATGACTCCCGCAAACGCGCACGGCATCCTCCTCCTCGACAAGCCCTCCGGCATTTCGTCCTTCGCCGCCCTGTACCCGGTGAAGCGGGCCTTCGGCGGCAAGAAAGGCGCGAAGATCGGACATGCCGGCACCCTGGATCCCGCCGCCTCGGGGTTGCTCGTGGTCGGCGTGGGCGCGGGAACGCGTCTGCTGGAGTTCCTTGAGGCCATGCCCAAGCGCTACCGCTTCCGGTGGAACCCCGGCGTCGTGACCGACACGTATGACCTTGACGGCACCGTCCTGGAGCGTCACGACGCCTCCCACCTCACGCGCGCCGCGGTCGAAGCCCGGCTGGACGGGTTCCTGGGTGAAATCCGCCAGATGCCGCCGGCCTATTCCGCGATCAAGATCGACGGCAAGCGCGCGTGCGACCGCGTGCGGGACGGTGAGACGGTCGCGTTGGCCGCCCGGACCGTACGCATCACCCGCCTGGAAATCCTCTCCTTCGAACCGGACAACATCGTGTTCGAAGTGGACTGCTCCAAGGGCACGTACGTACGCAGCCTCGCGCACGATCTGGGCCGCGTACTCGGCTGCGGCGCCGCGGCCGACCGCATCCGTCGCCTGCGCATCGGGCCGTTCGACGTGAACGACGCCGTGCCCGCCCGCCCCGACGCCGATACGGACGGGGCGGTTTTCCGTGAGGCACTGCGCCCCCTGGAAACCGCGACGGCGGACCTTCCCGCCTTGTGCATCCCCGATGCGGCGCTGCCGGCCCTCCGCAACGGAAACCCGTTGCCGCGGGGCACCTACAGCGTGACGAAGGCCGCAGCGGGCGCCGGCGTTGCGGACATGACAGGTCCGACAGACACGACGCAGGCGGCAGACACGGAATACGCCGCCTATTCGGAGCGGGGCACCTTGTTGTGCATCGCCGCGCTGGATGAGCACGGCACCCTCCGCCCCCGCAAGGTCTTCCCCTCGGTCCACGCCGACGCGCCCTGACACCGCCCCGCCTTCCGAAGCAGCTACTCTTGCAACCCATGCCCGGCGACATTCCGCACCCTTCCCCCGCTGCGCCTTCCGTGCGCTCCTGGCGCGAGCTCGTGCCGCACCCGGAAGACGCGCCGGCGGTCATCGCCCTGGGCAATTTCGACGGCGTCCATCACGGCCACCGCCGCGTGCTCGAGGCCGTGCGCGCCCGGGCGGCGGCCCACGGCTGGCGTCCGCTCGCCCTCACGTTCGAGCCCCACCCCCGCCAGTTCCTCTTCCCCGACGCGAAGACCTCCCTGCTCACCACGCCCCGCGAGAAGGCGGCCCTCATCGCAGCGCACGGCGTCACCGTGGTGACGCTCGCCTTCGACGCCGACTGCGCCGCCCTGGATGCGGACGCCTTCGCCGCGGAAGTCCTCATGAAGCGCCTGCGCGGGGCCCACTTTTTCGTGGGTTGCGACCACCGCTTCGGGCGGGGCGCCCGCGGCGATGCCGCCCTGCTGGCCACCCTGGGCGCGACCGCAGGACTCGGGCCCGACTGCGTCACCCGGGTGACCCCCGCCGTGGACGACGGCGAACTGGTCAGCTCCTCCGGCATCCGTCATCACCTCAAAAACGGCCGCCTTGCCCGGGCCAACCATCTGCTCGGTCGCCCCTACACCCTCACGGGAACCGTCGTCCCGGGTGCGGCCCGCGGACGAACCCTCGGGTTCCCCACCGCCAACCTCCGCCCCGACGACCCGCGGAAAATCCTGCCCTTTGGGGTCTTCGGCGGCTTCGCCTGCCTCGCCGACGGAACGCGCCACCCCGCCATCGCCAACCTCGGGCTGCGCCCCACCTTCCCGGACGCGCCCCCCGAACCCTCCGTCGAGGTCCACCTTCTGGACTGGAGCGGCGACCTGTACGGCCAGCCCCTGACCTTCGAATTTCACCATTTTGTCCGTCCGGAACGCCAATTCGACGGGATCGAGGCCCTCAAGGCGCAAATCGGAGAGGATATTGGGGGGTGGCGGGCCGCCCTGGCGGGCGCCCCGGGTGAGGGCCGGCCTCCGGGTTTGTGACAAAAGGCCGCGGGGGCGGGTTCGTTGGCCCTGATTTCGGCCCGCGGGAGCTGGAAAGCCCCCGCGGCGAGGCGTCGCCCCCGGGGGAGAAAGACCGGACGACGCCCCCATTGCCCGAATGCCTTCTTGATACTAAGTTTTTGAACCTGTTTGAGTTAGACAAAAAACCGACGGAAGCTGAGCTATGCCGACTTTGACTAAAGAAAAAGCCACCGAAATCGTCGCCCTTTTCGGACAAAACGAAAAGGACACGGGGAACTCGCGCGTTCAGATCGCCTTGCTCACGCATCGCATCGCCGAACTCACCGAGCACCTGAAGGTTCACAAGATGGACAAGCACTCGCGCCGCGGACTGACGACTCTCGTCGCCCAGCGTCGCCGTCTGCTGAACTATCTGACCCGGACGGACATCGAGGCCTATCGCGCCCTCATCAAGCAACTGGACCTGCGCCGCTAAAGCGCAAGGCTCAAGCCGCGCCGCAAGGCGCGGTTTCTGTTTTGGCCTCCTCCGCACGGGCTCCCTTTTTTCCCGAACCCGCGCGACCAGTCCGGTTTTCCCCCTTGCGGCCCGCCGCCCGCCATCCAGCGGGCGCGCTGCGGCCTGGAGATTTTCATCATGTCGATATTGACTGAATCCACCAAAACGGTTTCGATTCCCCTGCCCGACGGCCGGGTCATCACCCTTGAGTCCGGCCGCATGGCCAAGCAGGCGCATGGCGCCGTCGTCGCCCGTCTGGGCGACACCATGGTGCTGTGCACCGTGGTGGTCGGAGAAGACAAGCCCGCCGACTTCTTCCCCCTCACGGTCGAATACCGTGAAAAGTTCTACGCCGCCGGCAAGATCCCGGGCGGCTTCTTCAAGCGCGAAGCGAAGCTGAGCGACCGCGAAGTGCTGACCTGCCGCATCATCGACCGTTCGCTGCGCCCGATGTTCCCCGAAGGCTACTACCGCGAAGTGCAGATCATGTGCACCGTGATCTCGGCCGACGACCAGCATGACGCCGAGACCATCGCCCTCGTGGGCGCGTCCGCCGCCATCGGCATTTCCGACCTGCCCTTCGAGGAGCAGGTCGCGGCCGTGCGCGTGGTCGGCAACCTGGACGGCGAGTTCATCATCAACCCGACGTTCGAACAGGCCGAAGGCGCCGACATCGAAATGGTGATCGCCGGTACGGCGAATTCGGTGACCATGGTGGAAGGCTTCGCCTTCGAAATCCCCGAAGATCTGATGGTGAAGGCGATCCTCGCCGGCCACGAAGCGATCAAGACCATCGTGAAGGGCCAGGACGAGCTCGTGGCCCTGTTCCCCACCGAAAAGCAGGTCTTCAACGCCCCGCAGCTCGACCAGACGGTCTTCGCCCGCGTCGAAGCGGTGGCGCAGCCGCTGCTGCAGGCCCTGTTCCGTCAGGGTTACCTGAAGAAGGCTTACTACGCCGGCGTGAAGAAGGTCAAGGCCGAAGTGCTCGAAGCCCTCGCCGCCGAGTTCCCGGAACAGGCCGACGAAATCAAGAAGTGCTTCGAGGACATCCTCTGGCGCGACATGCGCGAGATGGTGCTCTCCGAGAAGCGCCGCATCGACGGCCGCGGCCCGACGGACATCCGTCCCATCGACATCCAGACGTCGGTGCTCCCGCGCGCCCACGGTTCCGCGCTGTTCCAGCGCGGCGAAACCCAGGGCCTCGTGGTCACCACGCTCGGCACGCGCCGCGACGAACAGCGCGTCGAATCGCTCCAGGGCGAGTCGTTCAAGAACTACATGCTCCACTACAACTTTCCGAGCTTCTCGGTGGGCGAGGCCAAGCGCCCCGGCCCCACGGGCCGCCGCGAAATCGGTCACGGCTTCCTCGCCGAGCGCGCGCTCGCGCCGGTGCTGCCGACCGCGGAGAGCTTCCCCTACACCATCCGCATCGTGTCGGACATCCTCGAGTCGCACGGTTCGTCGTCGATGGCCTCGGTGTGCGGCGGCTCGCTGTCGCTGATGGACGCCGGCGTGAAGATCAAGGCGCCCGTGGCGGGCATCGCCATGGGCATGGTGTCCGACGGCGCGCGCTACGTGACCCTGTCCGACATCAACGGCACCGAAGACCACCTCGGTGACATGGACTTCAAGGTGTGCGGTACGGAGAAGGGCATCACGTCCTTCCAGATGGACATCAAGATCCGCGGCATCACCGCGGAGATGATGAACGAAGCGCTGACGCAGGCCAAGGCCGGTCGTCTGCACATCCTCGGCAAGATGAACGCCGCCCTGCCGGCGGCGCGCGACCTGTCGAAGAACGCACCCGCCATCCTCCAGCGCCAGATTCCGGTCGAAAAGATCAAGGAACTCATCGGCCCGGGCGGCAAGATCATCCGCGGCATCCAGGACACGTCCGGTGCGACCGTCGACGTGACCGACGCCGGCATGGTGACCATCGCGGCGCCGCACCGCGGCAACGCGCTGCTGGCCCTCAAGATGATCAACGAGCTGTTCGCCGAAGCCGAAGTGGGCAAGGTGTACACCGGCAAGGTCAAGGGCATCACCACCTTCGGCGCCTTCGTGGAAATCCTCCCGGGCAAGGAAGGCCTTGTGCACATCTCCGAGCTGGCCCCCCAGCGCGTCGAGAAGGTCGAGGACGTGCTCTCGATGGGCGACGAAATCGAAGTCAAGTGCATCGGTGTCGACCCCACCGGCAAGATCAAGCTCAGCCGCAAGGCGCTGCTGCAGCAGGGCGAATGACCGGGGCCTTCCGTGACGGTCTGCCGCTGCGAGACCGTCACGGAGTCATCCGGCCGCACGGCCGGGCCGCGTGACGATTCCATGGCCCCGTACCCTGAAGGCAACGAAGGGTGCGGGGCTTTTTTGTACCCTGGTGTCCTCCCCTGCGGGAGGCCGCCGGGGCTCACGACGACGGCGCGCACATCTGCGGACGGGCGCGCCGTCACAGACCTCTGCGGCCTTGGCCGCACGGAACCCACACAACCATATGGCTGCATCGAACATTTCCAACGCCCCGAAGCGCACCCTGCTTGAGAACGGCTTGTGGGTCGCCACGGAGACCCTGCCCCATGTGCGTTCGGCCAGCCTCGGCGTTTACCTCGACACCGGCTCGCGGGACGAACAGCCCGGCGCGAACGGGCTCGCCCACTTCTTCGAACACATGGTCTTCAAGGGGACACCGCGCCGCGGCCCCCTCGACATCGTGCGCCGCTTCGAGGCCACGGGTGGCCAGGTCAACGCCTGGACGTCGAAGGAGCAGACCTGCTTCTACGGCAAGGTGGTCGACAGCGAATCGGACGGTGCCCTCGACGTCCTGCTCGACATGGTGTTCAACGGCAAGTTCGACGCCGAAGACATCCGCAAGGAAAAAGACGTCGTGATCGAAGAGATCCGCAGCGTCAACGACTCTCCCGATGACCTGGTGCACGAGCTGTTTTCCCGCGCCTCGTTCGGGACCCACGCCCTGGGGCGTCCCATCGCGGGCACCGAGAAGAGCGTCCGCACCCTGAACGCCGACCTGCTCCGCGGACACCGCGATGCCGCCCGCGGCGCGGTCCCCGCGGCCGTGATCGCCGTGGGCAGCGTGGACCACAACGAGGTCGTGGCCCGGGTGCGGCGGCATTTCCGTCTGGGGCCCGCGCGGCAGCGTGCGGCGGCCTTGCAGGCCGCGCGGACCCGTACGGGCCCCGCAACCCGCGCCCCCCTCAACCGTCTGCCCGCCGCATTCTCCGCGCAGCACGTCATGCAGGCCCGGGACGTCCAGCAGGCCACCGTCCTCATCGGAGGCGCCGGATGCGCCGCTCGCGACGCCGACCGTTACCCCCTCCTGTTGCTGCATTGCGTGCTCGGAGACGGGATGAGCTCGCGACTGTTCCAGAACATCCGCGAAACCCACGGCCTCGTCTACAGCATCTATACCATGCCGGAATTCATGTCGCGGGAAGGCACCTTCGGCATCGGGTTCGCCACCGACCCCGCCCAGGTCGCCAAGGCCATCCGGGAGGCGGGCCGCGAACTCGCGCGCGTCCGCGAGGAAGGCCTGTCCACCACGGACCTGCGGCGCGCCAAGGCCAACATCAAGGGCAGCGTCCTGTTGAGCCTGGAGTCCACCGGTTCGCGCATGTCGGGCCTCGCGCGTCGCGTCCTGGGCGACCGTTGGGAGGAAACTCCCGAGAAAATCCTGGAAAAGGTCGACGCGGTCACGCGTGCCGACATCCTGCGTTGCGCCCGTCAGTACCTGCGACCCGACACCTGGGCGTCGGCCGCCGTGGTTCCCAAAGGCTTCAAGGCCGACCTGGGGGCCTTGCTCGCCAAGGCCTGACCGACCACGGGCCCGCCGGACGCCCTGAGGCCCGCGGGCCTTCGGGTGGTCCGACCGTCTCTCCGCGGATTGCGGCCGCGCGGCGGCCCGTTTACTTTCCCCATATGATCATTGCGCCCATTCCCCCCCGCGAAACCGAGCGCCTCGCCGCCCTGCGCGCCGCGCACATCCTCGACACCCCCGCGGAAGTCGAGTACGACGATTTCACGCTGCTCGCGTCCCGGCTGTGCGGCACGTCCATCGCCCTGATCGGCCTGATCGACGAAACCCGCCAGTGGTACAAGTCCCGCGTGGGAGTGGACGCAACGGAGTGCCCGCGCGACATCACCTTCTGCGCCCACGCCCTCGTGCAGGACCCGCCCGGCCTGATGGAAGTCCCCGACGCGCGCGAGGACATCCGCTTTCACGACAACCCCGCCGTGCGCGACGGCATGCGCGTCCGCTTTTACGCGGGCGTACCGTTGGTCACGCCCGACAACCACATCCTAGGCACCCTGTGCGTCATCGACCAGACGCCTCGCCACCTGACAACGGAACAACGGGAAGGCCTGCAGGCACTCGCGCGCCAGGTGTCCGCCCTCCTTGAGTTGCGCCAGGCGCGCCGCACCCTCGAGCAGCGCAACGCGCAGCTCGAGCGCCTCCACCATGAAAACAGCCAGCTGGCCGGCATGGTCGCACACGACCTGCGGAATCCCCTGCAGGTGATCGACGGCTACGGAAAATTGATGCTGAACGGCCTGATCGGCCCGGTCACTCCGGACCAGCAAACCGCCCTCGAGGCGGTGACGCGCAACTGCGCGTTCATGCTGAGTCTGGTGAACGACCTGCTCTCCATCTCGCGCCTCAACGCCGGCGCCCTCGAGCTCGACCTCGCGGAAACCGATGCCGGCGCGCTCGTGGCGGCCAACGTCGAACTCAACCGGCTGCTGTCGACCGCCAAGGACATCCGCATCGACCTCGTCGTGGAAAAAGACCTGCCGCCCCTCCGCATCGACGCCTTCAAGATCGAGCAGGTTCTCAACAACCTCATCTCCAACGCCATCAAGTTCTCGTGGCCTCACACCGTGATCACGGTTTCGGTGCAACGAGCCGACGACAGGCTCCACATCGGGATCCGTGACCAGGGCCAGGGCATCCCGGAAGCCGACCAGCCCCGCCTCTTCATGCCGTTCTCCAGGACCAGCGTCAAAAGCACCGCAGGCGAGCCGAGCACCGGGCTGGGACTGGCGATCGCACGACGCATTGTCGAGGGGCATGGCGGCACGATCTCGCTGCACAGCGCGCCCGGCGAAGGGTCGACCTTTACCGTCTCGTTACCCCTCGCGCCCAAAAAGTGAGGGATGGGGGGGAGCGGCCCGGGAGAACGGTTCCGGCCTCCCCCGCGGCCTGCAACCCGGGCCGGGCGGCCGGGACGAGCCGGTGGCTCCAGGAAAGGGAGGGAAGAGGGGCCGGGGCGGGAGGCCGCCTGCGCGGCGGACGCATTGACGGTGCGACGTACACCTTTCTAGGTTGCCCGCTGAAAAGGGAGTAGGTCGCCCGTCCGAGTGTGAACACGGGGCGGGACCTTCAGGCCGTCAGCACGATGATCCGCACCGCGGGGAATCCGGTCTGCTGGAGACGCGTCCGTCACGCGGGCGCCGATGATCGAGACTTTTTGCGGCCACGCTTCGAGCGGCGCAAAGGACTCTCTTTGAATTCCTTTGATATCCCGGCGCGTGGTGCGGTTTCCTGCGCATTCCTTTTCGCCGTTTCATCATAAGGATCCCTGATGTCCGACCTCCCGATATTGTTTCCCATCGCCGAGTACTGGTGGTTTTACCTCGCGTTCGTCGCGTTCGTCATCGGCCTACTCTCCCTCGACCTGGGCGTGTTCCACCGCAAGGCCCACACGGTTTCCTTCAAGGAGGCCACCATCTGGTCGGTCGTGTGGGTCACGCTCGCCCTCACCTTCAATGTGTTCTTCTACTACTTCTCGCTGAATTCGTTCTCGGACAGCGTGCGCCTGATGTCGATCTCCGGCTTCGACCCGCAGGCCGAGGCCTGGCGCGTCTCGCTCGAATTCCTCACCGGCTATGTGGTCGAAAAGTCGCTTTCGGTCGACAACATTTTCGTCTTCGTGGTGGTGTTCTCGTACTTCCAGATCCCGCCCCAGTACCAGCACCGCGTACTGTTCTTCGGCATTCTGGGCGCGCTGGTCTTCCGCGCCATCTTCATCGCACTGGGTGCGGTGCTGATGCAGTACCACGCGATCGTATTCCTCATGGGCGCCTTCCTGATCTTCACCGGTGCGAAGATGATGTTCTCGGGCGACGAGCAGGTGCACCCCGAAAACAACCCCGTGATCAAGATCCTGAAGAAGATCATGCCGATCACGCCGCACCTGGAGGGTCAGAAGTTCTTCGTCCGCAAGAGCGGCCTGCTGCACGCCACGCCGCTGTTCGTGGCGCTGATGGTGCTCGAAGCCACCGACGTGGTGTTCGCCATCGACTCCGTGCCCGCGATCTTCGCCATCACGCGCGAACCCCTGATCGTGTTCACCTCCAACATGTTCGCCATCCTGGGATTGCGCGCCATGTACTTCCTGCTCGCGGGTGCGGTGGACAAGTTCCACTACCTCAAGTACGGCCTCTCCATCGTGCTGGTGTTCGTCGGTCTGAAGATGACGGTGTTCACCTGGCTGCT
>Ga0079224_100012124_pt1 | contig 11921 bp, 9 predicted proteins | sample Stecom2015_FD_80414 | JGI IMG/M metagenome (GOLD analysis project Ga0079224, IMG submission 80414) | Agricultural soil microbial communities from Utah to study Nitrogen management - Steer compost 2015 | ecosystem: Environmental > Terrestrial > Soil > Agricultural land | place: USA: Utah... | reverse complement strand
CGTCCTTGTTGACCGTCTCACCCTCGCGCGGCAGCTCGAGCTGGGTGACGTCGCCGAGCTGCTCGACGGCGAAGCGGGTGATGCCGATCTGGGCGACGTTGCCGCGGATGCGCGCCCACTCGTGCTCCTTGCTGTAGCGGAGATCGTCCGGGTAATCAGCGCTCATTGCTGCCACTCCTTGGAGGTGCTCCAGTGCTCAGGCCCGCCGGTAGAACGGGCCCTTGACCACCTCGGCGGTGACGTCCTTGCCGCGGCAGTCGATGGTGATCCGGGTGCCGGGCGCCGCGCGGTCGACCGGCACGTAGCCGAGGCCGATGGCGCCGCCCACCGTGATGCCGGTGGTGCCGCTGGTGACCTGGCCGATGACCTGCGCCTCCGGCCCGCCTTCCAGCGAGCGGTCCACGATCGAGTAGCCGTGGCGGGCGATGCCGCGGCCGTCGATGCGGAAGCCGATCAGCCTGCGCCTGACCCCCTCGGCCTTCTGGCGCAGGAGCGCCTCCTTGCCGATGAAGTCGCCGGCGTCGAAGGCGACCACCCAGCCGAGCCCGGCCTCGAGCGGCGAGGTGGTGCGGTCGATGTCGTTGCCGTAGAGGCTCAGGCGCGCCTCGAGCCGCAGGGTGTCGCGCGCGCCCAGGCCGATCGGCTGGAGGCCGTCTGCCTCCCCCTCGGTCAGGAGCGCGGTCCACAGCTCGGCGGCGCGGTCGGCCGGGCATGCCAGCTCGAAGCCGTCCTCGCCGGTGTAGCCGGTGCGCGCCGCCATGCAGGGCACGCCGGCCACCGCCGAGCGCGCGAAGCGGAACCTGCCGACCGCCGCCAGGTCGGCGTCGGCCAGGCGGTCGACCAGCGCCACCGCCCGCGGCCCCTGCACCGCGATGAGGCCGGTCTCCTCGCTCTCGTCCACCACCTCGGCGGCGCCGCTGGTGTGCTCGCGGATCCAGGCCAGGTCCTTGTCGGTGTTGGAGGCGTTGACGACGATCATGTAGTCGTCGGCGGCCCGGCGGTAGACGATGCAGTCGTCGACGATGCCGCCGTCCGGGTAGCACATGACGGTGTACAGGGCGGCGCCGTCGGACAGCTTGCCGACGTCGCCGGTGATGAGCCGCTGCACCGCGCCGGCGGCGCCGGCACCGCGCAGGCTCACCTCTCCCATGTGGGAGACGTCGAACGCGCCGGCCGCCGAGCGCACCGTCCGGTGCTCGGCGACGATCCCGGTGTACTGGAGCGGCATCTCCCAGCCGCCGAACTCCACCATCTTCGCGCCGCGGGAGACGTGCAGGGCGTGAAGAGGCGTGCGCTTGAGCGAGGTCGCCATGGCGAGCGGCCGCATCCTAGCAGAGACCGGCAAACGGCGTCCCCGGGGCGGGGCGCCCGCGGCGCGCAGCCGGCTTCACCGCCCCCGCTCCCGGACCGCCCGCCGGCGAGCTGGCGCCTGCGGGCGGTCCGCGCGCACCTCAAGGCGAGCCGTCCTCGCCCGCCTCGAGCGCGCCGGCGGCCGGCTTGCCGAGGATCGCGCTGCCGGCGGCGGCCACCAGGCGCTGCGGCAAGAGCCGGCTGGTCGCCTGGATCGCCTTGTTGGTGGCGCCGGCCACCACCACCCGGCGGCCGCGCAGCATGCCGCGCAGGCCGATCGCCGCGCACCGCTCGGCGCTCATCATGCCGGCGCGCGCCGCGGCGCCGAGGGTCTGGCCGGCGACCCGGGAGAACTCGGTGGTGGTCCCGCCCGGCACCAGGCAGGTCACCTTCACGTCGGTGCCGGACAGCTCGGCGGCGAGCGACTGGGAGAACGCCAGCACGAACGCCTTGGAGCCGTTGTAGGCGGCGAACAGCGGCACGTGGACGAAGGCGGCGATGGAGGAGACGTTGAGGACGTGGGTGCGGCGGGGGCGCCCCATGAGCTCCGGCAGGAAGCGGTGGGTGAGCTCGACCAGCGAGGTGACGTTGAGCTGGAGGAGCTCGCGGTGCCGCTCCCAGGGGGTGTCGGAGAAGCCCTGGAACACGCCGAAGCCGGCGTTGTTGATCAGGATGTCGATCGGGGCGCCGGCGGCGCGCACCGCCTGGTGCAGGCGCGCCGGCGCATCCGGGTCGGCCAGATCCTCCCGGATGGCCAGGGCGCGAACGCCGTGGGCGGCGGTGAGCTCGCCGCACAGCGCCTCGAGGCGATCCTGCCGGCGCGCGGTCAGCACCAGGTCGCAGCGCCAGGAGGCCAGCCGGCGCGCCATGGCGGCGCCGATCCCGCTCGAGGCTCCGGTGACGAGCGCGGTGGTTCCGGACAGGTCGGGGGGCATGGACCGAAGCTAGATCGAAACCCCGCCGATCGAAACGACCGCCGGCCCCGGGTACGATGCGCCGGTGACCAGGATCATCGGCGTGGAGCTTCTGCGCGAGGAGCGGGTGGGGGAGGGCGGCTTCCTCACCATTCACCGCACCGAGGTGCGCAACCGGCGGGCCGACGGCAGCAGCTCGCCGCCGTACGCGTGCGACTACCTGGTGCGGCCGATGGGCCTCGACGCGGTGGCGGTGGCGGTGTTCACCCGGGCCCGCGGCCGGGTCGAGGTGCTCCTGCGCGACGGGCTGCGCCTGGCGCTGGTGCTGGGGCGCTCCGCCGGGCCGGTCCCGGTGCCGGACCGGGGGCCGTACCTCCTTTTCACCGAGGTGGTGGCCGGGGTGATCGAGGCCGGCGACCGGGGAGAGGACGGGGTGCGGCGCCGGGCCGCCCTCGAGGTGGCGGAGGAGGCGGGCTACGCGGTGGAGGCGGACCGGGTGGTCCTGCTCGGCGCCGGGCTGTTCCCGGTGCCGGGGATGCTGCCGGAGAAGGTCTGGTTCGCCGCCGCCGAGGTGGAGCAGCCGGAGAAGCAGGCGCCGCTCGACGGCGACGGCTCGCCGATGGAGGAGGGGGCGGTGACGCGGTGGGTCGGCCTCGACGAGGCGATCGCCGACTGCGTCGCCGGCCGGATCGAGGACATGAAGACGGAGCTGGCCCTCCGCCGCCTGCGCGACTGGATGGCCGCCGGCTGAGCTACGACTTCTTCGACCACTCGTCGAGCTTGCGGTACAGCGTCTTGCGGTCGAGGCCGAGGCGCTGGGCGGTGCGGGTCTTGTTGCCCCCCTCGTCGGCCAGGACCCGCGCGATGTACTCGCGCTCCAGCTCCTCGAGGGTCATGCGGCGCGCCACCGCCGCCTCGAGGAAGTCCGCCTCGCGCCGGGTGCGCACCTGGTGCGGCAGGTCCTCGACCCGGATCTCGTCCCCCTCGCACAGCGCCAGGCCGCGCTCGAGCACGTTGCCGAGCTCGCGCACGTTGCCCGGCCAGTGGTAGGCCATGAGCGTCTTCTGGGCCGCGGCGCTCAGCCGCACCGGGCGGGGCAGGGCGTGCTTGGCGGCCGCCTGGGCCAGGAGGTGCTCGGCAAGGGGGACGATGTCGTCGGGCCGCTGGCGCAGGGGCGGCAGCGACACCTCGATGACGTTCAGCCGGTAGTAAAGGTCCTCGCGGAACCGGCCCTCGGCCATCATCTCCTCGAGGTCGCGGTTGGTCGCCGCCACCACCCGCACGTCCACCTTCTGGGTGCCGGTGGCGCCGAGCGGGCGGATCTCCTGCTCCTGCAGGACGCGCAGGAGCTTGGCCTGCAGCTCGAGCGCCAGCTCGCCGATCTCGTCGAGGAAGATGGTGCCGCCGCGGGCCTCCTCGAACAGACCGATCCGGTCCTGCCGGGCGTCGGTGAACGCCCCGCGCTTGTGGCCGAAAAGCTCGCTCTCGATGAGGTTGCCCGGCACCGCCGCCAGGTTGACCGCGACGAACGGCCCGGCCGCCCGCTCCGAGTTGTAGTGGATGGCGCGGGCGATCAGCTCCTTGCCGGTGCCGCTCTCGCCGGTGATGAGCACCGAGACGCCGGTGGTCGCCACCCGCCCCACCAGGGTCAGGACCTCCTGCATCGCCTGGCTGACCGCGACGATGTTGCCCAGGTGGTACTTGCCCTCGACCTCGCGCTGCAGCCGGGCCACCTGCCGGCGCAGGCTGCGCTCCTCGAGCGCCTTGTCGGCCACCAGCACCAGCTCCTCGATCTCGAACGGCTTGGTGATGTAGTCGTAGGCGCCCAGCTTGACCGCCCGGATGGCGGTCTCGATCGACCCGAAGGCGGTGATCATCACGATGTGGGGGGCGTTCGGCATCGCCCTGACGTCGCGGATGAGGTCGAAGCCGTCCACCTCCGGCATGCGCAGGTCGGTGATGACCAGGTCGAACGGCTCGGCGCGGACCCGCTCCACCCCGGCGCGGCCGTTCTCCGCCGGGGTGACCACGAACCCGGCCTCGCTGAGCTCCTCAACCAGGAGCTCGCGCATGGCCTCGTCGTCCTCCACCACGAGGAGGCGCGGGCCGGTGGGCCGCGCCTGGTTGCGCTCGCTCGCCGCCTTCATCGACGGCTTCAGCCTATCCGCTTTCCGCCGCGGCGGGGAGGCAGACCCGGAACGAGGTGCCGGTGCCGCCGGGGCCGGCGTCCACCTCGATCCAGCCGTCGTGCTCCTTGATGATGCCGTGCGACACCGACAGGCCGAGGCCGGTTCCGCCGCGCCCCTGCTTGGTGGTGTAGAACGGCTCGAAGATCTTGTCGCGCGCCTCCAGCGGGATGCCGCCGCCGGTGTCGGTCACCTCGACGATCACGACCGGCTGCTCGGGCGCGACCTCGAGGCCGGGGCGACGCCGGGTCACCAGCGTGGTCTCGACCCGCACGTGGCCGCCGCCCGGCATCGCCTCGATGGCGTTGAGGAGCAGGTTCAGGAGCACCTGCTGGAGCTGGTCGGGGTTGCCCTTGACCGGCGGCAGGCCGTCGGCCCGCACCAGGGCGCGGGTCACCCGGGCGGCGGCGAACTTGCCCTCGAGGAACTCCATGGTCGCGCCGGTGATGGCGTTGAGGTCGACCAGCCCGCCGTCGGTGTCGCCGACCTTGCGACGCGCCGTGTCGAGCAGCCGCTGGATGATGCGGGTGATGCGCGAGGCCTGCTCCGCGACGATCTCGGCGTTCTTGGTGACCGCCTCCGGGTCGCCCGCCTTCTTGGCCATCGCCCGCGAGCGGCCGACGATGACGTTGAGGGGGGTGCCGACCTCGTGGGCGATCTCGGCGGCGAGCTGGCCGATGGTGGCCAGCTTCTCGGTCTGGAACAGGCGCTCCTCGAGCTTCATCTTGGCGGCGTTCTGCCGCTCGGTCTCGGCGCGCGACTCGCGCAGCGAGTAGGTCATGTCGTTGAAGCGGCTGGCCAGGGCGCCGATCTCGTCCTCCCGCTCGCTGAGGAGCACCCGGGACAGGTCGCCGCGGGCGACGTCGTCGATGCCGGACAGGAGCTTGTCGATCGGCCGGGACACCAGCGTGCGGGCGACCAGCATGACGGCGACCACGACCAGGGCCACGATGATGGCGAGGACCGGCAGGGTGCGGACGAGGTCCTCGCGCCAGGCGGCGGCCAGCGGCGCGAGCGAGCGGGAGACCTCGACCGAGCCGGCCACCTGGTAGCCGTCCGGCGCCGCCAGGCTGGCCCGGCGCAGCGGCAGGGCGACCACGTGCTCGTCGTCGGTGGTCTCGACGACCAGGCGGGGCCGCGCCTCGACCAGGTCGCGCAGGCGGCGGCGCGACCCCTCGCTGGCGTCCGGCTCCGGGGCCGCGGCCGACAGGATGCGCACCGCGGTCGAGTCGTAGGAGGCCGAGATGGCGGCGGAGAGCTCGTCGGCATCGGCCAGGGCGGCGTTCACCCCGCGCAGCTCGAGCGCGTCGCGCAGGGCGCTGGCCAGCGCCCGGGTCTCGGTCTCGAGCCGGTCGCGCCGCTCGCGTGCGCCGTCGCGCAGGTCGAAGAAGGCGTAGACGGCCAGGGTGCTGGCCACCAGCGCCGAGGTCACGGCGGTGATGCGGGTCCCGACCTTCACCCGCCGCCAGTCTACCCCCGAACCGGCCCGCGCCCCGCGCCCGAGGCCGAAACAGAGCCGGGAGGCGGCGCGGGCGGGCGGCGCAGCGACGCGACCGGCCTGCGCCTCCTCAGGACGCCGCCGCCGGCGCCGGCCACGCGACCGGCCTGCGCCTCCTCAGGACGCCGCCGCCGGCGCCGGCCACTCGACCGCGCGGCGGACCGCGTCGTCCAGCTCGCGCGCCGGCAAGAGCGCGCCCATCGCCTGGCCGACCACCTCGCCCTCGCGCAGCAGGAGCACGGCCGGCGAGCCGGTGGCCGCCAGGCCTCCGCCGTCGGGGCCGGCGCCGGCGAGCTCCCCGGGCGAGACCACCTTCAGCGACACCCAGGGGGCGTACCGCTCGGCGATGGCGCCCACGCGCCGGTCCAGCTCCGTCTCCTCCGCGCCCTCGGGCCGGACGTAGAGGAGGGTGACGTCGGGTGCCCCGTGCCTGCTCTGTTCCATCTGCCCCCCGGGCTCGCGCCCCGTGCCCTCGGCGCCGCTTTGGGCGCCGGCGGCTCTCAGTGGGTGGTGGGCGGCGGCAGCTCGCCGTGGCCCTGGGCGCCGCTGGCGCTCGAGCCGTTGCCGTTGCCGTTGGCGCCGGCGAGCCTGCGGGTGCGGGCGCGCTTGCGCGCCAGCTTGGCCATCCGCTTGGCGGCGCGCTCGGCCCGCTCGGCCGCCCGCTCCGCCTTCTCGGCGGCGAGCTCCATCTTGGACTCTGACCCGTTGCCGTTGCCGTTGGTCCCGTTGCCGTTGCCGCCCACCCCGTTGCCGGCGTGGGCCCCGTTGCCGTTGCCCATCGCCTGCTGGGCCAGCGCCTCGGCCTCCTCCTCCTCGCGCTCCTCGCGGCGCCGCTTGTCGCGCAGGCGCCGGAGGCCGCCGACCATGATCTCCGTCATGAGCTGGTCGTAGTCCATGCCGGCGGCCTTCGAGATGAGGACCAGGTCCGAGTACCCCGGGGTCATGCCGGGCAGCGGGTTGACCTCGAAGACGTAGATCTTGCCGTCCTGGCCCATGCGGAGGTCCACCCGGGCGAAGTCGCGGCACTCGAGCGCGGCGAAGGTGGCGCGGGCCACCCGCTCGATGGCGCGGTTCTCCGCCTCGGTCAGCCGGGCGGGGCACTCGTACTCGACGTGCTTCTCCCACTCCTGCTTGACGACGTAGTCGTAGACCGGCCGGTCGTTGCTCTCGTCCTTGAACCGGATCTCCATCGGCGGCAGGACCCGGAGGCGCCGCTTGGAGCCGAGCAGGCCGACGGTGAACTCGCGGCCGTGGATGTACTCCTCGACCAGGGCCGGCTGCCGGTAGCGGTCGATGATGGCGTTGACCTTCGACCGCAGCTCCTCCTCGCTGTCCACCACGCTGGCGGTGCCGATCCCCTTGGAGGAGCCCTCGGCGTTCGGCTTGACGATGAGCGGGAACTTGAGGTCCGGGTCCAGCCGCTCGCGACCGGTCTCCATCACCTGGAACTTCGGGGTGAGGATGCCGTGCTGGCTGAGCACCTTCTTGCAGAGCGCCTTGTCGAGGGCGATCGCGAGGGTGGCAGAGTCGGAGCCGGTGTAGGGGATGCCGAGCAGCTCGCACAGCGCCGGCACCTGAGCCTCGCGGTTGCGACCCTCGACCCCCTCCGCGATGTTGAAGATGAGATCGACGTCCGCCTCGGCCAGGACCCGCGGCAGGTCCGGCGTCGCCTCCAGGTGCACCACGATGAACCCCTGGCGGGCCAGCGCGTTCGAGATGGCGATGATGGTCTCCGGCGGGTCGAACTCGGCCTGCTCGTCGCCGTCGTGGGTGCGCTTGACGTTGTAGGTGAACCCGACCCGCACCGGCCGCTGCCGGCCGCGCCGCTTGTGGCGCAGGCCGAGCTCGTGGGCGGTGGCCACGTTCGCCCGGAGGGCGGCGGCGTTGAGCACGGCGGCGATGGTCTGGTCGTAGGACAGGCCGAGCTGGGCGGTGGCTGCGAAGATCGACGAGCTGCGGCTGAGGGACGGCAGCGCGTTGGCCTCGAGCAGGTAGATGCGGCCGTCGTCCGCCACGCGGAAGTCGAGGCGGGCGATGTCCTTGAGGCCGAGGCCCTTGATCGCGTCGTGCGAGATGGCGCGCAGGCGGGCCGCCACGTCGCGCGGGATCGACGCGGGGCAGCGCATCCTGACCGCGTTCGGCTCGAGGTTCTTCTTCTTGAAGTCGTAGACGGTGAAGCCGTGGATGCCGGACGGCTCGAGCATGAACTCGACCGGCGCGAGCAGGCCGTCGTCGAGGCCGACCCCGTGCAGGTAGCCGACCGCCAGGTCCACGCCCTCGATGTACTCCTCCATGAGGACGCCGTCCGGATAGGCCTTGACGGCGGCCTTCAGGAGGGTCATCAACTCACGGAAATCATTGGCGACCGAGTCGTCCGCGATGCCCTTGGACGAGCCCTCGTAATTGGGCTTGACGATGATCGGGAAGGCCAGCCCGGGGCCCTGCTCGGCGACGGTGCCGATGTTGTCAGCGTTGACCAGCCGGCCGCGCGGCGTGTCGATGCCGTGGCGCAGGAGGACGAGCTTGGTCAGCCACTTGTCCAGGGTGATCGCCATCGCGTAGGCGTCCGACCCCGTGTAGGGGACCCCGATCTCCTCGAACAGCGCCGGGTAGAACGCCTCGCGCATGCGGCCGCCGCGACCCTCGGCCGTGTTGAAGATGATGTCGGGGTCCGACGCCTCGAGCCGCTCGAGCAGCGCGGCCGCCGGACCCGAGACTTCGATCTTGTCGACCTCGTGTCCCGCGGCCTCGATCGCGTCAGCGATCGCATCGACGGTCTCTGCAGTGTCGAACTCCGCCTCTTCTTCGGAATCAGTGCGGCGGAGGTTGTACGTGAACGCGACCTTCATACGGTGCGATCACCACTAGCAGGTCGGTGTGACACGACGTCCATATTACACATCTCATCCGAGTGATCGCGAGAAAAAGTTGCACACTTCGCGCGCGCTCACCACACGCGTTGCGCGATCGAAACGACGCGCGTGATCGACGGTCGTCGATCGTCGGAGCGACGCGCGCAGCAGCGACGAGCGCGCGCGTCGCCGTCGCGCGCGTGTGGTAGAACGAGCCGCATGCCCGCCACCGAGACGATCGACGTCCGCACCACCACCCGAAGCGAGATGGTCGACATCACCGCCCTCGTGCGGGCGGCGGTCAAGAAGAGCGGGGTCGCCTCCGGCCTGGCCTGCGTCTTTTGCCCGCACACGACGGCGGCGGTGACCATCCAGGAGAACACCGACCCGACGGTGAAGGCGGACATGGTCCGTCACCTCTCGCTCGTGGTGCCGCGCGAGGCCGGCTCCGAGCGCCCCGACCAGAACTCGGACGCGCACATCAAGGGCAGCCTGGTCGGCCAGTCGCTCACCCTCATCGTCGACGGCGGCCGGCCCCAGCTCGGCCACTGGCAGGCGGTGTTCTTCTGCGAGTTCGACGGGCCGCGCGAGCGCCGCGTGCTGGTGCGGGTGATCCCCGGGTAGCGCCGATGAAGCGGACCCGACCCGAGCGCCGGCCGGCGCGCATCCGGCGAAACGCCTCAAGGGCGCTCTGGGCGGCCGTTCTGTGGCAGGTAGGAGCATGTGCGGGGACGGCCGGTCGCGCGCGGCCGGGGCCGTCACCGGCGGCGCGCGCCGCGGCGCCCTCGGCGCAGGCGCCGCGCGACGGGCGGGCGCGCGAGCAGTCATCCGAGCAGACCATCGACGTCGAGCCGATGCGCATCCGGGTCGAGCGCGACGCGTCCGGCCGCGCCGAGGTGGTCGCCTACGACGCTCGCGAGCTGTTCGACCAGGCGGTCGCCGCGCAGCGCGGCGAGGAGCACGCGCTCGCGCTCGAGCTGTACCGCCGGCTGGTGGAGGAGTTCCCCGGCTCGGCGCTGGTCTCGCCCGCGCTCTACAACACCGGCCTCGCGCTCGAGGCGACTGGCGATCGCGCCGGCGCCATCGCGCGCTACCAGGAGCTGGCGCGCCGCTTCTCCGGCACCCGCGACGCGCTCGACGCCCAGCTCCGCGCCGCCGCGGTCATGGCGGAGCTCGGCCGCTTCGGCGATGCGCTCGCGCTCATCGACTCGCTGCTGGCATCGCGCGAGGTGGCCGGCGCCGATCGAATCGAGCTCCTGGCGCGGCGCGGCCACATGCTGGTCGAGACCCGCAGCTACCCGGACGCGGAGAAGGCGCTGCGCGCCGCGATCGATCTCGCCGGGCGGCTCCCGCGCGCGGAGCGGAGCGCCGGCACCGATCACCACCGGGCGATGGCCAGCTACTACCTCGCCGAGATCCCGCGGCGGCAGGCGGCGGCGCAGGCGCTGCGGCTCCCGGACGAGCAGCTCCGCGCCGACCTCGAGGCCAAGGCGCGCCTCATCCTCCTGGCGCAGGAGCGCTACCAGGCCACGATCGATCTCGGCGACCTCCACTGGGCGACCGCGTCCGGCTTCCAGATGGCGTCGATGCAGGAGGACATGTGGCGCTCGCTGGTGAGCGCGCCGGTGCCGCCGCAGCTGTCCGACGAGGAGGCGCGCGTCTACATCGACGAGGTGCGCGCGCTCGCCCGCGGTCACCTCGAGCGCGCGGTGGAGGTGCACGCGCAGACCGTGTCGATCGCCGACCGGCTCGGGGCGCCGACGCCGTGGAGCGAGGCGTCGCGGGTCCGGATCGCCGCGCTGTCGGACGCGCTGGCGCGCGAGGCGGCGGGGCAGGGGAGCCCGACCGGCGCTCCCGGCGCGGGCGCCCTCCCCGGGGGGCCGTCGCCGGGCGGCCTGGTACCGAGCGGGACCGACCCGGATCGCTACGTGCCCGGGCGCGTCGAGCTCTGATGAATCCGGATTGTCGCGTCCATCATTATTATAGGGGCGCAGCAGCCGCGGGCGGGATCGCGCCGCCTCGCCGGCGCCTCGCGCGAGAGCCCCGCCAGAGTGTTGACTCACTCGCGGAGCGAGCGTATACACTGCCGTCCCGGCGCAGGTAGACCGTGGCGCTTCGTGATTCCGCTGGCGTAGCTCAACCGGTAGAGCACCTGACTTGTAATCAGGAGGTCGCGGGTTCGAGTCCCACCGCCAGCTCCATTCCTGAGCTTCCCTTGCAAGACCTCGCAAAAGCGACCGCATCCCACGGAGGGGTTCCCGAGTGGCCAAAGGGAGCAGACTGTAAATCTGCCGTCGCACGACTTCGGAGGTTCGAATCCTCCCCCCTCCACTTCACGAAAACGGCAGCGTCGGTTTTCGCGGGTGTAGCTCAGTTGGTAGAGCTCCAGCCTTCCAAGCTGGATGTCGCGAGTTCGAGTCTCGTCGCCCGCTCTCGTGGAGTCGTCGTCAGGTAGAGATCGCACGTATCCGCCCACGTGGCTCAGTGGTAGAGCACTTCCTTGGTAAGGAAGGGGTCGCCAGTTCAATCCTGGCCGTGGGCTCCAGCAGAGAAACCACACATCAGACAGGGAACCGTCGGAGGCAAATCGTCGATGGCCAAGGAAAAGTTCGTCAGGACCAAGCCGCACATCAACATCGGCACCATCGGTCACGTGGACCACGGCAAGACCACCCTCACCGCGGCCATCACGAAGGTGCAGGCGTCGAAGGGCTACGCCAAGTTCACCGCCTTCGACGAGATCGACGAGGCGCCGGAGGAGAAGGCGCGCGGCATCACGATCGCGACCGCGCACGTGGAGTACGAGTCGGACAAGCGCCACTACGCGCACGTCGACTGCCCGGGTCACGCCGACTACATCAAGAACATGATCACCGGCGCGGCGCAGATGGACGGCGCCATCCTGGTGGTAAGCTCGCCGGACGGCCCGATGCCGCAGACGCGTGAGCACGTGCTCCTGGCCCGCCAGGTCAACGTGCCGTCGCTGGTCGTCTACCTCAACAAGTGCGACATGATCGGCAAGGGTGACGAGGAGCTGCTCGACCTGGTCGAGCTCGAGCTCCGCGAGCTCCTGTCGAAGTACGAGTTCCCCGGCGACGACACGCCGATCATCCGCGGCTCG
>Ga0079224_100012122_pt1 | contig 11922 bp, 7 predicted proteins | sample Stecom2015_FD_80414 | JGI IMG/M metagenome (GOLD analysis project Ga0079224, IMG submission 80414) | Agricultural soil microbial communities from Utah to study Nitrogen management - Steer compost 2015 | ecosystem: Environmental > Terrestrial > Soil > Agricultural land | place: USA: Utah... | reverse complement strand
GTTTCGTGGTGCATGCACGAGCGGTGCAAAGCGCAATGACGGGCCGGGCGCGCTCGGGGCCGTTGCGGGCCGCCGCGTTGCTGGGGCTCCTCGTGCAGCTCTCGGCTTGCTCCTCGACCGGCCCGTGCCAGGACTCCGTTGCGCGCGATGCGCTCTCTATATATGTGGTGCAACGCGGCTGGCACACCGGCGTCGCCGTGCCCATCGACCTCTGGCCGAATCGCGACTGGCCGCTGCTCGAGGAGTTCGAGGGCGCCGACTACCTGGAGTTCGGTTGGGGCGATCTGCGCTTCTACCAGGCCGAGCGGAATACGTTTTGGCTCGGAGTCAGGGCGGCGCTCTGGCCAACCGACAGCGCGATCCATGTCATCGCGCTGAACGAACCTCTTGCTCAGCGCGCTCACGCCGAGGGCATGGTCGAGGTCCGGATCTCGGCGCAGGGCCTGAAGCGCCTTACGGCGGGAATCGAGCAGGAATTCGCCGGTTCGCAGCCGCGGCCGACCGGGGCGAGCACGGCGGCGGCGCCCCGGCCGAACCGCTTCTATCACGGCGAGCGCCGCTTCTACTTCCCGCGCATGTGCAACTGGTGGGTGGCGGCGCGCCTGCGGGAGGCCGGCTGTCCCATCTCACCCTGGACGATCATCACGGCCTCGCAACTCATGCGCGCATCAAGCGCGTTCGCCGTCGACGACCCTCGCACCGAACCGTCGGATCTCCCGCCGCGCCGCAGCCGGTGAGCCTGGTATACAGCAACGCCGGATGATTAACCTGGACCGCATGACAATCCTGGACGGGGCGACCTTCGATAGACCCGTCCCCCTCCGCCAGCGGTCGGCTCCCAGAGCTGGACGCCCCGCACGAGGCGCTTGTCGATCGATTGACGCGCCATTCATTCTGCGTATCGTGGCGTGCACGCCTGGACTATGGAAATCTGCCGATGCGCATCCCTTTATCGATTCGCCGACTGCCAGCGACGCTGATGCTGTTGTTCGCGGCGCTCACTGATGTGAACGCAACCGATTCGGAGCTCGAGCAGCAAGTACGCGAGGCCGAGCAGTCGTTCGCCGACGCCATGGCCGAGCGCGATCATGGCGCATTCGCCGAGCACGTCTCGGAAGAAGCCGTGTTCTTCAACGGCGAGAAGGCGATCCGCGGCAAGGCCGCCGTATTGGCTGCGTGGAGCGCATTTTTCGAGCCCGAGGTCGCACCCTTCTCGTGGCGCCCCGAGACGGTTCAGGTGCTCGATTCAGGCGCTCTGGCGCATAGCAGCGGACCGGTGCTGGACGAACACGGCAAGCGCATCGCCACCTTCAACTCCGTCTGGCGGAAAGAGCCGGACGGCAAGTGGCGCGTGGTGTTCGACAAAGGATGCAGCGCCTGCGAATGCCGCGGAGACAGGACCGGCGGCTCTTAGGGCGCCTCTGATTTACTCCGTATCTGCCGGGCGCTCGGCGCCGTGCATTTCAGGCATTTCCCTGACATGACCGCCAGGGCGGTAGGTCCATCCGAGCTTCCTTGGCGCACGACTCGCAGTCATGGTGGGCTCGCGACCGGGCGCGTCGCCGACTCGCTCGAGTCGGTCGCTTCGGCGGGCTCACAGGCGCCGCCGAAGCCGCTCCAAAGCTCGGCGTTCTGAATGCCCAGCCGTCGCGGATCGAAGACTGGATCCACACCCGCGCGCTTCTGCGCCTCGTAATCGCGCAGCGCGACGAGCGCCGGCTTGTGCAAGACAAGGATGGCCACGATGTTCAGCCACGCCATGAGCCCCACGCCGATATCGCCCAGCGCCCAGGCGGCGTTGGCGCTGCGCACCGCACCGTACGTGACCGAGACCATGATGGCGACCTTGAGCAGAAACGTAGCCCAGCCGCGCTGCATATGGCGGCTGACGTACTGCACGTTGGTGTCCGCCATGTAGTAGTACGCGACGATCGTGGTGAAGGCGAAGAACATCAGCGCCAGCGCCACGAAGCTCGCCCCGAAGCCGGGCATCACCCCTTCGACCGCCGCCTGGGTGTAGGCGGGGCCGGTCTCCGCACCTGGCAGCCCAGTTACGATCATGGACCCGTCCGGGCGCCTCACGTTGTAGGCGCCGGTGGACAGAATCATGAAGGCGGTCGCCGAGCACACCAGCAGCGTATCCACGTAAATCGAGAACGCCTGCACCAGCCCCTGCTTGGCCGGATGTGAAACTTCGGCCGCCGCCGCGGCGTGCGGCCCCGTGCCCTGCCCCGCCTCGTTCGAGTACACGCCGCGTTTGACGCCCCATTCCACCGCCAAGCCGAGGACGGCGCCGAACGCCGCCTCGGCGCCGAACGCGCTGCGCACGATCAGCGCGAAAACTGCGGGGATCTGCTCGATGTTGATCAGCATGATCACGAGCGCGGTCAGAATGTACGCGAGCGCCATGAACGGCACGACGATCTGCGCGAACGCCGCGATGCGCTTCACTCCACCGAAGATGATCGCGCCGAGCGCAATCACGATCAGCGCGGCGCTCACGGTCGTCGGCACCCCCCAGGCGTTGTGCACGCTCACCGCGATTCCGTTCGCCTGTACGCCAGGCAGCAGCAGCCCGGTAGCCAGCACGGTCGTGAGAGCGAAGATGATCGCGTACCACTTCCGCCCCATCGCCTTCTCGATGTAGTAGGCCGGACCTCCGCGGTACTGCCCGTTGGCGTCCTTCTCCTTGTATATCTGGGCAAGCGTCGATTCGACGTACGCCGTCGAGGCGCCGAGGAACGCCACCACCCACATCCACAGGATCGCGCCCGGTCCGCCGAAGGTGATCGCGGTGGCGACGCCGGCGATGTTGCCGATGCCGATCCGACCGGACAGCGACATGGCGAGCGCCTGGAAAGAGGAGACGCCCGCCTCGGACTGCTTGCCGGAAAACGTGAGTCGGAGCATGTCGCGAAAGGCGCGCACCTGCACGAATCGGGTGCGGATGGAAAAGTACAGGCCGGCGCCCAGGCAGAGATAAATCAGCGCCTTGCTCCAGACGAATCCGTTCACAAAGTCGATTGCTTCAGTCACGCATCCTCCTCTGGACAGCGCCCCGGCTCCGCTTCGGGTCCGGCGAGCTTCACTTCGATCATGGGACCATTGGCCCGCAGAGCGGCGAGAACGTGCAGGTCGAAGGCGTCGACCCCAGGCGCGGGCGGGTGTGAAGAGCGGACATGCGTCGCCAAGATAACGATGCAGACGCGCGGCCGCCAGTCCTGCGTCAAGATCTAGGGAATCTCTGATTGCTCAGCTTCTTTGATCTGGAGCCGCTCGAAACACGCTGCATTGCGAGCATTTCTTGGGGCAGAACCGTCAGGGCGGTAGGTTAATCAGCGCTCCCCCAGGACGCGTTCTGGGTTTCAGCGCGAGCGCCGGCCGCGCCGCAGAAGCTTGCTCAACTCACGCAGCCATAACACCGAGCTGCCGACTGCAGTGCAAGTCAACCAATCGCCCGCGCTCAGGGGGACGGTCGAGAACGCCTGCTGCAGGACGGGGACATAGATGACCGCTGCTTGCAGCAGCAACGACAGACCGACAGCTCCCCACAGCCACTTGTTCGAAAACAGTCCGACGAACGCACTTCGCTCGTCGGACCGCGCATTGAACACGGTGAACAGCGAAAAGAGCACCAGCGTGGTGAACGCCATGGTCTGTGCGTAGCGCATATCGCCCACCCCTTCGATCAGCCCGCCAGGCAGGCTGGCGTCGAGCACCAGCAGCGTCCCCGTCGCCATGATCGCCCCGACGTACAGAATGCCGAACCACATGGCGCGAGTGATCACCCCCTCGTGGCGAGGTCGCGGAGGTTGCTTCATTACGGCGGGGTCGACGGGATCGATCCCAAGCGCGAGCGCCGGCGCCCCGTCGGTCACCATATTGATCCACAGAATCTGCGTGGCGAGCAGCGGCAGCACCAAGGCGCCGTCTCCGGCAGGCGTCAAGCCGATGAAGTCCGCCAGCAGCACGCCGAGGAACATGGTCACGACTTCACCGATGTTCGAGGACAGCAGGTAGCGCAGGAACTTGCGGATGTTCGAGAAGATCGAACGGCCATCCTCGATGGCCGCAACGATCGAAGCGAAATTGTCGTCCGCCAGCACGATATCGGCGGCTTCCTTGGCGACATCCGTGCCGGCGAGCCCCATCGCCACGCCTATGTCTGCGGTTTTCAGCGCCGGCGCATCGTTTACTCCATCTCCGGTCATGGCGACGATCGCGCCCTCGTGCTGCAGGGCCCTGACGATTCGCAGCTTGTGATTCGGATTCACTCGCGCATAGACGGAGACTTCCTGCGCGGTGCGCCGCAGCGCTTCGTCCGACATCTCGTCCAGCTCGGCGCCCGTCACGGCTCGCCCGTCGCCCGCCAGCCCCAGTTCGGCTGCGATGACTGCGGCGGTCACCGGATGATCGCCGGTAATCATGACCGGACGGACGCCCGCTGCTTTTGCACGCGCCACAGCATCTGCGGCCTCGGCGCGCGGCGGATCGATCATGCCGATCAGACCCAGGAAGACGAGATCCTGCTCCAGGCTGTCGTCGAATTCATTTCGCGCGAATGAGTCTTTCGGCAATAACCGCAGGGCGACGGCGAGCGTCCTCAGGGCTTCGCCTGCGAGCGCTTCGTTGACTTCGAGGATCTGCGCACGGCGCTCCTGCGTGAGCGGTCTTCGTTCGTCGCCGACCTGCTCGTGCGAACAGCGCGCCAGCAACACATCCGGCGCGCCCTTGGTGAAAGCGAGCAGATGCTGTCCGCGCTTCGCGTCACTGTGAATCGTGCTCATCAGCTTGCGTTCCGAGGAGAACGGCACTTCCCCCAGCCGCTCGAAACGTGCATCGAGCACCTCATCTTCGAGCCCCGCCTTGCGCGCCGCCACGATCAAGGCGCCCTCGGTGGGATCGCCCTGCACCGTCCAGCGCCCGCCGTGCTCCTGCAGAACCGCATTGTTGGCGCGGTCTGCAGCGGCGAGCGCGCGCGTGAACTCGGAACGCAACGCCCCGTCGATCACACCTCCGCCTGCACGTTGCGCCTCGCCTTTCGGCGCATAGCCCAGGCCGCTGAAATTCACCCGACCGCTGGCGGTTACGACTGTCCGCACGGTCATTTCATTCTTGGTCAGAGTGCCGGTCTTGTCCGACGCGATGACGCTCGCCGCGCCCAGAGTTTCTACCGATGCGAGACGCCGCACGATGGCGTTGCGCTTCGCCATACGCTGCACGCCGAGCGCCAGCACCGCGGTCACCACGGCCGGCAAACCCTCCGGCACGGCCGCGACCGCCAACGCCACGCCGAGAATGAGCACATCGAACAGTGCGGCGAAGCCATGCACCTCCTCCACAAGGAGGATCGTCGCAATCATCACCAGCGCAACGCTGACCACGATCAGACCGAGCAGACGACCGACGCGGGCCAGCTCTTTCTGCAGCGGCGTGACTTCCTGCGGCGTCTCCTTCAGCACGCCGGCGATGCTGCCCATCTGCGTGTGCATGCCGGTCGCCGTGACCACCGCCTTGCCGCGCCCGTAGGTCGCGGCCGTGCCGCTGAAGACCATGTTGTGTTGCTCGCCGAGCGGCGCCTCTTGCGTGATCACGGCCGCATCTTTCGCCACGGGGAGGCTCTCGCCGGTGAGAGACGCCTCGGCCGTGTGCAACGCCGTCGACTCGATCAGACGTGCGTCGGCGGGGATCGTGTCGCCTTCCTCGATGATGATGATGTCGCCGGGCGCCAGCTCCGCCGCCGGAATGCGCCGCCGCTCGCCGTCGCGAATGACGTTTGCATGTGCGGCCGACATCTGGCGCAGCGCCGTAACCGCCTGTTCCGCGCGCGACTGCTGCACATGACTCATGATCGCGTTCAGCAGCACGACCGCGAAGATCGCGATCGCTTCATAAGGCGCCGCAGTATCGCGCTCTATCAGCCACAAAGCAGCCGAGATCGCCGTAGCAATGAGCAGCAGGATGACCAGCACATCCTGAAACTGGGCGAGAAATTTGCGCCACGCAGGAACTGGCTGTTCCGCCGTCAGCTCGTTCCTGCCGCAGCGTTGCAATCGCGCACGCGCCTCTTCCTCGCGCAGGCCCAGATCGGCGTCGGATGCGAGCGCCGCGAGCACCTCCTCGACCGGCGTCCTATACGCGGGGGCGCTTTCGGCGGCTCCTGAGTTGTTCATGTGCGAGCTCGTTTCGTTAGCCACTGCCGGAACGACGTTCCCGCTTGATCGTCAGCAGGGTCCGCAAAGTCAGTTCGGCGCCGAGGCGCTTTGGTTCGGGCGGGTCATTGTAGACGCTGCCGCAGAAGCGTAGACCCTGCGCAGAAGCGGTCGTCGATGGGCGCAGAGCGCCGCGCGGACCCAAACCGACGCAGATCGTCCCGACATGCGCCCGGGCGCTCACTGCGGCTGGCGCGTATACATGCCCGCTAACCCCTGATTCACGGCGCCGCAAGGCCGCCACAACATGCGGATTCAATGCGCATCACGAGCTGGCACACCATCCCCTTTCTTGCGGCGCTCAGCTTGGTGCTGACGCTGGCCGAGATTCCCCGCGCAGACTGGTTCACGACGGCGGCTCTAAGTCTTGCGGCCGGGGTGGCGGCGCTCTCGATGATGGGCGCCGCCGCGCTGCTGGGCGGCCGCTGGCGACTCGTCGAGGCGTTGTTCGGCGGGCTCGATCGCGTGTATCTGACGCACAAATGGCTGGGCGTCTGGGCGCTCGCCTTTGCATCGTTTCATCTGGTGTTCAAGGCCGGCATGCAGAGCTGGGACGTCGCCTCGATCATGGAGCTGCCGCCGTATTACACGCGCCTTGTGCGGCAGCTGAGTTTCGTCGCGCTGATGCTGATCGTCATGCTTGCGCTCAACCGCGCGATCCCTTACAGCGTCTGGCGCTGGTGGCACAAGCTGTCGGGGCCTCTCTTCCTGATCGTGATCCTGCACTGGCTCAGTTTCAAATCACCCATCGCCATCAGTGATCCTGCGGGCGTCTGGCTTGCGATCATCTCCACACTCGGCGTCGCGGCCGCAGCTTACAAGCTGCTGCTTTTTCCGTTTCTCTCGAGCCATGGCGAGTACCGGGTGGCGGCCGTTTCCGCCGGCGGCGGCGCCATCCATCTGGAGATGGAGCCGGTCCAGCGACCTCTTCCGTTCACGCCCGGGCAGTTTGCATTCATCTCGATGAAGCACGATGGTCTCAGAGAGCCGCACCCCTTCACGATCGCCAGCGGCGACGACGCAAGCGACCGCGTGCATTTCGTGATCCGCGGTCTCGGCGATTACACGCAGAAACTCATCAGGGAAGCCAAGGTAGGCATGTACGCCGACATCTATGCGCCATGGGGACGATTCAAGCGGTCTTTGACAGCGAAGCGTCAGATCTGGATCGCGGGCGGAGTAGGCGTCTCACCATTCATCGCCTGGCTGACCGATCCATCTGCGGTCGGGCTCGACCGGGTCACGCTGTTCTATTTCTTCACGCCGGGCCGCGAATTTCCGCCCGTCGACGTATTGAGCAAGATGGCTCACGAGCGCGGCGCGGAGTTCGTCCCCATACCGGATGGACCGGACAGCCCGAAGTTCAACGAGAGATTCAGTGAGATCGTGCGCGCCGCAGGCGCCGAGTCAGTCGAGATCAGCTTCTGCGGGCCCAAAGGTCTGTTGAAGTTCGTTCGCGCCCGGATGCGGGAGCATGGCATACCGATGGCCAACCTGAGGCACGAGTTCTTCGAGTTCCGATGAGCTCAGCACACCGTCCTGAGCTGATTCATCCGCCCTTGTCGTCGTTGAACGAGCGGCGCGGACGCCCTCGAGGGGAACGCACCGCCGCGCGGCGCCCACGGTCATCCGGCGGCGCTCCCGTTGAAAGCGGCCGAAAAACGCTCGGGCAGGCGTAGCCGGCTTTGCCAACAGGAAGTCTCGCCGCCCTCGAGCAGCTCCCTTGGCCTTCGGCCGCGCCCCGACAGTCCGGATTGTGGATTCCGACTGCGTCAGACTACTTATCGCGTCCGGAATCTGTTCCGGTAGCCTACCGCGAGCCAGTTGTTTCATTCCGACCCGCGACTTCTGCGAGGTGGAGACCATGGCTGCTCGATTCGCCCACAGGTCAGGTTTTGGTCGCACGCCGGTAGTTGCAACGCTCGCGATCATCGGTTTCTGCGTGCAGGCCGATGAAGCGCCCGACATGTCAGGGTCCGAGCTGTATCGAATCTTCTGCGCGACTTGCCACGGCGCGCAGGGGCGCGGCGACGGTCCGGTCGCGGAGACATTGAAGACGACAGTTCCAGATCTCACGCGCATCGCCGCCCGCCGCGGCGGCGCATTTCCCGCGGAGCGGGTGCGCGAAACCATCGATGGCCAAAACCTGCCTCGCGCGCACGGCGCGCGCGAGATGCCGGTATGGGGCTGGGACTTCTACGCCATCAACAGGCCGGACCCGGCGCGACGTGAACGTACGAATGAACTGATCGGTCGGCTCGTCGACTATCTTGCATCCATTCAAGAGGAGTAGCGAAGATCCTCTGACTCATGAAGGCGGCTTGTACACCGGCCCGGGGGTTTGCGGTTTATTCCGTGCACAGCACGACAACCCGGCGGTAATCCACATTCCATCCGAACGGCGACAGCCGCCCCCACCTACCATACGTACTGCAGCTGCACCCAGAACTTGGTCGTGTCGGTGAACAGATCATCCGCGTCATAGTCGGCGTATTTCACGATCCCTGTGAAACGCTTCCACTTCGCCTGTAGTTGCGCGTTCACCTCTGAGCCGTAATCGATGGAGGTCCGTTCCGCTTCATAGACATGATAGCTCGCGAGCGCGGAAAGCACCTCGATCGGGCCCACACCTTTGAAAGTGACGCCCGCGTTCACGTACCGATCCTCGACGCCGTTCGGCGGCGTCGCCAGGAACTTGTCGGCCCAGCCCTGGAACTTGTGCAGCGTCGCGAGCGGCGTCGTGAAGCCTTTGCGCCCGTCGCCTTCGAGCACTTCGTATCCGGCTCCAATGCTGTACGCTTGAAACGACAGGGTCGCCTCGGCGAGGTAGTAGTCGAGATCGAATGTCAGCGGATTATCCGCGTGCTCGCTCTGTGTTGCGTACGACGCCGCATAACCGATTTTCACCGCGCCAAGCGGCTGCTCGCCTTGGAATCGCAAGCCGAATGTCTGGGATGAATCCTGGGCGGCGGCGGGAACACCTGCGATAGGCTCGAAATCGAGCCAGTAGCCGAAGCCGGTGAGCTTGCCCGCCGGAAACCGATAAGACACGTTGGCGAGCACGCTGTCGCCTTCATAACGCCCCTGCAACGAGTCTTTGCCGAAGACGCGATTCACCTGGGAAACGTACGACACGTCAAACGTCGTATTCGGCAAAGAAGTGTTCACTACGCGTAGCGAATCGAACGTCTGGTCGTTTTGTCGCCAACCGACGTCGCCGACGAACCGATGATCGTCGAGTGTGATGCGTTGCCGGCCGACGGTCACGACCGTCATCGGGATGGACGTATTGGTGAGCTGCAGACGATTGACCTCGTATGTCTCGGGGTCCGCCACCACCGGATACGCCGTTCTGCCATTGGTCGTGCTGTTGTAGTCGGTGGTGAGCGGCCAGATGAAATCGCCTTCGGCCAGCAGCGAGGTGTTCCAGAGCTTTCCGGTTTCGAAACCGAGCCGCGCGCGCCAAGTCAGCGCCTCTGCGTCGTTTGGAAGGCCATCCTGATCCACGCCTTCAAAGCGAAGCCGCGTATCCAGGAGCAGTCTGGTCGCGGCCAACGCATCAGACGCCGAAGCGGCCTCCTGTGCGGCCGATGTCGCGCACACGGCGCACGCCAGCAGCGCCGTGGACGCACGTAGCAAGTCGAGGGGCATATTCATTTGGAGATCCTCAGCCGCGCTTTTGCTATTCGTCTATGTAGCAATTGTGCGAATGGGCGCCGCCTGATCGCCACGGGAAAACCCGATGATATCTACGAGGTGGCCCTGAAGGGGGCGACCCTAGCCTCATCCCACCGTGCGTCCAACACCCTGGCGCGAGTGCGAAAATTCCAGCACAGGCGTGAGATCTGCGCCGCTGCGAACGGAGAAGACCGACCCGTTCGATACGCTGCGGCTACGCGCACCGGCGGCTGAGTTCACCTGTAGCGTCCGGCACACAGGCCGACTGCGCGTCGGGCAAGGGGCGTTGGTCCAACAAGCGCGCTTGCGCCGGTCGCGTTGTCTGTACGTTCGCATTGAAGGCGCTGATGGCTGCGAGCACGCGGGTCGATTGCTCGCGCAGCTGAGCGACCACGCCGATCACGCGCTGCGCCATGGCGGCGTCCTCCTGGGTCATGCGATCCATGTCGGCGACCGCCTGGTTGATCTGCTCGATGCCAATCGACTGCTCGCGGCTCGAGGCCATGATCTCGTTCACGAACTGCGTAACATGCTCTACGGACATCACGACCTCCTGCATGGCCGCACCGGCTTCCTCGGCCAGGTGCGAACCGCGCTCGACCCGTTGCAGGGATTGGTCGACCAACTGCCGAATCTCCTTTGCGGAGGTGGAGGAGCGCAGTGCGAGCGCGCGAACTTCCTGCGCCACCACGGCGAAGCCGCGACCCTGCTCACCGGCGCGGGCCGCCTCGACTGCAGCGTTGAGCGCCAGCAGATTGGTCTGGAAGGCGATGGAATCGACCATCGTCACGATGTCCGCGATCTCACGCGAAGCAGCGTCGATGCCGCTCATGGTCTGCACCAGATCATGCACGACCGTCTGGCCACGCTGCGTGATGCTGGACGCTCGCTGGGTCAACGTGTTGGCCTGCTTGGCGCTTTCGGCGTTTTGCTGCACCGAGGCGGTCATCTCCTCCATGGAGGCCGCCATCTCTTCCAGACCTGCCGCATGTGCGTTGGCCCTTCGCGCAAGATCTTCATTGGCGCTGAGAATCTCAACGACTTCCGCCTGCACGGCGTCGACCCCGACGCGCGTGTCCTTGAGGACGCCGAGCAGCTTGGAGTTCATCTGGTTGAGCAGGCGCACCAGCCGTCGCGTATCCTGGTCGCTGGACTCAGGGAACTCGCAGTTGACCTCCCCGCCGATGATCCGCACGGCAGTCTCGGCGGCGACGCGCATCGGCGTCGCCACACGACGGCTCACATAGACGGCGTTGAGACCCGCTACCAGCATGCCGAGCAGACATGCTCCCCAAATGGCCGGGGACTGCGGCGATGCAGCGCCTGCCAACTCGAGAATCATGATGGTCGCAAACAGCGCCATGATGGAGCCGAGCACGAGCCACGTACCGCCGATCAGGGGTGGGCGCAGCCACGCAGCGATGCGGCCCGACCAACTGGTGTCGCGGATCTCGCCCTCGACCAGGCGAATGTGCCCGGCCCGCCCCTCGCGCATGGCGCGATATAAAGCATCGGCCGCGGCAATCTCCTGCGCGGTGGGTTTCACGCGCACCGACATGTAACCAATCGTGCGCCCCCCTTCCATCATGGGGGTGACGTTGGCGCGCACCCAATAGAAGCCGCCGCTCTTGCGTCGATTCTTCACCATGCCGCTCCAGGCTTGCCCGCGGCGGATGGTGCGCCACAGATCCGCGAAAGCCGCGCGCGGCATATCCGGATGGCGCACGATGTTCTGCGGCTGGCCCACGCATTCCTCCAGCGTGAATTCGCTAGCGGTCACGAAGGCCTGGTTGGCGTACGTGATCCGGCCGTGTACATCCGTACGAGTGATGATCACCTCGCCTTCGGGCAACACATACTCGTCGTTGGTAACCGGCTCGTTGACACGCATGGAAGAGGCTCCACGATTCACCTATGTGCAATCTATGTGCGGCAGGCAAGCGCAGAACGCAGCGACCGCAGCGACCGCGTCGAACCCGCGACACGCGTAAAGGACGTCTGGCCACGAGACGTCATGGACGACTGAGGGTGC
>Ga0079224_100012121_pt1 | contig 11922 bp, 12 predicted proteins | sample Stecom2015_FD_80414 | JGI IMG/M metagenome (GOLD analysis project Ga0079224, IMG submission 80414) | Agricultural soil microbial communities from Utah to study Nitrogen management - Steer compost 2015 | ecosystem: Environmental > Terrestrial > Soil > Agricultural land | place: USA: Utah... | reverse complement strand
GCTCGGCCTCCGCACTTTCCAGCTGGATTGAAACCGTTTTAGCGACAGCCGCAAACGCATCGCTGTATGCACGCAAAATGTCCTCGTCAGTATACACCCAAGCCAAAGGCGCGGTCGTCCCATGGGGGTCATCAGGCTTCGGGATGGCCATCGTAATTACGCCGCTGCCTCGCATGCCTCATAGAGAAGCGACGCAGCTCTTGCAGAAACCCGCGCTAGATAGAAATCAGCGGGAGTATATGTAGGAAGTGCTGCGGCGTAGGCTCGGCGATATTGCGCAACGAGAGTGGCTAGATCTCGAAAAATGGGGTTTCGGCTGCTTAACCCGATATCTTCCGCCTTCTGAGCGAAGGCGTTCATTACTGGAATGACATCTTCCACGATCGCGCGTTCTTCCGTTGTCCATGCGCCGGCTGAACTATTTGGATTAAGGTCTTGCCATGCTGCCGTATCTTCTATGAAGACTTCTAGCGACCGATGCCATTCGGTACATATCGGGTCGACGGCCTCCAGGAAGAGTTTCGGGTTATCTTGGTCAGCCGGTGGGGCCACGAGCGACGGCATCGCGGCCGGATCGATCAATGGTGCACGCGCGGCCGCCGACCCGTACTCAATAGCGGCGCATATAAATGCTATCGCGGATGAACTCGTAACAACCACTCCGGCGATATGGTTGTCTGCAGGGGAGTATGACGGGATCGTGTCAGCATACTCGCGCGCATACGAAATGAATATCTCATAGAGCTCTCGCATTATGCGGTGGGGCGTCAGCTCCGCTAGTATGACGGTTTGGTCGGCAGCAACTTGCATCGCAGTCCCCACCTCTTCGTATTGCGCGCGCTGCTCAGGAGTCCACGCCTTGACGGGAATTTTGGGGTCGCGTGCGTTCCAACCTTTCCTCTGCACATCCACGAGCGTGTTGTTAATCGGCGTCCACGCCGCACAGGTCGGGTCCTCGGTGATGATGTTGACTGGTCCGGTGTCGTCGGCGCTGGCGAATTCAGAGTCGCCACCTGCTGACGGAGCATCCGGTGAGCTATCCCCGCCGCTGGCAATCGAAATCGACACCACCGCCGTCACCGCGATAACCGCGACCAACGCCACCGCACCCAGCGCCCACTTCCAACCGTTACCCCGCTTCCTCGGCGGCGGGGGTCCACCGGTCCAATGCGGCGATTGCTGCTGCTGCCACCCCACGTACTGCGGACCGCCCTGCCCGCCAGGCTGATGCGGCGGATGCGGACCCCCGCTCGGTGGAGGCGGCGGATTATTCGACGGCGGCAACGTCATCGAGCAGATCCCAACCTCTCACTGTTCCAACCCTTCAGGGCGGTCACAACACGATCTCCGAATCCGACCCCGCCCTGCGCGGATCCAACGGCACATCTACGGGCGCACGCTCACCCCGGTCGTCGCCCTGTACTGCCTGATCGGCTGCTGGTTCTGGCTCAGCACGGCCAGACCCCGGTTCCGTACGGTCAACGGGTTCGCCCGGGTCCTCATGCTCCTGCTGGCCGCCGTCCGTCATATCTGAAAGCTCGACCACTTTTTCCACCGCACCCTGCGCGCCTTGCGCAAGCTGCTGCGGTACCTGACCAACCATGCCGGCCATCTGCATCGGCATCTGGGCGGCCTGCTGCGCCATCTGCATCGGCATGCCCATCATCTGCTCGAATCCACCCGCCTGGCCGGCAGCACCGCCGGCCGCACCAGCCGACGCTCCGGCCATACCGCCCACCGCTGACCCCACCCCCGCCGACGGCAGAGCACCGGTCGAGCCCTGCCCACGGCCACTCGGCGTGGCTCCGCCGTGCGCCGGCGCTTCACCGAAAACACCAAGCCGCTTCAAGATCTCCGCAGCAATCTGCCGATCCGTGGCGTCGTACTTGTCAGCGGCACTCACCACGTTCACCGCGAACTGCTTCAGTTCTTCTTTGGTCACCGGAAGCGCCTCGATCACCGGATCAACCACCTCGGTGATTCGCTTCGAGATCGCTGCAGTCAAAGCATCTTCTCCCACCGGAGGCGATACCTCAGGCGGTGCCGGAATTGCTTCAGCGAGACCTTTGATTCGTACACCCGCGGCTCTTACCAACTCGGTATCGACGCGCAGTTCCTCAGTCACCGCTCACCCCGGTCTCCGCTGCCCGCGTGCTCTCTGCCGTCCGCGTGTTCGTCGAGCAGGCCGCAGGTCGAACCGCCGTGCACACCGACATGACGCCCTCGGGTCTGATCCTGCCTATGCAGCACACGTAACTGCGCCCGGCCCCTCGCACGGCTCACGCGCAGAATGTTACCTGAGCAGCAACCCCGTCAGACGCGCCAAATTTCGAAAGCACGAGGTAACCAAGCAACCCGGGACTGCCCAGTTATCCCGGGTTGGACACCAGTTCCTGACCCCGCAGCCGCTGGGAGATCACCGTGGTGATGCCATCGTCGCGCATCGTCACGCCGTACAGCGCGTCGGCGACTTCCATGGTCGGTTTCTGGTGGGTGATGACGATCAACTGTGAGCGTTCCCGCAGCTGTTCGAACAACGAGATCAGCCGGCGCAGGTTGACGTCGTCGAGCGCAGCCTCCACCTCGTCCATCACGTAGAACGGTGACGGGCGGGCGCGGAAGATCGCGACCAGCATCGCCACCGCGGTCAGCGACTTCTCCCCACCCGACAGCAGCGACAGCCGTTTGATCTTCTTGCCGGGCGGACGCGCCTCCACCTCGACCCCGGTGGTCAGCATGTCGTTCGGGTCAGTGAGCAACAACCGGCCCTCGCCACCCGGGAACAGGGTGGCGAACACCTCGCGGAACTCCCGCTCCACATCGGTGTAGGCCTCGGCGAACAACTGCAGGATCCGCTGGTCGACGTCGGCGATGACGTCGAGCAGGTCCTTGCGCGCCGCCTTGACGTCCTCGAGTTGGGTGGACAGGAAGTTGTAGCGCTCCTCCAGCGCGGCGAACTCCTCGAGCGCCAGCGGGTTCACCCGGCCCAGTTCGGCCAGTTCCCGTTCGGCGCGTTTGGCCCGCCGCTCCTGGGTGGCCCTGTCGTAGGGCATCGGCGCCGGTTTGGTGACCTGTTCACCGCGCTCGAGGGCCTGTTCGTACTCGGCCATCTCCAGTTCGGTGGGCGGCAGCGGCACGTGCGGGCCGTACTCGGCGATCAGATCGTCGGCCGACATCCCGAACTGTTCGAGCACCTGGGTTTCGAGCTGTTCGATGCGCATCGCGGCCTGCGCCTTGGCGACCTCGTCGCGGTGCAGCGCATCGGTCAGCGCAGTGATCCGCGCCCCCAGTTCGTTGACCTCTTCGCGGACCCGGGCCAGCGCCTCCGCCCGCTGCTGCCGTTCGGCGGCCAGCTCGTCACGGGTGCGTGCGGCGACCGCGACCACCGCGCCGAGCCGCTGGGCGACCAGCCGGCCGGATTCTGCGACCGCCGCGGCCACCGCCGCGGCATGTGCCCGCGCCTCCCGGGCCCGCCGCGCCCGCTCCCGGGCCTCGCGTCCCGCCGCGGCCGCCCGCCGCAACGAATCCGCCCGTCCGCGAACGGCGTTGGCCCGTTCCTCGGCGGTGCGAACGGCCAGCCGGGCCTCCACCTCGACCGCTCGCGCCGCCTCCGCGGCCGCCTGGGACGCCTGCCGGTCGACCGGCTCGACGTCGAAGATCGGTTCCTGCTCGGCGTTACGCAGCCGCTCTTCGAGTTCGGCGAGCTCCTCGACGGTGCGGGTGCGGTTGGCCTCCAACTCATCCCGCTGTCTGGTCAACCGCTGATACTCGTTCTGTGCGGCGCGGACGTCCTGGCCCAGCCGGCCCAGCGTCTCGTAGATCGCCGAGATAGCCGCGTCGGACTCGTTGAGCGCGGCCAACGCCTGTTCGGCGGCGTCCTGGCGGGCCTGCTGCTCGGCCAGCGCCCCGGACAGCGCCGCGCTCAATTCGCCGACCTGCTTCTCGGCTGCTTCGAGTTCGGCCCGGGCCTTGTCGATCTCGGCGGCGATCTCCAGCGTGGAGGGTTTGCGGTCGGAACCTCCGGCGATCCATCCCGCTCCGACCAGATCCCCGTCGACGGTGACGGCCCGCAATTGCGGTTGCGCCGTCACCAGATCCAGGCCGGTCGTCAGATCATCGACGACCACGACGCCGTGCAGCATGGCGGTGATCGCGCCAAGGATCCGGTCCGGCACCTCGACGAGGTCGACCGCCCACACCGCGCCGCGGGGCAGAGCAGCCTCGATCGGCGGCACCGCACCGGACCAGTGGCCCAACACGATCGCCGCCCGCCCGCTGTCGTATTCCTTCAGTGCGGCAACGGCCGCACGGGCGGCGCCGAAGTCCTCCGCCGCCACCGCGTCCGCGGCCGCGCCCAGCACCGCGGCGATGGCGGCCTGATAGCCCTCACGGACCCGGATCAGGTTGGCGACTGACCCGAAAAGTCCTGCGTCACCGAGGTTCTCCAACAGCCACGCGGCACCGTCCTTGCGTTCCAGCCCGACCGACAGCGCTTCGATGCGCGCCCGCAGCGACGCCACCTGGCGTTCGGCACTGCGTTCGGCGGCCTGTAGCTCGGTGACCCGCTCATCGGCCAACCGCAGTGCGGCCACGGTGCGTTCGTGGTGTTCGTCCAGCCCCACCTCGCCGGCGTCGAGCTCACCGACCCGGGCCTGCACCGTCTCGAATTCGGCCTGGGCCTGCTCCACGCGGGCGGCGGCCTCCTCGATGCTCACCGACAACCGGGCCACCGTCTCGTCGATGGACTCCACCCGGGTGCGCATGGTGTCGACCTGCCCGGCCAGCCGGGCCACCCCCTCGCGGCGGTCGGCTTCCGCGCGCGCGGCGGCCAGATGGGCCCGTTCGGCCTCCGCGGCCGCGTGCTCGCGTTCGGCCAGCTCGGCGCGGGCCGCTTCCAGTTGTTCCCGCGACTCGGCCAGCTCGGCCTGCAGCTGCGCCTCGCGAGCCGCCATCTCGTCGGCCTCGGCCTCCAACTCATCGGGGTCGGGGCCGGTGGAGATCTCCGGTTCGGTGTCCAGATGCTGGGCGCGCTCGGTGGCGATCCGCACGGTCGCGCCCACCCGTTCGGCCAGGGCGGACAGCCGGAACCAGGTCTGCTGGGCCAGTTCCGCGCGTTCGGTCAGCCGCGCCACCGCCGCCTCCTGCGCCTGCAGTTCCGCGGTCGCGACCGCCAGCCGTTCGCTGACCTCGTCGTGTTCACGCCGCAGCGTCGCCTCGGCGGCGTTGGTGTTGTCGAACTCGGCCTTACGGGTCACCAGATCGTCGGCGGCCAGCCGCAGCCGGGCGTCCCGCAGATCGGCCTGGATGGTCTGGGCCCGCCGTGCCACCTCGGCCTGCCGGCCCAACGGTTTGAGCTGGCGGCGCAGTTCGGTGGTCAGATCGGTGAGACGGGCCAGGTTGGCCGACATCGCCTCGAGTTTGCGGACCGCCTTCTCCTTGCGTTTGCGGTGTTTGAGCACACCGGCGGCCTCCTCGATGAACGCGCGGCGGTCCTCCGGGCGGGACTCGAGGATCTCGGCGAGTTTGCCCTGCCCGACGATGACGTGCATCTCCCGGCCGATACCGGAGTCGCTGAGCAGTTCCTGGATGTCCATCAGCCGGCAACTGCTGCCGTTGATCTCGTATTCGCTGCCGCCGTCTCGGAACATGCGCCGGGTGATCGACACCTCGGAGTATTCGATGGGCAGTGAGTTGTCGGAGTTGTCGATGGTGAGCGTCACCTCGGCGCGGCCCAGCGGCGCACGCGACGAGGTCCCGGCGAAGATGACGTCCTCCATCTTGCCGCCGCGCAGAGTCTTGGCGCCCTGCTCACCCATCACCCAGGTGAGCGCGTCGACGACGTTGGATTTGCCCGATCCGTTGGGACCGACGACGCAGGTGATCCCGGGCTCGAAACGCAGAGTCGTCGGCGAGGCGAAGGATTTGAACCCCTTCAGCGTCAGACTCTTGAGGTACACGACGTTTTACCCTACCGCCGCGGCGGTCATCGCTCGGTGAACCCGTCGATCGGGTCGCCGGGTTCGGTCCAGTCGGCGACCACGGTGTCCACCCGTCCGGGTGTCTGCCCGCCGCGCAACAACGCCAGCAGTTGTTCGCAGGCGGACCGCGGCCCCTGCGCGACGACCTGCACCCGGCCGTCGGGTTTGTTGGCGGCATAACCGGTCAGGCCGAGCTCGAGCGCCCGCGACCGGGTCCACCAGCGGAAACCGACACCCTGGACGTGCCCGTGCACCCACGCGGTCAGCCGCACCTCGGGCTCGTCACGCCGGTCAGTCGCGTCCAACGTCGACCACCTCGAAGTCCACCTTGGTGCCGGACTGCAGCGTGCGGCCCACGGTGCAGACCTGATCGATGGCCCGCTGCACCACCGTGAGCACACGGTCCCGCTCCTGTTCGGACAGCCCGGACAGATCCAGCTCCAGCTTCTCCTCCAGCAGTGGGTAGCGCTCCTGTTCGCGGTCCGCGGCGCCGGAGACCCGGATGGTGGCCGGATAGTCGTCCCCCAGCCTGCGCCGCAACGGCTGATCGCTGGCCATGCCGCTGCACGCCGCCAGCGCGATCTTGAGCAGCTCACCGGGCGTGAACACGCCCTCGACATCCTCGGAGCCGATGAGCACCTCGGCTCCCCGGCTGCTGCGGCCGGTGTAACGCCGCGCTCCCGTCCGCTCAACCCACAGTTCGGTCATGGCTCATTTTTACAGCGTGTGCCCGCTGCGAGCGCACCACGACCGATGGCCGAGGGTGTTCTCGGTCACCAGATGCCGCACGCCGGATGTTACGGTGCGACACAGCCGGCGTGAGGAGCTGAAGCACCATGACCAACCATCCCCCGATGCCGCCGCAGCAACCGCCGGGAACCCCGCCGCCCCAGCCGTACGGCGCTCCGCCGGGTCAATGGGGCGGCCCGCCGCCGGGTCAATGGGGCGGCCCGCACGGTGCTCCCCCGCCCGGTCCCTACGGCCCGCCGCCGGGTCAATGGGGCGGCCCGCCGCCGGGCTTCGGATATCCCCCGCCCCCGTCGCGCGGGCCGGGAAAATGGCTGCTCATCGGCGGTGCGGCCGCTGCCGCCGTGGTGATCGTCCTGGTGTTGGTGATCGCGGTGACGTCGAAATCGGGCAGCGGCCCCGCGGACCGCGCGGCCGGCGCCCTCGGCAACAGCGAAGAGGCGGCGATCCGGGCGATGATCGACAGCCTCGCCGCATCCGAGTCCACCGACACGTCCGGCCTGCTGCGGGAGTACTTCTGCGCGGGCGACCGCGAACTGTTCGACTCCTTCGACCTCGGCGGGCTCGACCTGCCGTCCACCGCCGGCCCGGCGACCGACGTCCCGAAGATCTCCGACATCCGGGTGAACGGCGACAAGGCCACGGCCCGCGCCAGCGTCAAGGGAGTGGCGAGCACCATGCACTTCCGCAAAGAAGGCGGCAAGTGGAAGTTCTGCCTCACCGACGCGCCGGAGTTCTCCGAGATGCCGCGGTTCGGAAGGTGATTCGGCTCAGCAACGACGAATCCGGGGCCGGGGCTGGCACTTCGGGCAGTAGAACGACGACCGGTTCATGAATTTCTCCCGCCGCAGGACCGCGCCGCACCGCCGGCAGGGCTCGCCCGCGCGGCCGTAGGCGTCCAGCGAACGTTCGAAGTACCCCGACTCGCCGTTGACGTTGACATACAGCGAGTCGAACGATGTTCCGCCCTGGCGCAACGCCTCCCGCATCACGTCGGCCGCGGCGTCGAGCAGTTCGCCGAGCCGGCGACGGGTCAGCGCGGATGCCGTTCGGGCACCGTTGATCCGGGCCCGCCACAGCGCCTCGTCGGCGTAGATGTTGCCGATCCCGGATACCACGGTCTGATCGAGCAGTTGGCGTTTGATCTCCGAGTGCTTACCGCGCAGCACGGTCACCACCGCGTCCCGGTCGAAGAGCGGATCGAGCGGGTCACGGGCCAGATGGGCGACCGGCGCCGGCACCTCGCTGCCCTCGACGGTGACCATGTCGGCGATCATCCAGCCGCCGAAGGTGCGCTGGTCGACGAAGCTGAGTGTGGTGCCGTCGTCGAGGAGCGCGGCGATGCGGAGGTGGTTCTCATTGGGCACCGGCCCGAGCAGCATCTGCCCGCTCATCCCCAGGTGCACGACGAGCGCCTCGGCGCCGTCGTCGAGGGTCAGCCACAGGTACTTGCCGCGCCGTCCGGTACCGGTGATCCGGGCGTCGACCAGCCGCGCGGTCAGATCGGCCGGCCCGGCCTCATGCCGGCGGACCGCCCGCGGATGGTGCACCCGCACCGCCGCGACGGCCCGCCCGGTGACGTGCTCGTGCAGTCCGCGCCGGACGACCTCGACCTCGGGGAGTTCAGGCACCGTCGAGGGCGTGCCACGCCGCCGCCGCGGCCTTGAGTTCGGCTTCCTTCTTGGTGCGTCCGGTGCCGGTGCCGTATTCCTGCTCGGCGATGACGACGGTCGCGGTGAACTCCTTGTCGTGATCCGGTCCGGTCGAGGTGACCACGTACGACGGCGCGCCCATCCCGCGCGCCGCGGTCAGCTCCTGCAGGCTCGACTTCCAATCCAGGCCGGCGCCCAGAGTCGGTGCGGTATCGAGCAATTCGCCGAACAACCGCAGGATCACCGCCCGGGAGGTCTCCAGTCCGTGGTGGATGTAGATGGCGCCGAGCAACGACTCCACCCCGTCGGCGAGGATGCTGGACTTGTCCGCGCCGCCGGAACTCTCCTCCCCCTTGCCGAGCAGAATGTAGGCGCCCAGACCGGATTCGCTGAGCCGGCGGCCGACGTCGGCAAGCGCCTGGGTGTTGACGATGCTGGCGCGCAGCTTGGCCAGGTCTCCTTCGGAGCGGTCGGGATGGCGGTGGTAGAGCTCCTCGGTGATGGTCAGCCCGAGGACCGCGTCGCCGAGGAATTCCAGCCGCTCGTTGGTCGGCAGCCCGCCGTGTTCATAGGAGTAACTGCGATGCGTCAGCGCGATGGTCAGCAGTTCGTCGGGCAGGTCGACTCCCAGCGCCTCGAGCAGTGCGGAGCGGTCGGCGCTCACCCCGACTCTCCGGGGCCGTCGCCATCGCGGTCGGAGACCGCCTCCCGGTCGGGGAACATCGCAGCCAGTTTGGCCCAGCGCGGGTCGATCACCTCGTGGCGGTGCCCGGGCTCGGCGGTGGCCAGCCGGATCCCGCACTGCGGGCACAGGCCGAGGCAGTCCGGTCCGCACAGCGGGGAGAACGGCAACACCAGTCCCACCGCGTCGATGATCGGTTGCTCGAGGTCGACGGTGTCGACGTCGCCGGTGGTGTCGACCCGGCCCAGATCGTCGGCGTCGGTGGTCTCGGCGGTGATGCTGTCCGGGTAGGCGAACAGTTCGGTCAACTCGATGTCCACCCGGCCGTGCACCGGGTCCAGGCAGCGGGCGCACTCCCCCGTCGTCGGGGCCGACATCGTGCCGCTGACCAGCACCCCCTCCGACACCGCCTCGATGCGGAGGTGAAACTCCAGCGGCGCGCCCTGCTCGACGCCGACCAGCGCCACACCCAGCCGCGAGGGGCTGGCCACGGTCTCGTCGAAGGTCAGCATCGAACCGGGTTGCCGCCCCAGCCGGGAAATGTTGATCACCAGCGGCGACCGGTCTGCTCGGTGCGCCGCTGCGCTCGCATGCGTCGCCATGCCCTCAATCCTAGGCGGTTGCCGGACCCGTCGACGTTCGAGCGGGCACGGGCCGGGACGCGCCGGCTAGCGGGTCACGTAGTCGTGCGTACCCGCGGCGGTGCGCAACTGATGGCGTCCCCGGTTCACCGAACGCAGCGTCCCGTTGAGGAACTCCTCGAACTCGGCGAGTTTGCTGTCGACGTAGATGTCGCACTCGCCGCGCAGCCGATCGGCCTCGGCGTGGGCCGAGTCGATCAGGCGGCTGGCCTCCGCGTTCGCGGTCTGCACGATCTCGGTCTGCGACACCAGCCGCTGCTGTTCCTTGATGCCCTCCTGCACCGCCTTCTCGTAGGCCAGGTTGCCGCTCTCGATGAGCCGGTCGGCCTCGGACTTGGCCCGGCCGGTGGTGGCCTCATACTCACGCTTGGCGGTGGCGACGATGCGGCTCGCCTCCTCCCGGGCCTCGGTGACCATCCGCTCGCTGTGCTGACGTGCCTCGGCGACCATCCGGTCGGCCTGGGCCTTGGCTTCGGCCAACAACCGGTCCGCCTCGGCGCGGGCGTGGCTGACCAGTGACTCGGCCTCGGCGGTGGCGGTCGACACCATCGACTCGGAGTGCTCCTTGGCCTCCCGCAGCAAAGTGTCCCGGGCGTCCAGCACATCCTGGGCGTCATCGAGCTCACCGGGAATGGCGTCCTTGATGTCGTCGATCAGTTCGAGCACATCCCCGCGGGGTACCACGCAACCGGCGGTCATCGGTACGCCGCGAGCTTCTTCAACGATCGCGCCCAGCTCGTCGAGCGCCTCAAATACTCGGTACACCGCAGCATCCTCCAAGGCCTAGTCGTTAGGTACCAGTGTGCCTGGTGTTACGCGTGTGACTCGGATTCGGCGTCGGTGTGTCGCCGACCGCTTTGTCCGCCTCCGCCGGGCAACTGTCTTTCGACCTCTTCGGTTGCATTATCCCCGGTCGGGTGTGCTCCTCGCTCTCGTCGGTCGCGGCCCTACCCGCGTTCGGCGAGCTTCTTCCGCAGCCGGGCGTTGACCGGTCCGGGCAACAGCTCGGACACATCCCCGCCGAGCATGGCGACTTCCTTGGCCAGCGAGGACGACACGAACGAGTACCGCGGTGTGGTGGCGACGAAGAAGGTGTCGACCCCCGCGATGTGTTTGTTCATCTGCGCCATCTGCAGTTCGTATTCGAAGTCGGTGCCGGTGCGCAGCCCTTTGACGATCGCGGTCATCCCACGCGATTTGACGAAGTCGACCACCAGCCCGGAGCCGGACTCCACCCGCAGGTTCGGCAGATGGGTGGTGGACTCCTCGATCATCTCGATGCGTTCCTCGAGGCTGAACATGCCCTGCTTGTTCGGGTTGACCAGCACCGCGACGATCACCTCGTCGAACTGTGCGGCCGCCCGCTCGAAGACGTCGACATGACCAAGGGTCACCGGGTCGAAGGAGCCCGGACACACCGCGCCACTCATGGCTCACGACGCTATCAGCAGCCGTCAGCGCGGCCGGTCCGGCTCGGCCCGGGCCAGCTCCAGCCGGGTGTCGCCGTAACGCCGGGGCGGCCAGACCGTCCAGCCCGCGGGCCAGCGCAGCGGGTCGTGGCCGGTTCCGCGTTCGACCGCCACCACCGTGCCCGGGGCGGTCCAGCCCCGGTCCACCAGGGTGGCCAGCAGCGCGTGCATCTCGTCGTTGGTCACCCGGTACGGCGGATCGGCCAACACCAGATCGACCGGCCCGTCGGCGCCGGCGGTGAGGACCGACGCGACCGAGGTGCGCCGCACCTCGGCGTCCCGCACACCCAGTGTCGCGATGTTCTTGGCGATGATGGCGGCGGCCCGGTGGTCGGATTCCACGAACACCACCGACGCCGCCCCGCGGGACATCGCCTCCAGCCCGAGCGCACCCGATCCCGCGTACAGGTCGAGCACGGTGGCCCCGGCCAATTCCATCCGGGCGGTCAGCAGGTTGAACAACGCCTCCCGCACCCGGTCGGTGGTGGGCCGGGAACCGCTGCGCGGCGCCGTGATCCGGCGGCCACGGAACGCCCCGGCGATGATGCGGGTCAGTTGAGCACCGCCAGCAGGTCACCGCCCTCGACCTGGGCGGTTTCGGAGACCGCGATGCGGCTGATGGTGCCGGCCTTGGGTGCGGTGATCGCCGCCTCCATCTTCATGGCCTCGATGGTCGCGATGGTCTGGCCGGCTTCGACGCGGTCGCCGGTGCTGATGTTGAGGGTGACCACACCGGCGAACGGTGCGGCGATG
>Ga0079224_100012120_pt1 | contig 11922 bp, 10 predicted proteins | sample Stecom2015_FD_80414 | JGI IMG/M metagenome (GOLD analysis project Ga0079224, IMG submission 80414) | Agricultural soil microbial communities from Utah to study Nitrogen management - Steer compost 2015 | ecosystem: Environmental > Terrestrial > Soil > Agricultural land | place: USA: Utah... | reverse complement strand
TTCGTTGGCCACGGTGACCACGCTCTGTGGACGGTCCAGCCCTTCCAGGGCCCCGAAGTGCAAGAGTTCCTTTCCGTGGATTTTCTTTCCTATTTTCCTTGGATTGTCACAGATCCAATAAAAGTCGACCCCCCTCTTTTGAAGTCCGGCCGCGAGGAACTTCCCCTTGAAGCCGGCCCCCCAAAGGACCAAGGGACGGCCCACATCCCGATCCAGGAGCAGGAAATAGTGGAGCTTGAGTTCAAGAAAGTGGTTCTGGGCGTAATGTACATGGGTCCTGGAGGTTCTGCTGTCGTAGTCGCGCCAAAGGTGCAGCACTTCATTGGACGGGATGACCTTGAGCCTCTTTTCATAAAAGCGGAAGGCCAGGTCGTAATCTTCCGGATAACGGTCCGGTCCAAATCCACCGCAGGCCTCGAAATCCGATCGGTGGGCCATCCAGCACGGGGAGGGGATGACACATTCCTTATAGATTTCCTTGAAATTGTCCCCTTTGGAAGTCAAGCGGTTCAACCACTGCTGATATCGCCGGTATCCATCACTGATCCCCCTATGGGAGAAGTATTGGACCTGTCCCACGGCCAAGTGGCCCGGCCCGTGTTCCACAAGGGACCCCAACATGGCCTCCATGCGATTCCCTTTCATGATATCATCCGAATCCATCCTGCTTACAAAGGCCCCTGTGCCCTGGGCATAAGCCGTGCGGAGGGCTGGAATGATGCCCCGGCCCCCATTGGGAAAGACGCGGATCCGGGAATCCCTTTTGGCATAGGATTCCAACAGATCCGCGCTTTGATCTCCACTGTGGTCGTCCACGGCCAACACTTCCCAATTCCGATGGCTCTGCACCAGAATGGAATCCAGGCATTCGGGCAAAAAGTGGACCGTATCCCGAAAGGGGATGAAGATGCTGACCTTGTGCTGCTGCATCCCGCAAATTAAGCAAATTTCAGGGCATGGAGCGGGGAGGATCAAAAGGGAGCAAATCCGGGGGCAGGTATTCCCCCCGGGCCTTTTTGGAACCCAAGAGGCCCCGACTGTAATGCCGCTCCACCAATTCCTTGAAGGAATGACCCAGCCCGGGATTTTCCCTGATGAAATTTGAAAAATGATCTGCACTCGACCCTTGGACAAAATGGTTCACGATCTTGATCGAGGCGACCGTCAGGGTCTTGTGGAATTTGTCCGCATCGCCATGGTGGCGGGCAAATGCCCGGATGCCCCCACAGGCCTTTTCAATGGCCCTGTCCTCCCCATACCTTTGCAGATAGATCCAGGCCATTCTCAGATGGCCCAAATGGTCAAATAGGGCAGGGGGCAGGGACCCATTTTCAAATTGTAGAACAAACTCGGTGTCGTCCAATTCCATAGTACCATTCACGGGGGATCCCTATAGGTCCCCCAGCTTCTTTTGCCGGTTGACATCCTTGAAGCGTAGCATCTCCCAAACTTTGGCGGAGGCCCCATGGTAGAAGCCGGTTTCCTCTTTTCTTGATTTTGGGTTCCTGAAAGTTCCGAACAGCATGTCGAATACGGGGAAATCGGAATAGTTGTAGGCGTGGATTCCCGTACCGTGGTGGACCGTATGTGATTCCGGACGCTGAATGATATAGCCCAGCCAGACCGGGGTCCTGATATTGCTGTGCTGAAAAATGCTCAAAAAAGTGGTGATCAAAATAAAGAGCGTTGCGGTCTGGGCGGAGAATCCTGCGACAACCACCAAGCACAGGCTTGCCAACAGGGAAAAACCGATCATGTCCATGGGACTGAAAAAAAAGGCCCCGTAACTGTCGACGCGCTCCGCACTGTGGTGCATTTGGTGGAACACCTTCCACAACAGATTGCTTTTGTGCATTGAATAGTGCCAAAGGAATACCCCGAACTGGTAGATCAAAAGGGCCACCAATACCCCCCAACCGGCCCCGAGGAAGGTCAGGTCAAAAATTTGGTATTCCACAAGATATTGGTCCCATATCATGGGAAAGTAGGTGGAGAGGTAAAAAAACAGGCCAAAGGCCAAAAGGCCCCGCAATTTCCAATATTTCACTTTGGGCAATTTCTGGGCCGGGAATAGCGCCTCCCATATCATCAGGGCGGCATAAATTCCCAATACGATCAGGGAAATGGGGTCGAGGAGCACTTCCCAGGGCGTTGGTAAATTTCGGATAATCTCTAACATCTTTAGTTTGTTTATTGTTTGTTTGTATAGGCAAAAGTTTTGGCCTTACAATGTGAGGGGGATGTAGGAAATTACGCGTAAAGGCAAAAAATTTGGAATCATACGGTCCACTCGTGGGGCGTTTCCGGTCGGTAACTGCAGTAGGTTCCCGTTTGTATTGATCTTGAAAGATGCTTTGCCAATTGGGGGTGCACGTTTTCTATTTTTTTGATGGCGAAGCGGATGCGCCATGTAATCGCCGTTCTTGCCTTTTCCAAGGTGGAACCGCTCTTGCGCGTCTTTTGGGACATTCCCGTGATCTGGGACAGGTGTTCGATAAGGGCGTCATATTCCTCATTGAGGGCCATGGCCCTGTTTAAATCCCCCATTTCCTGGGCATCCGAAATATCCGCCTCCAGGGCAGCGATCCGTTTTCTGAAATCCTTGAGGGCCTGTTCGTCCGCAAGGGCAACGCCCCCGCTTTCCAACAAGCTTCCCATAAGGGCGGTACAGTGCAATGGCCTTTCCGACTGTTCCAACAAGCGGGCAATATCGTGAAGGCCCTTGCAGTCCCTGGTGAATGCAGGGGTGCCCATGTATTCCAATTGCCAATATTCCCCGACCCTCACAAAGAATCCCTTGGTCGTTTCGGTCCGGGCCTTGAATGGCTTTGGAGCCCTGCCGCACATATGGTCCCAAAAGGGCTCAAATCTACTGCTGACCCTATAGGGGGTGACCTCCCGATGCCAGTCCACGGCCATTTGGACCGAGGCTTCCCGGCCTTTGTTGATGTTCCGCTGAAAGATCTCGATAAACTTTTTCCAGTATTCTTCCATGCGATCGAATTGGGAGAGGTGGAAATGGATTGCGGCGATAAGCGCGGCATAATCGGTCCAGACCGTCAGGTCGGTCACCTTTTCCCCCAGTTCCAGGGCCTTGACAAAATCACCCTTTTCAAAATGGATATAGGCCCCGGCGGGCAGAAATGCCTCCGGCTGCATGGGGTTGAGCTTTCTGGCCCGATCAAAGAGCTGCTGCGCTTTGGCAATATGCCCCAACCAGACCATACAATGGGCAATAAGGACCAGGTTTTCGGCATCGTTGGGGTTCATCTGCAGGGATTTCAAAAACAGATGTTCGGCTTTGTCATGGTTCCCCATATACAGTTGCACCCGGCCCAAAACCGCCAGGGAGACATAATCGTTCTCATCCAGGGCAAGGGCCTTCAGGGCATGGTCGTAGGCCCCTTTTTGGCTGATTTCCCAACGTTCCCAGAGTTGACAGCTCCATTCATTGAAATAGGACAGCGAAAGGCCCGTATGGGCCCTGGCAAAGGAAGGGTCCAGTTTCAGGGCGGCCTGGAAATGGGCCCTCGCGACCAGGTCGCTCTCCAGACTTCCCTTTTTCAGCTCGTTCATCCCCAAGAGCCAATTCTCGTAGACGGCGAGGTCCACGGATTCCTTTTTATAGGAATAGGAGAGCAGGTCGTGATCGATCTTTCCCTTGAGCACATTGACTATCTGTTGTACAATGGAATCCTGGGCGTTCAAAATGGTATCCAAGGTCTGGTCGTGGTTCCCGGCAAAGATGACCTTGGAGTCCCGGTCCCGGATCAATTGCACCCCGATCCGAAAGCCGGCATCCAGGGGTCGGAAACTGCCGCAAATGAGATAATCGGCCCCCAATTGGGCAATGGAATTCCTATCGGAAAGGTCCTTGATGCCCATGGTGGAGTACTGGGAGATGACCGAAAGGCCTATGAATTTGGAGAAATTCAAGGTAAGATCTTCCGTGAAACCTCCGATCAAGGGACTGATCGTCTTTGTGCCACCGTGGATTTGAAATGGCAGTACGGCAATTACAGTCCCCTTATTGTCAATTGGTTCCAAAATTTGTTTGATTGATATATCTAAGATACAAAAGATTGTCGTTCATATATATACCGATCATCGATGCTTTTGGACCAGAGGGGAATCCCAAAGATCCAAGGCGGTGGAATTCCCGCAATCGACTTGTCCAATGCGATTACTTGCCCGCCTTCAAAACTTTTGAGAGCTTTTCTTGGACCAGCTTCTCCATGACCCCGTACCCTTCCTTGGTCAGATGTACCCCATCGGTGGTATACTCCACGGGGAGCCCGTTTCGGGCATCGGCCATGGGGGTAAAATAATCCAGATAGGGCACCCCCTCTTCCGCGGCCATGGTCTTGAGCATGCCGTTGAGTTGTGGGATTTTCACATTGGGCCGTTTCCCCGGTCTCCAGGGATAGTCATAGGCAGGCAGGACCGAACAAACGATGGGGAGGATGTCGTTGGCCTTGGCCAGTTCGACCATGGAGAGGATATTGTCCCGGATCTGTTCCAGGGTCATGGGCCCGGTGTTTCCCGCAATATCGTTGGTACCGGCCAGTATCAGCACGGCCTTGGGCTCCAGATCGATCACATCCTGCCTGAAGCGCAACAACATCTGAGGCGTGGTCTGTCCCCCAATGCCCCTGTTGACATAGGGATTGGAATCAAAATATTCGGGGCTTGCCCCGATCCAACCTTCGGTGATGGAATTTCCCATGAACACCACCCGAGGTCCATCGGGTGCAGGGTCGCCCAAAAGGGCGTTCTCCTGTTTGTATTTCTCCAAATTGGGCCAATCCTGGGCCTGGGAAACCGTGGGCGTGAACCACCCAAACCATGATGCCATAAACAAAATTGTATACCGTGATTTCAAAACGTTATTTTAATTAAAAGTAAGGGATTCCAAATTAAGGAAAAAAGCGGTGTGAAAAATAGTTTCCACACCGCTCCATTGTGCTTGCGCGTTTTAAAATTCAATATTTGGCGCTCTTCCCCTTGGCCTGGGTCCTCAGGATAAAGGCCCGGATATCCTCGTTGGAGGTCTTTAGGTCCTCCTTCCTGAGGTACATCATATGACCGGAGCGGTATCCCTTGAACTCCATGCGGTCCTTCATCCTGCCGCTGGGGTCGATCTGTGACATGGTGTACTTGGCCGCAAAATAGGTACAGGCCCCGTCGTAGTATCCGGATTGCACCAAGACATTCAGATAGGGGTTCTGTGCCATGGCCTGGCGAAGGTTGTCCCTGACATTATCGTTTTCATTGTCCCAAGGGTGCACGGGCCCGAACATATTGTACTTGATGTCCGTCTTGAACCCCAATTCCCCTTGAAGGTAGTGGTTGATGGCCGGGGTAAAGCTGTGCAGCCAGGAAGTCAACTCCGCGGAGTAGTCCGGCCGGGTACCGGCGAGTTGCCTGTCGATTCCCAGGTAGCGGCTGTCCAGCCTGCCGATATTGTATCCCCCTTTTTCCTTCAAAAGTACCTTCCAGAAATAATTGGTGGGTACATCCAGGTTATGGTCCAGGATGTCCTGCTCGGACAGTCCGGAATAATAGGCCATTTTCTTGGCGATGGCCCTGCGCTCGGCCTCTGGGATAAAGCCTCCCTTGGCCAATGCCGGAAGTAGCTCCTCAATGGTGAACTTTTCGGCACCCGGCAAAATCTCCAAAAGGTCCTTGCCTTGGAGTTCAGCGGGCAATACTTTGTGGTACCAGGCCGCGGCCGTATAGTAGGGCAGGTTCAGGGCACTGGAGACCGGATCGTTGTCCCTGAAGACCTTGTAGTCGGCAGGGGAGACCATGATGACCCCATTGAGGTACATCCACTGTTGGTTTTGCAGGGCCAGGGAGAGTCCCATCACCCGGGTGCCCCCATAGCTTTCCCCTATGATGTATTTGGGCGAGTTCCATCGGCCGTTCCTGGTCACAAAAGTGTTGAGCCATTCGGCCAGGTACTTGGTATCTGCATTGATGCCGAAAAATTTTTTGCGGTCCACTTCCTTCCCCGTCTCCGGAATGGTCCTGGAGTACCCGGTGTTGACCGGGTTCACGTAGACGATATCGGTCACGTCCAGTACGGAATAGGGGTTTTCTTTGACCCCATAGGGCTGTACGGGATAGCCCTCGTCATCGATCTTCAAGATCCTGGGGCCGGTATAGGCCAGGTGCATCCAAACCGATGCGGATCCGGGGCCGCCGTTGAAGGAAATCAACAGGGGGCGGGAATCCCGGTCCTTGACGTCGTTCCTGGTATAATAGGTATAATGCAGGGAGGCGATGGGCTCTCCCAGTTCATCCCAGACGGGTTGGGTGCCGGTGACCGCGGTATAGTTGATCCGACTGCCGTTGATCGTCACGGCATGTTGGGTGGTCACCGTGGTATCCACGGGCAATTCCCTTTTCTGGGCAAATACGAAGGTCGTGCATAGGAGCAGTCCTAGAAAATAAAGATTTTTCATTTTTGGAGATTAATTGAGTTAATTGGTATTGGGGTTAAATGTAAGGCCTTTGGGTATTCTTATAGTGTTAAAGGATTTGTAAAATCAACACTTCATCTCCCAAGTTTTGCCCCGAAGGCCATCAGAATCTTTCAAATACCCCAAGTCCAAAGAGGGCAAAGTCGTATTTCACAGGATCCCCAACATCCATTGCCCTTAGGGCCTGGTCCAGTTCCGCCAGGGCCTTGGCATCATTTTGTCGCCTTGCCAACAGCCCCAGTTTCCGGGCCACGTTTCCCGAATGCACATCCAGGGGGCAGGAGAGTTTTGCCGGGGCAATTCCCTTCCACAGTCCCAGATCGACCCCCCTGCCATCCCGGCGGACCATCCAACGCAAAAACATATTGATGCGTTTTGCCGCGGAACCCTTAAGGGGATCCGATAGGTGTTTTGTGCACCGGGCGGGATGGGGCAGTTCGAAAAAGATTTCCTTGAACCTCGAAATGGTCCCCTGCATGGAATCCGCGCCCTGATGTTTGGTAAAAATGGTCTCCAACCCACCGTGGACCCGGTAAATGTTCCCAAGACTTTCAATAAAGTACACCAGGTCCCCACCGTTGAAGGTCCTGTGCACGAAGGGGAGCAAGGCTTTGAGGTCCCCGGGGCCGTGTCCCAACACAAAGTCATGGGGGGCATGGTCCAGGAGCTCCATCATTCTTGTGGCGTTTGCGATGATGCTCTTTCGGTTGCCCCAGGCTATGGTCGCGGTCAAGAATCCGCCGATCTCCGCATCCTCCCGTTTGGAGAAACGGTGGGGGATCTGCAAGGGGTCGTCTTCCAAAAAATCGGGCCTGTTGTACTGCTGGGCCTTGGCATCCAGAAATTCCTTGAGTTGTGCAGCTTCCATTCTAATCCTTGGAAACGATTTCCCCGTCCACCATGGTCAGTTTCCGGTCGGCCATATTGGCCAATTCCAGGTTATGGGTGACCAGTACAAAGGTCTGGCCGAACTCATCCCGTAGGCGAAAGAACAGTTTGTGAAGGGTTTCGGCACTTTCGGAGTCCAGGTTTCCACTGGGCTCGTCGGCGAATATCACCGATGGCCCGTTCATCAGCGACCTGGCCACGGCCACACGTTGTTGTTCCCCTCCCGAAAGCTCATTGGGCTTGTGGCCGTATCGCTTGGACAGGCCCAAAAAGTCCAACAGTTCCCTGGCCCTTGCCTCAGCCTTGGCCCGGGAGGTTTTCTTGATATAGGCCGGAATGCAGACATTTTCCAGGGCAGTGAACTCCGGGAGCAACTGGTGGAACTGGAAGATAAAGCCGATATGTTCGTTCCTGAACCGCGCCAGGGCCCGTTCGCCGAGCCCACCGATATCCACATTGTCGATCAGCAGACTGCTTTCCGATTTGTTGGAAGGACTGTCCAAGGTGCCCAAAATGTGCAAAAGGGTGGTCTTCCCGGCACCGGAGGGCCCCACGATGGAAACCACTTCCCCTTTTTTGATATCGAGATCGACCCCTTTGAGCACTTGAAGGTCCCCGTAATTCCTTTTGATATTTTTGGCCTTGATCATGAAAACCGCTTCAGCTCGTGAAAGTAGTAAATCCGACCGATAGGACAAAAATCCATCAATTCAAATAAGGTTTGCCCCAATATTGCGACAAAGGGTGAAGCAATTAATTCAACAAAGGGTTGGGAAACCCCCAACTTCCATTAATTTTGCCCCATGACAAAAACCCAAGAAACCGATCCAAAAGGGACCGCCATATTTGCCGGAGGCTGTTTTTGGTGCACCGAGGCGGTGTTTCAACGCCTCAATGGTGTCATTGAAGTGATCCCGGGATATACCGGGGGCACGATCAAAAATCCGGCCTATCGGGAAATCTGCACCGGGAGGACCGGACATGCCGAGGCCATCAAGATCGTCTATGATCCGCGGGCCATTTCCTATACCGAGCTGTTGGAGGTCTTTTTTGCCACCCATGACCCCACCACCCTGAATCGACAGGGCAACGATGTGGGAACCCAATACCGTTCCGAAATCTTTTATACCGATTTCTCCCAAAAACAGGAGGCGGAGGAATTCATCGCCCTTTTGGAACGGGAGCATGTCTTTGCATCCCCCATAGTGACCGCCATCAGTGGGGAAATGCCCTTTTACCATGCGGAAATCGAACATCACAATTACTATAACGACAATAGGCAACAAGGCTATTGCCAATTCGTGATCGATCCAAAAATCAAGAAACTGAATACTTATTTTTCCAAAAAACTGCAACATGGCGCCTTATAGAAATCTTGAAGAGTACAATATAAAGGTCACCAATGAGGTCCGGGGTCATTTTGCCAAGATCATGGACGATTTGGGGGAGGATGTGAATAGGGAAGGCCTGATCAAGACCCCGGAGCGCGCGGCCAAGGCCATGATGTTCCTCACCCAAGGCTATGGGCAGGATGCCACTGAAATCCTAAAGGGGGCCATGTTCGCCGAATCCTATGACGATATGGTGATCATCAAGGACATCGAGCTCTATTCCCTATGTGAACACCATATGCTCCCCTTTTTTGGAAAGGCCCATGTCGCCTATATCCCCAACGGCCATATCGTGGGCCTGAGCAAGATTCCCAGGGTCGTGGATGTCTTTGCACGCCGGCTGCAGGTCCAGGAACGCCTGACCCATGACATCCTTGAATGCATCAACAACACCCTTAAACCCAAAGGGGTGGCCGTGGTTATCGAAGCGTCCCATATGTGCATGATGATGCGCGGGGTACAGAAGCAGAATTCGGTGACCACCACTTCCGGCTTCAGGGGTCAGTTTGAAAAAATAGAGACCCGGAACGAGTTTCTCAAATTGATCAGTTCGGATTTATCCTGATTGGCTTTTCCAATTCAGCGGGATTTTCTACTTTTCGGTCATGGCTGAAGAAAAAGACAATAAATATTCCAAGTTGGCATTGGGTCTGCTTTTGGATGGTATTGGAATGCTATCCTTCGCAATTCCCGGAATTGGGGAGTTCTCCGATATTATCTGGGCCCCTGTCGCGGGTTGGATCATGACCCGTATGTACAAGGGCAGGGTAGGGCAGGCGGCAGGGCTCATCGCCTTTGCCGAGGAACTGATTCCCGGGACCGATGTGATCCCGACCTTCACCCTGACCTGGATCTACACCTATCTATTGTCTCGGAAAAAGGGCATTGCCTAAACCCGTTCCCATCTGCCCAACACTGCACTTTACATCAAAGCGGAATGCTCAAATTCAGGGCAAGGTTCCTGCCCATATTGGAAATCCCGTCGGGTTTCAACCTCGAAAGGTGGGAGATATAATCAGTATCGAACAGGTTGTTCCCGCTGATCCGGTAGGCCATTTTCTGGTCGAAAAGCACAAAGTCCCCTCCAACGCCCACATTCAACAGATTGTACCTGGGACTCTTGGTCTCAAACTCGGCCACCTTGTTCTGGTCAAAATGGGTCTGTAGGGTCAAAAAGGCATAGCAGCCACTGCGGGTCACCTTGTTGTTCCATTCCACCCTAAAGGTATTGGTCCAACGGTTGGCCGGAATCAGGGGAAGGTTGGATCCACTGTCCAATTGTCCGTACACCATATCAAAACTGCTCTCCAAATGCAGCCAGTCGATGGGGTGGGGATGCAGGTGGAACCCGAATTCCCCTCCAAAGAGCTTGGCGTCCTGTTGCTGAAAAACATAGATCGGGTCCGCATCCCGGAATTCCCCGGTGGGTTGGAGGTATATAAAATTGTCCACATGGTTGTAAAAGGAATTGACATAGGCCTCAAAATGCCTGTTGTTGTATTCCAGGGACAGGTCCATCTGGAAGTTCTGTTCGCTGTCCAGGTCTGCATTGCCGATCTCCACACGATTGGCCCCACTGTGCAGGCCATTGGAGGTCAGTTCCGATAAGTTGGGCGCCCGAAAGCCGGAAGCCAGGTTGGCCCGCAGCAGTATTTCTTGACTGAGGTCCTTACGGTATCCGATGGCCAGGTTAAAACTATTGAAATTCCGGTCCAGGGCAGGGATATGCCCCTCTTCCCCCAAAAGTCCGCTTTCCTCCCCATTTATGGACCTCAGGTCATAGCGGAGGCCCAATTGAAGGTCGCTGTGGTCAAAATGGATGTGGGAGGTGGCCAGGACCCCGATATCGTTGGTGATGGCATCGGGGATCAGGACTTCCTCCCCGAAGTTTTCATTTTTTTGGTGCATGCCCTGGATTCCGAAAATCGTGGTCCACTTGCCCCATTGCGGATTGAATTGAAGGTTGTAGTTGAAGGTGCCCAGTTTCATATGCAGGGCCGGACCCTCTCCGTGTTCGTGTTCCTCTTCTCCTTCGTGTTCGTGTTCCTCCCCTTCCTCTTCATGGTGGTGGTCCTCGAACTCCTTTCGATCGTTCATGGTGTATCCAAAGATTGCCTCAAGGCTGGAGTTCTTGAAGAAAAAATTGTTCTTCGAACTCAGGATGTGGGTGGAGATTTCCTGATAGGGGATCAGGGGGTCCCTGCCGTTGTCCTGCAGGCCGATTTCCTCGGGAATCCCCAGGTCGGAATGGTTGAAGTTGTACCTGAGCTTCGTTTTGAACCGGGACGCCTGATAGGCCATGCCCGTTTTAATATCGGTCTCCCGGAACCTGGAATTGGTCACCCCTGTACCGTCTCCGGTCTCATAATCCGCATGGGTGGCATGTGCCCCCCGGACCAGGAACCTGAATTTTTCCCCTGAGGTCTTGAAACCGGCATCGGCCTCCAGGCCCAAGGTATTGGTGTGATAGTCCAAATTGATGTCCCCGGAGGTACCACCCGGACGTTCGAAGGCCTCGGGGTTGAGGTAGAGCACCCCGCCCAGGGCGTCGGATCCATAGAGCAGGGAAGCCGGTCCCTTGATGACCTCCACCGAGGAGATTCCGGCATCGTTGATGCCCAGGCCGTGTTCCCCACCGTACTGCTGGTTTTCCAGCCGCACCCCTTGGGTGTAGACCAATACCCGGTTAAAGCCCAGCCCACGGATGACGGGCTTGCCAATGCCCATTCCCGTGGTAACGGAGGCCACTCCCGGAATCTGGGTGATGCCGTCGGCCAAGGTCACGGCCCCATGGCCCTTGAGCTCCGCAATGGATTTTTGTTCGACCTTCATCACATTTTCCCGCTGCAGTTTGTGGAAGGGGGTGGAAAGGACGACTTCCTCCATTTCTATGACCGAGCTCTGCATGGCGAGATCGAAGCGGTTTTCCCCTTCCCGGATCTGGATGGGAGAGGAGTGGGTCTGGTAGCCCAAATAGGAAACCACCAGATTATAGGTGCCCAGGGGAAGGGTTCCCAGGCTGTAATTTCCGTCCCAGTCCGTAATGGTGCCCCGTTCCAACTGTGGAAAATAAACGCTGACCTGTTCCAGGGGCTTCCCGGTTTCCCCATCCGTGATGGTACCGGTCAATTTGTGTTGTGAATGTATAAGTAGAGGTG
>Ga0079224_100012117_pt1 | contig 11924 bp, 11 predicted proteins | sample Stecom2015_FD_80414 | JGI IMG/M metagenome (GOLD analysis project Ga0079224, IMG submission 80414) | Agricultural soil microbial communities from Utah to study Nitrogen management - Steer compost 2015 | ecosystem: Environmental > Terrestrial > Soil > Agricultural land | place: USA: Utah... | reverse complement strand
GTCCATTTTCCGCGCAGCAGGTCGGCTGGATGCTCGCCGCCGCGCGGCTCTGTGAGCGCGGCTTCGGGCACCTCGAGCGGCGGCTGAACGAGCTCGCCATGGTTCGTGCTGCCGACGGGTCTCCAACCTTGGAGACCGTAGTAGAGCACGAATGCGACGAGCAGCGGCGCGAAGAAGACAGCGATCAGAACCCACAGCTGCGAGCGCGAGCGCGTCGGGTAAGGTGGATCCGTCGGGTTCGAAGGGCTTTGCGTAACGGGCATTCGTTTTCTCTCAGGAGCTCGCCAGCCGAGTGCACTCATTTCTCGTGCGGTGCACCCGCATTCGTTTCGCGTCGCAAGCTCAAAGTCAGATACAGCACGATCGCAACAAAGGCGAAAGTGAACCATTGGACTGCATAGCCGATGTGTCGTTCGGGCCCGAATCGAGCGAGCGGGTGCCATTCGCGCTCGAAGCCGTCGGGCTCCGCTTCATCCAACCGCAAGATATAGCGTCCGATGCTCACTCCCAGCGCGCGTTCGATCGTCTCGGTCTCCGGAAAGTTCAGCACGCGCGGCCACGTCGTTGTCGCCTGCGCGTCGTCATCGCCTAAACGCAAACCCGGTCTCGGCAGCTCGTCGAGTTGACCGGTGACGTCGCGGACGTTTCCAGCCACTCGAAGCTGAGGCAGGTCCGTGCGTCGATCTCCGAGCGGAATCCAGCCGCGATCGACGAGGATCCATGCGCCGTCCTCGAGCTGAAAGGGCGTGAGCACACGGTACCCCGGCCTGCCCAGCGTCGAGGGCATATTGTCCAAGAGTATTTGCCGCTCATCGACGTAGCGGCCACGAGCGCGCACGCGCTGGTAGCGAGCCATGGTCTCGGCGTTATCCCGCGTGAGCGTGAAGGTCGTTTGCTGGCCTCGCTCGTACGCATCCTGCAGCGCCTGCTTGTACTCTGCGCGCCCGAGTTGCCATCGCCCCAAGCTCACGAACAGGGCGAGACCGGCGATCACCAAGAGCGTACCGACGAGCGAGGGGGCAAAGCGCCGATTTGCGAAGCGGATGCTCAAGATATACTGCGTGGTGTTCGGACGCCATTCCGCCGTCCGCCTGGACGAGCCCGCGCCGGGCGGATCGTCCCACTCACCAGGGCAGCGCGCTCCACCTCATGACGCTCATCAAGTTCCTCATCGTCGCGAGTCTAGTCGCGATCATCGCGAGCCTAGGCTCCGGATTGTTTCACCTCGTCAACGACAAGGGCGAATCGAAGAAGATGGTCACGGCGCTGACGGTCCGCATCGTGCTCTCCGTCGCGCTCTTCATCCTGCTGTTCATCGCTTGGTCGCAGGGGCTGATTCAGCCGCACGGGCTCGGCCGCTAACCGCGGCCGTGACTCGTGATTCGTGACTCGCGGGTCGTGAGTTGCGAGCTCCTCTGTCCTACCCGCGAACCGCGAGTCACTATCCGCTTCCTCGTTACAGCCAGTACACGAAGATGAACAAACCGAGCCACACGACGTCGACGAAGTGCCAATACCAAGCGACGCCTTCGAACGCGAAGTGGTTCGTCGGGGTGAAGTGACCGCGCAGACAGCGGATCAAGATCACCGTCAGCATCACCGCGCCGACCGTCACGTGGAAGCCGTGAAAGCCGGTCAACATGAAGAACGTCGATCCGTAAATGCCCGAGCCGAGCGTCAGGTTGAGGTGACGGTAGGCTTCGACGTACTCCTCGGCCTGCAGGAACACGAACGTGAAGCCCAACAGAACGGTCAGGGCCAAGAAGATGTTGAGGATGTGGCGCTTGCCGGCCTTGAGCGCATGATGCGCGATCGTGATCGTCACGCCCGACGTCAAGAGGATCGCCGTGTTGAGCGCCGGCAGGCCGAATGCCGGGATCACCTCGAAATCGCCGCCGATACCGGCAGGACCGTTCGTCGGCCACGCCGCTTCGAAATCCCGCCACAGGAGATAGTTCGTCGACGCCTTGACGCCCTCGCCGCCGAGCCAGGGTACCGAGTACTGGCGCGCATACCAGAGCGCACCGAAGAACGCGGCGAAGAACATGACTTCGGAGAAGATGAACCACATCATTCCCATGCGGAACGAGCGGTCGACCCTCTGGTTGTAGACGCGGCTTTCGCTTTCTCTGATGACCGCCCCGAACCAGCCTCCGAACATGGTCGCAAGGAGCGCAAGTCCGACCACGAACACGGTCGGGCCGACACCCGCGTCGTTCAGCCACAGCGACGCACCGGCAACCGTCGTGAACAGAGCGAGCGAGCCGACGATCGGCCATGGACTACTGTGGGGAACGTAGTATTTGTCTGCCGGCGCAGGAGTCGTTTGTGCGTGAGCCATGAGCGATAAGATCCAGTAGTTGACTTCGATGATGAAGCGATTAACGGTCAGCGGTTAGGTAGATCTCTGTTCTTGCTACCCGCTAGTCACTGATCACTAGCTGCTTCCTTTTGCATCATACATTGCATATCCGAGCGTCAGCCGATCGATATTGTTCGGGAGCGTCGGATCGACGATGAAGCGTACGGTGAACTCGCGGCTTTCTTCGGCGGCAAAGGGCTGCGGCGTGAAGCAAAAGCATTCGGTCTTTTGGAAGTAGCGCGTGGCTTGTAGCGGCGAGATGCTCGGAACGGCCTGAGCGACGATCGGCTGCGCTCGCAAGTTCTTCGCATGAAAGGTCGCTTCGTACAGCTTGCCCGGCTGAACCTCGATCTTGCCGACTTCGGGCCGAAACTCCCAGCTGCCGAAGGTCGGCGCGGTGGAGACGAACTCCACCGTCACCGAGCGATTCTCGACCGGTGCTTCGACGATCGTGCTCGCCTCCACGAGCCTCGAGCGGTTCCCGTAGCCCGTCACATCGCACAAGACGTCGTAAAGCGGCACGAGCGCGAAGCCGAACGCGAAGAAGCAGGCCGCGAATAACCATAGCCTGCGCGTTAGCGAACGGTGGCTTCTCTCTCGATCGTTTGTCACGTCCTTCACGATGAGCGGCGAGCGATCGGTGACAGGCAAGGGGCAACAGAATGCCCTCGATCTTGCGCGTCACTCGTCACTTGTCGCCCGTCGACCTCCTCCTCACTCAGTTTGCTCTCATCACGGTGATCGCGATGAATCCGACGTAAACAGCCACCGCAATGAGCGCGAGCAACAGCGCCGTACGGCGTACTCGACGTTTGCGGTCGACCTCGTTCAACGCGGTGGCTGCCATGCTTACTTCACTTCAGGCGCGACTTCGAAGCTGTGGTACGGCGGCGGCGAGCTCAGCGTCCACTCGAGGCCGTGCGGCATGCCGCCGTCCCACACCTTGTCCGTCGCTTTCACGCCGCCTCGGGCGCACTGCCAGACGATGTAGAGGAAGATGAGCTGCGAAAGCCCGAATCCGAACGCGCCGATCGAGGAAACCATGTTCCAATCGGCAAATTGCGTGTTGTAGTCGGGGATACGGCGCGGCATGCCGGCAAGCCCCAAGAAGTGCTGCGGGAAGAACAGCACGTTCACGAAGATCGTCGACAACCAGAAGTGCGCCTTAGCGAGCTTCTGGTTGTACATGTGGCCCGTCCACTTCGGCAACCAGAAGTACGCGGCCGCCATGATGGCGAACACCGCACCCGGCACCAGCACGTAGTGGAAGTGAGCGACCACGAAATACGAGTCGTGATACTGGAAGTCCGCCGGCACGATCGCGAGCATGAGGCCCGAGAAGCCGCCGATCGAGAACATGAACAGGAACGAGATCGCGAACAACATCGGGGGCTCGAACGTGAGCGAGCCTTTGTACATCGTCGCCGTCCAGTTGAAGACTTTCACGCCCGTCGGCACGGCGATCAACATCGTCGCGAGCATGAAGAACATCTGGCCCGCGAGCGGCATGCCGACCGTGAACATGTGATGCGCCCACACGATGAACGACAGGAACGCGATGGACGCGATCGCGTACACCATCGCGTCGTAGCCGAATAGGCGCTTGCGCGAGAACGTCGGAATGATCTCCGAGACGATCCCGAACGCCGGCAGGATCATGATGTAGACCTCGGGATGCCCGAAGAACCAGAAGATGTGCTGGTACATCACCGGGTCACCGCCGCCGGCGGCCGAGAAGAACGTCGTGCCGAAGAAATGATCCGTCAGCAGCATCGTCACGGCGCCCGCGAGCACCGGCATCACCGCGATGATCAAGTAGGCGGTAATCAGCCAGCTCCACGTGAACAGCGGCATCTTGAGCAGCGTCATGCCCGGTGCGCGCATGTTCATGATCGTCACGATGACGTTGATCGCGCCCATGATGGACGAGGCGCCCATCAAGTGGATCGCGAAGATCGACATCGGGAACGCGTTGCCGGTTTGGAGCGAGAGCGGCGGATACATCGTCCAGCCGCTCGCGGGCGCGCCGCCTTCGACGAAGAGCGTCGAGAGCAGCAGCAGAAATGCGAAAGGCAGGATCCAGAAGCTGAGGTTGTTCATGCGCGGCAGCGCCATGTCGGGCGCGCCGATCTGCAGCGGGATCATCCAGTTCGCGAGACCGACGAACGCGGGCATGACCGCGCCGAAGATCATGACGAGCGCGTGCATCGTCGTCATGGAATTGAAGAACATCGGATCGACGAGCTGCAGGCCGGGCTGGAACAGCTCGGCGCGAATGATCATCGCCATCGTGCCGCCGACGAAGAACATCGTCAGGCTGAACACCAAGTACATCGTGCCGATGTCCTTGTGGTTCGTGGCGAAGAGCCAGCGGCGCAAGCCCTTTGCGGGACCGTGATGTTCGTGGTCGTGATGCGTGTCGGCGTGGCCGGCGTGTGTCTGAACGGTGCTCATGGACTCTTACTCCGCGCGGGCCACAGCGGCTTCCGCGGCATTGTCTGCTTGCGAATCGGCGACTTGGGCAGCCTCGGTGCCGTTCGCTTGCTGCGCCTGCAACCAGGCGCTGAACTCTTCCTTGGACTTCACTTCGACGACGACCGGCATGAAGGCGTGGTCGTAGCCGCACAACTCCGCGCACTGGCCGCGGTACACACCGGGTTTGTCGGCGCGGAACCAAATCTCATTGACGAAGCCGGGATAGGCGTCCTTCTTCATACCGAATTCGGGCACCCACCACGCATGGGCGACGTCGCTCGAGGTCAGCAGCACGCGCACTTTCGTATCGACGGGCACGACGAAGCGGTTGTCGACTTCGAGCAGGTAGTTGTCGATCGTGTTGGGATCGATACCGGAGTTGAGCTGACGAGCCGCGTCGCTGTCGCGGTCGAGGCGCGAGAAGAAGCTCACGCCCTCGTCGAGATAGTCGTAGTGCCACTGCCATTGATAGCCGGTAACTTTGACCGTGAGCTCCGAATCGCGCATGTCTTCGATCTTGATGAGCGTTTCGGCGGCGGGAATCGCCATGCCGACGAGAATCGCGATCGGGATGACGGTCCAAATGACCTCGACTTTCGTGCTGTGATCGAAGGTCGCTGGAACCGGGTGCTTCGACCGGCGGAATGCGATGATCGAGTAGATGATGACCGCGAAGACGACGACGGCGATCAAGACGCAAACCCATAGGACCATCATGTGAAGGCCGTGAATCTCGCGGCTGAGCTCCGTCACGCCTACCGGCATGTTCAGCTCCCATGCTGCGAACGCCGCACCCGCGGGCACGCACGCTGCGATTGCGGCCGCGACGTATTTCAGGATCTTCAACATTTGCGCCATTGCTCCCGAGTATCACCGTAGCCGTCGCGCGCGTTGGTGGCGACGGCAGCCAATTCATAGCGGTCAGTTTAGCGCTGCCCGCAGTCTAGCGCCGCGCTCGGTCAAAGCGCGGGCGATTCGTTTACATTCCCCACCAGTTGTTTGAGTCGAACCGCCAAAAGGCGGCGCTCGTCCTCTGTGAGAAACCGGCCCACTTCACAGGCGCGGCCATGCGACTCGACCAGGAGTCGGCTGGGGTGAAGCGCCGCCAGCGGGGCGTGGAGTGTAACCCTCGCCCAATGCCGAGGAAATACTGCCAAACGATGATTCGACGCTTCACGGTGCTCGATGGTGACCTGATCGGGCGTGATCGTGATCGTTTCCGACACCATCCCCGAGCGCATGGAGGCGCGTACCGCCCACCACAGGAACAGCATTTCGAGCACCGCAAACGCGAGTATCGGCCAAAAGCCGAACATGAGAGTGAAGAAGATCGCGACGGCGAACGTACCGGCCGCAACGATTAGTAGGAACCTTCGCGCCGTGATCGGTGTAAGCGAACGGTGCGCGCGAAGTTCGAGTACACGAGCGCCTCGATCTTCCGGGGCGTGAAGATCCCCGGTGCGCGTCGGGCTGGCTTGAGCGAAAGGCATGGCGAGCTGTGTCTGGGCCGCGAAGGGAAGCCGCTGCATCGTATCGAAGTTCCTTCCCGTACCGAACCGCAAGACCGCGATCGAGCACGGTCGAACACGATCTGGTTCGGAAGTCCCCGGTCCAGGAAAGCCGAATCACCCTGGAATCGATATTCAAGGAAACTATATCAAATCCCTCGAAGACTCGCGAAGATCTGGAGTATGGTCAATTTTTTCTGATCGTTCTCAGTACGTTTGAGATTGGCACGTGCACCTCGCCCGATGCTGTGCGCTGTGCCCGTCGCACACCCTTCCACGCATGGCCGTAAACGACTTCGAGGGTGATCGGAATGACGTCGCCGTCGCGTAGCGATGCAAGATGGGCCACGGCGTCCTCGAATCGGGCGCGCGCGAAAAGCCCCCGTCGGCGGCCGCGCGATACGTTGACGCTTCCCGTGGCACGTAGCTCCTCCAGAAGCGCCTTCGGGTTCGGATAGGTCACGACGAGCCGCTCGGTATCCATGACCGGTTCGGCAAAACCGGTGCGCATGAGCGCATCGCCGAGGTCGTGCATGTCGACGAATCGATGAACGTGATCGTATCCATCGACGCGCTCGAAGGCGGCACGGACTTCGCGCAAGGTGTCGGGGCCGAGCGTCGTGAACATGAACAAGCCGTGCGGCGCGAGCGTCCGCGCCGTTTCGCGAAATACGCCGTAGAAATCGCTGCACCACGCGAGCATTAGATTGCTGAAGACGAGATCGACGCTCTCGTCTCGCAGCGGGAGGCGTCCCGCGTCGGCGACCAGCCGATCGAAGCGGCGCAGGAACGATTGTTCGCGCGCGGCTTGCACGAGCATGCGATGCGAGAGATCGAGCGCGATGATGCGCGCTTTCGGATAGCGCTGTTTGAGTTGTCGGGTCGAGGCGCCGCTTGCGGCGCCGAGGTCGAGCACCCGCGCGGGTTGCAGCGTCACGAGATCGAGCCGCTCGATCAAGCGGGCGCGGATCTCCGCTTGCACGATCGCATGCTCGCGGTAGCGCTCGCTTGCTCGGTCGAAAGCGCGGCGTACCGCACGAGAGTCGAGCGAATATTCGTCCAACTGCGTATTACGACACGGCGGCGAGACGCTCGCAGCTCGTTCCTTCCGGCTCGGCGGCCGGCGCCGGTTCCGGCTTGATTCCCAGGCGTTCGAACAACTTGCGATCCGCCGTTTCGTCCGGGTTATCGGTCGTGAGCAGCTTCTCGCCATAGAAAATGGAGTTCGCGCCCGCGAGGAAGCACAGCGCTTGCGTCTCTTCGCTCATCTCGGAGCGACCGGCCGAGAGGCGCACGTGGGCCCGCGGCATCAATAGGCGCGCCACCGCGATGACGCGCACGAACTCGAGCGGATCGACTTTCGGGGCGCCATGCAGCGGCGTGCCCGGCACCTGCATGAGCTGATTGATCGGCACGCTTTGCGGATGTTCGGGCAGCGTGGCGAGCGTATGGAGCAGCTGTGCGCGATCGAACTCCGATTCGCCCATCCCGAGAATGCCGCCGCAGCAAACGTTGATGCCTGCCGCGCGCACGGCGGCGAGCGTCTCGAGGCGATCTTGGTACGTGCGAGTGGTGATGATCTTCGAGTAGTGCGTCTCGGACGTGTCGAGATTGTGGTTGTAGTAGTCGAGCCCCGCCGCTTTGAGCTCGCGCGCCTGTTCCTCGGTCAGCATGCCGAGCGTGGCGCAGGTTTCCATGCCGAGCGCCCGCACGCCTTTGATCATTTCGATGATTTGTGCGAGCTGCTTCTTCTTGGGGCTCCGATAGGCCGCACCCATGCAGAACCGGGTCGCGCCGTTCTCCTTCGCGAGGCGTGCCTTCTCCAGCACGTCCTCGACCTGCATGAGCGGCTCGGATTGCAGGCCGGTGTCGAAGCGGATGCTCTGCGAGCAGTAGGCGCAGTCCTCCGGGCAAGCGCCGGTCTTGATCGAAAGCAGGGTGCTGATCTGCACCTCGTTCGGATCGAAATGCTCGCGATGTACGCGCTGCGCATGAAACATGAGGTCGGAGAACGGCAGCGCAAACAACGCACGAACTTCGTCCAAAGTCCAATCGGTGCGCACTTCTCCGAGACGAGAAGGATCGAGCGTGGCGGTGTGCGTCATTTACTCGACGAGCTCCAAGAAATGGGCGGACTCGCTGCGGCTCCCCTGGAGCACGCTGGCGGTAAAGGAGGATGGGCGTGGAGTATTCGCACCGCATTTCGGGCTGTCAACCGCGAAAGCGCATTCAGGTTGACAGCCTGTGGGCTTCGATTTCGTCGGTGCTCTGGCCGCCGAGCTGCGTCCTATGTCAAGGCACGGGACAGCCCGGCCGGGACCTGTGCGTCGCATGCGAAGGGGACCTCATCGCAAACCCGGTGTGTTGCATGCGCTGCGCGCAGCCGCTCTTTCGAACGCGCGCTCGCCGCGATCTCTGCGGTCGCTGCCTCGGCGCGCACGCCATCATCGAGTCGAGCTTCGTCCCGTATCGCTACGCCTATCCTCTCGATCGCCTGATTCAGCGGCTCAAGTACGGCAATGCGCTCAGCGTCGCGCGCGTGCTCGGCGGTCTTTTCGCCGACCGGCGCGCAGAGCTCGAGTGCGAACAAGCCCCGGAGCTCATCGTTCCGGTGCCGCTCGGACGGCGACGCTATCGCGAACGCGGCTTCAATCAAGCTCACGAGCTGGCGCGCGCGGTGAGTCGGCGCGCGAATATCGAGCTGCGCAGCGACCTCGTCGAAAGAATGCGCGAGACACCGGAGCAAGCCGGTCTTCCGCGCCGGCAACGTCGCCGCAACGTGCGCGGCGCCTTCCGTTTGCTGCGGACTTTGAAGGCCTCGCACATCGCGATCTTCGACGACGTCGTCACGACGGGCAGCACCGTGAACGAGCTTGCGAAGGTATTGCGCCGCGCGGGCGCGAGGAGGATCGAGGTCTGGGCGATTGCGCGCGCAGGTCGGTAGCGCGCGACTCGTAATCCATGATTCGTGACGAGCAAGAGGCTAGCGCCTCGATTCTGACTGCCCGCAAGTCGCGGATCACCAGTCACGAGGCTCTTGCACCCGCGAGTCACGAATCACGAGTCACGAGCTCACCTCCACAGATACTCCAGCGCGATGCCGATGAACACCGACATGCCGAAGTAGTTGTTGTTGAGGAATGCGCGGAAGCACTTTTCGCGCTCTCGATCGCGAATCAGGAATTGCTGGTACAGCGCGAAGACCGCGGCGCCCGCTAGGCCGACTCGATACCACGTGCCGAGCTCGAGCTCGCGGCCCGCGAGCCACAGTGCAAACAGGGACATGAGCTGCATCACGCCCACGATGAAGCGGTCCGCGTCGCCGAACAGAATCGCGCTCGAGCGGATGCCGAGCTTGAGATCGTCGTCGCGATCGACCATCGCGTACATCGTGTCGTACACCATTGTCCACAGCAGACCGGCAAGGAAGAGCAGCCAGGCGATTCGCGGCACTGCGCCGGTTTGTGCCGCGAATGCCATCGGCACCGACCACGTGAATGCCGCGCCCAAGTAGAACTGGGGAATCGGGAAGAACCGCTTCATGAACGGATACGTCATCAGCAGGAAGCCGCCGATCAACGCGAGTAGCTGTGTGAGCTTGTTCAACGTGAGCACGAGCCCGAGCGCGATGAGCCCGAGCGCGATGCAGAGCGCGACGGCTTCGATGGGGTCGAGCTGCCCGGTCACGAGCGGTCGATCGCGCGTCCGTTTCACATGCCCGTCGAGATTACGATCGGCAAAGTCGTTCATCGCGCAGCCGGCCGAGCGCGTGAGCACGACGCCGAGCACGAATACGACGAATACCTGTTGGTTCGGCTCGCCGTCGGAAGATATCCAAAGCGCCCACAGCACGGGCCAGAGCAGCAGCCAAATGCCGATCGGCCGATTGAGGCGAGTGAGCTGCAAGTACGCACGGGCCTTGACGCCGATGTGCGGCAGCGTCTCGGTGAAGAGCGTGGTTGCAGAAATCCGATGGCCGAGCCAGCGCAGACGATTGCGAAGTGTTGCCTGAGCGTTCATCGAAAAGCCGTGACTCAATGAAGCAAAATCCAAAAGAAGCCCTGAGCGCTCTTGCCTTCAGCCAACAGCCTACAGTCTTCAGCCTGTCTCTTCACACCTTTCCGAATCGTTCTCCATGCCCGATCCAGCGGCGCAACAAAGAAGGAATATTCTCCGTGAACCGAGCGAGCATCAGCTCGGCGGCCTTCTGCACGGCCGGAAGCAAATCGGCATCGCGCATCAAGTCGGCGACGCGCATCTGCATGAGTCCCGTCTGTTTCGTACCGAGCAGCTCGCCGGGTCCGCGCAGCTCCAGGTCGCGCCGCGAAATCTCGAAGCCATCGTTCGTCGCGCGCATGACGCCGAGGCGCTCGCGCGCCACTTCCGTTAGCGGCGCTCGATAGAGAAGCACGCACGTGCTCTCCGCCGATCCGCGTCCCACACGCCCCCGCAACTGGTGCAATTGCGCAAGCCCCATGCGCTCGGCGTTCTCGATCACCATCACGCTCGCGTTCGGTACGTCCACGCCAACTTCGATGACGGTCGTCGCGACGAGCACGTCGATCTCGCCGTCTTTGAAGCGCGCCATCACGGCTTCTTTTTCGCGGGGTTTCATGCGTCCGTGGACGAGGCCGACGTGGAGCTCGCTCAAGGCTTCCGCGAGTGCTGCGGCGGTTTCTTCGGCCGCTTGCGCGTTCAATTGATCCGATTCTTCGATGAGCGGGCAGACCCAGTAGGCTTGCCGTCGCGCGCGACATGCTTCTCGAATGCGCACGACGACTTCGTCGCGCCGCGTTTCGGGCAATGCGACCGTTTTGACGGGCGTGCGCCCCGGCGGCAGCTCGTCGATGATCGATACGTCGAGATCGGCATACGCCGTCATCGCAAGCGTGCGCGGGATCGGTGTCGCGGTCATGATGAGCTGATGCGGGAAGCGGCCGGCGGCAAGACCCTTCTCGCGCAGCAGCAATCGCTGATGCACACCAAAGCGATGCTGCTCGTCGACGATGACGAGCCCCAGGCGTTGGAACTCGACCCCTTCTTGAAACAGCGCGTGCGTCCCGATCGCGATCTTCGCGTGTCCGGAGGCGAGCTCCTCGAGCGCGCGTCTGCGCGCCGCGCCGGTTCGCTTTCCGGACAAGAACACGAGCGGCACGTCCAGGCTCGCGAGCCAATTCGCGAAGTTGCGCGCATGCTGTTCGGCGAGGAGCTCGGTCGGGGCCATCAGCGCGACCTGAAAGCCCGCATCGACCGCCCGCAACGCCGACATGGCGGCGACGACCGTCTTGCCGCTGCCGACATCGCCTTGCACGAGCCGCAGCATCGGGCTCGCCTTGCTCAGGTCGGCTTCGATTTCACGCCATGCTCGCAGTTGCGCACGGGTGGGCCGAAAGGGGAGCGACGCGAGAAAGCGCTCGACCAGCGCGTCGGTTTGCGATTCGAAGGGCCAGCCAGGGTCCGCTTGGATCTCCTGACGCAGCAGCCTGAGGCTCAACTGATGCGCGAGCAGCTCTTCGAACGCGAGTCGACGCTGGGCAGGATGCTTCACGCTCGCGAGCAGACCCACGTCCGCATCGGGC
>Ga0079224_100012116_pt1 | contig 11925 bp, 11 predicted proteins | sample Stecom2015_FD_80414 | JGI IMG/M metagenome (GOLD analysis project Ga0079224, IMG submission 80414) | Agricultural soil microbial communities from Utah to study Nitrogen management - Steer compost 2015 | ecosystem: Environmental > Terrestrial > Soil > Agricultural land | place: USA: Utah... | reverse complement strand
GCGCTGACGGGTCATACCCAGGCTGGGTGCGTTCAATCTGACTGATTTGGCGTGGCATGTCGTGCCGGTGACGGTGATCGCGGTGCTGTTTGTGGTGAGGGGTGTGTCATTTCGGGCGGGCTGGTTGGGCTTGTCAAAAGACAGGCTTGTAAGAGGCTAGATACGTCGCGGACGGTCATCGCGGCGTTGGGCGGCGACCGCCAGGAGCTCGCTGCGCTGTTCGGGAGACATGTCGTGCCACTGCTGGATTTCGGTGAAGTGGCGACCGCAGCCCATGCAGATGTCCTGCTCGTCGAGGCAGCAGTTGCGCACGCAGGGCGCGTCGATGGTCGGCGTGTCGGCCTGGCGGGAAAACATGGCTGTGGACTCGCTGTTTTTGGACGTTAGGGAGAGACGAGTCTGAGCGTAGTGCGGGCAGCCGCGTCAGTCGAGTCTGGCTAGGGGGTAGATCGCACATTTGTTTGCGCCGGATCAAAACGACGCAAATTTCGATAAGTCATTTCACTAAAAGGAATTTTTTGATCGATATACCCATAAGGGGGTAGTTATGGAAACAAGTGGGTAAGAACGTTTTGCCGTACAGGTTTCGACATTAGAGTCCTCGCGACAGTCACCGAAGCCAATACAAAAACCCTTAACAACAACCACTACCTGTGCGGATTCGATGGCATTCGTTGCCGTTCGGACCGACAGCGACCCACTGGAGGAACTATGAGCAGTGGATTCACGAAAGCCATGGCCCGCAATATTTTTTATGGAGGTTCAGTGTTCTTCTTCCTGCTGTTCCTCGGGCTGACCTTCGACACCCACCGCAAGCTGCCCAAACGCGACAACAGCCAGGCCATCACGGAGTCGGTTGTGCGCGGCAAGCTGGTGTGGGAAACCAACAACTGCATCGGCTGCCACACGCTGCTGGGCGAGGGCGCCTATTTCGCGCCGGAGCTGGGTAATGTCTACGCGCGCCGAGGACCGGAGTTCATCAAGTTCTGGATGAAGGCGCAGCCCACCAATGCGCCGGGTCGCCGCCAGATGCCGCAGTTCAACCTCACCGATCAGCAACTGGATGATCTTGTCGAGTTCCTGAAATACGCGAACGGGATCAACACCGAAAAATGGCCGCCGAATATCGAAGGCTGATCGGACCGCATTGAGGAGAAAAACACTATGAAATATTCGTCACAAGCCGTCAGCCAGCTTTACTTCACGGCTGCGATTGGTCTTTTCGCAGGCCAGATCCTGCTCGGCCTGATCATGGGGCTGCAATACGTTGTCGGCGATTTCCTGTTCCCGGCGATTCCCTTCAACATCGCCCGCATGGTGCACACGAACCAGCTGATCGTCTGGCTGCTGTTCGGGTTCATGGGCGCGGCGTACTACCTGATCCCGGAGGAATCCGAGAACGAGCTGTACAGCCCGTTGCTGGCCAAAATCCTGTTCTGGGTATTTCTGGTGGCGGGGGCGTTGACCATCGTCGGCTATCTGATGCTGCCGTATGCGCGTCTGGCCGAGCTGACCGGCAACAACCTGCTCGCAACCATGGGCCGGGAGTTTCTCGAGCAGCCGCTGATCACCAAGATCGGCATCGTCATCGTCGCGCTGGGTTTCCTGTTCAACATTTCGATGACCGTGCTCGGTGGCCGCAAGACCGGTATCAGCCTCGTCATGCTGCTCGGACTGTGGGGGCTGGCGATCTTCTTCCTGTTCTCGTTCGTGAACCCGGATAACCTGGTCAAGGACAAGTTCTGGTGGTGGTGGGTCGTGCACCTGTGGGTGGAAGGCGTGTGGGAGCTGATCATGGGCGCGATGCTGGCGTTCGTGCTGATCAAGGTCACCGGCGTCGATCGCGAAGTCATCGAGAAATGGCTGTATGTGATCATCGCCTTCGCGCTGATCACCGGCATCATCGGCACCGGTCACCACTACTACTGGATCGGCGCACCGGGCTACTGGCAGTGGTGGGGTTCGGTGTTCTCGGCGATGGAACCGATACCGTTCTTCATGATGACCGTGTTCGCCTTCAACATGGTGAACCGTCGCCGCCGCGAGCATCCGAACAAGGTTGCCACGCTGTGGGCGATGGGTACGGGTGTGATGGCGTTCCTCGGCGCGGGCGTGTGGGGTTTCCTGCATACGCTGGCCCCGGTGAACTACTACACGCACGGCACGCAGATCACTGCGGCGCACGGTCACATGGCGTTTTACGGCGCCTATGCGATGGTTGTCATGACGATGATTTCCTACACCATGCCGATCATTCGCGGCCGCGAAGCCAACAGCGAACGCGCGCAGATCGTTGAGATGTGGGCATTCTGGCTGATGACGATTTCGATGGTGTTCATCACGCTGTTCCTGACCGCTGCCGGCATTTTGCAAATCTGGCTGCAACGCGTGGCGGAGACGCCGATGCCGTTCATGGCGGCGCAGGATCAGGTGGCGATGTTCTACTGGCTGCGCGAAGTGACCGGCGTGGTATTCCTGATCGGCTTCATCCTTTACGTGTGCAGTTTCTTCATCAAGGGGGAGCCGGCGAAGGTGGCGGCGTAACTGCCGCCTCCAGCCGGAAAAATTATCATGGACATGCAGGCCAAACCCGTCGTTCCGTTTTATCGTCCGGTGGGCAATGAATGCGAAGTTTTCGCGCACGCGTTTCGCCATCATCTGCCGTTGCTGATCAAGGGGCCGACGGGTTGCGGCAAGACGCGTTTTGTCGCGCACATGGCGGCGCAGCTCGGCCTGCCGCTGACGACGGTGGCCTGTCACGATGATCTTTCCGCCGCCGATCTGGTCGGGCGCCACCTGATCACCGGCGGTGAAACCTGCTGGAGCGACGGGCCGTTGACGCGCGCGGTGCGTGAAGGCGGCATTTGTTATCTGGATGAGATCGTCGAAGCGCGCAAGGACACCACCGTGGTGTTGCATCCGCTCACCGACGATCGCCGCATCCTGCCCATCGAACGCACCGGCGAAACCCTGGAGGCGCCCGCCAATTTCATGCTGGTGGTTTCCTACAACCCCGGTTATCAGAATGCGCTGAAAACACTGAAGCCATCGACGCGGCAGCGTTTTCTCGCACTGCAATTCAATTTTCCTCCCGCCGATGCGGAGACAGAAATCGTAGCGGCGGAAAGCGGCATCGATGCCGATACCGCACAGCGTCTGGTTGCGCTCGGCGCACGTCTGCGCACGCTGGCGAAACAGGATCTGGAAGAGGCGGTGAGCACGCGCCTGCTGGTGTATGCGGCCAAATTGCTGGTCGGAGGCATGTCGCCAATGGCGGCATGCGAATCGGCGCTGGTGGAGCCGCTCAGCGACGAGCCGGCTGTGCAGACGGCACTCAGGGAAGTTGTGCGCGCTCAGTTCGGGTAACCCATCATGCCCCCCGGTGCCGTCAATCAGGCCTCCTCCACGCAACTGGCGATCTGGGCGGCTGCACTGTATCTGCTGAATCTATTGATCCTGCCCGGTCTCGCGTTTGCGGTACTCGCCTGGCTGTGGGCAACGCGGCGCCGCGCTGCCGCGCCGGTTGCGCGCGCACACCTCGACAGCGCCTTTCGCGGCAGCGTGCTGGCTGGCGCGATGCTTGTATTCGTCACGCTCGGCATTCTGCTGCTGGGCGGATTCAGTCAGCCGGGTACGTGGGTTTTTCTGATTATTTATTTCGTCACGGCGCACGCCGCACTGGTGTTGATCGGTGTGCTCGCTTTGGTGCGGGCGCTTAACCGGCAGCCGTTTTATTTTCCGCTGGCGGGAGTTGTTCGCGTCGACGGGCATCGCGGAGGTACCAACGATGCGGACTGATTCGCAGCAATTGATTTCAGTGGTTGATGTCACGCCAGAAAATATCGAGCCGCGCACTCAGCGCGTGCAGCGCCTGCGTCGGCTTGCTCAATTCAGCTTTTTCATCGCGTTTCTGCTGGCACCGGTGCTGAATATTTTTCGCTACGACATGCCTTCGCACGGCTTCATCGTGTTTGGCATGCCGTGGACATTGGGCATCGATGATTTTGCCGCCGGCCACATCACTAGCGTGCAGCTCGGCACCAATCTGCTGGTGCGCGGCGTGCTGCCGATCATCTCTTTCATCGCCTTGGTGATCTGGATTTCCTGGCGTTACGGCCGTGTCTATTGCGGCTGGCTGTGCCCGCATTTTTCCGTGGTCGAGACGATCAATCAGACCATGCGCCGCGCGATTGGCCGGCAGAGCATCTGGGAAAAACATCCGCAACCCGAAAAAAATCCCGATGGCACGGTGGTCGAACGCGATGCGTTGTGGTGGCTGGCGGTGGTGCCGCTCGCAATCGGCTTTGCCTTTTTGTGGGTGATCACTTTTGTCACGTATGTGTGGCCGCCGCTGCAGGTGTGGCCGGATTTGTTCAACGGCACATTGCCGCGTTTTCAGCGCATCATGTTGATCGCCGGCACCATTGTTTTCTCCCTCGAATTTTTATTTGCGCGCCATCTGTTCTGTCGCTTCGCCTGCGCGGTCGGCTTGTTTCAAAGTCTCGCCTGGATGGGCAATCGCAAGGCGATGGTGGTGGGCTATGAACGCGGCCGCGCACCGGAGTGCGCCGGTTGCGAATCCGAGTGCGACAACGCCTGCCCGATGCGGCTGAAGCCGCGCAATGTCAAACGCATGATGTTTTCCTGCGTGCAGTGCGGCCAATGCCTGAATGCCTGCGCGCATGTGCAGAAAGACAACGCCGATGGCGCGCTGTTGACCTGGGTGCATGAAGATCGCGCCGGTGATGAAGCCGCCTTCAATACGCGCGCAGCCAAACAGCAGGCGCAGCGGCATGATACGCCGGTCGGGAGCGTCTGATGGAAGAGTGGGTCGGCGCGGTCTGGGACTGGCTGGTACGACGCGCGGCGTATCGTGGTTTTCCGGTCGCGGCGGTGACGCTGGAGGATATGCGTCCATTGCTGGGTCCATATTTTCGCGCCATCGGGGGCGATGCCGGCGCAGCACTGAAATCAGGCTCGGCGGCAGCGCACGGGGCGCGTCGGCGCTGGATGGAACGTCTGGCCGGCACGGGCGAGCGCAGCAGTCTGGCGTGGTGCGACAACGAGGCACTTTACTTGCCGGATATGCTCGATACCTTTGCGGACACTGAACTCAATCGCGACCTGTATCTGTGGCTGGCGACGCTGGCTGCGTTTGCCGCCGACGTCAAGGAAATGGATGGTTGGCGGCGAAATGTCGGCGCCACCCGCTTAGTGCTTGCTGCATTGCCTGGCTGGCGCGCGCGCTATGCGCAGTTGGTGAAAGTCTGCCTGTCGCAACGCTCGCTGCCGGCTTCGTCGTCTGCTGCAGAAATTGCGCTGGAAAATGCGGTGCGTGCGCAGCTGCAACATCCCGAGCAGGATATAGAGCGCCCGCTCGCCCGACGCCCGCATTGGCCGGTACCGCTGTGGCTGAGTTTTGACAACACGCCAGCGACGAGTCGTGCCTGCCTGAACCCCTCTGCAGGCGAACCCGATGCGCAGGGCGCTGCCGACAGTGAAGATGAATCCCGGCGTCGATTCGCCGCCGAGCGCGTGGAAATGCCGCAGGAAAAAAATGGCCTGCTGCTGCCGTTTCGCGCCGAGAGCGTATTCACGTGGAGCGAATACGTGCGCGTCAATCGCCCCACCGAAGATGATGAAGATACGGACAATGCGCTGCTGCGCGCCAATGACATGGAGCAATTATCGATTGCGCGCGATGGCAAGTCCGGCAAAAGCCGCGTGCGTTTCGATCTCGACCTGCCGGCCGCCGATAATGACGACACCCCGCTCGGCCCCGGTATTCATCTGCCGGAATGGGATTGGCGCAAGCAGGCATTGATCCCCGATTTTTGTTGTCTCGAACCCTTGCTGCCGGTCAGTGCACCGCTTGCAGCGTTGCCGGAATTATTGCGCCCGAGCGCCGCCCACCTGCGCCGGCAATTTGAAGCGCTGGCGCCGCAGCCTGCATGGCGCGGGCGCGCCATGCAGGGCGAAGAACTCGATATCGACGCGTGTCTGCGTTTTGCCGCCGATCGCTGCGCCGGTGCGGTGGCTGAGCCGGGCCTGTGGCGAGAACGCATCGCCGCCAATCGCTCGCTGGCGTGCCTGCTGCTGGCCGACCTGTCGTTGTCGACGGATACCTGGGTGGGCGAACGCCGCGTGATCGATGTGATTCGCGACAGCCTGTTTTTATTCAGCGAGGCGATGGCGGCGACACGCGACGCCTTCGGTCTGTATGGCTTTTCATCGGTGAAGCGCCAGCATGTGCGCTTTCATCTGCTGAAGGATTTTTCCGAGCGTTACGATGCCACCGTGCGCGGCCGCATCAACGCCATCAAGCCCGGCTTTTACACGCGCATGGGTGCTGCGATTCGCCACTCCACCAGTATCCTGCGCGAACAACCGGCCGAACGCCGCCTGCTGCTGATTTTGACCGACGGCAAACCCAATGATGTCGATCACTACGAGGGTCGTTACGGCATAGAAGATACTCGTCATGCCGTGCGCGCCGCACGCGAAGCCGGCCTGACGGTGTTCTGTGTCACCGTCGATCGCAATGGCGCCGATTATTTGCCGCATATTTTTGGCGCCAAGAATTGTGTTGTCGTGCAGAACGCCACCCAATTGCCACGCCTGCTGCCGCGCCTCTACGTGCAGCTGACCCGTCGTTTCTGATCGGGCATATACCCTCAAAATAATTCCACGCGGTCCGGCTTGACGGGCGGCTTGCGGGCGGGTTTCGCGCGCAGAAAGGCGCGGCTGCGCCCGCTGCGCGAGCCATTCCAACAGTTTGCGGCGGGGAGTAGCCAAGCGGTTCGATCCATGTATAATACTGTCTATCTATACAGGTGTGCGGTCTTTGCGGTACTGTGGTGGCCAGCTCAATAACTCAGCGCCCGCGCGGCGCCATCCCGTCAATCGAGGTGAATGCAATGGAAGACAACAAACAAAAAGCCCTGAGTGCAGCACTGGCGCAGATCGAGCGTCAATTCGGCAAGGGCACCGTGATGCGCATGGGCGACAATCAGCAAACAGCGATTCCGTGCATCTCCACCGGTTCTCTGGGGCTGGATATTGCGCTCGGCATCGGCGGCCTGCCGCGCGGTCGTATCGTTGAAATCTACGGGCCGGAGTCGTCCGGTAAAACCACGCTGACCTTGTCCGTCATTGCCGAATGTCAGAAAAACGGGGGCACCGCCGCCTTCATCGATGCCGAACACGCGCTCGACCCGGTTTATGCCGAGAAGCTGGGCGTCAAACTCAGCGACCTGATGATTTCGCAGCCGGATACCGGCGAGCAGGCGCTGGAAGTCGCCGAAATGCTGGTGCGTTCCGGTGCTGTCGATGTGCTGGTCGTCGATTCGGTGGCGGCACTGGTGCCGAAGGCCGAAATCGAAGGCGAGATGGGCGATTCCCACGTCGGTTTGCAGGCGCGTCTGCTGTCGCAGGCGATGCGCAAGCTGACCGGCACTATCAAACAGACCAATTGCCTCGTCATTTTCATCAACCAGATCCGCATGAAGATCGGCGTGATGTTCGGCAACCCCGAAACCACGACCGGTGGTAACGCGCTCAAGTTCTACTCATCCGTTCGACTCGACATCCGCCGCACCGGTGCCGTCAAGGAAGGTGAGGAGGTTGTCGGCAGCGAAACCCGCGTCAAGGTCGTGAAAAACAAGGTGGCACCGCCGTTCCGTCAGGCTGAATTCCAGATTCTGTACGGCAAGGGCATTTACCGGATGGGCGAAGTGATCGATCTCGGCGTCAAACTCGGACTCGTCGACAAATCCGGTGCCTGGTACGCCTACAAGGGCGACAAGATCGGGCAGGGCAAAGCCAATGCCGCGAAATTCCTTGAGGACAATCCCGCCATTTGCAACGTGATCGAAGGCGAGATCCGTCGCGAACTGCTGAATACGCCGATTCCGGCCGGCGCTCAGCAGGCCGAGGAACTGGTCGAAGAGTGATGTCGCGGTATCGATAGCCGCGGCCGAGTGATCGCGATCGGAGGAGAGGGCCATGATCCATTTCGAAGATGAAATGCCGAATGCCGCAGACCTTGATGGCGGCTGTACAGCCGGCTCTCCCGATCCCGTCACCGCCGCGCATGATGCCAGCGCCACCGATATCCGTCGCACGGCCATGGATCTGCTGGCGCGCCGCGAACACAGCCAGCAGGAGCTGACCGACAAGCTGATACGGCGTTTCGGTTGTTCCCCGCATATCGCGCCGGAGCTGGCCCGTTTGCGCGACGAGGGGCTGCAAAGCGATGTGCGTTTTGCCGAAGCGTATGTGCACAGCCGCTCCCAACGTTTGTATGGACCTTCGCGGATTCGCATGGAGCTGCGTGAGCGCCGCGTATCCGAGGAGGCCATAGAAAATGCACTCGATGCCTCGGGTATCGACTGGAGCCAGCTCTTGAACGATCTGGTGCGACGCAAATTCGGGCGCCAGCCGCCTGCGGATATAACCGAGCGGGCGCGGCGTCAGCGCTTTATCGCCTATCGCGGGTTTAATCAGTTTCGCTTGCAGGATGATATGGGGGCGGACTGACCCAGTCAGATGGATCGGCACGACTTCCCGTGCGCTCCCGACCATGGAAACCGCATAAGCTTAAGGCTTTTGGCTATTTGATCTCTGCGTGCGTGCCTTCTATAGTGGCCGCCCCCGCAGGTAGTGGCCGCCCCGCAGGTCATGAGATTTGATTACACATCCACGACTGCCTGCTGTTGAGTTTCCGCGAATGAGGCAGTTCCATGGGTATTGATCTAGCCAGAGTAAACGCCGATCTGACAGGGCGTTCCGCCGAAGATATCGTGCATTGGGCGTTGCGCCAGGGCAAACCCGCGTTCACCAGCACCAGCTTTTCGCCGAATTCCGCGGTCATGCTGCATCTGATTTCCCGCATCGATCCGAATGTCCCTATCGTCTGGGTGGACTCCGGCTACAACGTGCCCGATGCCTACCAGGTAGCCGAAGAGCTGATCCAGAAATTAAAACTCAATATCCGCGTGTACAACCCGCTGATGAGTTCGGAGCGGCGCAATGCCCTGATGGGCGGCATTCCGCATCCGGATGACAACCCCGAGCTGTTTCAGGAATTCACGCGTCAGGTCAAGCTGGAGCCATTCCAGCGCGCAATCGATGAGCTGAAGCCGGAAATCTGGTTGACCGGCATTCGCCGCGATGAAACCGAGTTTCGCAAAACGCTCGATATCGTTTCCGTCGACAATCGCGGCCTGATTCGCGTGGCGCCGCTGTTCAACTGGAGCGAAGCCGATGTCGAGGATTACATGCGCAGCCACAATCTGCCGAGCTGCAAACATTATTTCGATCCGACCAAACTCAGCAGCGACGCCGAGTGCGGTCTGCACACCAGCACCTGATCTGAAAAGTACTCAATGTCCTGTCGGGTACAGCGGTGGCAGCTGATGGTCCGCCGCTGATCTCCTGCCTCTTTGCTTCTGCAACTTTTTTAATTCTTCGGCGAGGCGGCTGCCGTTCCACTGCGTTTCAACACCTGGATTGCCGTGCTGAAAGCAGTGTCGATCCAGCTGCAGTATCGCGTCGCGCAGCGCTGACGATTCCTGCTCAAACTGCAAAACCTCCGACCATTGCGCGAGTGTGGGGCTGCGTGGATGCGCCGTCCGTACCCATTGAGTCAGTGCTCGATGAGCCATTGGTGCATCGTTACTGCGGCAGGCCGCGATGACTTTTTCCAGCGATTGCTGATCGTGCGTCGTCTGTGCCGCATTGAAGGTGTCGCCGTTCGGTGCTGAATTGGAGGTTGCACCACGTAGCGTGTTTTTTAATCGCCAGTACAGCCATAGCGTTGTCAGCCAGGCGAGTGCGAAAAGTGCCGCCGCCACCTGCCATAACCAATGGTCTGCCCGATCCACGGTCGTGAATACCTGCGCAGTGTTTATCGCTGTCGGCGTGTCCTGGTTGGTGATTGGCGATGCGACATCCGGCGCCGTTGCCGGGGCGGTTGCCGATTGGGCATTGGTGGCACCGGCGACCTGCAATGTCTGCGCTGCAATCGTTGCGACCTTTTCGCTGTCGCTGTCGAGATCCCACCAATGCACTTGTACTTCCGGCAGACGCAGCTCGCCCGCAGCGGTGGGAATCAATGCGCTGCTCTCCACGCGATTGCCGTGCATGCCGCTGGCGTCGGCCTGGTCATCGAGCGCGGGCTGGTCGCCATACAGCTTGGCGTTGTCGAGTTGCGGCTGCGACAACGCGGGCAGCTGCGATGCCATCACGCCATCGGCCTGGATCGCAATCGAGCGGGTGATCGAATTGCCGACGCTGATGTTCTGCGGATTGCCGCCCCAGGTTTCCTGAAGGGTCAGATTGCGCGCGGGCAGCCAGGTTTTGCCGCTGAATTGTTTGGGGATCGGTTTCACCTGCGCGGTCAACTGCTGCGTCAGTTTGCGCACGGGCCGCCCCGGTCGAGGGAAATCGAAAATCGAGCGCGAGCGCTGTGCTTCGGAGCCGCTGAAAACCAGCTCTGGAATCGTCAGCTCGCCCGGCTGCTGCGGGAAGATGGCGTAGACCAGTTCATGCACCTGATAGCTGACGCCATTCACTGTGCGCAGGAATTTGTCCTGGGAAATCTTGCGCACCGTGGCGTTGTCGAATTCCGGCTCGGTGATATTCATCTCGTTGAGCGGAATCGCCTGATAAATGCGCACGCTGAACAACAATTGTTGTTGCACGTAAACACTGTCGTGGTCGAGTTTGACCTCGAGAAAAATGGGCTCTTCTCCGCCGGCAGCCCGCGTATTGGCAGGAGTCGCCCGAATGGTGATCGGCTCGCTGCGCGCTCCGTTTAATTCGAGCGCCGGGATGGTCAGTTGCCCCGCGCGCAGCGGACTCAGGGTCACCTGCCACTCGGTCCAGCGTTCAATGCGGCCGATGCTGGCAGAGAGTCCGCTGCTGGAGTTTTCACTGAGTATCGAGAAGTTCTTGGCCAGCACACGAAAATCCGGCGGTGAGTCGCTGCTGTCGTCGAGCCGCACAGTCAGCGTGAAGGAGTCGCCGACCTCGACGCTGTTGCGATCGACCTGGGCCTGCAGGCTTGGCGCGGCGTGTGCCGATGTCGTAAATATAAAAGTTGCCAACGCCAGTGCTGAAAACAGCAGCGCGCAACAGCGCCGCAGAAAATATGGCATTCGCTGGCTGTATGGGAAATGTGATGTTCTGATTTTGCCCACGCTGTTCTCTCGTTTGTCGAAGGCGCTGCCGCTACCAGAGCGGGCCATCCTCTTCGCCTGTATCGCGGCGCCCGCGCTGCCTGTTTTCGTAATCGAATTTGCGCCGCAGCAGGCCGGAGGGGTCATCCGGAATCTGCCGCAGCCATTGCTCCATGACCTGCTGCTGGCGCTGTTGTTCGGGCGTCAGCTGTTGTTGTGACTGCGCGCCGGATTTTTCCTCGCCATTTTCGGTCTGCTTGTCGGCTGCAGATGCCGAATCCTGCTGCTGATCCGTGCGCTTGCCTTGCTGTTGTGGCTGAGATGTTGACTGCGATGGCGACTGGGCTTTGTCCTGATTCTGTTGCGTTGCATCCTGCTGGCTATTTTGCTGGTCGCCTGTTTTTTGCTGGCCACCTGGTTTTTGTTGTTCGCTGTTTTGCGATTGCTTTGATTCTTGTGATTGTTGCTTTGATTCTTGTGATTGTTGCTGTGATTCTTGTGATTGCTGCTGCGATGAATCAGCCTGCTGTTCCTGCGACGATGCATCGGGCTGATCGCTTTGTCGCTGCTTGAGTAGTTTTTCGACCAGATCGCGATTGGCCTTGGCGTCGGCGAGTGCGGGATCTTTTTGCAGCGCCTCGTCGTAGGCTCGCAGCGCCGCTTCGAGCTGGCCGGCGCGGGCCAGCGCATTGCCGCGGTTGTAATCGGCATCGGCCGGGATGTTGCCGTGACCATCGCGCAGGGT
>Ga0079224_100012115_pt1 | contig 11925 bp, 6 predicted proteins | sample Stecom2015_FD_80414 | JGI IMG/M metagenome (GOLD analysis project Ga0079224, IMG submission 80414) | Agricultural soil microbial communities from Utah to study Nitrogen management - Steer compost 2015 | ecosystem: Environmental > Terrestrial > Soil > Agricultural land | place: USA: Utah... | reverse complement strand
GCGAGTCCGGATCCGGCCTCCCTCTTGGATATCTCCAGCAATACATTGATCACCTCGGAGAGTCCCATGGTCATGTGTTTTTGACCGGCTAGCATCTCAGCCAGTTCGGGATTGCTGGCAAGCTTTTCCATCTTTTCCAGATTGGACACCAGCACCGCCAGCGGTGTCTTCAGCTCGTGGGAGATGTGGTTGGTGGCATTTTTCTGAAAGAGAAAGGCCAGATCGATCTTTTCCAAGAGCTCATTAAACTTGGCCACCAAGACGTCCACCTCCACCGACTTGCCCGAGACGGTGATCCTGTCCCCTTTCCCCCCTACGCGGTATTGTTGGATCTTCTGCGAAATCTCCACGATCGGCGCCGAGATCCGCTTGGACAAAACCCGCGTGACGACGAGAATCAGCAAAGAGATGGCGGCAAAGGTCCCCCAAAGTATCTTCTCCAAAAAACGAAGCTTGGCGTAGCCGGATTCATCAAATGCCTTGAATACCCCATAGTATCCCTTTGCGTCCATCTCCATGTACAGCCCCACCACGTCGTAGTCTCCTTCTTTGGATTCCACCCATAGACTATTGGGAGACAGCTGCTCCAGGATGGCCTCGGCAGTATTGATCTTTGTATCATCAAGCGAGCTGTAGACAAGTTGCTTTCGACCGTCGTACACCAGTAGCTTCTCGTCCAGCATGGCGTCGACATTCCTCCTTCCAAAGGAGCGCAACATGCCCGAATCCAATTGCGAAAAAGCCGAAAGCGAATAAATCGTTGAGGTGATTTTTTCCTTCTGCTGCTGTTGAAACTCCTCCTCGCGGTATTCCTTGGATACCAAAAAAATCAGAAGCAGGCAAAGTCCCAGCAAGGGGACGATCGTCAGGGAAAAGTAAAGGAGAATCTTGTTTCTAATGTTCATCCTCTGCTCGATAATAGTAACCAAAACCCACTTTGGTCCTGACGCTAGACTTACCAAAAGGCTTGTCAAGCTTGTTTCTCAGGAAGTTTATATAGACTTCGATCGTGTTGGTCGCCGAAGCAAGGTCAAATGCGCTGCCCCAGATTTCCAGCACGAATTCTTTTTTAGACACCACATTTCCTTTGGCCTGAAGTAACCTAACCAATACCTGAAACTCCCTCGGAGTAAGGTTAATCTCCTGCCCATCCTGCACCACGGTCTTTTTTCGAAGGTCAACTTTTAATCCTCCGGACACCAGCAAGGGTGAAAAGCCAGCCTGCGCCTCGGCAGAAACGGCCGATCGTTTGAGCAATGCCTGAATCTTCAGCACCAGTTCCTTCATATAGAAAGGCTTGGCCAGGTAGTCATCCGCCCCGGCCTCGTAACCCATCACCTTGTCCTCCAGTTCGCTGAAGGCCGTCAGCATGATCACGGGCGTGTGTTGATTGAGCTGCCGAAACTCTCGGCAAAGTCTAAAACCATCCCAACCCGGCAGATTGACATCCATGATCACACAGTCAAACTCCTCCCTGCCCAGCATCCTGTGAGCGAGCAAGCCATCAAATACCGGTACTCCCTCCAGCTGCTCAGCCTTGAGGGACTCCCGAATATTTTGACTCAGGTCAGGATCGTCTTCGACTACTAAGATTCGGTTCATGGACTTGCTTGGATCAAGCTGATCAGGAGATTGAAGCGCTGTTGATCGCTAGATCGAAAAGGCAATAATACTTAAAAAACAAAAATCCCCAAGGTGAAGCGCCTTGGGGATCAGATACTTTATTTTAAGGTTTCGCGGGCAGGATCTGACCGCTCACCTCGCCAAAGCCGACGCGGATGCCATCCTTCTCGGCAAAGCCTTTCATGACTACCGTGTCGCCGTCCTCCAGAAAATTTCTGTTCTCCTCCTCGCCCAGAGAAACCGGCTGGGTTCCGTTCCAGCTCAGCTCGATCATCGATCCGAACGAATCGGGAGATTGCCCGGAGATCGTGCCGGATGCCATCATATCACCGACATTGATGTTGCAGCCGTTGATGGTGTGATGGGCTAGCTGCTGGGCTACGTTCCAGTACAAATGCTTAAAATTGGAAGTGCAGACCTTGCTGGGTTTCTTACCCTCAGGTTGGATCTCAACCTCCAGGTTGATGTCGAAATTGTGATCCTTGTCGCACTGCAGGTACGGAAGCACCTTGGGTTCCTGCACTTGGCTTTGGGTCCGAAATGGCTCCAAAGCCTCCAACGTCACCACCCACGGGGAGATGGAAGATCCGAAACTTTTCCCCAAAAACGGTCCCAAAGGCACATATTCCCAAGACTGGATATCCCGGGCGGACCAATCGTTGAATAGCACAAATCCAAAGATATAGTCCTCGGCGTCGGCTGTGGAGACAGAATCGCCAAGCCTCGTCTGCTTGCCGGTGATGAATGCTACCTCCAATTCAAAATCCAATTTATTACTTGGACCAAAAGCAGGACCTTCGTTGTCAGCGTCTTTCGACTGGCCCTTTGGGCGGTGGATAGGAGTGCCGGACACCACAATGGAGGACGCTCTCCCATGATAGCCGACTGGTAAATGCTTCCAGTTAGGCAAGAGGGCATTTTCCGGATCACGAAACATCCGGCCAACATTGGCAGCATGCTCCATGCTACTATAGAAGTCTGTGTAATCTCCGATCTTCACGGGCAAAAGCATCTCGGCTTCCTTGCGGGTCACCATCACCTTGCCGCGTGCGGAGTGATCGCGAAGCTCTGCATTTACTTCCAAAAGCAAGTTCTGAACCCGCTCACGAATCTTTTTCGTAAGTGTTTTACCCAAAGAAATCATGTCATTCAGAGAGTCCCTGAGGAAGATTCCCTCCGGAAGGAACATCGTTGCAAAAAATCCCTCTTGATCCAGGACACTCAAATCTACGATCTTGTCTCCTATCGCGATCCCGATGCGGGGACTCAGTTTTTTGTTTTTAAAGACACCAAAAGGAAGATTGTAAATCGAGAAATCGGAATTCTTGGGTACTTCTACCCAAGTACTCAGGGCAGGCAGGGGGTGGTCGGGCATGATCAAAAATTGTTGCTGGGGCAAAGTTACTCGATTCCCCCGGATTTGAAAACCGGGCCCGGTTTCCCATCCCCGCATCTGACCCTTTCCCTACAGAAGTTAAACCGCTGAAAGAAATACGTTCCCAAATTAAATTCTGTAACTTAACTTCCCCTTCCAAACCTCACCCCATTATGCTCACGAAAATCAAAATCCTTACTTTTTGCCTCCTTTGGGCCTGCGCCCAGCTCGCCTACAGCCAAGAGGAAAAACCAATCCTCGTCCAGTTGGAAGAGATCGCCATCGTAGATCAGAAAGTTATGATGCCCATGCGGGACGGCGTACGTCTAGCTACGGATATCTACCGACCCAAGGGCGAGGGGAAGTACCCGATTGTGTTCTCCAGGACTCCATACAACTTCAACACCTGGGGCAACGGGGAGATGAACACCCGCACGATGCAGTCCGCACTGGACTGGGTGAAAAAAGGCTACGCTTTTGTCGTCCAAAACGAGCGTGGCAGATACTTTTCCGAGGGAGACTGGGACATCTTAGGTGTGCCGCTGACCGACGGAAATGATGCCTTTGACTGGATGGCCAAACAGCCATGGAGCAACGGAAAAGTCGGTTTGCTGGGTTGCTCTTCCACTGCCGAATGGCAAATGGCAGTCGCTTCGCTGGATCATCCGGCGCTGGGCGCGCTCGTACCCCAAGGCTACGGTGCCGGTGTGGGCAAGGTCGGCGACTTCTGGGAGCAGGGCAACTGGTACCGCGGCGGTGCCGGACAGATGCTCTTCACCAACTGGCTCTATGGCGTGCAGCATGACCCGATGGCGCCGAGACTGCCTGCAGGAATAGAGCAGAAAGATCTCCTGAGATTGCAGCGCTTCTATGACATGTCGCCGGAATATCCGAAGATCGACTCCAAAGCTGCCTTGAGTCACTTGCCTATTCAGGACATCATCAAGAATCAGAACGGACCCATGGGGATCTACGAAGAGATGATCACCCGAAAGCCAAACGACCCAAAGTGGTTTAACGGCGGCTTGTATCACGACAAGATGCCATTTGACAAACCCAGCTTTTGGTTTGTCAGCTGGTTTGATGTGTCAGCGGGCCCGAATATCGCACTCTTCAATCATGCCCGACAAAATGCAGTTTCGCAACTCGCTCGGGACAATCAATACTTGGTGATTGCTCCCGTGATGCACTGCTCCTACACCCGTGCCACGGAAAATACGATGGTAGGCGACTTGAGTGTGGGCGACGCCCGACTGAACTATGACGAGATCATCACGGCATGGTTTGACTTATGGCTGAAAGGCGAAAAATCCGAAGTGATGGAAAAGATGCCGAGAGTCCAGTACTATACTATGGGATCAAACAAATGGCAGACTTCCGAGGTATGGCCTCCTGCCAACGCCGTCATGACGGAGATGTATCTGAGCTCCGAAGGCAAAGCAAACACGCTGAACGGCGATGGGAAGCTTAGTGCCAAAAAGCCTAAAAAAGACATGCCTGACACGTTCCAATACGATCCAATGAATCCGGTCACTTCCTATGGCGGCAATGTCTGCTGTACCGGAAATGCGGTCGTCGGCGGGTCTTTTGACCAAAGCGAGATGGAACTTCGGGACGACATTCTGGTCTACACGTCCGATGAATTGGAAGAGGGAATCGAAGTTTCCGGCTTTATCGACGCCTACCTCTACCTCTCCTCCGATGCTAAGGACACCGACGTCACCATCAAGCTTATCGACGTCTATCCTGACGGCAAGGCCTACAATCTGGACGAAACCATCCAGCGCGTCCGCTATCGCGAAGGCTATGACAAGGAGGCCTGGATGGAAGAGGGCAAAGTATACGAAGTCAAGATGACGCCCATGAGCACATCCAACTACTTCGCCAAAGGCCACAAGATCCGTATTGAGGTCAGCAGCTCCAACTTCCCCCGCTTTGACCGAAACATGAATACCGGAGGAAATACCTATGACGAAACAGAAGGCGTAGTCGCCACAAACTCAATCCACCACGGAGGAAAAAGCCTGAGCAGGATCGTGCTGCCAATTGTGAAAAAGTAAAAAAACGCATAAGGAGAGAGGGTAAAACTGGAATCCCCTATTTCTCCCTTCTAAATCCATAACAATAAAAAGAGGCTGCCACACCTGGGACAGCCTCTTTTTTGTGTGTAAAAAATCAAGTTCCAATTAGGGATAAAAACCTCTAATCGGATCCAATACCGTCTTGCTACATTAATATTTTTTGTGAACGGCAGAATACAGTCATATTTTTTAAAGAAATTAGGATAAACCAAATTTTTACTTCTATGTACAAGATTTACAAAACATCCCTTACCCTCTGGTGTATGTTGGGGTCTGTGGGTTGGGCGTTCGCTCAATACACGGTCTCCGGCACAGTCACTGACGAGCGAACCGGGGAGGCTCTTATCGGAGCCAGCATCTTAGTGAAAGGAACTACAACAGGTACGATCACGGATCTGGATGGCGGATTCTCACTCAATCTACCGGGTGACGACCCTGCGACGTTGGTTTTTTCATCCATCGGCTATCTTACACAGGAGGTGGAAGTGGATGAAGGGGTCAATGCCTTAAACATTCAACTGAGACAGGACGCCACCAACTTGGAGGAAGTCGTCGTCACCGGCTTGGCAACTTCTATCAAACGAAGTAACCTTGCGAATGCAGTTACGTCGGTTTCTGCCAGAGACCTGACAGGAACCACAACTATCCAAACGACCGACGGAGCCCTGTATGGAAAAGTACCCGGCGCGACAATCCGCTCCAACGGAGGGGCCCCCGGCGGGGGGATTTCTATCCAGCTGCGCGGCATATCCAGCTTGACAGGAGCGTCGCAGCCATTGATCATCGTGGACGGCGTCTACATAACCAATGCTTCGCAGCGAACCGGCAGGGCTACGGTGTCCGGTGCCGGCGGAAGTGAGCAGGACGATGGCTCGAATCGTTTGGCCGATATCAATCCTGCCGACATTGAAACAATTGAGGTGCTAAAAGGCCCCTCGGCAGCGGCGATCTATGGCACCCGTGCCAACGCCGGTGTGATCATCATCACCACCAAACGAGGCAGCGAAGGAAAGACGCTGGTCTCTCTCTCTCAGGATATCGGATTCGCGCAACCGCTGAGATTGTTAGGAGTGGATGACTGGAGCGAGGATAAGATCAATTTCTTCTTCCCTGAAGCCCGCAGACCAATTGAACTGGAGAGATTCAGAGCCGCCCAAGCCAGCGGCACCTTTATTGACTACGAAGATTACTTTTACAACAACCAGGCAACGCTCCTCAACACCCGAATCAATGTGAGCGGCGGTACCGATAAGACCAAGTTTTTCATCTCCGGAAACATCACCAATGAAGAGGGCACAGTGAAAAGAACAGGCTTTGACCGCTATTCTATTCGCGCAAACATTGACCAAAAAATCACCAACGGCATTAGACTTGGGGTCTCCTCAAACTATATCCGTTCTGACACCGATCGGGGTTTCACTGGAAATCAGAACAACTCGGGTGCTTCCATAGGCTATTCGATCGCTTACGTGCCCAACTATTTTGATCTGAGAAAACAGGCGGACGGTACGTATCCGACCAATCCTTATTTCTCCGAAAACCCTGCGGCAGTCACGGACAATGGAATCAACAATTCCCTGGTCAACCGGTTTATTCAGGCATTTACCCTGGATATCGATCTACTGAAGACAGAGAAAAGCTTTTTGAAAGCCCAGATCTCGGGCGGCTTGGATTACGTGCAAAACACCTCCATGATTTATTTGCCAGAATTTTTGCAATATCAGGCATCGCAGGCTAATCCGGGAGACATCCTCAAGGGCAAGCAGGAAAGCTTCAATACCAACTTTCAGGCAGCATTGGTTTACAACTGGAATCTCGGAACTGTCAACATGAACACTTCCGCTGGTTTGGTACGGTTGGATTTCTCCGACAATGCGCTGTTCAATCGAGGCAGAGGACTGGTGCCCGGCCAGACTAACCTGCGTCAAGCCGCTATTCAGGAAATCAACGACGAATTCAACAGCAAGATCCAGGATGCCGGCATATTTGTCCAGCAGGAAATGAATTGGGAAGACAAAATCATCGGCACTGTCGGGATTCGTTGGGACAAGTCGACTCTGAATGGCGATCGGAATGATTTCTACGCCTTCCCTCGGGCATCAGTGGCTTTCAATATTGCCAATTTTGACTTTTGGGATGTCGGCTTTATGAACCAACTGAAACCAAGAATAGCGTATGGCGAGACAGCGGGACCAGTACGCTTCGGGGCGACATTCACACCTTTGAACGGAACCAACATCGGGGGACTTTTGGGTTCAGTAGTCGGTACTCAGATTGGCAATACACGCATCCTCCCAGAGACAGCCCGAGAGATTGAATTCGGTATAGATGCGGGCTTCTTCAACAACAGACTTGCGCTGGAAGCCACCTACTACATCAAATCCACCGAAAACAACATCCAAAACCTCAATCTTTCTCCTTCGACCGGCGTAAACACGACCCCCAGCAATGAGGCTGAGCTAGAGAACAAAGGCATTGAACTGGCAATCTCCGGCACACCGATAGAAAGCGGGAATTTCAGATGGTTTAGCCGAGTGCTTTTTTGGAAAAATGACCTCATGATGACATATCTTGGCATTCCGACATACGCCGCTGGAGCATTTGGGTCTGCCCTAGGCACGTTTCTCTATGCGGAGGGCTACTCTCCAACGACTATTGTAGGCACGCCGGCTGACGCCGACATGCCGGGTGGATTTACCGTTTGGGGTGATTCACAGCCTGACTTTAACATGTCATTTTACAACACCGTCAGCCTACTGAAAGGGCTCGAGCTTTCCTTTATGATAGATTGGAAAAAAGGAGGAGACAACGTTAACCTGACGTCATTCCTAAACGACGGCGGAGGCACGACCAACGGCTGGTTTGACGACGACGACGGTGACGGAGTTCCAAACGGACGGCAGCGCCCGCCAGCTCCTTACAACAACGCCGCGCGATGGGTACAGGACGCGAGCTTTGTCAAGGTCCGCGAGATCGGCTTGTATTATACTTTGGCAAAAACCACGCTCAACGATTGGTTTGGCACGACCGTTTCCAATATCCGGGTAGGTGCGTCTGTCAATAATGCCTTCGTATTTACAGACTATGAAGGATATGATCCGGAGACCTCATCCTTTGGTCCACAGGCTGTTGCCAACAACGTCGACATCGCACCTTATCCGACTCCGAGACGAGTGTTCTTCCACTTGACTGTAGACTTCTAAATTGGCTTAATCATGAAAAATATAAGAAACTATTTCGCTGCAGGATTGATCGCTGCCGGAGCTCTCTCCAGTTGTAATCCGTTCCAACTTGATGACGTACAGGATCCAAACAACCCATCGGTGGAATCCGTCGCCAACAACGCCACGCCACAGCAAATCCAGTTTTTGGTAACCGGACTCGAATCCAGACATCGCGGCTATGTGAACAATGTTTCACAAGCTTGGAACACGTTTGGCCGAGAAATCTGGTACTTAAACGCTTCTGATCCACGGTTTCAAACCGATTGGCTAGGACAGAACGGACGGGTACCTGACCGTGCTTATTTCGGTTTTGGGACGACGGGAGGAGGTTCATGGGCGAGCCCCTATCAAGCGATCAAGCAGGCTGACGTATTGATACTCGCTGCCCAAAATACCGCTCTGATTCCAGAGACGTCCAAAAGTGCTGTTCGAGGTTTTGCGAAGACTATTCAAGGCTTTCAGTTTATGATTCCCGCCAATTTCGTCTACGAAAACGGGATCAGGATAGACGTATCAGACCCACTCAATCCGGGCCCTTTTGTCCCTTATGATCAGGCTCTGGACGCTATCAAAGCTATTCTTGATGAAGGCGAGGCTGACTTGGCGGCAGCTGGCACGGGCGATTTCCCGTTTGCGCTGACTCGCGGATTTACCGGATTCGATACCAACGACGGCTTGAGAAGGGTGAACCGAGCCATCGCTGCCCGACTTAACGCCTATCGCAAAGACTGGCCAGGTGTATTGGCAGCGCTCGAGGCCTCATTTATGAGCCTGAACGGGCCATTGGACCTTGGGCCTTCCCATCCTTACGGTGCAGCCCCCGATGCATTCAATCCTTTATATTATGTTCCTGACGCCGCGGTAAACACCATCATCGTTGTCCACCCCTCAGTTTTGTCTGACACCACAGCTGGTGACAAGAGAGTCCGGGAAAAGTTTTTCCTCCGAAACACTCCCGTGACTGTGACTACAGATGCGGGTGCCTTGGTCGGCACGCATCAGGATAACCGATGGGCTTCAAACACAGTTTCTATTCCCTTTATCAAAAATGAGGAATTGGTCCTTCTCAAGGCTGAGGCTCACGCTAACCTAGATCAGCCTGTCGAGGCGGTGGAAGCCATCAATGTCATTAGAAATGCTGCCGGAATTGGGCCATATACAGGAGCTACCACCCAAGAGGCCTTGATAGACGAGATCCTCTATCAAAGAAGATACTCTCTATGGGCCGAACCGTGGGGTCACAGATGGGTAGATGCAAGACGTTATGGCCGCCTCGATGAGATCGATACTTCTTATGACTCGGGCACCATCTTCACAGAATTTCCCCATCCACAAGCGGAATTAAGCTGGGATGAATACAAAGGAGATTAATCTGGTGTGAATCTTATGACTCAAAAGGGAGGTCGAAAGGCTTCCCTTTTTTATCGTACCTCCATGACATCGAGCCAGTAAACACTATGGTATGTATGGTTAAATGGATTGCAAAATTCAGGAGGGAACTTCAGATCAAATCCAAAAACGTCATTTTTTTACATCCTACCTCTCCTCCATCGCTTTCCTCACATTTCCGTGAAACTCATTGATGGCCTTGGTGTGAAAATAAGGGTAAACTACTTTGTCGCGAAACCAGGATCCGCTGCGATAAAAAGTCTGATGGGAGACCTCCGTCTTGCCGTCTGCCAAGCTCTTAAAGCGGATGAACTGACTGCCCTGAGACTTGGAGTTCTCCAGGTAACAGATTCGGATCAGCTGTTTTGATCGGTCCACTTCCATCACCTCATGTCCGACGGTGAGCTTCACCGCGCCGCCAAAGACGTGTAGGTTGAGGATGATCACTTGTCCCACGCCCATCCCTCCGAGATATTCTTGACCTGGAAAGACCTCCTCCCCAGAGTCTCTGGAGTACAGCTGATTGAAATGAATCATCTTTCCGCCCCAAGCTCTGCCCGGATCGATCGTGACGTACGTATCCCAGACTTGATCCAAAGGCTGATCATACTGGTATATCTCCAGATGCTGATGATAGCCCGGATCGGATTCATGATAGCAAATGGACTTGAGCTTGGAATAGGGCGAGGAATGCGGGCGTACTGAATCTTGGGTGGTCGAACTCATGAAAGGGTTTGGCTCCTGTGAGAATATCGGTAAAGAAAGAAAAACCTTGGCTATGGCAAAGCTGAATTGTGACAAACTGCCGTAAGTCCTATGCGTAGTTCGGGAAAAAATGCTTCCGACATCTAGTCAACCACGAAAACTCCGCTCCGGCTTCTTCAGCACTTGCAGGGTCTAATCTCTTAAGCCTTGGAACAACCGACCATCTTGGCAGTCCACGGAATACACATATCGAAGCAGGGGAAAAGATCTATTCAGACCAGCCCTCTACCGAGCCGGAACTCCCTAATTCGCGGCACCCGGATGATATCTCTTGCTCACTCTTCTTTCAACGTCATCTCTGTAAAAAGCCACGTCCTTAAACTCGACGTCGGCGTATCGCTGAGCTTGATCAAAGAAGTGTGGAGAAGCGAGGTCGGAACTTTGCCCGCCGGCCAGGATGGTCTTGGCTTTCACCTTATCACCAAACTCAACGACTGCGACAAAGCTGTTGCCCCGATAGCCATAGAGTCGCTTCGTTCCCTCGTAGGTTTTCGCTCCATAGGCCGCCAAAGCTCCCCAGTTGCCCGAAGCCAAACCCACCGGGATGTAAGGCGCGTTGTCATCATACTTTAAATCAATATCTCCATTGAGACGCTGGAAGCGGTTGATCTCGGCCCACGGCGTATTCCAGGTACCAAAATCGGCATTCATCTGAGCAATGGTTTTTTCAAAAACTTCCTGAATCTCTGATGATGTCGGGATCTTCGCATCCGGCATCTCATTCACAAAGCGATTCATGCTCTTGAATGTCCGCTGATAGTTTTCTCCATAAAAGTGTGCGAAAGACATCGCCACGGACTCCTTGGAGGTGCGATAATCCCATGCTTTCAGCACATCCAGAATCTGCTTTTGCTCCGTATCTCCACCCTTCGCCGCGGACAGCAGCTCGGGAATCAGGTACTCGAACGCCGGCAAATACGGATCGTAAGCCAGTTGCAGAAAGCTATCCAAGTTGAGCTTTTCCACTTCGCTCAGCACTTTCACCGCATGCACAGCACGGAAATTTTCGCTATCGGGAGCCATGTATACGGGATAGTCTTCACGCTTTGGGCTAAATTCAGCAGCCGCTTTGAAGGGCGTAGAATTGCAGTTTTGTATCCACCCAGTTCCAGGGTTGAGGAGTAAGATGCTTTCGTCCACGGTATGCAAACCCTGCCAATCGGTGGCTGGATTGCTACCGTCGACGGGCTTGGAGAAGTCAAACTCCGGATTTCTCTTCGGGATAAAGTTGCCGTGGAAGTAGCCAATATTCCCTTCGGCATCTGCAAATACAGTGTTATTGGAGGAGTTGGTCCGGATGTTCATCATGTCTTTGAACTCTGCATAATTGTTCAATTTGGTACGGACAAAGCTCTGCGAAAGCGCATTCACCGGATCCCAGTTGATCTTCGTAGCCACCCACTTGCTGCCAGACTGGTGTGTGACCGGTCCATGATGCGTGCGGTAAAAGCTAAATTCTTTCTCCCTC
>Ga0079224_100012114_pt1 | contig 11925 bp, 11 predicted proteins | sample Stecom2015_FD_80414 | JGI IMG/M metagenome (GOLD analysis project Ga0079224, IMG submission 80414) | Agricultural soil microbial communities from Utah to study Nitrogen management - Steer compost 2015 | ecosystem: Environmental > Terrestrial > Soil > Agricultural land | place: USA: Utah... | reverse complement strand
TGTTTGTAAAATTCGGAACCCTCCTCTTTCGAAAAGGGTAGATTGGGGATGGGCTGACTTCTTTCCACCACATTGGCCACAAAAGATCTGTTTGATCCCCAATGAGGGCTCAGCGGTTCCAGCTGGGGGCTGGTAGGGACCCAACAATATTCATCCTTGGGCATGATAAAATCTTTTTGGGAGAACGGCTCCATATATGCTTCGTGTCCGCCGTCTGTTTTACTGATTTGGTATAAGGCTTCCGCTACTGCCAGACCAAAATCTTCTGAACGCTGGATTACCTCTTCCTTTACATTTTTACTTAACTCGATTCGGTTTTGAAGCTCCATTCGATCTATTCTCTCCCGGTTTTCTGCCAGAATCTTTCTTTCAAACATTCTCCTCATAATATGGGCAGAGGCCGCATTGCATGCCAGTGCCCAATTGTATTCCAGATTGGGGCTGGGCTGCGGTAAAGCACCTACAGAAATCCCGTTAATTTGACCTGCGAGGGAATAATCCTTATCGATTCCGTGCACTACCGATTCATACGCTGCTAATCCCAGGTATCCATAAGCTCTAGAGGACTGAGTAGGCAAAAATCCGGGTGTGGTTTGGGTGATCCTGCAATTGAGAAAAAAATACTCTTGCAGGAATGTTCCCTCGTAGGATCGCGTGGGCTCACTGATCACATCAGGTGAGAATTGATCCAGGTCATCCTGACAGGATACCAGCATCATCACTATGGCCAAGAGCCAGGTGATCAAAGTTTTGTGGGTGTTAAAAAGTTTCATGGGTTACAGTTTAGTATGTTATTATAGAATTGCATTACCTGCATTACGGTACTCCACGTTTCATGTTGATCGATTTGAAGTAGGAATCTTGAATCAGGGCAATTCAGCTGACAGGTTAAAACAAATTTGTCGAAACCTGGCACATAAATATGTCCTGAGAATTATGACGGGCATAGGACTGATGTGGTGTTGTTTGATTTTTAAAGTACCACATTCATTAAAATCTATCCTTGCAAGATAATTCATGGGACAACAAGCAATTATGGCTGGTAAAGTTATGAATATTGTAGGAATAATACAACCAACAATGCCGGCAAAAAAGAAAGCCAATGTTTAGCGATACATTGTTTATCTGGATGTGAATAGAAAGTAATAATTGAACCGGATATTTCAGATTGGTTCAGAATCAGGGCTGGAGCAGGGGTTGCTGAAAAAGAATCGAAAAATCCCTTTCAGAAATATAGTTATAATCACTTTAACTCAGAAAGGAAACGAAGGACATTTTCTTCGATGCGACTGTGGGGATCGCTGGACTCAGCCCTTTCAAATTTTTGTCCAGTGATTGTTTCATAAAGTGTAATGTACCGAAGGCTGATCGTATCCACTAGATCATCGGGCATATGGGGCATAGACTGACCGGGCAGGCCCTGGAAGCCCTGTTCCATCAACCATTCCCGAACAAATTCTTTGCTGAGCTGAAGCTGCTTTTCCCCAGATTTCAATCGATCCTCGTATCCGTTCAGATAATAATATCTTGAGCTGTCCGGGGTGTGGATCTCGTCTATCAGATAAATCTCTCCATTGTACAACCCAAATTCGTATTTGGTATCCACGAGGATGAGGCCTTTCTCCCTGGCCATACTGCTTCCACGTTCAAACAGTTTTAGGGAATAGGACTTCAACTGATCCCATGTAGTTTCGGATACGATACCTTGTTTCATAATTTCCTCTGGAGAGATATCCTCATCATGACCGGTTTCTGCTTTGGTAGCTGGTGTCACGATGGGCGCAGGAAACGCTTCACTTTCTCTCATACCTTCTGGCATACGGGCACCACAGAGTATTCTTTTTCCCGATTTATATTCCCTCCAGGCATGGCCTGCCAGATATCCGCGTACGACCATTTCCAGTTTGATCGGTTCACATTTCAGGCCAAAAGAAACGTTGGGATCAGGGACTGCCAACAGCCAATGGGGAACGATATCTTTTACCGAATCCAAAAAATAGGCTGCGATTTGGTTGAGTACTTGTCCTTTGTAGGGTATGGCTCGGGGCAGAATATGGTCAAAAGCAGAGATGCGGTCGGTGGCTATCATCAGCAAATGGTCCCCCAGGGTATACACATCCCGTACTTTTCCGTTGTACACGCTGGTTTGGCCGGGAAATTGAAAATGTGTGTTTTTAATAGCCCCCATAGACAAAGATCATAAGTTGGATGAAAAAGATAGAGGTTATGGGCTTCAAATATTCTTGACTGAATTGCGGTCAGCCAATATATCTTTGAGTTCTTTGAGCTTTGCGTATTCCTCTGGCAATACCTTTTTTACGGCTTCTTTGATAGATACAAAGGTGGCTTCATCGTACTCAATAAGGTAATCCTTAAGTCTTTTCTTGACATATCTGACATCATTCAGCAGAAGACTTCGAAAGGATGGAAGATCGTGTTCATCTTTTTCAAAGGCAACCGTAGGATGTGATTCTTCGTGGATAGATGGCTTTGGTGTATCAAGAGGTATGTATTCTTCCTGGATTTTATCGGCTTCCACGAAGCCATTGGGAAGTGACCATTTGGGTCCGTGAGGATCACCTTCGTCTTTGATCAACAGGATTTCAAGCCCTTTTTCAGCCATTCGGTAAATGATGACTTTTGCGAGATTTCTAACACTCATTGAAGCAAATTAACTTGTCAAGGATATTACCAACATGCAAATATACGATAAAATTTTGGACACTAAGCAGGGATTTATGATCCTTGTTGATGACCGGATGTTTTTTCGTGGTCAACCATCGCACTTTCACAGGGCATATGAGTCGCTGACATATCCTCAGACAATTTGAAAGTATATATTGGGACATTATTCCTTCTTGTGGTGATCCAGATATATATCGATCATTTTAAAACAAGCAAGCACTTTAAAGGTAATCAGGTCGTGGGTGTCCAGTTCCTCATACACTTCGACAGCACGGGGAAATGGGAGTTCCCAGTCCTCCGGAATTTTCACCGACCCCAATATCTTTTTTTCCTCGTTGATGATTTCAATCTGGCTGTATCTTTCAGTACCCAGATAACCAAAGACCCGGCGAATCTTTGGATTGGCAAAACGTCCTTTTTTATCGATCAAACCAATGTGCTCACCGTTGACATAAACCTGATTTTTGGCATCGTAAAGGATATCATGGTCTTTGGTCATGACGACGGTAAATCCGTTTTTCTTTTTTCCAGGCGGGATCTTTCGCTGGAAGATCATCATATTTTCCTGATATATAGAGGTGAATATTCCCCGAAAGGAATATCCAAAACCCTTTCTTTCTGATTTGTCTATCAGGTAATAGGATAAAAGATCCATATCTTTTTTATCCCACGGAATAAGTGTTGGGAGCTGTTTCTCGTATATTTTTCTGGTCTTGGCAATTTCTTTCTCGATGGCTTGCCGGGACGTTTTACCGAAGTATACTTTGTTGAAAATATACAGGGAAACCAATAATCCTAATACGAATACTGACAACATAGGTATGTGTTGATTGTCAAATATATTAAAAAAGCCCCGCAATTGTTTTGCGAGGCTAAATTACTTTTGTCCTGGTATTCCGAAGAACCCGAATTCAGGACAGATATTTTATAATCTGTTCGGTAGTCCGGTTGGGATATTCCACATCATATCACAATGGATCTGAGGATTAATGGGATCGATGTCCACCCCGACGGTCATTGCGTCCGCCACCCCTTCTGTCATCATTGCGACCTCGCTGTCCACCCCCGCGTCCCCCGCGATCTTTATTTCGATCGCGTCCACCACCGCCACCATGTCTTTCCTGTCGTTGTTCGACATAGCCCTCGGGTTTTTCCATAGTGGCCTTCCGGCTGAGTTTCAGTTTTCCACTCCTTTCTTCTATATCGATAAGTTTGACCTTTACATGATCACCGATAGAAAATACATCCTCCACCGTATCCACCCGGCTGTAGGAGAATTCAGATATGTGAAGCAAACCATTCTGACCTTTGAATTCCACCACCACACCAAATGGTAATATTTCGGTCACCACAGCCTCATATACCTCGCCCACGGTAGGTTCAAAGGTGATTTGTTTGATTCGTCGAATGGCCTCTTCGATATCGTCTTTATTGGAACTGGCAATTTGAACGATCCCCTTATTACCTTCTTCCTCGATAGAAATGACCGTTTTGGTTTGTTCCTGAAGTTCCTGGATAACTTTTCCGCCTGATCCGATCACTGCCCCGATTTTGGATTTCTCAATTATCAGTTCCTCAATTCGCGGTGCAAATGGTTTCAGATCTTCTCTAGGCTCGGCAATGACTTCATTCATTTTTTCAAGGATATGCAATCGTCCGGCTTTGGCTTGAAGCAAAGCTTCTTCCATCTGGGCATAGGCCAGACCTTCGATTTTGATATCCATCTGACAAGCCGTAATTCCTTTGGCTGTACCGGTAACTTTAAAGTCCATATCTCCGATGGCATCCTCATCACCAAGTATATCACTTAAGATGGCGATATCATCCCCTTCTTTGATCATTCCCATAGCAATACCCGATACGGGTGCTTTGATCTGAATACCCGCATCCATCAGTGCAAGGGATCCGGCGCACACCGTAGCCATCGACGATGACCCGTTTGATTCCAGGATATCGGATACAATCCGGATGGTATATGCTTGATTTTCAGGGAATACCCGTTGAAGTGATCGGGCAGCGAGGTTGGCATGTCCCACTTCTCTGCGGCCTGGACCTCGGTTTGGTTTGATTTCACCCACTGAGAAGGCCGGGAAGTTGTAATGAAGGATAAACTTGCTGTTGGAATTTTCCAAAGCAGTATCGATCATTTGTTCATCGAGCTTGCTACCGAGTGTAAGCGATGTGAGGGATTGAGTTTCTCCACGGGTGAAAAGTGCTGAACCATGTACCGAAGGAAGGAAATCTACCTCACATGTGATGGGGCGGATTTCATCGGGCTGTCGTCCATCCAACCTTATTCTGTCCCGCAAGATCATATTCCGCACTGTTTTCTTCTTGAGGTCGTCAAAGTAATTGTCAATAAATTTCTCTGCTTCGGCCAGGGCTTCTTCTCCGTGGATTTCCTCATATTTTTCTTTCAGACCTTCCAGCACATCTGAAAATTGCGATCTGCGGGAAGTCTTATCCAATTTGCCATAGGCTATTTCGGTGATTTTATCCGCAGCATGGGTATGGACAAACTCCAGAACGGCTTCGTTAACTTCAGGTATTTCAACTTCCCGTTTGGGGAGTTTGTTTTCGAGTTTGGCTATCAGGTCAAGCTGAGCCTGACATTGAATCTTTATAGCTTCATGTCCGGTTTTGATTGCCTCGATCAGATCTTGTTCCGAACATTCCTGGCTTTCTCCTTCCACCATCATGACATTGTCCACTGTAGCAGCCACGATGATATCCATATCAGCTGATTTCAGCTCTGTGCGATTGGGATTGATCTTGAATTCTCCGTTGATGCGTGCAACACGAACTTCAGAAATGGGACCATTCCACGGAATGTCAGAAATACTCAAAGCGGTGCTGGCAGCCAGCGCAACCAGAGCGTCGGGGAGTACATCCTCTTCTGCGGATATCAGGCTTATCATGACCTGGGTTTCATTCATATAGTGATCTGGAAACAAGGGTCGGATCGCCCGGTCAACCAATCGGGAAGTTAGTATTTCATAGTCATTCAGTCGGGCTTCTCGTCGGAAAAAATTGCCCGGAATTCGACCTGTCGATGCGAATTTCTCTTGATAATCAACATAGAGCGGGAAAAACGGGGTGTCTTCTTTGGCTTTTTTGGCGGAGACTACAGTACAAAGTAGTATGGTGTTTCCCATGCGGATTAGAGCAGAACCATCTGCCTGACGTGCTAATCTACCCGTTTCAAGTTGGATTTCTCTCCCATCGGATAGCTGGAAAGAGTGTTGAATAGGATTTAAATGTCCCATAAAATAGTTTGAGTTTTTAAAAAATTAAAAAGAGGCAGGGCAGATAAACTCATTACTAATGCCCGATGATCAGGCTGAAATGAATAAATCCTCAATCTATAACGATAGATCGGTCCAGAAAATACATCAAAATTAAGACAGGGTGGATTATTTTCGTAAACCGAGATCCTGAATCAAACTCCGATATCCTTCGATATCCTTTTTTGCTAAATACGAAAGGAGTTTTTTTCTCTTTCCAACGATGGAAAGTAAGGCTTTTCTTGAGGAATGGTCTTTTTCATTGGTTTTTAAATGATCGGACAAACCCTTGATGCGTTCTGTGAATAATGCAATCTGTGCCTCTGGAGAACCAGTGTTGGTTTCATTGCCTCCGTACTTTTTGAAAATTTCCTGTTTTTTCTCTTTGCTTAAATAAACTGCCATAATAAATTTACCATTTAGTGATTATTAGTTTAATACACGTATAGCGCGGCGCAAAGGTAGGTAAATGTTGGCAATTTATCGTTGTTATATGATATATTTTATTCTCATGGCTACGTTGATTCTTTCTCTTTCTTTTTGGCCTCGGACCACAAAGCATCCATTTGATCCAGAGTCATATCGTCCAGAGGCTGTCTCGCATGTTGTTCAATGTATTCAAACCGGGATTTGAATTTCCTGTTGGTCCGTTCCAGGGCGATTTCCGGATCGATATGCAAATACCTGCTGAGGTTGACCAGACTGAAAAGGAGATCTCCGAATTCTTCTTCCCGCGCCTTGTTTGATCCATTCTCTTGGAGAAGTGTAGATTTAAACTCAGCGAATTCCTCCTCCACTTTTGCTACCACATCATCTACCCCTTCCCATTCAAATCCTACCTGTGCCGTTTTTTCCTGTAATCTAACCGCTTTAATAAGTGCCGGAAGCGAAGAAGGTACTCCTTCCAGCAAGGATTTTTTTCCTTCTTGTAGCTTGAGCTTTTCCCAGTTTTGCTTCACCTCCTCTTCATTCTCAACTATCGTATCCCCGTATATATGCGGGTGACGGTGGATCAATTTTTCAATGATAGAGGTCAGAACATCTTCGATGTTGAACGTTTTTTTTTCGTCGGCCATTTTTGCATAAAATACGATATGCAGGATCAAATCCCCGAGCTCCTCACGTATACCCCGCATATCCTGTGCAAGAATAGCATCTGCCAGTTCGTAGGTTTCTTCTATGGTTAGATTCCGCAAACTTTCAAACGTTTGTTTGCGATCCCAGGGACATTTTTCCCTGAGATCGTCCATGACTTCCAATAGTCTTTCAAAGGCTTTCAATGATCCGCTTCTGTTCATTACTTCCGTGGTTAATTCGGGATAAAGGTAAGGAATAGGTGAAGATTGCCGACAGTTATTGTATATCTTTGTCCTGTTCTGAAGAACCATTTAAGTTCCAGCCGTGTTGCTAATACTGAAATAAAGAAAGAGTGATGACAGAGTTTCTAATTATGATGTTGGTCATTTTTGCCGTTTTCGGGATTTCCTTCCTGATGATCAATATCCGACATATCATCAAAGGAGAGGAATTCAGAGGCACCTGCGCCACAAACAATCCTATGTTAAAGGATAATTTTGGTAGCTGTACTGTGTGCGGCAGTAAGCCGGGAGAAGCCTGTGCGGATCCCAAGCTGGTCAAGTAAGTCGTGGCAGGAATAGCGGCAGAACTGTTTTTATCCACCCCGCATCATTGCCCCAGTTTACTGTTTTCGAAGATAATACGAAGATCAATGATGTCTTCGAGCGCGTTCCGGAATTTGATTCGACTTTCAAGAAAATGAATTTTTTTACCGAAACTCCCTTTTTCCTTGAACCGGATGGTAGCCAGATAAAAGAGAATAAGGTTGTATTCCCGAATCGATTCGATATTGTGGAAAGGATATCGATACGTTTTTAAATAATTCGTCACGTAAACATACTGGGGGTCAATTTCCACTCTTTTGAGTCGAAGTAGGGTGAAATAAAGAATGATCAGACCCGAAAGATAAAAAACCACAAGCCCTATACGAAAATAAAGATTGTCAAACACCTGTGGAAGTTGGGAAGTTACCAGCAATCCTATGGTTAAAGCCCCAAAGAATACCGTCCAAAATACAGGTACAAATATTCGGAAAAACAAAGTGAGCGATGAACTTATCCTTTTAGGTGAGTTCATTCTCTTCAATTTTTTTCTCCACACGTGCCACCACTCTGATACTCAATTCATACAGACCGTACAATGGAATAGAAATCATGATCTGCGTCATTACATCCGGTGGGGTAATAATTGCAGCTACTATAAGTATGGTGACAAAGGCTATCTTGCGATATCTTTTCAAATCCGCAGCTGTAATCAATCCTATTTTTGCAAGCATAAACATGACCACTGGAAGTTCAAATATCAAACCAGTTGGAAGTGTATACATAGCAAGATTGTTTATATAAGATGTAAGGGTAGGTTGCGCGATGGTGTCACCCAAATTGTAACTGGTCAGAAATGTCAAAGCAAAAGGAGTAATTACAAAATATCCGAACAATACCCCGAGAAGAAAAAGTGTGGAACAAACGCCTACAATTCCCCTTGCAGCAACAATTTCCTTTTTGTATAGCCCAGGCTTAATGAACTTCCACATTTCATAAAACACATAGGGAAAAGAGACAATAAAACCCAGAATCACTGAAACTTTTATATGGGATACGAATTGTTCTTCAATTTTGAAAGCCTGTACGTTAAAATCGGGTGGCGAAAAGCACAGCACTTCGTTCAACCAGCAGAAAAAACGATATGTCGCAAAGCTTTCATGTTTGGGCGCAAAGATGATGTTCTCGAAAATGAAGTTTTTCATTACAAACACGATGATCGCAATGATCATTATGCTGGCCACCGCACGAATAATGTGCCAGCGCAATTCTTCAAGATGATCGAGGAAAGACATCTCATGTGGATCATCTGACTTCTTTTCCACCTCCTCCATAGAGTCCACATCTAATTGATCTAATGGCATTTCAGGTTAATATGATTTTAGAGAATCACAAAATTACTCAAATACACGGAAAAAAGACCTATAACTTGGTACTGAATGGTGCAATCAATATATTTAACAAAATGTTCTTATCAAATTTGTAGATGTGACTGCTATAGCCATACTTTTATGGCGTATTTGCAGTTTAATATAGGTTAAAACAAAGCCCTATGTTTGGAAATTTGTTCGGTAATATTGAAGAGCAACAAGAAGCTTTGCAGAAAAAGCTGGAGGCCATCCAACTGGAGAGTTCTGTCCTTGATGGGGCAATTGTTGTCAAAGGGAACGCGAAACGGGAAGTTTTGGATATCCTGATCGATCCCGCCAAAATTGACCTCAGCGACATAGAACAGCTTCAGGATCTGTTGGTTACAGCCGTTAACGATTTGATCCTGATGGCCACAGAAGCTGAGCAAGCGGAGTCTCAAAAATTGATCAAAGATATATTGCCGCCCGGTTTGGGAGGACTTTTTGGAAAAGGATAGAATTTATGCGGTTTTGGTTGTATATCACCTTGTTGGTTGCTTACTTCACACCTCATGCCATGACCCAGGTGGATGTGGAGCAGGCCCTCAAAGCCAGATATTCTTTTGACGCCTGTGATGCCACTGACGATACAGGGAATAATTCAAACGGGGAAATAGAAGGTGCCCAATGTCAATGTGGCGTCCAGGGAGAATCCTTGTTTTTCGATGGAGTGGATGACTATATCCAGTTCCAGGGCAATATCAATGAGTATTTTAAAGCCAATAATTTCACCATAAGTTTTTATTTCAAGCCGTCTACAAGCTCACCCAATACGGTGCTTTTGTCGAAATATGAAAGTTGTAGCGACGAAACCGGATTGATTATTCGCTACGGTCATGGTGGAAATATTGCCGTTACCCTGAAGGGACTGTCGGGAGTAGAGAACCGACTCCACGCGACTTTGAAAAGTGAATCTTGCTGGATTCATCTTGCGCTGGTCAGAAGGGGCTCTGCGATAGAATTGTATGAGAACGGTGAATTGATCGGCACGCATGATAACAATGTACGGAATACCGACATAACCAGCTCGAGTCCGCTGACATTGGGGAAAGGATTGTGTTCGACTTCCCTGGATAAACCTTTTCGGGGAAACATTGACGAATTGGCCATTTACAATCAACCATTGACGGCACTGCAAATTCAGAGATTGCTCATTCCTGTGGATCAAATTAGCACCCCGGACACAGTGGTCGCCATTGGGGATAAATTTTTTCCAGCTTTGACCCATACCTGTGCTCCCAATGTCAACTGGTCACCGTCTTCTGTATTTTCACCTTCCGGTGAAGTGACCCTAAACGAAAGCACCACGCTCATCGCCGAGTTTAATCATGGGAATTGCATAGCTATCGATAGTATACGGGTTCGGGTCGTTAACAGCGATGAAATAGAATGTGCGGATATTCCCATGCCGAGAGCCTTTACACCAAATGGTGACGGGCTCAATGATTCTTATTTCATCACCCTGCCGGGCGCCATTGATCAATTGATTGCCTTTGAGATTTACAATACGTGGAATGAACGCATTTTTTACTCAAACGATCCTCAGGCAGCGTGGGATGGAACTTTTGATGGGAAAATCCTCAATCCCGGCGGTTTCCTGTACAAGATCCGGTATACATGCATGGGACGTGAATACGTCATAACGGGAGAATTTCTTTTACTCAACTGATGGTTGATTACAATTGATCTTTTGTTCGCTATAATCCAGTTTCAATTCTTCCTTTTCTAAGGATTGGGTACGGTGCGTGTAGCGGTATTCCAACCAGACATTCCTCCCACAATGGGTAAGGTCAATTTGGTCCCTTCCAGATCCACGGAAAGTTCTGTGCCGGGTTCAGGCCATAAAGTGAATTCCCTATCGCTGGAAAATATCATGAGGCCTATTTGTTGTCCCTCTGGTATGATTTGATCATCGGGCTGAAGCTCAAACGTCATTTCGTAAAATTGGCCTGGAATCAAAGGAGTACTTGAAGTCAGGGATTCATGGTTTTGCAAATCTGCCCAACCCCGGGTAATGATATTGTTGTAGATCGGAGTTCGGGCACGATGATCCCAGGGGAGTGACACCAACCATACAGAAAGATTAACAGCTGGTTTGGATGCCGCAGCTTTGATGGTGATTTTTGGAACACCAGATAGGTGCAATGGTTCTTTTAAAATCGGTGAGACATATAGCAACCGGTGATGACTCTCTGCTTTTTGGGCCAGTTCAGAGCCCTGATAATTAACATCATCAATGAGCGTTTCAATGGATTTTTGCTTGAGTTTTGAAGAAGTCAAGTCTCCTTTTCCGGGAGCCCCCGGCCATAGGTAAAGTTCTACGTCCCGGGCATCGGGATGAGGGTATTCGGCATAAGCCCTGGGGCGGGTACGATCATCGCCTTCCCTGACAATCCATGAACGGGGTTCATCCTCCACACCATTTTCCACTCCATGCAAAAACCGGGTAAACCATCGGTTCATCATCCACATTGGTGGAGGACCTCCATGTCCATCCTGATGATAATATATTTTGGCGGGAATACCCATTTCCCGTGCTTTTTTGTAAATCCGGTAGCTGTGTTCAGGCATTACGTTCCAGTCATTGAATCCATGTGCCATCAAAAGCGCTGCTTTCATCGAGGACATATGGTGGAGATAATCCCTCTCAGCCCAAAATTCGTTGTAATCTCCTGTAATACGATCCATACCCTCGGCCATCTCGATATCGCGGTATACAGAATCTGCAAATGCGCGCTTGGCGGGCAGACCACTATGAATAAAATCATACAATACATCGGCGTCTTCCCCTAGGTACCCCCCGGGGGAACGTACCAGCCCATGAGAACGGTAGTAATGGTAATAGGATGTATTGGGAGCAATGGGGATGATGGCTTCCAGGCCTTCCACTCCTGTAGTGGCTGCAGCCAATGGTAGCGTACCGTTGTA
>Ga0079224_100012113_pt1 | contig 11926 bp, 12 predicted proteins | sample Stecom2015_FD_80414 | JGI IMG/M metagenome (GOLD analysis project Ga0079224, IMG submission 80414) | Agricultural soil microbial communities from Utah to study Nitrogen management - Steer compost 2015 | ecosystem: Environmental > Terrestrial > Soil > Agricultural land | place: USA: Utah... | reverse complement strand
TGGGCGTAGCCCCAGAGCTTGGCCTTGCGGTCCCGGTCGGCGGTGCTCGGTGAGACGACCTCGACCACGATCAGGGCGTCGGCGGCCGAGTGGTCCTCACCGCGCTCGTCGAGCGGGCCGGGGAGGACCGCCAGGTCGGGGATGTAGAGCGAGAGCAGCGACGGGACGCGCAGGTCGATCGCCTGGTGGACGTCGCAGTCCGCGATCCCGCTGCCGTCGCGGAGGATCTCCCGGTACAGCTGCTTCTGCACATCCGCCACGATCCTGTTGTGCGCGTCCTGCGGCGGGGTCACGAGGAAAAGACCGCCTTCGATGATCTCGGCCTGCCAGCCCTCCGTGAGCTCCAGGCCCTGCCAGATGCCCAGTAGGGCCTCCCAATGAGAGGAGCGGCCCGCGTCGGGCTCAACTTCCGCCACGTGCATACGCCGCGTCACCTCCGAGGACCGAACGTAGCACCGGGCCGTCCCGGTGTCCCTGGGTTCACGATAAGCGGGCGCCGCACCGCTCCGGCGGTGCGGCTCTCACTTCTCCGGGAGGGGGAATTCGGCCGTGTCGAGGTCGAACCCGAACGGCTCGGGCAGTTTCACCGCCTCCCCGAAAGGGACCCGCTGCACGTTCGTGTACCGGCCGTTGACCGGCTTGGAGTAGAGCGTGGCCGCAGGCTCGCCCTGGACCGGGTCCCACCGGTCGATCAGCAGGTAGAGCGGGACCGGGCCATGGGCGTAGCCCCAGAGCTTCGTCTTGCGGTCCCGGTCCGCGTTGCCCGGGGAGGCGACCTCCACGACGAGCAGGGCATCGGCCGCGGAGTGCTCCGCGCCGCGCTCGCGCAGCGGGCCGGGGAGCACCAGAAGGTCCGGGACGAACAGCGTGCCCAGGGGGAGGACCCGCAGGTCCGCCGTCTGATGCACCCGGAACCGGGAGACCTCCCCGCTGCTCAGCAGGATCTGCTGGTAGAGGTTGCGCTGGACGGTCTCGACGATGTCGTTGTGGTCGTCGCCGGGGGGAGGCAATAGGAGGACACCGCCTTGGCTGATCTCGGCCCGCCAACCATCGGGCAGGTCCAGCTCTTCCCAGGTGCGCAGCAGAACGTCCCAGGGGGAGGAGTGATTCACGTCGGATTCCACTTCCGCCACGTGCATACGCCGCGTCACCTCCGAGGACCGAACGTAGCACCGGGCCGTCCCGGTGTCCCTGGGTTCACGATAAGCGGGCGCCGGGGCGGTATACAGGGCGCATGACCGGCGATTCCCCGCACCCCGCGAACCCCGACTACCGCGACCTGGACCGGCCGCCGCTGCGTGCGGAGGCGCTGCGCCGCGCGCTGGTCCGGCCCGGGGCGCTGTGGACCGGCATCGAGGTGGTGCCGGAGATGGGCTCCACCAACACCGAGCTGGTCGCGCGGGCCCAGGCCGGGGCCCCGGCCGGGAGCGTGCTGGTGACCGAGCACCAGACGGCCGGGCGGGGGCGGCTGGGGCGCACCTTCACCGTGCCGGCGCGGGCCGCGCTGACCTTCTCGGTGCTGGTCCGGCCCCAGGCGCCGGCGGCCCGGTTCGGCTGGCTGCCGCTGATGATGGGCGCCGCCGCGGTGCGCGCCGCCTCCTTCGTCGCCCAGGTGGCGCCGGTGCTCAAGTGGCCCAACGACGTGCTGGCCCCCGAGGAGGACCGGGACGCCCCGCCGCGCAAGCTCGCCGGAATCCTCTCCGAGGCGGCGTTCTCCGAGGCCGGCCCGGCGGTGGTGGTCGGCATGGGGCTCAACGTGTCGCAGCGCCGGGAGGAGCTCCCGGTGGACTCGGCAACCTCGCTGGTGCTGGAGGGCGACCCGCACGGCGACCGGGACCCGCTGCTCCGCGCGGTGCTGCGCGCCTTCGCCGACATCTACCGCGGCTGGGAGGAGGCCGGGGGGGACGCCGAGGCGAGCGGGCTGGCCGAGGAGTACCGGAAGAGCTGCGACACCATCGGCCGCCGGGTCCGGGTGAGCCTGCCCGGCGACCGGGTGCTGGAGGGCGAGGCGGTCGGCGTCGACGCCGACGGCAGGCTCCAGGTCGCCGGCCCGCGCGGCACCGAGCCCCTCAGCGCCGGCGACGTGGTCCACGTCCGCCGGAGCTGACCGGCCCGGCCTCCGCCGGAAGAACCGCCCTGCGGGCGGCCGCCCGGCCCTGACGGGCCCGCACGGTCCGCACCGGCCGCGCGGCCGGCGGGGGCCGCCCCACCCGGGCGGAGCGCTCCGCGGTTCCCCGGGAGGCGGACGTCCGGCGCCACCGGCCCCGGTCGGCCCCGGGCATCGTCACGGCGCCGCCGCCGTGCCCCGGAGGGGCGGGCCTCCCTGAGGACGCGCTCCGCGGGAAGCGGGCGGCGCCCCGAGGCCCGGCGGTGCCGAGGCCGGTCAGCGGCGGGTGCGGGCGGCCTCCAGGGCGGTGCGGGCGAAGGGCTCCTTGTCCCACTCGCCGTCGGGGGTCAGCCGGGCCGCGTACAGCAGGGCGCCGTCCCGGGAGACCACGTAGAGCGCGTCGGCCAGCCGGTGGGTCTCCAGGAACTCCGCGGTGTTGGGCACCCCGGCGTAGAACCGGTCGTGGTGCTCGGGCGGCATCCAGCGGCCGAAGCCCTGCTCGCGGCGGGAGCGCCGGTACCGCTCCTCGATGGCGGCGGAGCTCTCCGCGAAGTCGGCGGCGACGAAGGCCACCCCCACCCGGTAGCCGGCCTCGCGGAACCCCTCGGTCCAGGCGGCCGCCCAGTCCGCGCGGCCCAGCGGGTGGCTGCACAGCACGTCGAAGCGGCCCTCCCGGACGTGCTCCAGCGCCATCGGGTGCAACCCGCCGACCTGGGCCGGCAGCGTCATGGAGGCGGCCCGGTCGTCGGCGGTCATCGCCGCCTCGTAGTCGGGGGAGAGCCGCATCAGGTCGTCCCCGTCGTAGCTCACCGTGCCCGGCGCCAGCGCCGGCAGCAGCGCGCGCTGCAGGGTGCTCTTGCCCGACCCCGGCTGGCCGCCGAAGATGAGCGCCTCGGGCTCCTCCCGCGGGGCGCCGGTGAGCCGGCCGCGCAGCGCCCGGTCGAAGACCGCGCGGAGCTCCTCGCCGCCGAGCGGCTTCGGCGCGGCCGGCGCCGGGCCGAACCGGTGCCGCCCGCGCAGCGAGCGCAGCAGCTCCGGGAACTCCTCGGCGACCGCGCGCAGCTCGGCGCCGTCCAGGAAGGGCAGCCGCGCCTCCCGGTCCAGCAGCCGGCGCGCCTCCTTCTCCAGCGCGTCGCGCTCGGCGGCCGAGGCGCGGTGCAGTAGCGCCGAGTGCAGCCCGATCGCCGCGCTCAGCAGGTTGTAGGCGGTCTCGCGGGCGTCCCGGTCGGCGGCCGGGGCGGCCGGCACGCCGCCCAGCGCCGCGAACCGGTCCAGCGGGGAGAGGGGCAGGTCCATGGCACCGACGGTTCCCGGGGCGGGGGCGCGCCACACCCGGTGCCCGCGGCCGGGAGCGGCCGGTCGGCCGATTTCTTGACGCAGAGTGTTCTCACCCGCTAAACCGGCAGTGATGAAGGTGTGATCGCGTCAATTCCGGGCCGTTACCCGGAACCGGTCGATCACCGGCTCCCACCGAACGACGAGAGAACGTATGACCGCGCGTCCCGACCCCGAGCAGATCGAAGCCGCCCTGTTGGGAGGGGAGGCGCGCTATACCCGTGCCGAGGCCGTGAGCAGGTCCGGGGCCTCCCCCGAGTTCGCCGACCGGGTCTGGCGGGCCCTGGGCTTCCCCACCCGCGGCGACGACGTCGCCGCGTTCGCCGAGAGCGACGTGGCGGCGCTGAGCACCGCCGCCCGGCTGCTCCGCGAGGGCGTCGTCGACGAGGACGCCGCGATCCGGCTGGCCCGCGCCATGGGGCAGACCATGGCCCGGCTCGCCGAGTGGCAGATCAGCATCATCTCCACGCTGGCCTTCTCGCCCGACGGCTGCGCCTCGGCGGAGGGGGCGCCCGCGGACGGCTCGCTGGGGCCGCTGGTGGGGCTCACCAAGGACATGCTGCCCGACGTGGAGCGGCTGCTGGTGCACATCTGGCGCCGCCAGCTCGCCGCGGCCTCCGCGCGCCGCCTCGCCTTCATGGAGAGCAGCGACGACGCCGCCCCCACCTACTTCCCGCTCGCCGCCGGCTTCGCCGACCTGGTCTCCTTCACCACGCTCAGCCGGGAACTGGACGAGGTGGAGCTCGCCGAGGTGGTCGAGGGCTTCGAGTCCACCGCCACCGACATCGTCTCCTCCGGCGGGGGCCGCGTCGTCAAGACCCTGGGCGACGAGGTGTTCTTCGTCGCCAACACCCCCCGCCAGGCCGCGGAGATCGCGCTGCGGCTGGCCGACGGGGTGAAGACGCACATAGAGGTGCCCGACGTGCGGGTCGGCGTGGCCTTCGGCCCGATCCTCGCGCTGCTCGGCGACGTCTTCGGCACCACCGTCAACCGGGCCAGCCGGCTCACCTCGTTCGCCCGCCCCGGCACGGTGCTCATCGACGACGCCATGGCCGAGCACCTCAAGGACGAGGAGGCGCTGCAGGTCGTCGCGGTGCGCCCGCGGCACGCGCACGGCCTGGGCCAGCTCCAGCCGCACGCGCTGCGCCGCTCCTTCGAGCGGCTCGCCCCCACCGCCGGCTAGCCCGCCCACCTGCGTTGATCTTGGACGTATCGACCGGTCGAGGATCGCGTACCGGTACGGGTTCGCACACCGGGACCGGCCGATACGTCCAAGATCAACGGTGATGCGGCCCGATCGGCCCGGTACGGCGCCGCCCGGACGGGGCATGCCCTCTGGGGAAGGCCCAGGGCGACCGGGAGGAGTGCCGGTGACCGAGACTCGGCAGCGAGGCGAGCACACCGTCGAGGCCGTGGTGGCCATGGAGAAGGGGGCGCCGGTCTCGGTGCAGACCATCGTGGTCCCCGACCCGGGACCGGGCGAGGCCCTGGTCGCGGTGGAGGCGTGCGGGGTCTGTCACACCGACCTGCACTACCGGGAGGGCGCCATCGGCGACGAGTTCCCCTACCTGCTCGGCCACGAGGCGGCCGGCCGGGTGGAGGCGGTCGGCGAGGGCGTCGCCGGGCTGGAGCCCGGCGATTTCGTGGTGCTCAACTGGCGCGCGGTCTGCGGGGTGTGCCGGGCCTGCGCCCGCGGCCGCCCGCAGTACTGCTTCGACACCGCCAACGCGGTCCAGCCGATGCGGCTCGCCGACGGGACCGAGCTCTCCCCGGCGCTGGGCATCGGCGCGTTCACCGAGAAGACGCTGGTGGCGGCGGGGCAGTGCACCAAGGTCGACCCGGCCGCCGACCCGGCCGCGGCCGGCCTGCTCGGCTGCGGGGTGATGGCCGGCCTGGGCGCCGCGCTGAACACCGGCGGGGTGGGCCGGGGCGACTCGGTGGCGGTGATCGGCTGCGGCGGGGTGGGCGACGCCGCGGTGGCCGGCGCGCGGCTCGCCGGCGCGGCGCGGATCATCGCGGTCGACGTGGACCCGCGCAAACTGGAGTGGGCGCTCGGGTTCGGCGCGACGCACACCGTCAACGCCCGCGAGCGCTCCCCGATCGAGGCGGTGCGCGAGCTGACCGGCGGCAACGGCGCCGACGTGGTGATCGACGCGGTGGGCCGCCCGGAGACCTTCCGCCAGGCGTTCTACGCCCGCGACCTGGCCGGGACCGTGGTCCTGGTCGGGGTGCCCGAACCGGAGTTCCAGGCGGAGCTGCCGCTGCTGGACGTGTTCTCCCGGGGCGGCGCGGTGAAGTCCTCCTGGTACGGCGACTGCCTGCCGTCCCGGGACTTCCCGATGCTGATCGACCTGTACCTGCAGGGCCGGCTCGACCTGGACGCGTTCGTCAGCGAGCGGATCGGCCCCGGCGACGTGGAGGAGGCGTTCGACAAGATGAGGCGAGGAACCGTACTGCGATCGGTGGTGGTCCGCTAGCCATGCCCGAAGCGCCCGTGCAGCCCGTGCACCGCCTGGTCACCTCGGGCGTGTTCGCCCTGGACGGCGGCGAGTGGCCGGTGGACAACAACGTGTGGATCGTCGGCGACGACCGGTCGGCAGTGGTCATCGACGCCGCGCACGACCACGAGGAGATCGCCCGCGCCCTGGGCGACCGCGAGCTGATGGCGGTGGTGTGCACGCACGCGCACAACGACCACGTCAACGCCGCGGTGGAACTGGCCGACCTGTGCGACGCCCCGATCCTGCTGCACCCGGACGACGGCGTGCTGTGGCACCGGGTCCACCCCGGCCGGGAGCCGGACGCCCCGCTGCTCCAGGGCGAGGTGCTCCAGGCCGGCGGGGTGGACCTGGAGGTGCTGCACACCCCCGGGCACACCCCCGGCGGCGTGTGCCTGTACGCCCCGTCGCTGGCCGCGGTCTTCACCGGGGACACCCTGTTCCAGGGCGGCCCGGGGGCGACCGGGCGGTCCTTCTCCGACTTCCCGACGATCATCGACTCCATCCGGGACCGGCTGCTGGTGCTGCCGCCGGAGACCGCGGTGCACACCGGGCACGGCCCCTCCACCACGATCGGGGAGGAGGCGCCGCACCTGCAGGAGTGGATCGACCAGGGGTACTGAGACCGGGGGCGGACCCGCGGCCGGCCCGGAGCCGCCGCCGGGCCTCGGGGGAGCGTCCGGCCTCGGGTCAGACCGGGCCGGTGTCCTTGCCCAGGCCCTCGCCGCCGACCGGCAGGAACACCGCGAACACGGTCGGCTTGGGCTGGACCAGCTCGACCCGGGCGCCCTCGGACTCGGCGATGTGCCGGGCCAGCGCCAGCCCCAGGCCGGTGCCCTCGCCGCCGCTGACCTCCCGGTCGAAGATCCGCCCCACCAGGTGGTCGGGGACCCCCTCGCCCTCGTCGCCGACCTCGATGCGCACCGAGTGGCCGCCGTCGACCACGTTGACCGTGACGGTGCCCGCCCCGTGCGCGGAGGCGTTCTCCACCAGCACCGCCATGATCTGGGTGAGGTCCATCGGGACGGTCATCGCGCTGAGGCCCTTGGCGCCGGTCAGCCGCAGCTTGCGGCCGTTCTGCTCGAACATCGGGGACCACTCGGCCACGAACCGCTCCAGCACCCGGTCGATGCTGACCTGCTCCACCTCGGGGTTCTGGCTCTTGCGGGCCCGGCCCAGCAGGCTCTCCACGGTCTGGGTGAGCCGCTCGGCCTGCTGCAGCGCGGCCTCGCCCTCCTCCCGCACCGCCTGGGGGTTCTCCGCCTCGGCGATGATCTCCTCCAGCCGCATGGTGAGCGCGGTCAGCGGGGTGCACAGCTGGTGCGAGGCGTCGGTGGCGAAGTGCCGCTCGGTGGCGATCAGCCCGGCGATCCGCTCGGCGCTGCGGTCCAGCACCTCGGCGACCCTGTCCGCTTCGGGGATGCCGTACCGGTGCCCCCACGGCGTGGTGACGCCCGAGCCGAGGCGCTCGGCGGTGGCCGCCAGGTCGACCAGCGGCAGGGTGAGCCGGCGGGCCTGCAGGATCGCCAGCCCCACGGCGACGCCGATGGCCAGCAGGGACAGCGAGGCGATGCCCATCCAGGCGTTGAACACGCTCTCCTGGACGTGGCCGGAGCTGCGCCACACGCGCACGTCGATGCCGTCCGGGGAGGTGGTGTGGGCGTCCAGGGTGGGGCGCGGGTCGTCGGAGTCGGGGTCGTAGTCCCAGCCGCCGGCCCGGATCGGCTGGGCGGCGCCGCGCGGCTGCAGTTCGATCAGGCGCTCGGGGTAGACCTCGGCGAAGTGCGCCCGGTTGATGCCGCCCTCGTTCTCCACCTGGGCGTCGGCGTCGGCCGCGATGACCTCCGCCTCCTGCTGCAGGGTGCGCTCGGCGTCCTCGTAGGCCGAGCGGTACACCAGCGCGCCCAGGGGCAGGCCGAGCAGCAGCACGGCGATGACCGTCACGACGAGCGTGGAGAACAGCATCCGCCTGCGCATTACACCCCTTCTCCTCGCGCCCCGGCGCCGCGGGTTCCGGGGTCACGGCGCAGGCAGGTTCAATCTCGTTCGAACCGGAAGCCGACCCCCCGGACGGTCGTGATGTAGGAGGGCTGGTTCGCGTCGTCGCCCAGCTTTCGGCGGAGCCAGGAGATGTGCATGTCCAAGGTCTTGGTCGACCCCCACCAGTTGGTGTCCCAGACCTCCCGCATGATCTGCTCGCGGGTGACCACCTTCCCGGCGTCCCGCACCAGCACCCGGAGCAGGTCGAACTCCTTGGTGGTCAGCTGCAGCTCGCGGTCGCCCAGCCAGGCGCGGCGCGAGTCGTTGTCGATCCGCACGCCGTGCACGACCGGCACCTCGCCGCCGCCGCGGCGCAGCAGCGCGCGGACCCGGGCCAGGAGCTCGGCCAGCCGGAAGGGCTTGGTCACGTAGTCGTCGGCGCCCGCATCGAGGCCGACGACGGTGTCCACCTCGTCGGCACGCGCGGTGAGGATGAGGATCGGCGTCACGTGCCCTTCGGCCCGCAGCCGCCGCGCCACTTCCAGCCCGTCCATTTCCGGGAGCCCGAGATCGAGCACCATGAGGTCGATATCTCCTGCACGGGCCCGATCGATGGTGTCGGTGCCATTGACGGTCACGTCCACGGTATAGCCCTCGCGGCGCAGTGCGCGGGCGAGCGGCTCGTAGATCGAGGCGTCGTCTTCGGCCAGCAAAACGCAGGTCATGATGGAGATCGTAAGTCCCACCGGGGGGTTTTCCCTATTATGCGCGCCGTGCTGAGGCGGGTCGGCCGGAATTCACGGCGGCACGGAAGGGACATTAGTAGGACCGTGTACCCGAGCGCCCACACTTTTGCGATTCCTTGGACGCGGGTTGGGGGAAAACGTGCTCCGGGACGGGGTTCAGGCGGCCCGGCTCTCGTCCCGGTCGGCCGGAGGGAACACCCAGGTCCGGTAGGACCAGAACCGGAACAGCGTGCCCAGGCCGACTCCGACCACGTTCCCGGAGACGTTCCGGGCCAGCGGGCCGTCCAGCCCGAGCACGTACAGGGTGAAGCCGAGGCAGGCCACCTGCAGGCCCATCCCCACCCCGTTCATCACCAGGAACAGCAGCGTCTCCCGGCCGTATCCGGTGCGCGCCCGGTCGCCGAAGGTCCAGAACCGGTTGCCGATGAAGGCCACCGCGATGGCGCACAGCGTGCCGACCGCCTGTCCGGTCAGCGCGGTGGTGCCCACCGCCCAGAGCAGGTTGGTCACGCCCAGCTGGACCACGTAGGCGACGGCGCCGACCGACCCGAACTTGCCCAGCTCGGCGGCGAGCCGGGCGAGGCGGGGGCGGCGGGCGAGGAACTGGCGCACGGCCGGGGCCTCCAATGGTCGGGCGGGCGTCGCTGCACGCCCGACTCTAGCCCGCCGCCCCGCAGCGCCGTTCGGCCCGGGGCCGCACGGGCCCGGCCGGGGACGCTCCGGGAAGCGCCGATCAACGTCCTTCGCGCCGGTCATTAGACTTCGGACGGTGCCTCCGGGAGATGCCCGGCCAGGTCGCCCGTGAGCAGAGCAGCCGACAGCAGAGTCGAGGCGTTGAAGCACAGTGAGTGAGCGAAACGGCAGCATCCCCCGCGTCGGTATGGTCGGCGGCGGGCAGCTCGCCCGGATGACGCACCAGGCCGGCATCGCGCTCGGCGTGGACTTCGCGGTTCTGGCCGGCTCGCCGGACGACAGCGCCGCGCGGGTCTGCGGCGACGTCCGGCTCGGTGACGACCGGGGTCTGGACGATCTGCTGGCCTTCGGCAAGTCCTGCGACGTGGTCACCTTCGACCACGAGCACGTGCCCGAACCGGTGCTGCGCCGGCTGGAGGAGGCCGGCATCGCGATCCGGCCGGGCCGCGACGCGCTCCGGTTCGCCCAGGACAAGCTCCGGATGCGGGTGCGCGCCACCGAGCTCGGCCTGCCCTGCCCGCGCTGGCGGGCGGTGACCGAGACCGCGCACGTCGAGGCGTTCGCCGAGGAGGCCGGCTGGCCGGTGGTGCTCAAGGCGGCCCGCGGCGGCTACGACGGCAAGGGCGTGTGGGTGGCCGCCGACGCGGCCGAGGCCCGCACCGTGGTGGAGCGGGCCGCGGCCGAGGAGGTCCCGCTGCTGGTCGAGGAGAAGGTGGCGTTCCGCCGCGAGCTGGCCGTGCAGGTGGCGCGCTCGCCCTACGGCCAGGTCGCCGCCTACCCGGTGGTGGAGACGGTGCAGCGGGACGGGATCTGCCACGAGGTGGTCGCCCCCGCCCCCGGCCTCGACCCGGACGAGGCGGTGCGCGCCCAGGAGCTGGCCATCGAGCTCGCGCACGCGCTGGGCGTGGTCGGCATGCTCGCGGTGGAGCTGTTCGACACCGGTGAGGGGGTGCTCGTCAACGAGCTGGCGATGCGCCCGCACAACTCCGGCCACTGGACCATCGAGGGCGCCCGCACCTCCCAGTTCGAGCAGCACCTGCGCGCCGTCCTCGACCTGCCGCTGGGGTCGCCGCTGACCACCGCCCCGTTCACCGTGATGGAGAACCTGCTCGGCGGCGAGGACCCCGACGTCTACCGCCGCTACATCCACGTGATGGCCAAGGACCCCGGCCTCAAGGTGCACTTCTACGGCAAGCAGGTGCGCCCGGGCCGCAAGATCGGACATGTCACCGTGGTCGGCGACGACCCCGGAGACCTGCTGGCCCGCGCCCGTGACGCGGCCGCCTACCTCAAGGGAGACGAACAGTGACCGAGACCGCCCCCGCCGTCGGCATCGTGATGGGCAGCGACTCCGACTGGCCGGTCATGCGCGAGGCGGCCGCCGCCCTGGACGAGTTCGGCGTGGCCTACGAGGCCGACGTCGTCTCCGCGCACCGGATGCCGCACGAGATGATCGACTACGGGGCCCGGGCCGCCGAGCGCGGGCTGCAGGCGATCATCGCGGGCGCGGGCGGCGCCGCCCACCTGCCCGGCATGCTGGCCTCGGTCACTCCGCTGCCGGTGATCGGCGTCCCGGTGCCGCTCAAGCACCTGGACGGGATGGACTCGCTGCTGTCCATCGTGCAGATGCCCGCGGGGGTGCCGGTCGCCACGGTCGCCATCGGGGCCGCCCGCAACGCGGGCCTGCTCGCGGTGCGGATGCTCGGTGCCGCCGACCCGGAGCTGCGCCGGAAGATGGAGACCTTCCAGGAGGAGCTCAAGCGGCTGGCGCAGGCCAAGGGCGAGCGGCTGCGCCGTCAGTCCGCCGAGGGCGAGTCCGTCGGGTTCGGCGCGGGGCGGTAGCCCAGCAGGTCGCCGGGCTGGCAGCGGAGCACCGCGCACAGGCGGGCCAGGGTGGAGAAGCGGATCGCCTTGGCCCGCCCGTTCTTCAGTACGGACAGGTTGACCACGGTCACCCCGACCTGCCGGGACAGTTCGGCGAGGGTCATCCCGCGCTCTTCGAGCAGGGCGTCCAGGTGCACCACGACACCGGTGGGGTCGTCGGCGCCCTCTCCCATCAGATGGTCCCTTCGAGCTCGTCGCGCATCACCACGCCGCGGCGGATGATGCCCGCGGCGGCGAGCATGCCGACGCCGAACAGCAGCGTGCCCAGTGACGGGGTGTAGACCATGGCGAGTCCGTCGTCGTGCAGCACCGATCGGACCAGGAGCATGCCGGTGACGCTGTCCACCAGCGCTTGGACGAGGGCGCCCAGCACGCCCAGCATGCCCAGTGCGCGCAGCCGCGCGGCCACCGTTCGGCTGAACGGTTCGAGCACCGCCGCCTTGAGCACCCGGTAGAGCAGTACCGCCCCGGCCAGCAGCAGAGCGCAGCCGGTGATCGTCGAGACCCCGTTGAGCAGGTACTGGGCGGGGGTGGGGTCGGTGATCAGCACATCGACGCCCCAGGTGAACTCCGTCCCCGGCGGGGGAGTGGCGTCCAGGTCACCGACGGGGACTTCGACCTCCACGTCCGCGATCGGGATCGGCTTCCCGAGGGCTCCGCTGACCGCCGTCACCACCAGCGCC
>Ga0079224_100012112_pt1 | contig 11926 bp, 12 predicted proteins | sample Stecom2015_FD_80414 | JGI IMG/M metagenome (GOLD analysis project Ga0079224, IMG submission 80414) | Agricultural soil microbial communities from Utah to study Nitrogen management - Steer compost 2015 | ecosystem: Environmental > Terrestrial > Soil > Agricultural land | place: USA: Utah... | reverse complement strand
GAGCTTCCCTTCCGGTCGGTGGTGCGGACCGAGTACCTGGGCCGCGAGACCGGCGTCTCCCATGCCTGCGGCCATGACATCCACGTGACCGTGGCGCTCGGCGTGGCCGAAGTGCTTGCCGCCGACCAGGACCAACTGGCCGGGACCGTGCTGTTCATCTTCCAGCCGGCGGAAGAGGGGGCGCCTGACGGGGAGAAGGGCGGGGCGCCGCTCATGATCGAGGAGGGCGTTCTCCGTGACCCTTCCCCGGCCATCCTTCTGGCCCTCCACGCCAATGGCGATCATCCCGACGAGGCCGGAGACTGGGAGCAGGTCGGGAAGCTGGCCTTCACGCCCGGGCCGCAGTACGCCTCCGCCACCAGCTGGCGGGCGCGCGTCATCGGCCGGCAGGCGCATGGGGCCACGCCGCACCTCGGAGTCGACGCCATCGTCACGGCCGCCCAGGTGGTGACCGGCTTCCAGACGATCATAAGCCGGACGGTCACGCCGTTTGCCCCTGCGGTGGTGACGGTCGGCGTATTCCGGGCCGGGGACCGCCACAATATCATCTCCGGCACCGCGGAGCTGGCCGGAACCGTGCGAACGTTCGACGACACGGTGACTGCCACGATCAAGGAGCGGATGCGGACGATCATGGCCGGCGTCACGGCCGCCGCCGGTGCAACCTTCGAGCTCGAATTCGACGAAACCGTTCCGGTCACCGCCAACGACACCGCGCTGGCGGCGCGCTTCCGGCCGGTGCTGGAGCGGGTGGTGGGCCGGGACAATGTGGGTGTGGTCCAGCCGGAGACCGGTGCGGAGGACTTTGCCTACTTCTCCCGGCTGGTGCCGAGCTTCTACTTCAAGCTGGGCGCGGTTCCGGAGGGCCGGGAATCCGGCGGGCACCATACGCCGACCTTCCTGGCCGACGACTCCGCGATCCCGGTCGGCGTGCGGGCGATGACGGCCGTGGTGCTCGAAGCGCTCGCTGCCGCACCGAAAATTTAGGCCGCCGCCACGCGACTTGATTTCACCCGGCGGCCCGTAGAGTTTTCCCGCGGTTCGTCGGCTCCGTCACCGTCCAGGACAAGTCTTGACCGCCTCTCGCGCAGTCGCCGCTCCGCCCTCACCCACCAGCCTTTCCCGCGACCAGCTGCTTCAGCTCTACTACTGGATGCGGATGACCCGTTCCCTCGAGGAGCGGCTCGTCAACCTCTACCGGCAGACCAAAGTCGTCGGCGGGCTCTTCCGCTCGCTCGGCCAGGAAGCCGATGCCGTGGGGTCCGCCTTTGCGCTGGAGCGCCGGGACGTGCTCTCGCCGCTCATCCGGAACCTGGGGTCGATGCTGGTCAAGGGGGCCACGCCGCTCGAGATCCTGCGCCAGTACATGGCCCGGGGGGATTCGCCGACCCGCGGCCGCGAGCTCAACATCCATTTCGGCGACACCGACCGCGGCTTCATCGGCCAGATCTCGCACCTGGGCGACATGGTCCCGGTGATGGCCGGCGTCACGCTCTCGTTCAAGGTGCGCGGCGAGGACCGGGTAGGTCTCGTCTATGTGGGAGACGGCGCCACGTCCACGGGTGCCTTTCACGAGGGCCTCAACTTCGCGGCGGTGCAGCGCTGCCCCCTCGTCGTGGTGGTGGAGAACAACGGGTATGCCTACTCCACGCCGGTCTCGAGGCAGACGGCGGCGCGCCACTTCGTGGACAAGGCGCCCGGCTACGGCGTGCGGGGGGTCCAGGCGGACGGCAACGACGTGGAGGCCGTGTACCAGGCCACGAAGGAAGCCGTGGACCATGCCCGGAGCGGCGGAGGGGTGACGCTCGTGGAACTCATCACCTACCGCCGCAAGGGTCACGCGGAACACGACAACCAGTCCTATGTGCCCAAGGGCGAAATCGAAGAGTGGGCCGCGAAGAACGATCCGCTGGACCGGTTTGCCCACGCGCTCCGGGATCGGCATGGGGTCGACGCCGCGGAGGTCACCGCCATCGACGAGCGGGTCCAGCGGGAGATCGACGCGGCCACCGACGAGGCGGAGCGCTCGCCGTTTCCCGAGCCGCGGGACTGCCTGATCGGTGTCTATCACGATCCCCCCGAGGTGCCGGTGCTCTGGTACCGGGAAGGGGTGCGGTCGGCCGTGGACAAGAACGAGCGGGCGCAGGGCTGGGGGACCTATGACGCGCGCTGACGCTCCGGCGGGCGAGATCACCTACCTCGAGGCCATCCGCCAGGCGCTCTTCGAAGAAATGGAGCGCGATGCCGACGTCTTCTGCCTCGGCGAGGATATCGGGCGCTACGGCGGCGCCTTCAAGGTGACCGACGGCCTCCTCGACCGCTTCGGGGAGCGGCGGGTCATCGACACCCCGATCAGCGAGGCGGCCATCGTCGGCGCGGCGGCCGGGGCGGCCCACATGGGGCTCCGGCCGGTCTGCGAGATGCAGTTCATCGATTTCATTTCCTGCGCCTACGACATGCTGACGAACTACGTGGCCACGGCGCGGTACCGGGCCTTCCTGCCGTGTCCGATGGTGGTGCGCGGGCCGAGCGGCGGGTACGTGCGCGGGGGGCCGTTCCATTCCCAGAACCCCGAGGCGGCGTTCCTGCATACGCCGGGTCTCAAGATCGTCTATCCGGCGACGGCCTCGGACGCGCTGGGGCTCCTCAAGAGCGCCATCCGGGACGAGGATTGCGTGCTCTTCTTCGAGCACAAATATCTCTACCGCCGCATCAAGGAAGTGATGCCGGCGGGCGACCACCTCGTCCCGCTCGGCAAGGCGCGAGTGGCCAGGGAAGGGAAGGACCTCTCGATCATCACCTATGCCGCAACCGTCTGGAAGGCGCTGGAGGCGGCGGAGCAGCTCGAGGCGGAGGACGGCCTCTCGGTCGAGGTGATCGACCTCCGGACCCTCCTGCCGATGGACACCGAGGCGATCGTCGCCACCGTCCGCAAGACCAACCGCGTCCTCATCGTTCACGAGGACACCGAAACCGGTGGCATTGCCGGAGAGATCACCGCGCGCATCAACGACCTGGCCTTCGAATGGCTCGATGCCCCGGTCAAGCGGGTGACGGCGCACGATGTGCCGTTGCCGTATGCGCCTGCCCTCGAGGACTTCGTCCTGCCCCAGTCGAGCGACATCGTCCGGGCGGCCCGGTGGCTGGCGGCGTACTAGCCCAAAATGTCGGAAGGTCGGAAGGTCGGAAGGGGGCCGGAATGGGGTTAGATTTGCACAATAGGGTCTGGTGCCGGAGCGTGCTGGCTTGCGGCCGTCCGACCTTCCGACTCATCGCACGAGGATAAGACGAACATGGCCCGCATAGACGTCATCATGCCGCAGATGGGAGAATCCATCGCCGAGGGCACCCTTTCCCGCTGGCTCAAGAAGGTGGGAGACGCGGTCAAGCGCGACGAGCCCATCTTCGAGATCTCCACGGACAAGGTAGACGCCGAAATTCCGGCCCCGTCTGCCGGCGTCCTGGCGGAGATCCTGGTGCAGGAGGGGGAGACGGTGGCGGTCCAGACCGTCGTCGCGCGGCTGGAGACCGAGGCGGGGGCAGTTGCGCCCGCACCGGAAAAGGCTGCTCCGGAGACGCCCAAGCCCGCCGCCGGCGCTGCAAAGCCGGCGCCTGAGGCGCCCAAACCGGCGGCTCCTGCACCGGCGCCGGCTCCTGCGCCGGCTCCCGCTGCGGAACGGCAGCCTGCCGCCGCCACCGCGTCGGCGCCGCCGTCCGCGCCGCAATCGGGTGACGTGAACGGCGCGGAAACCGCCGAAGAGCGGCTCCGCCGCCGCTCCACGCCCCTCGTGCGCAAGATGGCGGCGGAACACAACCTCGATATCAGCTCCATCCCCGGCTCCGGCCTGGCCGGCCGCGTGACGCGGAACGACATCGTCAACTACATGGAGAGCGGCGCTGCTGCCGCGCCGGCTGCGGCGCCAGCCGCACCTGCGCCAGCGCCTCGCCCCGGCACACCGGCACCTGCGGAAACCGTGACCCATCCCGCCGCCGATCCGTGGGAAGGGGACCGGGTGGAGCCGTGGTCCCGGATCCGGAAGCTCACGGCGGATCACATGATCATGTCGCGCCGGGTGTCGGCGCACGTCAACACCATCTTCGAGGTGGACTACACCCGGGTCTCGCAGCTGCGGGCCCTCAAGAAGCGCGAGTACGCGGACCGCGGAGTCAACCTCACGTTCCTGGCCTTCATCGCCAAGGCGGTGGCGGACAATCTCCGGAAGCACCCGAATATCAATGCCGCCGTGGCGGCCGAGAGCACCATCCTCCGCCGGGACATCAATCTCGGCATTGCGGTGGCGCTCGACTGGGGCCTCATCGTGCCGGTGATCAAGCGGGCCGATGAACTGTCCCTCCTGGGCGTGGCCCGCGCCATCAACGACCTCGGCGAGCGCGCACGCAGCAAGAAGCTGAATCCGGACGAAGTCCAGCGCGGCACCTTCACCATCACCAATCCGGGCGTTTTTGGCTCCGTCATCGGCACGCCGATCATCAACCAGCCACAGGTGGCCATCCTCTGCGTCGGGGCCATCGAGAAGCAGCCGGCGGTGGTCAGCGTGGACGGGACCGACAGCATCGCCATCCGGACCCGTGGCATGCTGTCGCTGGCCTTCGATCACCGGATCGTGGATGGCGCCGATGCCGACCGGTTCATGGCTGACGTGAAGGCCACGCTGCAGACCTTCCCGGATACGGCGGTCTGACGGTGGCGAGGACGCTCACCGTTGCGCGAGCAATGGTGCGCCCGGAAGACGAAGCCGCCTACCGCTCGCTCCTCGCTGCCCGCGGTGCAGCGGCCCGGCGGCGCGGTGCGCGGTTCTGGGTGTTTCGAAACCAGTTCGTGGCCGGTGCCTTCCTCGAGTTCACCGAGACGGCGGACGGCACCGCCGCGGCGCGGAACACGGAAGAGCTCCGGCTGGAAGGCCGCATGCGGGAGCTCGCGGCATATAGCCCCGATGCGGAAGAACTCTGGGAAGAGCTGCCACTGCCGGCAGAGCAGTCGCTGCCCTGAAAGGATCCGATGGCTCGGCGAATCATCGATGTCGATGGAACGGAATGGCAGGTCAGCCTGAGCGGGCGGACCACCCAGTACCACCGGGATGAGTTCGGCCTCGTCTTTGCGCGCGGGAGCGGGCCGGACCGTGAGCGGCGGGTCTCCCGCTATTCGCCGGTCGGCTCAAAGGTCCGTGAGATCTCACTGTCGCAGATGACCGACGGGCAGCTGCGCCGGCTCTTCCAATACAGCCAGCCTGCCTGGACCGCACCGGAAATGGGGTATTCCCGCTGACCGCCCTCCCTGCGGCTACCGTTGACCTCCACCTCCACTCCACCGCATCCGATGGCCAGCTGGAGCCCGAAGTCGTGGTGGAGCGCGCAGCCCGGGCCGGCCTTGCCGCCATCGCCCTGACCGATCACGACACGCTCGCGGGCGTGGCTGCCGCGCAGCAGGCGGGGCATCGGCTCGGCGTCCGGGTCATCGGCGGCTGCGAGTTCTCGGTGAGCGCCCCCTGGGGCGAGATGCACGTGCTGGGCTACTTCCTGCCCCCCGATTCGGCCGAGCTCAACGAGTTTCTCCAGCGCTGCCGGGAGGATCGCATCCGCCGGGGGCGCGCCATGGCAGAACGTCTCCAGGCCCTCGGCGTGCCGGTGACGTTCGACGACATCCTTGCGGCGAGCGGGCACGGTGCCGTCGGCCGTCCCCATGTGGCCCGGGCCATCATTGCGAAAGGCGCCGCCCGGGACCTGAACGACGCGTTCGACCGGTTCCTCGGGCGCGGCCGCCCCGCGTACGTGCCGAAGACGCTGCCGCCGCTCCGTGAGGTGACCCGGATCGTGCATCAGGTGGGCGGATTGCTCTCGGCGGCCCATCTCAAGGACCGAGCCACCCGCTCGGTGCTGGAGCGATTCCGCCGCGATGGACTGGACGCCGTGGAGACGCGGCACCCGAGCCACGGCCCCGACCAGCGGGCGCGCCTCACCGACCTGGCCCTGGCGCTGGGCCTGCTCCGGACCGGTGGCAGCGACTGGCATGGCGACCCGCGCCCTGACGGCAGCCACGGCACCATCGGCTCCGAGGCGGTCCCGGCCGAATGGCTCGACGCCCTGGAGACCCGACTCGCCGCGTGAACCGGGAGGTCCAATGAGCGGGACCGTTCAGAGCTTTGCGGGGAAAGTCGTGCTCGTGACGGGCGTGGGGCGGGTGGGCCAGATCGGCAATGCCGTGTCGCTGGCCTTCGGCGCCGCCGGTGCCAGGATCATTGCCTGCGACCGCAATGCGGTCGGTGTGGCTCATCGGGTCAGGGAGTTCGTCGAACAGGGCATCGAAGCGCGGCCTGCGGCCGGAGATCTCACCGAACCCGATGTGGCGGCCCTCGCCGTGGAGACCGCCCTGCGGCATTTCGGGCGGCTCGACGTGGTGGTCAACGTCGCGGGTGGGCTCACCACCTTCGGCCCGGTCGAGAAGGCCACGGCGGCGGACTTCGACCGCGAGATGGCCATCAACGTCAAGACCGCCCTGCTCGTTTCGCAGGCGTCGATTCCCGCGCTCGAGGAGTCGCGCGGCTGCATCGTGAACTTCGCCTCGATTGCCGTGATCGAGCCGGCCCCGTCGCTCGCGCTGTACAGCGCCGCCAAGGGAGCCGTGGCAGCACTGACCCGCGCACTTGCGGTTGAGCTGGCGCCGCGCGGTATCCGGGTCAACGCCATCGCCCCGGCCATGGTGCGCACTACCGAGAACCTCGAGTCGGCGGGCGAAGACGCGGAGTTCGTCGAGATGCGCCACATCACCGACGGCGTGCTCTTCCTCGCCAGCGATGCCGCCTCGGGCATCACCGGCCATCTCCAGCCGATTTCCGTCCCCACCACCTGACATGAAGCTCGCTGGGCGGGTTGCGCTCGTCACCGGCGGCGGCCAGCGCCTGGGCCGCGCCTTTGCCGCCGCCCTCGCAGCGCGCGGCATGGCGCTCGGCATTCACTACAACCGGAGCGGCGACGGGGCCCGGTCCCTCCGGGACGAGATCCGGGCCGGCGGCGGAACGGCCGAGTGCTTCGCGGCCGACCTGACCGACGCGGAGGCTGCCCGCGCCCTTCCCGCGCGCGTGGCCGATTCGCTCGGCGGGCTCGACGTGCTGGTCAACTCCGCGGCGGTGATGCACCGCATCCGGTTCGAGGAGACCTCGATCGCGGACTACGATGCGATCATGGGCCTCAACCTCCGTTCGCTCTTCTTCACCTCGCAGGGCGCGGTGCCGCTCCTTCGCGCGCGGGGCGGCCGGATCGTGAACATCGCCGACCTGGGAGGGCTCGAGCCGTGGCCGAGCTATGCGGTCCACTCGCTCAGCAAGGCGGGCGTGGTGATGCTCACCAGGGTGCTGGCCCGCGCCCTGGCGCCCGAGGTCACGGTCAATGCGATCGCCCCGGGAACGGTGCTCGTGCCGGACAGCTACGACCCGGCACAGCGTGAGCGCCTTGCGCGCGACACGCCGCTCCGGCGACTCGGGACGCCGGAGGATGCGGTTGCGGCCCTCCTGTACCTCCTCGAAGGCGGCGACTTCGTCACCGGGGAAGTGATGGTCGTGGATGGCGGCAGGATCCTTCGCTGAGGCATCCGGACCGACTGCCGGACCGGACATGCCGCTCGACTTCCGGGACATTGCGATCGTCGGAGGCGGCTGCTACGGATCCTTCTACGCCAGCCAGCTCCTGCGCGCCCGGGCGCGCGGCAAGGTGGCGTTCCGGCGCTTGCTCATCGTGGACCGGAACCCCGAATGTCAGGCGGCGCGGGAGCTGGCCCCGACGGACTTTTCGCACCGCATCCAAGACTGGACCGACTTCTTCGATGACTGGCTCGGCAACGAGGCGGGCGCCGGGGATGCGATCGTTCCCTCGCCACTCATGCCGCACCTCATGTACCAGTGGATCGTGCGCCGGGCCCAGGCCCGCTGGCCCGGCCGCCAGATACGCACCACTCCGGTAGACACCGAGGCCCGGACTCCGTACGACATGCTGGCGCCCGACGGGATCCGCTACGTCTCCCATGCCGACTGGCTCTGCCCCACCCATTGCATCGAGCCCGCACTCTGTCCCGCCACCCGGGCGCCGCGCACCTGGGAGATGTCCGATACTCTGGCTGAACTCTCCCGCCGCATGTCCCGCTCGGCCACCATGGCCGGACCCGCCGTGCTCCGCTGCCGCCATCGTGCCTTCGGCGTCGGCATGTTCGATGCCGACGAGGTCCTGGCCGCCGATGCGCTCGTCGCGGGCGCGGGGAACCAGGGTGTTCCGGTCCGGATTCTGGTCGGTACGGTGTCATCATGTCACGGGGCCATCGGATTGCTGGAGCTTGGGGAGATGGTTGCCGGCGGTTCTATATTGCAGGGAGGGCCGGAGCCGCCGATGGGGCGTCCGGGAATCGATTCGACTTTGCCCGGAGGGCACCAGGAATGAGCTCCACCCGTGAGATCGACGTCGTCATCGTGGGGGCCGGCCCCGCCGGCCTTGCCGCCGCCCTGTACACCGGGCGGGCGATGCTGAGCACCGTGGTGCTCGAAAAGGGCGCTCCGGGCGGGGAGCTGCTCAATACCGAGTTCCTGGAGGACGTGCCCGGGTTCTCCAAGATCCTCGGCCGCGACCTTGCGGTTCGCTACCACGAGCATGCGGCCGAGTTCGGGGCCGAGTTTGTACTTGGCGCCAACGTGGACCGCGTCACCAGGCGGAAGGACGGCAGCTTCGAGACGGTCACGGACGGCGGCGATACCTATGTGTCTCCTGCCGTGATCATCACCGCCGGCGGGACGCCCCTCAAGCTGGGCATTCCCGGCGAGCTCGAATATGCCGGCAGGGGCGTGTCCTACTGTGCCGTGTGCGACGGGGCATTCTACCGGAACCACCATGTGGTGGTGGTGGGCGGCGGGGATGCCGCGTGTGAAGAGGCGGATTACCTCACGCGGTTTGCCTCGAAGGTTTCCCTGGTGCACCGCCGGGACGAGTTCCGGGCGTCGAAGATCATCCAGGAGCGGGTGTTCGCCAATCCGAAGATCGAAGTCGTCTGGAACACTGTCGTCGAGGAAGCCGTGGGCGATCCGGCGGCCGGCATGACGTCGCTCCGGGTGCGCAACGTCGTCACCGGAGAAGCGGGCGTCATCGAGGCCACCGGCCTCTTCGTCTTCATCGGTTTCAAGCCGAACACCGGCATCATCGACGGACACTACGACCACGATGCGGGTGGGTACGTGGTCACCGACCTCGCCATGCACAGCTCGATACCCGGTCTCTTTGTGGCCGGTGACATGCGGGCCCAGCTGACCCGCCAGGTCACCACCGCCCAGGGCGACGCGACGACCGCGGCGATCGCCGCCGACCGCTACATCAAGGCGCTTCGGACCGGCCACCCCGATCCGGTCGCCGCCATCCTCGGAGACATCGGCGTGCCGCGCGCGCGGGCCCCGGAAGGCGAGCGCGCGATGGGCGGCGCCGAGGCGTATGGTGCGGCGCTCGGAATCGACGATTCGGTCAAGGCGGGCCGCTGAGGTGCAGGGACTCGAAGTCGTCTCGCTTCCCAACGGCCAGTTCGCGGAGAACTGCTATCTCGTTGCGGACCCGGGCCGGCGCGAGGCCGTACTGATCGATCCGGGCGAGGAGCCGGGCATGTTCCTGGCCGAGCTGGATATGCGCGCCTGGTCGCTCAAGGCCGTATGGCTGACGCACGCGCATATTGATCACGTCATGGGAGTGTCGGAGATCAAGTCCCGGACCGGCGTGCCGGTCTACCTGCATCCTGCGGACAGGGACCTCTATGATGCGCTCCCACGTCAGGCCGAGTGGTTCGGACTGCGGCTCCCGCCGCCCCCGCCGCCGGACCGCGAGCTGGCCCATGGAGACGAGCTCAAGGTCGGCGACCATGCCTTCGAGGTCCGCCACACGCCGGGACATTCCCCCGGCAGCGTGAGCTTCGTGGGCAATGGAATGGTCATCGGGGGCGACGTGCTCTTTGCCGGGTCGATCGGGCGCACCGACCTTCCCGGCGGCGATCTCCCGACGCTCATGTCGAGCATCCAGCGCCACTTCCTCACGCTGCCGGATTCGACCATCGTCCGAAGTGGCCACGGGCCCGACACCACCATCGGCGTGGAGCGGCTGACCAATCCCTTCCTGACGGCGGAGCTTGAAGTTGACTAAGCCGGTCGAGGCGCGCCCGGAGGGAGTCTGCCAGCGATGCGGATTCCGGGTGGTGGTCCGTCCCTGGGGCTGCAAGAACCCATGCTCCAACTGCGGCACCGTCTATCCGCTGGGTGACTGCTCCGATTGACCGGCCGCCCGCTCGCGGTCTGTGACATCACGGAATACCACGGCGAGACCAGCGGCGGCGTCCGTTCCTACCTGCGCGAAAAATCCCGATACATCACCGCTACACCCGGACTGCGGCAGATCGTGATCGTGCCGGGCGCCTCCGATGCCGTCACGGGAGACGACCGCGTCCGCCGGTATGAGATCGGCGCGCCGATGATCCCGGGGCAGGCGCCCTACCGGGCCATGATTGCCCCTGGACGGGTCCGGCGGATCCTCGAACGGGAGCGGCCCGACATCATCGAAATCGGGAGCTCGCACTTCGTGCCCTGGCTCGTGCGCCGGCCGGCCGCGCGCCTCGGGATTCCGGCAGTCTGGTTCTTTCATTCCCATCTTCCCCGCATCATCGCACCACGACAGGAGCGGGACCGGCCACACCGCTGGTGGGCGGCGCGGCAGGCACTGCGTTACGTACGGAGGGTTGCGGCCGGAGTCGAGCGCACGCTGGTGGCCTCCGACTTCGCCAGGGACGATCTGCTGCGCGCCGGCGTGGAACGGGTGGTCCGGGTGCCGCTGGGCGTGGATACCGCCACGTTCAATCCGCAGCGCCGCCAGCATGCCGACCGGACCCGTCACCGGTTCGGGCTCGGCGCGGCACCGTTTGCGCTCTACGCGGGACGCTTTACTGCGGAGAAGGAACTCGTCACGGCCGTGGAAGGCTGGGGCCGGGTCCGGCAAGATGGCGCGCAGTTGCTCCTGGTCGGTGCCGGGCCGCAGGAGGCGCGCCTCCGGGCACGAGCGGGGGCCGGCGTTCGCTTCATCGGCTTTGTGCAGGATCGCGAAGCGATGGCGGATCTGTACGCGGCGGCCGATCTCTACCTGGCGCCGGGCCCGGCCGAAACGTTCGGCCTGGCCGCGCACGAAGCGATGGCGAGTGGCACACCCGTCCTCTCGGTGGATGTCGGGGCGGTGGCCGAGCAGGTGGAACGGTCGGGGATCGGTGCTGCGTATCCGCTGGGAGACCCAGCGGCGCTCGCGGCGACGGCGGATATGCTGCTCGATGGCCCGGCACTCGCAATGCGGGAGCCGGCCCGCGCCTGGATCGAGGCCCATCATCGCTGGGACGCCGCATTCCTGAAGATCGTGGACGTCTATCGCGACGTGCTCCGGTGACGGGCTCGCTGACGTTCCTCGAGGCGCAGCTCATCTGCGTGGCGCTCGTGGTGGTGGACATCATGGCACGTGCCTGGCGGATTCGCTGGCTGCTGGCCGGGGTGGGGGAGCGGGTCACGATCGGCGATGCCGTCGTGCTCAACGCGTTCGGCGACGCTGCCTGCGCCATCACCCCGCTCCGGCTCGGCGGTGAGCCGGCACGTCTTGCGGGGATGCTGCGGGCCGGGGTGCCGGCGCCGGCCGCTTTCGTCGCGATCAGTTTCGAGGTGCTGGCGGCCTGGCCGGTCATCATCGCGGTCATGTTGCCGCTGGCGTGGCGCCACCTGCCCGGCGGGTGGGAAACGGCGGTCCCGGCGATGGGCCGCGCCGTGGCCGCGGCGTGGCCGCGGCTTCTCGCTGCGGTAGCGGTCGGTGTGGCGGCGTGGGCCGTGGCTCGCCGCTGGCGGGCCGGGGCGGCCCGGCGGCGCGG
>Ga0079224_100012111_pt1 | contig 11926 bp, 12 predicted proteins | sample Stecom2015_FD_80414 | JGI IMG/M metagenome (GOLD analysis project Ga0079224, IMG submission 80414) | Agricultural soil microbial communities from Utah to study Nitrogen management - Steer compost 2015 | ecosystem: Environmental > Terrestrial > Soil > Agricultural land | place: USA: Utah... | reverse complement strand
GACCATTACGCGGCTACCCTCCGGGAGTTTCTTGATAAACTCGGCTATCGGTTTTAACTGGAGGTTAAAGCTCGACGTGAGCTCATCCTGAATGAGTATCGCAAGCGTTATAGGCACATCGCTCGTGCTGCGAAGCGACAAGATCTGCTGTGGCTCCTTATCCTCGATCACGGAGAGGTCGGCAACGTCAATGATCTCATCAGCTTTCTTCTCTTTAAGTTCCTGTTTCGTGAAAATGGAGATCGGGATCGTAACCGTCCGTACCTGCGGCTTTGATTCATCAGGGGGCTGCGCGATCGCGTGGAGTGCCGCGAGAAGGAAGATGGAGCAAAGCGCGGCCGCTTTTAATACGAAGGGTCTGAGCATAGATGACGGCCAATTCCGGCCAGTGGATCTTTATATCATCTGCAATGATACATTCAAAGAGCGATTTTTTGAACAGGATTTTCCCTCTCGCTGAGAAATATTCGCCCGCATAGCGTAAAATACGCCCTAAGAATGGTTATTGACACTCTCGCATCGCCGGATATAACGAAACGCGACCTTGTCCGCGGCAGACGCCTCCTTACAGCAGCGATCGGTGCTCCGATCGCCGGGCTCAGCGTGCCGCTCATCCTTACGTTCGCTCTAACATTTCTGTTCGGTGCGAACCCGCCAGCGGCGATAACGATATTTTTCTTTGGGATGCTTGGCACGGCGTTGATGACGATCATCGGACTGGCTCTTACGATCTTTTTTTTAGTACGGAGGAACGGCTGGCGGCGTGAGTTGAAAGAACGGATCGCGGCCCGCGGTATCACATCGCGGGAGATAGATTGGTTTCGTGCAGAGCTTCAACCGAAAGAACGAAAGACGCTTGCGGGCCTACGAAACACGGACGAGCTTCTTGCGGACACATACGCAGATTACCTCGCCTCAAAGCTTACGGCGAACCGGATCACACGGTCTGCCCGCAGAGAGTTGAGCTTGATGCAGCGTCGGCAGAGGAAGTTGCGGCTTCTGGGAACGGAAGGGGCGAAATCGCTCGAGGCGGAGCTCGAGAGCGATATCAACAAGATCAAAGATATTCAGACCCGAGCGAAAGATGCGATAGCAGAGGCTCAGACCGGCATAGAACGCGTCGAAGCTGCATTCGCACGTGGCGGGACACTTGCTGATTCGGAAGTTACGCTCAAGAAGCTCTCGGCCCGCACAGCGGACCTTCCGCATGCTCTTGAAAAGGCGCGCCTGACAGATGAGATCCGAAGGGAATTGGAAAGCGAAGATGGTGGCGAAGGATAACCGCCTTGCCGTTCTAGCGAGTTGAATTGAACCTGTATGTTACAGGTGGGCGGCATTCGAAGAACTTCAATGAAGACCTCCTTACAGCCGGCCCTCCGGCGTATCTTCCGTAAAAGCACGCACTGGACACGGCATCTTGCCTCCCGGTATTCAAATGTTGGCTCAACTGTAGTTTCGCCGGGGACGAACAAGGCAGTAAACTTCTTTCGCCTGAAGAAATTCTAGCACACCAAGGCAGGATAAACGCAAGGTGTTTTCGGTACGGGTTGAGCGGTGCTGCAGGTTGTGTGGAAGAGCGTTCAGGAGGCCTGAATGCGGTTCTTGAGAACGCGGTCGAGCATCTCGCTGCACTCGGCGCTTCGGCTGCCGAGCTGCCCGTCGGCCTGCCGCTGACTGTCCTGGATCTGGTGGAGCTCGTCGGCGATATGCAAGGCCGCGAGGATCGCGACCTTTAGCGAATCAACGGTCATCGTGCCCGAAGAGATCTCACGCATCTTTCGATCCACATAGGCGGCGAGATCGTGGATGTAGGTGTTATCGCCATCGGAGCGAATGCTGTACGTCTGATTGTAGATCTCGACACGCAGAGTCGATGTCGTATCTTCGTTCATAACTTGATCAGCCGGCAACGGCTGCCGCTATTTCAGGATCGATCTCTGCGAGTGCATCGAGCATTGCCTCTACCTTCGCCTGGATCGCCTCGCGCTCACCCAAAAGTTCGTTGACCTTTTCGCCGCCGCCGTCGCCGGTGGCTGCTTGGGAGAGTTCTGTTCGAAGCCGCGAAACTTCGCCCTCGAGACGCTCGTTCTCCTCGCGAAGCTTCTTAACAAGCTCGATAGTTAGGTAGATCTTATCCTCAAGGTGTGAGAATTTTTCCATTCCAGAAAGGCCGTTCATTCGATTGGGACTCCAAAAGTGTTGCCGCGAGAAGTTCGTGGTGATTGATTATTGAACGAATCGCCGCGAACTTCAAGCTAGGGTGAAAAGAAACTTCATTTTCTGGGACGTAGTCCAAGTTCGCTGTCGAGACGCGCCAGAAAACGAGAGTGCGCGTACTCTACCTCCTCCTCAGAAAGTGTCTTCGCATCACTTCGATATTCTACGCGGATCGATACCGCACGCCTTCCCGCGGCAAGCGAACCACCTTCAAATACCGAAACGAGGCTAACGCTCTTTATGAGCTCTTCGCCTGACGAGCGCCCTACCCGAAGGATGTCCGCAACCGATGGTGTGCGGCCAACCTCGACCGTAATGTCGCGCCGAACGGAAGGAAACTTTGCGATCGGCGTGTAGCTCGCACTTTTCCGTTCTGCGGCAAGAGCGCTGCTCAGGTCTAGTTCCGCAACATAAACCGGTTGGCGAAACTTGTACTTTGCTGCGATATCTTCGGAAAGGCGGCCGACCGAGCCGACCTTTGCACCGTCGATCGAAATTGCCGCCGCTTGCCCGGCTCGAAGATGCTTAATATCGGCAGCTTCGAACTCCGTGTTTATCACGCCGGCAGCCTCGCATGCGGCTTCTACCGCGCCTTTGATATCGAAGAAATCGAGCGGGCGTTCAGCGTCGGCCTTGTCGGCAAGAACCTCGCCGCCCGACGCCGCGAATGCAAGTATTTCGCGCTCAGTCGGGAGCTCTCCCGGCTTTTCTGCAAGAAAGGCCTTGCCGATCTCAAACAGTTTAACGTCGCGGGTCTGGTGATTATTGTTGAGCTTTACGGCGTCAAGAAGGCCGGGAAGAGCCGTCTGCCGCATACGCACGGCATTCTCGATCACAGAGTCACGGAGAGTAACCGGCTGTGAAGTGTCCGCTACGTTTAAACGTGGGACCGGTTCGAATGCCTCGTCCCAAGCAGTATCGATGAAGCTGTAAGAAATTGCCTCGCTAAAGCCGAGATCGCTCAGGTACGTTCGGATCGCAGATTTTTGAGGTTCACCGGCCTGAAATTCTCCCGCACCGCGAGCCGCCGGGAGTTCTTCCTTGATATTCTCGTAGCCTGCGTGACGCGCGACCTCTTCGACAAGGTCCTCTTCGAGAGCGATATCGTAACGCCAGGACGGCGACGAATAAACGCGCGACCCATTTTCCTCTCGACTTCTTATACCGAGCGAATCGAGTATCGCGACCGCATCCGAATCAGCCACATTTAGGCCGGTCAAACGAGCCGTTGCGGCTGAGATATCGCTGCATTCGATCTCGGGCGGATGTATCGGGGTTGGATAGATGTCGATGAATTCGCCATGCTGCCCGCCCGCGAGTTCGACGATCAGATTTGCGGCACGCTGCGACGCTCGAACGATATTGTCGATATCCACACCGCGTTCGAAGCGATGGCTTGCCTCGCTGCTCATTCCGAGCTTACGCGCGAGCGTGCGCACGGAATCCGGGCGGAAATATGCGACCTCGAGAAGCACATTGACCGTCGAATCGGAGATCCCTGAATCGCGGCCGCCCATTACGCCGCCGATGGCGACAGGCTTCTCCGCGTCGCAGACGACGAGCATCGTTTCATCGAACTTTCGCTCAACGTCATCGAGCGTCACCAGCGTTTCGCCGGGTTTTGCCGGACGGACGATGATGCGTCCGCCTGCGAGTTTATCGAGGTCGAACGAGTGCATCGGGTGTCCAAGCTCGAGCATTACGTAGTTGGTAATATCGGCAACGTTGTTGATAGAACGTTCACCGAGAGCCTCGAGCCGTTCGACGAGCCATTGCGGCGAAGGCCTGACCTTTACCCCGCGAATGATCCGGGCGGTGAAACGATAGCAGCGTGACGGATCGTCGATGCGGACGATATCGTGTGCAAGCACTGGCGGCATCGGGATCTCCGGCTCGGGTTCGAATACGTCAAGGGCCTTGCCGGTCGCCGCTGCGAGTTCACGCGCGACGCCGAGATGAGAAAGGCAATCGGGCCTGTTCGACGTGATATCGACGTCAAAGACCGTGTCTTCACCATGACGTTCCATGCCCTCGACCGCCAGCCCGACACGCGTCAACGCAGCCGCCGTGTCATCGGCGGTAAGGTCAAGGTTGATCAAATCTTTTAACCAGTTGTAGCTTATGTTCATCGAGGATTATTTTGTTGGCTGCCAAATAACTTTTCCGTTTCGATCAATATAGCCAGTTCTGTCCTTTCCTTTTCCCGATGGCGCAACCAGAGCGAATCCAGATTGGAATTGACCGGCAAATTCGAATTGAGGAGGTATTACGATATTCCCGTTCTTGTCAATATATCCATATAGTGATCCAACTTCCACGGCTGCCAAGCCTTCAGAAAACGATCTTGCGGAAGAGAATCTGTCTTCAATAAGAAACTCACCGTGCTTATTGATAAATCCGTATTTTCCTTCCCATGTCTTACGGGCTGGAGCTAGCCCTTCGGAAAACCCTCCAATTTGCGAGAATCTTTCCTCGAAGAGGCGCTTTCCATCGCGCCCGATTGCGCAATAAAGAGTGTGCCCGTCACTGTCCTCTCCTGCGGCGACAACGATCGCGTCATCTTCGATCCATGAAACGTACCAAGAATCCAGCGTCCACAGCCTCACACCATTTTTGTCGATCGCGTAAGTTTCCAAACAATTATTGTTAGGGCATGGTACCGACCGGTTCACGAGCGCGATTCCACCGTCAAAGTTCCTACTTATCGAATCAAATCTGCCTTCTAGCTTAAAGTTTCCGTGAGAATCGATAAAACTGCTGCACCGCTTTCCCTTCGGATTGTCGGTGGTTGCTAAACTTTCGTCGAACCAAGTAACCTCTGCCAAGCCTTCAGCAAAACTCGAAACTGTTTCAAACTTTGCCTCTATTTTGATCTCGCCATCACGGCCAATGAAACCCCATTTAGTGCCTATCTGTACTGCTGCGAGTCCTTCTCTGAAACTAAGCGCCAAATCGAATTGAGGCTTAATTACCACCTTTCCGAGACTGTCAATAAATCCCCATTTTCCATTTTGGTCTTCAAATGGTGCTAGCCCGTCTGAAAAATGACCGGCATCCCGAAGGTCAGGTTTAATAACAACTACACCTTTTGAATTAATAAACCCGGATTTTCCACGAACAGTTATTTTTGCCAAGCCTTCGTAGAATCCTTTTCCCCAAATCATGGTTGCAAGCGGGTAGGTTGTATAGCAACGATTGTCTCTTATCGCCTCGTTACCGAGTTCCACGCACCTTTTCCGATCTTCGTCTGCATGAGCCTCCCTGACTCTTGCCGCAAGGATGGTCTCCTTTTGCCTTGAATCTTCGATTGGATAGCGGTCCTGGGCGCATACCGCAACTGAAAGCAATGCAAAAAGTGTAGTTGCAATCAGAAGAGATCTCATTCTTCTTATCCAAACTGCTCCAAGAATCGAAGGTCATTCTCGAACAAATGCCTGATGTCGTCGATGGAGTACATCAGTGCAGCCATGCGTTCGAGGCCAAAGCCGAATGCGAAGCCCGAATATATTGTCGGGTCAACACCGACGGCTTTGAGCACATTCGGATGCACCATTCCGGAACCGCCGAGTTCGATCCAGCCCGAGCCTTTACATGGGCGACATCGTTCTCCATCAAGTTTTCCCGTTCCATGACATTTGAAACAAGAAAAGTCGAATTCTGCTGAAGGTTCCGTAAAAGGGAAGTATGACGGGCGAAAACGAGTGATCGTATCTTCACCGAATAGACGTCTAAGCCATTCGGTAACCGTGCCTTTTAGATGTGCCATCGTAATGCCTTTATCGACGCACAAACCCTCGATCTGGTGGAACATCGGCACGTGCGTCATATCCGGAGTATCGCGACGAAAGACCTTGCCGGGCGCGATGATTCGGATCGGCACGCCGCGACGCTCCATCGCTCGGATCTGCACTGTCGATGTCTGCGAACGTAGTGCAAATCCATCCGTCGTGTAGAACGTATCCTGAGATTCGCGTGCGGGATGGCCTTCCGGGATATTCAATGCGTCGAAATTGTAATAATCCGTCTCGATCTCGCGGTCGTCCTCGATCGAATATCCCATCGAGACGAAGATCTCTTCGATACGCTGCCGTACGATCGTGATCGGATGCAGATTCCCACGCTTCACGCGTCGGCCGGGAAGAGTTACGTCAATGCGCTCGGCCTCGGTCTTTGCCTCAAGAACTGCGGCTTTCAAGCGAGTTTCAGCGGCATCAATGCGTTCGACGATCGAGCGCTCGACCGACTGAACGAACTGGCCAAACTCACCTCTTTCCTCCGGCGAGACCTTGCCGATGAGCTTTTTCGCCTCGGCGAGCAAACTCTTCTTGCCCGTATGACGGACGCGCAGTGTACCAACTTCGCTCAACAGAGTGCCGGCATCGACGCCGTTGAGTGTCGACTGGTCGTCAAATTTTTCGAATTCGCCATCGAAAGCCGCTTTCGCGGCCTCGACAGTTGCCCTTTCTTCGATCATATAGAGTGTTGTATCCGGCGTCATGGGAACGGAAAGACGCTGAAAACAGAATATATTAGCAATAATCCCAGAAAAGCGTAAATATGCGGCACTGCGGCGGCACCGTGCCGTGTCTTCGTTCCGTGCAAATAACTCTGTTATTATCGTGAGAGAAAATTCCAATACTTCTATTGTCGAGAGATCTCCTAAATGAAAGCGATCGTAAAGAGCAAAGCTGAACCCGGCCTCTGGATCGAGGATGTTCCGGAACCGAAATTGACCATCAACGACGTGATGATCCGCGTCAAACGCGGCGGCATCTGCGGCACGGACCTTCACATTTACAACTGGGACGAGTGGGCACAGAACACCATCAAGGTTCCGACGACGATCGGCCACGAATTTGTCGGCGAGATCGTTGATATCGGCTCAAATGTCGTTGATTTCGCGGTTGGCGACATCGTAAGCGCCGAAGGGCATCTTGTCTGCGGCCGCTGTCGTAACTGCATGGCAGGGCAGCGTGCCTTGTGTGCGAACACGCGCGGTATCGGCGTCAACACCGACGGCGGCTTTGCCGAATACATCGCCGTTCCGGTTACGAACATCTGGAAACACAAGCCTGACATTGACCTCGACGTTGCAGCGATATTCGATCCGTTCGGCAATGCGGTTCATACGGCGCTTGCGTTCGAGGTGTTTGGCGAGGACGTTCTGATCACCGGGGCCGGACCGATCGGCATCATGGCGGCCGCAGTCGCAAGACACGCCGGTGCACGCCACATCGTTATCGCCGACATCAACGAATTTCGCCTCGAACTCGCACGCAAGATGGGCAACGTGACCGTCGCCGTTAACGTCTCGACGCACTCGATCAGGGACATCCAGCAGGAACTCGGGATGAAAGAGGGCTTTGACGTCGGGTTTGAGATGTCGGGCGTTCCGAGCGCGTTCAAAGATATGATCGACAATATGTTCCACGGCGGCCGCATCGCGATGCTCGGCATCCCGAACAAAGATTTCGCCATCGACTGGAACAAGATCGTCTTCAATATGCTCCACATCAAAGGCATCTACGGACGCCAGATGTACGAGACCTGGTACCAAATGAGCGTCCTGCTCGAAACCGGCGTGGACATCTCGCCCATCATCACCCATCGCTACTCCTACGCAGACTTCGAGAAAGGCTTCACCGCCATCCGCGAAGGCAACTGCGGCAAAGTCGTGCTGGATTTTGAGGAGATTTAGTCTATGAGAATCACACTTTTGATCGGACTTTTTTTAGGTTTATCTTTAACTCTCAATGCGCAAAAGGATATTAAGCTTGAGGTCAATTCCAAACTGCCTGCGAAATATGTCAAACGATCGAAAGGTCTGACCTCCACCGCTGCATCGCAACTTTTTCCGTTTATCGAGATAAAAATCAAAAAGGTAGAATATCTGATCGCATTTGATGATGACTCCAGGGAGATAAAATATATCTACACTGATGATGAGCATTTCACTGACTCGAACGGCCTGAAAGTAGATCAGGAGATCAGAGTGAAATGGGAAGACATCGAAGTGTTGCCCTACTTCCAGCTTCGCACAAAGCCGGATTAGAACGGGTGGCAGGCTGTTATTGGTAATTCTTTATCTTTTAATGGCGATTTTCTTGAACGCATACAAAAAGCCGGTCAACTTACAACGGAGATTGACGGCTTCGCGAAAGGCTACAACTACTAGATATGCGCGGGATCAGAATTTAGCGTTGTCGCTCTTACGGCTACGCCGTTCTATTTGCGGAAAAGCTCTGCTTTTCAGATAGTTCGTCAAAGTTAACCCGCGGCTCTGCCGCCGAATTTGAGCAGCAAGTGGATGAGGTTTGAGTGATATAATCAGCCTATGGAAACGCAATCAATAAAGTCATGGGTACAGCGTTGGAACGAAACTGGTGAGGTTCTTTCAACGCTCAAGCGTGACGAATTCCGGCGATCCGATACTTCCACGATCTTCCTTTCGCTAACAGATGCTTCCGAGGCTGCTTTGATAGCATATCCGCCAAAACCTACATCGGGCTTCATAGAAATGCAGAGAATATTTAGAAAGCTCGCCCAAAAATGAAGCCGATATTTCTGACAGCCCAAAAAGTTCAAACTGTCTTTGAATCAGAAGGCTGGCAGTTCTGCTTTATCGGCGGCGTCGCGCTCCAACGATGGGCGATTCCACGCCTAACCAACGACGTCGATCTCACACTGCTCACAGGTTTCGGTAACGAAGAACAATTTATTACCAGAGTTTTAGCTGAGTTCGAACCACGCATCGATGACGCGGCAAATTTCGCACTGCGAAATCGCGTATTGCTTGTGAGGTCCGGCAACGTCGGGATAGACATCTCGCTCGGTGCATTAGACTTCGAAAGCTCAGCAGTATCGCGTTCGACCGTGTGGGAGCCGCTTCCTGATATTCGCTTGCGAACCTGCTCGGCGGAAGACCTCATCGTCTTCAAATCGTTCGCCGATCGACTACAGGATTGGGCCGATGTTGAAAATATCGTAGGCGTCCAGGCAAACCTCGACTGGAAATACATTCTCGAGCAACTAGAACCGCTTGTCGTGGCAAAAGAAGCGCCAGAGATTTTGGCAAAACTAAACGAAGTTCGAGTTAGCAGACGATAGCGAAATGTGAAGGTCGCTTCGGCGAGGGGAAATTCTTGCCCTAAACCTCGGGTTGCTAGCCGTGGTAACCTTAGGGATCAAATTTATTCGTCGATAGCGAGTTTTGGGTAAGTTCGCGTTAGCATATGTATTCAAATTTCAAACAACATTTAGAAGCAACCATTAGCGAGATCAGGGACGCGGGGCTTTATAAAAGCGAGCGCGTTATCGACGGGCCGCAGGATGCACGGATCGACGTTGGGGGCCGCGAGGTCCTCAATATGTGTGCGAACAATTACTTAGGGTTGTCGGACGATCCCATCGTTATTGACGCGGCACGTAAAAGCCTCGACGAATGGGGCTATGGCCTTTCGAGCGTGCGATTCATCTGCGGTACGCAGGCCATTCACAAAGAACTCGAGCGGAAGATCAGCGAATTCCTCGGCACGGAGGACACGATCCTTTACACAAGCTGTTTTGATGCGAACGGCGGACTTTTCGAGACTCTTCTTGGCGAAGAGGATGCTGTCATTTCGGATGAACTCAATCACGCGAGCATCATCGACGGCGTGAGACTGTGCAAGGCGCAGCGTTTTCGCTACAAGAACAGCGATATGGCGGACCTTGAAGCAAAACTTGCGGAAGCGAAGTCCGCACGTTTCAAGATGATCGCGACCGACGGCGTGTTCTCGATGGATGGCTATATTGCAAATCTGCCGGCGATCTGCGACCTTGCGGAAAAGCATGATGCGCTTGTGATGGTCGATGATTCGCACGCAGTCGGTTTTATGGGCAAAACCGGGCGAGGAGCTCACGAACATCACAACGTCATGGACCGAGTTGACGTCATCACAGGCACGCTCGGCAAAGCCCTCGGTGGTGCGAGCGGTGGATACACGAGCGGCAAAAAGGAGATCGTCGAGCTGCTCCGGCAGCGTTCTCGGCCGTATCTCTTTAGTAATTCTGTCGCACCGCCGATCGTCGCGGCCTCGATCGCTGCATTGGATAATTTAATGGCTTCGACGGCCTTGCGCGACCGCCTGATGGAGAACACAAGGTATTTTCGTGAGAAGATCGCATCGATCGGGCTCGACGTTCTGCCGGGTGAGCATCCGATCGTTCCTGTGATGTTTGGCGAGGCACAACCCGCAGTTCAAATGGCCGAGGCTTTGCTCGCAAAAGGCGTGTATGTGATCCCGTTCTCGTTCCCCGTCGTCCCGAAAGGGAAAGCTCGCATACGTACGCAGGTTTCGGCGGCTCATTCAAAAGATGATCTGGACTTTGCGGTGAACGCGTTCGCCGAAGCAAAAAGTGAATTGGGGATCTAGGTCGGTCGGATCGTGCCTTTGGTTCGCAAATGAGTAAGGGCTCAAGGTTGAATGATCTCAACATTGAGCCCCGTATAAACTGCAGTCCGCAAAGTTCGATTGCCCGAGTGCCAAGCCCTTTCCCTTACGTGCGGGCTACGGCCACCTACGAGCTACCGAATTGCTTGCATTGTGCTAGGCAGCCGCTTTTTGCTGTTTGCCGAGTGCATCCTTCGCCTGCCCAACCACGGCAGCAAATGCTTCGGGCTGTTTTACGGCCATGTCGGCAAGGACCTTGCGGTCGAGTTCGATCTCGGCGAGGTTAAGGCCGTGAATGAACTGCGAATACTTGATGTCGTTCAGACGGCACGCTGCATTGATGCGGACGATCCAAAGCTTACGGAAGTCGCGCTTCTTGAGCTTGCGGCCCGTATAGGCGAAATTCAGTGCACGCTCGACCGATTCTTTTGCCGAACGATACAGTTTTGATTTTGTTCCGCGATAGCCTTTGGCTAAAGCTAATATCTTTTTGCGTTTTTCGGTACGCTTATTACCACGTTTTGCTCTTGGCATAATTCCTCCAATTGCGGAATGCGGAATGTGAAATGCGGAATCCTTGATTCGACGCTATTTCGTCTGATATTCCTGCTTCCGATGTATAAAAGTTCCACTTTCGAACGTCATCGGCAAACTGCTGCCCGGACGCCGTAAATTTTAGTTGCGGCCGTAGGGAAGCATCTTCTCAACGCGCTTCTGGTCGCCCTCGGAGACAAGTGCATCGATGTCGAGATTGCGCTTTCTCTTGTTCGTCTTCTTCGTCAAAATATGACGCGCATGGCTGTGCCCGCGTTTGAATTTGCCCGTCGCTGTCGAGCGAAAACGCTTTGCTGCGCCTTTGTGTGTCTTAAGTTTCGGCATAAAAAATCTAACTCCTTACAATAAAAATCTAAAAGATGTCGTCCTCGTCGTCCTCTGTCTTCGGCTTTTCAACCTTTGGGGCAGCGGGCTTTTGGGCCTTCTTCGGCTTTTCGACCTCGTCGCCCTTATTCGGAGCGACGGATGTGTGCTTCGTGATGGCGGCCTTGCTCTTCTTGGGGGCAAGGATCGTGAACATCTGATAACCTTCCATCTTTGGTGCAACCTCGATATCGCCGAATTCCGCAAGCTCGGATGTCAGGCGGGCGAGGATCTTCGCCCCCAGTTCGCGGTGCGTCATTTCGCGTCCGCGGAATGCGATCGCTGCCCGAACCTTGTCACCCTCAGAGAGCCAGCGTTTGGCATTGTCCCGACGATATTCGTAATCGTGGTCATCGGTT
>Ga0079224_100012110_pt1 | contig 11927 bp, 11 predicted proteins | sample Stecom2015_FD_80414 | JGI IMG/M metagenome (GOLD analysis project Ga0079224, IMG submission 80414) | Agricultural soil microbial communities from Utah to study Nitrogen management - Steer compost 2015 | ecosystem: Environmental > Terrestrial > Soil > Agricultural land | place: USA: Utah... | reverse complement strand
GCGATTCCGCGAGCACGCGCGCCTGGCGCGGTGGACATTCCCCATCTGGGCGTACGTGTCGCTCACCGGCCTGGCCGTATACCTCCTGCTGTATCAGGTCTACGGGTACGTCTGAAGGCGCGGCTGGGCGCGCGGGTCACCCCCGCGGCAGCGTGACGTCGACCTCGGCACCCCCGTCCGGCACGTTGCGCAGCTCGATGTGGCCTCCCATGGCCTCGATCGACTTCCGTGCGTGCGGCAGCCCGAGCCCCAGCCCGTCCGGGGTCGTCGAATAGAAGGGGTCGAAGGCCCGCTCGAACGCCTCCGGGGAGAAGCCTTTCCCGCGATCGCGCACGCGGATATGCGCCCTGCCGCCTTCCTCGACCACCGTCATGTCGATCGTCCCGCCCGCCCCGAATCGTGCGGCGTTGTGGAGCACGAGGTAGAGCGCGTCCTTGAGCGGCTCCGGCGCCGCCGTCGCCCGGAGCGTGGGCGCGCCGAGGTGGAGCCGCACGCCCACACCCTGATCCGATGCGAACTCGCGGGAGAGCTTCTGCGCGAGCGCCACCAGGTCGGTGCCGCGGGCCACTTCGCCGCTGCCTTCGGTCAGGAAGAAGTCGACGTCCTCGAGGGCGCCGAGCGCCTGGTCGATCCGCTCACGGAGCTCGTCCGGAGATGCACCCGGGCGGACGCCGGAAAGCGGAGTCCGGACGTTGCGGTCGAGAAAGCCGGCCACGCGCTCGATCGCCTCGACGAGCGCCGCGCGGCGCTCCGAGTCACGAGGCGCCCACGCTCGCTGCATCGCGGACCTCAGGTCGGACGCGAAGGAGGTTCCCCCACCCGACGGCAGGCGGCCGCTCGCCACCGCGTCCAGCACCGCGCCCAGCTCCCGCTCTGCCTGCTGTACACCGGCTCTTCGGCCGGCCGCCGTTCCGACCCATCGGCCGATCGCCGCACCCACCAACGCCGCTACCACCACGGCCACCAACCCGATCACCATCTCCATTCTACCCCGTAAGGATGAGGAATCGTCGCCCGACCCGAGCCGGATGCGCGCCGGCGCACTCTGACACGCCGCGGCGGCGAGGGCAACCGCGCCACCCGGCTTGGCGAGCGGCCCTACCTCGCCAGCCGCTCCCGCAGCATCGCCGCGTGCCCCTTGGGGTCGACCTTGCGCCACACGTCCCGCACCACCCCGTGCTCGTCGATGAGGAAGGTGCTCCGCTCGATCGTCATCCCGTAGACCGGGTGCCTCTTCCACACCCCGTAGGCCTCGAGGACATCGTGCGACTCATCCGACAACAGCGGGAAGTTCAGGTCGAACTTATCCCGGAATCCCTGATGCGACGACACGGGATCGGCCGACACCCCCAACACCACAGCGTCGAGCTCCTCGAAAACGGGGAGGCTGTCACGGAAGTCACAGGCCTGGATCGTGCACCCCGGCGTGTCGTCCTTCGGATAGAAGTAGAGGACGACGTTCCTGCCGCGAAGCGTGGACAGGGTCACCTCGTCGCCTCGATCGCTCTGGAGCGTGAAGTCGGGGGCAGGGGCGCCAATCTCGATCATGTCATGGCCTTCCGGGGACACGTGGACGGAGCGGAAGCGAGCGCCGACGGCTACCCCCCGCACCGGATCGGGGTTTCGGCCTTCCGGCGGGCCCCCCGGTCGAGGCCCGTGGGCCGTGGACGTCGTCGGCATCCGGCGTCGTCAGCCCTCGCCCGCCACGACCTCCCATCGGCAGAGCGCATCCCCACGTGACTGGCACAGCGTGTGGCGTATCTCGGTGCGATCCGCCGACGTCTGTTCGAGCACCGCTTCGCCGAGACCCACGAGGAGATGGCACGCGTGCCCATCCGGATCACTCTCGACGAAGAACAGCGACCGCCCCTCGATGACGAACGGACCCTTCGCGAACCCTCCGACCGGCCGACCGAACAGCTTGCGGAGGCCACGCCGAACCCGGGTGCGGGCCATCCGGTAGCGCAGCGCCGACGGGAGCAGGCGAACCCATCGGGATTTGCCCCGATCCGAAACCAGGAGCCGACCGACGTTCCGGAATACCTCGGTCCCGTCCGGCCGCCGGATCACGAAGCGGAACAGGTCCCGCACCTCCGAGTCGGGGAGGCGCGTGCCTCTACGGGCGTCCGCGTGGTATGCGCGAATCTGGCGACCCACCACGTCGCTCAGTCCGAAGCGCCGCGGCATCGTGCGGCTCGGATCCTCGTCCTCGAGGAGCTCGGGCGGCAGGTCCTGGTCCCGGAGCGTCTCGAGCAGTCGAAGCGCCACGACCGCATGGATGCGACGGACCTCGTTGTCCGCAGCCGTCGCGGATGTCGAGTCTAGGGGCACGAGCGGATCGCTGAAGTGGGGAAGGCGTGCGGGACGCGGGCGCCGGGCCGTTCGACAATCTCTAGCAGGACTCCGGAAAAGGGGAGCCCACCGCTGCGCCGCCTGTCCGGCTCGGTCTTCACCGTCGAGTCGCGATCCGGGCGGCCCGGGAAATCGATGGGCGCTGTTCGGAGCGGCGGTTCCACGGCTCGACCACCTATGGAGTCGAACAGTGCGGGACATGGGGCCGTCACCGCCAGGGGGGGCCGGCTTCGGAAAGAATTTTCCGAACGTGCCGAATTGAGCGTGACGGGCCGCGGCCATGGCCGTATATACAGATACCGTCGCGGCAAAGGGTAGCGAGAGCGAACGGTCAGCATGTGGAGCGGGGCGAGCACGAGGACGTGTCGGGTACCACCCTGGGGGGGTAGGTGTTTCCGCCATACGTTCTCGGCTCCCCCGCTCTTCACGTGGTACCCCGCCCTCGCCGCATCCCCTATCTTGGCCGCATGAAACGGTATCCAGCCTTCGATCCCCCGGAGTACCTCCGCTGGTCCGCCGACCCGGACCTCGTGCGCGCCTACGGCGACACGATCGCGGCGGATCCGGATCGTGCCCGGGTCGTCGAGGGGCTCTCCGACGGCGCGTTGCTCTCGCTCTACCGGGACCTGCTCCGCACTCGCCTGCACGACATCGGGCTCAAGCGGTGGGTGCGCACCGGCGTCATCTCCAAAGCCTGGCTCGGCACGGGCGAGGAGGGGGTGACCGTGGGGACGGTCCGGGCCCTCGAGCCCGACCGGGACGTCGTGAGCCCGATGATCCGCAACGCGGGCGCGCTGCACATGATGGGCATGTCGCTCGCCGACATGTTCCGGGGCTACCTGGCCACGTCCGACTCTCCCAGTCGGGGTAGGGACCTCCACATCGGGGACCTCCAGCGCGGCGTGATCCAGCCGATCAGCCATATGGGCACCAGCGTCACCGTGGTGACCGGCGTGGCCATGGCGTTCCGGAACCGTGGGGAGAGCCGGGTGGCGATGACGTGGGTGGGCGACGGCGCGACCAGGACGGCGGCGTGCCACGAGGGGCTCAACCTCGCGGCCGTCCAGGACCTCCCGGTCGTGTTCGTGATCCAGAACAATCAGGTCGCGCTCGGCACCCGGCTCGAGGAGCACGGCGCGGGGGACCTGCACGCGTGGCCCGCGATGTACGGCATCGAATCGTGGTCGTGCGACGGCAACAACGTCCTCGACGTCTACGGGGCCACCCGTCTCGCCGTCGACCGGTGCCGGGCCGGAGAGGGCCCTGCGGCGCTCGTCGTCGACACCTTCCGGATGGGCGGCCATGCCACGCACGACGAGCGCGAGGCCCGCGAGACCTTCCCGGCCGAGCTCTTCGAGCATTGGGGCAGACGCGACCCGGTAGGTCTGTTCGAGGCGTACCTGGTGGGTAGGGGTACGGCGGAGGAGGCGCTCCAGAGCGTCGAAGCCGAGGTCACCGAGGAGATGGACGCGGCCGCCGACGAGGCGCTCCGGTCGCGGGACCGGATTCCGCCGCCGGAGCAGGCCCTCTACGACGGCTTCTCCGAGGGAGACGTGCTGGTGGGGCTGAAGCGGCGGCCGGTCGTGATCTGAGGTCGCCCGTGGGCGCCCACGGGCACCTACGGCTTCGCTTCGGGCGCTTCTGGTGCCGGGGGCCCACAGGCATGTCCTCCCTCGTGCGCTTCGCGACGGCGGGGTTTCCGTGGCCGGTCTTTCTTCGCGGCGGTGGTCATCTCGCCGCGTCCGCTGCCGGGGTGGGGCCGGTTGTCGGGCCCGTCCCGGTGGCCCCGGCGTTCGCGGGCGCGCGCTCCGCTTCTGCGGGAGGGCATGCCTACGCGCCCCCTTCCTATGCGCTGGGCGGCCCCGGCGCTTCTTCGGGCGGCGAAGTCGGGGCCCTCACGAAAGCCGGACGGTCCGTTCGGTAGAAGTGAGGGCGCCGCAGCAGGCAGCAAGCAAGATCCCGCGACGGGATACGGCAGCTGGATGCGGCAGCGATATGGCAGCGATACGGCAGCGGGATACGGCAGCGGGATACGCAGCGGGGTACGACAGCGATACGGCAGCGGGGATACGGCAGCTGGCCACGGCAGCAGGATACGCCGGTCGGTGCGCCGGCGCGCTGACAGGGGCCCGGCGATGCGCTCTCCCGGAGAAGCGAAGCCAGCGCCCGCGAACGCCCGGGTCGACCAGCCGGGCCCGCCACCGAGCCCCACCCCGGGCAGCGGCAACCGGCAACCCGGACCAAGCCGAAAGCCGAAGAACCCCCAGCGACGCAGACGTGGGCGCAGCGCCGAGGGAGAGCGCATCGCCGGGCCCATCCACAAGAGCCGATTCGCGCGTAACGTGCTGCGCGCACCCTTGAAAAATCGCCTCGAATGCGGCATTTTACCGGCACGATACCGAAGTGCCTCCAAACGCGTGGAGCCGTTCTTCCACGCCCCGAGATATGGTCAACGTGAAGCCGGACGCGCTCGAGAGGCTCCTGGGAGGTTCTCCCCTGGAAGACCTCACGGACGAGGAGCTCGTCACCGCGCACCTGCAGGGCAGGCCGGGCGCGTTCCAGGCCCTGTACGATCGCTACCGTGACCGCCTCGTTCATTTCATCACGAGGAAGACGGGGGACGCCGATCGCGCGCAGGATCTCGTGCAGGAGGCGTTCATCCGCGTCACCCGGCACCTGCATCGATTCGACACGTCGAAGAAGTTTTCCACGTGGGTGTACACCATCGCGAGCAACCTGTCCAAGAACGAGCTGCGGAACCGGTCGCGCAGCCCGCTCGTGCTCTTCCAGCGCCTCACCAGCAACTGGGAGGACGAGCACCGACCGCTCCAGTTCGAGGACTACTCGATGCGACCGGACGATCTCTACCGGAAGCGCTACCTGCGCCGGCTCGTGGAGGACATGGTCAAGGAGCTTCCGGAGCATCACCGGCTCGTTTTTCGGCTACGGGAGCTCGAGGGCAAGAGCTACGAAGAGATCTCCGAGATCACGGGTGTGAACCTCGGCACCGTGAAGAGCCGCCTCCACCGCGCCCGGAACTCCTTCGCGCAACGGATCGAGCCCTTCCTGAACTGAGGGCCACCCGGCCCTCCGCATGGGAGCCCGATGTTCGAGGATCTGCGCGCCGCCTTCCGCGAGGCCGTCGAGAACTTCAATCGCGAGCTGAAGCGCGACCAGGTTCCGGACACGATGGATCGTCTGCTCCGGGGCATGAAGCGGGAGCTCGTCGATACCCACGTCCTGATCAAGGAGCTCGAGGAGCAGATCTCGCGAGCTCGTTCCGGCGCCGATCACGAGGCCGCCCAGGTCGCGGTCTGCCGACGCAGGGAGGAGCTGGCCCGATCCATCGAAGACCTGGAGACAGCGGAGCTGGCCAGGACCTACGGGGAGAAGCACGAACGCCGGCGCATCGTGCTCGAGCAGAAGCGGACGGCGTTGCAGCAGGAGCTCGACTTCCGTCGCCGAGAGCTCGAGGAGATGACCGCCCGGTTCGAGGAAGCCAGGACGCAGCGGGCCGGCCTCACCGCATCCTCCGGCAGGCGCGAAGCCCGCGACGCCATCACCGAGGCGGGCGACCTCTTCAGCCAGCTCGACCGCATGGCCGACAAGATCGAGGAAAGCCGGGCGGAAGCCGACGCCGCCGAGGCGCTTGGCGATCTCGATCTCGACGGCGGCTCGGACTTCCACGTCGAGCTCGACAGCCGGCCGCCGGAGCCTCCGGACGTGGACGCGGCCCTGGCGGAGCTCAAGCGCAGGATGGGCCGGCAGGACTGAGGCCCGCGACCGTTCGCTCGGCCGGTAGACACCAGCGGAGCGCGCACCAGGGTGGCGCGTGGTCGGGACCGCCGGGCGAGCTCAGTCGCCGATGTGGCCGAGCTCCCTGAGGAAGAGCAGCCCCGCGCACTCACCGCAGAGGAAGAGGATGTCCTCACGGGTGCGCGCGTCCAGCGGTCTCGAGCGCGGCGCCCCCCCGTCGACCACCAGATACCATACGCGTCCGGCGTTCGTGCCGAGGTGGACGACCAGCTCCTCGAGCCGATCGAAGATCGCGGGAGCGGGATCCTCTCCGCAGTCGGGAAGGAGCGTGGCCGAGAGGTCCGTGCGCGGCGGCTCCGACAGCAGATCGAGGACCACCAGCGGATGCAGTGCCCCGCCCTCTTCGAGCCGGACGCTTCCGAGCGCGCCGCGATCCCCGCCGGCGAGGTAGATGATGCGCCAGAGAGGGAGCGCAAAGCGGGAGCGCTCACCCTCCGCGCCCCACAGGGCGAACGCCCCCTCGGACGTCGGCTCCTCGGGGTCGTCGCCGAGGTACTCCCTGATGTCGATGATTCGATCGGCCATATCCGCAATCAACACGGGTGCATGACCGCCGTCAAATCGGACGTGAGCCGTTGGCTGGTTCTGCCTCGTGGCATCGGGTACATTCATCGCGGAACGGCACCGCGCGCGAGGTACGGATCGATCGGCCGGGCGACGCCACATGGATACGAGATCTCGCTCCGGCGAGAGAGGGATTCGGGACCGGAAATGCAGAATTGGATCGGAATCGCGATCTGGATCGTGATGGGAGGCACCGTCGGCTTGGTCATGAGGGCGATGATCTCGCGCCCTGCGGAGACGTCCGGGCATGCCCCCGTCATCGTGGTGCTCGGAGCCTTCGCGGCCGTCATCGGTGGGATGCTCGGCGTCGGGATCGCGCACGGCTACGAGCCGCTCGCGATGAGCCCGGGAGGCATGATCGGCGCGGCGGCCTTCTCCGTCCTGATGACGTTCGTCTATCGGTGGGGCCTCCGCACGCTGATCTAGAAGGGCCTCCGATCCTGGCCACCTCCCACGGCCTCCCAGAAGGCTGATCAGATCCATGTCCGATCCGGCCGCGTACGTGCTCGAGCATCTCGGCCGCTTCCGGGACGAGCTCTACGACTTCCTGCGCATCCAGTCGGTGAGCGCGCGCGGGGAGCACGACGCCGATACCCGGCGGGCCGCCGAGTGGCTCGCCGCCAAGCTGACCGCCGCGGGGCTCCGGAGCGAGATCCTGGAGACGCCCGGTCACCCGGTCGTGCTCGGCGAGTGGCGCGAAGCCGGACCGGACGCGCCCACGGTTCTCGTCTACGGCCACTACGACGTGCAGCCCCCCGAGCCGCTCGAGGAGTGGACGTCGCCCCCCTTCGAGCCCACGGAGCGCGACGGCCGGATCTACGCGCGCGGCTCCGCGGACGACAAGGGCCAGCTCTACATGCACGTGAAGGCCCTCGAGGCGCTGCTGGCCACGAACGGCAAGCTCCCCGTCAACGTCGTCGTGCTGGCTGAGGGCGAAGAGGAGATCGGCTCCCCGAGCCTGGTGCCCTTCATCGAGACCCACGCCGAGCGGGTGGCGTGCGACCTCGTGGTCATCTCGGACACGAGCATGTTCGGCGAGGGCCTTCCTTCCCTGCTCTTCTCGCTGCGAGGTCTCGCCTACTTCGAGATCCATGTTCGAGGCGCCCGCACGGACCTCCATTCGGGCGAGTACGGCGGGGCTGTGGCGAACCCCGCCAACGCGCTCGCGCGCATCGTCGCCTCCCTCCACGACGAGGACGGCCGGGTCGCGATCGACGGCTTCTACGACGACGTGCGCGAGTGGGAGCCGGAGATCCGCGAGGGGATCGCGGCGCTGCCGCACGACGACGATGCATTCCGGCGCGAGTTGGGGGTGCCGGAGCTCACCGGCGAGTCCGGATACGGCACGCTGGAGCGTCTCTGGATCCGGCCCACCTGCGACGTGAACGGCCTCCTCTCCGGATACACCGGTGAGGGCGCCAAGACGGTGCTGCCGTCGAAGGCCATGGCGAAGGTGAGCTTCAGGCTGGTCCCCGCCCAGACCCCGGAGCGGATCGGCCGGCTCCTCGAAGCGCACGTGGCGAGCGTCAGCCCGCCCGGGACGACCGTGGAGGTGCGGGAGCTGCACGGGGGCCGCCCATGGAAGGCCCGACTCGACGGCCCCGCCTTCGAGGCCGCGGCCGAGAGCCTGCGCGAGGCGTTCGGCACCGAGCCGGTCGCGATGGGCGGAGGCGGATCCATCCCGATCGTCGTGGAGTTCGAGGAGCGGCTCGGCGCGCCCGCGCTGCTCATCGGATTCTCCCTGCCGGGCTGCAACCTCCACGCGCCCGACGAGTGGCTGCCCATCGACAACTTCGAGAAGGGGATCGGCGCGCTGGCGCGGCTCTACGGGCGGCTGGGAGCGATCGCGCGCTGAGCCGTCAGCGCTGCGGTCCCACCATGGCCGCGGCGCGCAGCAGCGCCCGCGCCTTGTTGAACGTCTCCTGGTATTCGCGCTCCGGATCGGAATCGGCGACGATCCCGGCGCCGGCCTGCACGTAGCCGCGGCCATCCCTGACCACCATCGTGCGGATGGTGATGGCGGTGTCCATGCTCGTGCCGCCGTAGTTGAAGTAGCCGACAGCCCCCGCATACGGCCCACGCCGAACCGGCTCGAGCTCGTCGATGATCTCCATGGCCCGCACCTTCGGCGCGCCCGAGACGGTCCCGGCCGGGAAGGTGGCGCGGAAGACGTCGATCGCTCCGAGACCGTCGCGGAGCCTGCCCTCGACCTGGCTGACCATGTGCATGACGTGTGAATAGCGCTCGACGACCAGCAGCTCGGGCACCCGCACCGATCCGTACTCGGCCACCCGCCCCACGTCGTTCCGCCCGAGATCCACGAGCATCCGGTGCTCGGCGAGCTCCTTCTGGTCCGCCAGCAGGTCCTCGGCGAGCGCCCGTTCCTCGTCCGTGGTCCTGCCTCTCGGCCGCGTACCGGCGATCGGCCGCACGATCACCGTGCCGTCCTCCACCCGCACGAGGACCTCGGGGGAGCTGCCCACCAGCGACAGTCCCTCGAGCTCGAGGAAGTACAGATAGGGAGACGGGTTGACGCTGCGCAGACACCGGTACACCTCGAACGGGGTGGCCCGGAGCTCGAACCCGAGCCGCTGACTCAGCACGACCTGGAAGGCATCGCCCGCGAAGATGTGCTCCCGGATCCGCTCCACGCCCGCCGCGAACTCCTCCCGCGTGGACGTGCTCTCGAACGGCGGGTCGATCTCGGGCTCCGCACGGAGCTCGAGCGGCGGAGGCGGCTCCGCCTCGCCGAGACGGTCCACGATCGACTGCGCGCGTGCCCCCGCGTCATCGTACGCCTGCCGGAGCCGCTCTTCGCTCCACGCGGGGTCGACCGGCACCGCGGCGATCGCCATCGCGCGCCCCCTCAGGTTGTCGATCGCCAGGACCACATCGGTGAAGAGAAAGACCCCATCGGGCAGGTCGAGGTCGTCCGGCGGCGGCTCGGGCAAACGCTCGATCTGGCGCACCACGTCGTATCCGAAGTACCCTACGGCCCCGCCCCAGAACCTCGGGAGGCCGGCCACCTGCGCCGGCGTCCACGCTCTGAGGCGGTCGTCCAGGTCGGCGAGGGGATCGTCGGTCTCGATCTCGGTCCATCCTTCGTCCGGGCTCCACCAGCTCACGCGACCCCGGTGGAGCTTCCACGCGCCGCGCGGGCGCGTGCCGAGGAACGAGTATCGGGCCCACTGCTCGCCGCCCACCACGGACTCGAGCAGGAAGCCGAAGGGCGGCTCGGCGAGCTTGGCGTACGCCGTGACCGCGGTATCGACGTCGAAGAGGAGCTCGCGCCAGACCGGGACCAGGCCGGCCGTACGTGACAGCTCCACGAATCGCTCGAAGGAAGGAAATAGCTGCATGCGAGTCGCAGATCACAGGCCGGAGCTCCGGCTCGAGAGCGCGCGAGCCCTCCGCGGAGTGGGCTGACGAGGTGGTCCCTGGGCGCGGACCGGTGAGCCCCCCAATGTCCGAAGGCCTCGCGGGAGCGTCAACGGCGCTGCTGGCGGTCGACACCGGCGGCACGTTCACGGACCTCGTGCTGTTCGATGGAACGGGGCCGCTTCGCACGCTCAAGGTGGCATCCACCCCCCACGACCCGGCGGAGGCCGTGCTGCACGGGATCGAGCGCCTCCTGGGGCCGGTACGTGGGGGCGCGGCCGCGGACGGGGCCGGACCTTCGGGCGGCGTGGGCGTGCGTGACGGCTCGAGCTCCGCGGGCGACGCCGCGGCGCACCGCCGGTTCGACCTGCTGCACGGCTCCACGGTCGCCACGAACGCCCTGCTCGAGCGGCGCGGCGCGCGGGTCGTCCTGATCACGAACGAGGGATTCCAGGACGTCATCGAGATCGGCCGGCAGAACCGCCCCCAGCTCTATGCGCTGGTCGGTCACCGTCCCCCGCCGCTCGTGACCCGGGAACGGCGCATCGGGGTGCGGGGCCGCCTCGGACCGGCCGGGGAGGAGCTCGAGCCGCTCGACCCGGACGAGCTCGAGGCGCTGGCGGAGCGCGTGCGTGCATGCGGCGCGGAGGCGGTCGCGGTGACTCTGTTGCACGCGTACGCCGAGCCGGCCCACGAGCGGGCGGTGGCGGCCGCGCTTCGGGGGGTCGGTGTGCCGCTGTCGATCTCGAGCGAGATCCTGCCGGAGTTCCGGGAGTACGAGCGTACGTCGACCACCGTGGTCAACGCGTTCGTGTCCCCCGTCGTGGATCGCTACCTGGACCGTCTGGACAGGAAGGCCGGCGCTGCGCGGATCACGATCATGGGCTCCAACGGCGGCGCCCTGCCGGTCGAGCGCGCCCGCCGCGAGCCGGTTCACACCGTCCTGTCGGGCCCCGCGGGCGGGGTCATGGGCGCCCTCGCGTGGGCGCGGCGGGCCGGCCACGACCACATCGTCACGTTCGACATGGGCGGCACCTCGACCGATGTCTCGCTCTGCCCCGGTCGACCGCTACGGACGCGCGAGATGGAGATCGACGGGCAGCCCGTGGCGATCCCCGTGATCGACATCCACACCGTGGGCGCGGGCGGCGGCTCGATCGCTCGGGTGGATGCCGGCGGCGCGCTGCGGGTGGGACCCGAGAGCGCGGGCGCTTACCCCGGGCCTATCTGCTACGGCCGCGGCGGCTCCGAGGTGACGGTGACCGACGCCCATGTCTGGCTCGGACGGCTCCCCGCCGACGGATTCCTGGGCGGCTCCACCTCGCTCGATCGCGAGGCGGTGCGGGAGCCGCTGACCCGCCTCGCCGATGCGCTCGGCACGACACCGGACCTCGCCGCCCAAGGGGTTCTCACGGTGGCCGACACCGCCATGGAGCGGGCGCTCCGGGTCATCTCGGTCGAGCGCGGGTACGACCCCATCGACTTCGCCGTCGTGGCGTTCGGCGGAGCGGGCGGCCTCCACGTCGCGGGGCTCACGACCCGCCTGGGTGCGAGCCGAGCGATCGTGCCACCGGACCCCGGGCTCCTGTCCGCCTATGGCATGCTGGCGGCCCCGATGACCGGCGAGGCCTCCCGTACGGTGTTCGTATCGGGAGCGGACGCCGACGCGGACGCCCGGCTCTCGGGGGCGATGGCGCTGCTCGAAGGGGCGACCCGGGGGAGCATGCGGGCCGAGGGCGCGGACGACGGCGCGGCGCCTGCGGACGGCCCGGACTCCGCGGAAGGCATCCGCGTCCACCGCTGGATCGACGCCCGAT
>Ga0079224_100012108_pt1 | contig 11928 bp, 11 predicted proteins | sample Stecom2015_FD_80414 | JGI IMG/M metagenome (GOLD analysis project Ga0079224, IMG submission 80414) | Agricultural soil microbial communities from Utah to study Nitrogen management - Steer compost 2015 | ecosystem: Environmental > Terrestrial > Soil > Agricultural land | place: USA: Utah... | reverse complement strand
TGTACTCGATCGCGGTGGGCGTGAACCTCGCCTGGTACGGCGCCTCCGGCACCTCGATCGCCGGATCGGCCGTGGTGCCTGGCTCCTCCGGCGAGCGTACGAGCGCGACCGCCCCGGCGACCAGGCCGAGGCAGAGAAGGGCAAGGCCGAGCGTTCTCCCCGACATCCCCACTCCCACGGAGCTCTCTTCAACGACGCAAGTACATGCGCCGCAACAGGTAACGTTTACAACGTCGTGCACGAATCGAACCGGCGGAACAGCGGCGGGATGGCTTCGAACCTTCGCCACTGCACCGCCTTCACTTCGCCCGGAGTGGGCCTCACCGCCGGTGGCCACGGTGGCCGATCAGTTCGCGATCGACCCCCACCTCCCGTCGAGGTGTTCCGCGGTGAGTGGCGCAACCGCCCCCACGGCGGCAGCCGCGCATGTGGGGCGGGTGAAGAGCACCATCCCGATGCGCAGCGCTCCACGCTCGAGCAGCTCGCGCTCCGCCGAGCCACCATAGCCGACCACGTACGACCGGCCAGCGAAAAAGAGGAGGGAGGCCGGGGCGGTGGACGATCCACGGAGGATCGGGTCCGCGGCCTCCCGCACCAGCTGTTTCGAGTGATCCTTCAATATCCCGGTGGTTCTCTGAGCGACCGTTGCACGAGTGCGTACAGGCGTTCCGCCTCTCCCGAGGACTCCACCACCTGCTGACGGATCGGGATCCAGAGGCGGAACTCCGAGCCCTGGCCGAGCGTGCTCTGGACCGTCACGTCACCGCCGAGGAGGCGTGCGACCCCGCGGCTGATCGGAAGTCCAAGGCCGTGGCCGTGGCCCGCCGATCCCGGTACCCGGTGGAACTCGTCGAAGATCCGGTCGAGCTCTTCCGGTGGGATCCCGGGCCCCGAATCCTCGACCGCGATCGAGATCCAGCTTCCGGGGTGAGGCGCACCGCGGGTGGCCTGGTTCTCGACCCGCACCTCCACCCGCCCGGGAGCAGGCGTGTACTTCAGCGCGTTGGAGATCAGGTTTCCGAGGATCTGCTTGACCCGGGCAGGGTCCGTATGCGCGATGGCGGGCTTCCGGGACGCGGAGGCCGTGAACGTCAGGTCGATGCCCGCCGCTTCGGCGGCCGTCTGATGGGCGCGGACGCACTCCGCGGCCAGGTCGTCGACGTTCGTCTGCTCCCGCACGAGGTTGACACCACCACTCTCCAGACGGCTGAGGTCGAGCAGCTCGTCGATGATCTCGATCGCGGTCCGGATGCATCCCCGGATCTTACCTATAGTTTCGGCCTGTTCGTCGTTGAGTTCACCCCGCACACCGATTTCGAGCAGGTCGGCGTAGCCGTCCGCGGCGCCGAGCGGGTTCTTGACGTCGTGGGTGAAGCCGCGGATCAGGTGCGAGCGTGCCTCGACCGCGCGAGCGGTTTCGTCGAGCGCCCGCGCCACCTCGGCACTCCGCGCGGTCGCCGCCGCCGCCAGGCGCCGCATCCGGAAGTGAAGGAGGGCGACAGCCAGCGCCGCACCGAGCGTGAGCAGGAGGAGCAGCGAGTAGATCGTCTGGGTGAAGCTCTCGACCCCGCGAATCTCGCTCGTGCGCTGGGCGATCGCCGAGCGCAGCGCGGCGTCGAGTCTCTCCGCCGCCTCGAGCGTACGGAGATAGAGATCCTGCTCGGCGAGGATGACCGCGTCGCTGGCGGCCGGTCGATCGGCCTGCGGCTGGAGCGGGGTGCGCATCTCCCGCCAGGCTTGCGCCAGGCCCTGGAGGTTGGCCACTTCGCGCGCGACATCGGCGCCCAGCAACGAACCGTACATTTCGAGCTGAGGGTAGATCTCCAGCTCGCGCGCGGCGAACTGCTCGAAACGTGCGAGGAACCCGGCTTCCCCGGTGATCAGATAGCCCCGCCGCGCCGAGCTCTCGCGCGCCAGCAGGTAGCGGATCTCACCGACCAGCTCCCGCGCGGGCTCCGCGACGGCCTGGACCTCCCCCCGCAGGTATCCCAGCCGCTCCTGGACCGCCATCGGAACGAGCAGCAGCGCCAGCAGGGCAACGATGACGAAGGCGGACGGCAACGCCGTCGACCATCTGGGATTCACCGGCACCTCGCCTCCCCGCGGCGGGGATGGGAATCTTCCCGTCATGTTCCTGAAACCCGGCGGGACCTGGATCCGTACGGATGAGCGGATCGAATCCAGGACCCTGGCGGAGGATGAAATGAACACCTACGGAAATGAGAGCGGCGTGGCCGGCAAGATCGTCACCTGGTTCCTGATCGGTGTACTTGCCGTGGTGGCGCTGAAAGTCGGCCTGGCCGTCGCCGGCTTCGTGATCGGTATCGGCTTCTTCGCACTGTTCACGCTCGGCCCGATCGTGCTGATCGGCTGGCTGATCGTGAAGGCGCTCCGCTATCTGACGCGGGAGCCGCGCGAGATCGCCGTCTGAAGTTGATCTGAGATGGAGGGCGAGGGGGCTCCGCTGGAGCCCCCTTCCTGTCGTCCGTAGATGAGCGGGTCGGGGAGTTACACCCCGGTGGTTCCGCCGAAGCTCTCCCGGTTGGACTCTCCCGTTCCGGCGTCCGCGCCGCCCGCCGGCCCCTCGCTCGAGGGTGGCTCCGCACCTGAATCGCTCGCGCCGGCCGCGGCGCCGGCATCCCCCTCCGCCGCCTGCTCACCCGCTTCGCCCGCCCGCGCCGCACGGGTTTCCAGCTCCTGCCGTACCTCTTCCAGCTTCGTCTGCATCCGCCGGAGGAGGGAATCCATGCGGGGTTGCACGTCAGCCAGGAAGGCATCCACCCGGGGCTTCGCGTCACGCACCTTGGCGCCGACCTTCGGCTTCAGGTCGGCGATCGCCGAATCGACGGTTGCGTCGAGCTCGTCGAGCGCTTTTCGCACCTTCGGCTTGAGGTCTTCGATGGCACGCTCCAGCCTCGACTGGAGCTCCTCGAACGCGTCCCGCCGACCTCCACCGCCCGCGCCTCCCTCCTGGTTCTGGCTCTCCATATCGGCGACTCCTCGTATCGGGTTTTCGGTTGTACAGTGACACCGGAAGACGTGTCATGAATCGTTCCCGAGCAGCTCGCACCCACCTGACGGTGGTGACGCCGCTCAACACCCCTTACGCCCTGGCTCTCGAGCCGGTTTCAGCGGCCCACGCCAGCGGGACGGTAGCACGAACGGGAGGGCGCGGGTGGGACCCGGCCCGGGAGAAGCGTCGAATCGAGGAAGAAGCGAAGCGGAAAGCCTGTGACTCTCACAATATCATCGGCTACGTCGCCGTGATCAATCGTTTCGTCAACGGTCACGCCGAGACGGTTCCGGTATCGGGTCGGCGCTGGACGTATTCCTCCATCCGGAATCCCAGGAGAAGCGTCCCCGCCACCAGCAGCGCGCCGGTCCAGAAGGGGACTCCGATGCCGAGATGGTCGAATGCCCAGCCTGCCCAGAGGGGGCCGACGACCCGGGCAACCCCACCGAACGTCTGCTGCACCCCCATGTAGAGACCGCGCTCGTGCCGGCTGATGACCCTGGAGAGGAGGGCAGTGATGCACGGAAAGGTGAATGCCGTCCCGAGCGGAACGAGGGCGACGGTAAGGGCGAGTGAGAGGTACCCGTCAGTGAAGGGAATGCCGGCGAGGCCGATCGCGAGAAGGATGATCCCCAGCCGGGACAGCTTTGCTTCGCCGACGTGGTCGACGAGCGGGCCCAGGATGACCGCGCGCGTGAGGACGGAGATCGCGCCGATGTACATGAAGAAGTACCCGATGGTCGTCTCGGTCACCTGGTAGCGGAGGGCGAGGAAGAGGGCGAGGATCGCCGTCGTCCCCTGGAACGCGCCCATGGCGAGCGCATAGATCCAGATCAGGCGAGAGGCGGGCTCACCCGAACGGGCGAGGACACCGGAGATCGCGTCACGGGAGCGACGGACGCGGACGCCCTCCGATCGCGCGGCCTCGACGTCGTGCGACTCCTTCAGGAAGCGCCACGCGAACGTCATGTTCAGGAGACAGAGCCCCGCGGCGAATAGGCCGGGTGCCTCGCGGCCGAGGGTATAGGTGAGGGATCCGAGGACGGGGCCGATGGCAACCCCGAGGTTGGTCGCCGCGGAGATCCAGCCGAGGCTTCGCGCGCGGTTCTCGGGCTCCGTTGCGTCCGCGACGTACGCCTGGATCACGCCGGTCGTGCCGCCCCCCGCCCCCTGCACCAGTCGGGAGAGGAGGAGGACGAGAATCGAACCGGCGTAGCTGAAGATGACGTACGCCACGGCGGAGAACGCGAGGCCGGCGAGGAGTGCCGGCCGACGACCGTAGCGGTCCGAGACTCGCCCCCAGAGGGGGGCGCTCACCAGCTGGGCAACCGCGTAGGAGGAGACGAGGACCCCCACGATCATCCCCGCACCGCCCAGCTCCATGGCGTAGAACGGGAGCAGCGGGACGACCATGAGGAGCCCCACCATGTCCACGAACGCCGTGATCATCAGAACGAGGAGCTTACCCAGCGCGTCTCCTTGCAGCTCGTGAAGGGATGGACGGTCGACCGAATGTAAGCGTGCCGGGTCCGCAGGCTACCCCCTGGCGCGCTTGTCACGGCCACGATCGCAGGTCAGATTCACACGCCGCCGCTCCGCATCTCCCCGAGTGGCGCCACGACCCTCGTACCGTCCCCTAGACATGACGCCTGACGAACGGGTCCGGGAGCTCCTGCGTCGCGAGGTGGATCCCGACGAGTACCGAGAGATCCGCGAGCTGTGGAAACGGCACTCGATCGCCGAGGATGCCCGGGATCTCCCCGGCCTCATGTCGACGCTGACGGAAGATTGTGTGTACGAGGTCCTGCCCGGAGGCCGCTCCTGGACAGGCCATGCGGGTGCAACGCGGTTCTACACCGAGCTGCTCACCGCCTTCCCGGACATCCACTTCGACCTGACGAACATCGTGATCGGGCCGCAGGGGGTCTTCGAGGAAGCGCACGTGACCGGCACCCACCGCGGGTACTGGCTCGACCTCGCGCCCACGGGCGAACCCGTCGAGTTCACCGTTTTGATCTACTTCCCCTGGGATCGGGAGCGACGTCTCTTTCGCGGCGAGCGCGTGCACTTCCACTCGGAAGTGAGCGGCGGCCGCGGATCGCTCGCGAGCGCGTGATCCGCTCCCGCGAGGCGGTTCGTGAGTGCGGAATCCAGGCGGATCGGACGTGCGGAGCTTCCGCGATCCAAGCCGATGAGTAAGCCGTCGCACGAATCGTCAGTCCTGCAGAAGAGCACCGGATCCAGGGATACCGGCGACTACGCCTTGGTGATGACGGGCGGCGGAGCACGGGGAGCTTATCAGGTCGGACTGCTGCGGTACATCGCACGGAAGTACCCGGACCTGCGCTTTCGCATCCTCTCGGGCGTCTCCGCCGGAGCGGTCAACGCGGCGCACCTCGCCCAGCACCAGGGGACGTTCCTGGAGGCCGTCGAGGAGCTGAAGGGCCTCTGGGAGGGGCTCCTGCCGGAGACCGTCTTCCGGGTGGACGCTCCGACGCTGATGTGGAACGTCGTCCGCTCGGGGGTACAGCTGGTTGCCGGTGGAACGACGGCCCCCCGGGTCCGGGGAATGGTCGATACGGAACCACTTCACGATCTGCTCGTGGAGGCGATGGGTCCGGTGGATGGAGAGCTCCCTGGCATCCAGCGGAATCTCGACCAGGGGCGGTTGAACGCGATCGCGATCAGCACGACGAGCTACACCACGGGCCAGTCCGTCACCTGGGTGCAGGGCCGGGACATCGAGACGTGGGAGCGCCCGAACCGGCGCGCGATTCGTGCGCAGATCGGCATCCGCCACGTGATGGCCTCGGCCGCGCTGCCAATCTTCTTCCCGGCGGTGCAGATCGGGCAGGCCTGGTATGGTGACGGGGGCATGCGGCTCAGCGCCCCGCTCTCGCCCGCGCTTCATCTGGGCGCGCACAAGATTCTCGCGGTCTCGAACCGGTACGTTCGCACCCGCGCGGAGGCGAGCCGCGTGGAGGTGGTCGGATACCCCCCACCCGCGCAGGTGCTGGGCGTCCTCTACAACGCGGTCTTCCTGGATCTGATCGACCAGGACGCCATTCGCCTGGAACGTCTGAACAATATCCTGCGGAAACTGCCGGAGGATCAACGGGAGGGGATGCGCGTCGTGGACCTCCTCGTCCAGCGGCCCTCTCGGGACCTCGGACGCCTCGCGCGCTACTACGAACCCCGCCTCCCCAGCACCTTTCGTTTCCTCACCCGCGGCTGGGGTACGCGCCAGACGAGCAGCCCGGACATCCTCAGCATGCTCATGTTCCAGCCGGACTACATCCGCCGGTTGATCGAGCTGGGCGAGGCCGACGCCGAGGCTCGCGCGAAGGAGATCGACGCGTTCCTGGCTGCATAGGCGGCCAGTAGCGTCTCGTAAATCCCTGCAAAAGGACTACTTGCGAGCTTCTCCGGCATGCTTCTCGCTCAGCATATTGGGGATTCGAAGCGCCTGTCAGCGGCCTCGACTCGACTCAGGGGACGTCTCGCCCCACCCAACTCAGCCGGAGGTTCGAACGATGGAACGCTACGAAGACGAGTTCATGGGAATCCCCGGCGGATTCGCAGAGGCCCGGGGCCTGGACCCGAACTACAGGGACGGGTACGGCGGGATGCGGATGCGGGGTGGGAACGGCCGCGCCGCGTATGGGGACCATCGGCTCATGCGGGCGCAGGACCTCGAGACGGAAGGCGGTTTCGGGGGAATCCATCCCATCCGGGATGATGGATACCTGGAGCGGATTGCCGGAAGGTGGGAGGACGAGGGAGGCGTCGGCGATCCCTTCGCGAATCCGCGCCTGCTTCGAGACTTCAACGCACACAGCCCGGAGTACGGCCCGCCGCGGCCCTTCCGCTACGACCAGGAGATGGAGGGGAGTCAACGAAGGATGCGCGAGCGCGATTGGTCGCCACGGCGCGCCTATCGCGAGGGGTACACGAACCGCGGGGTGACTGACGCGGGTTACAGTGAGGGATGGGCGTACGGCCCCATGCGCGGCGCACGCTGAGTGCACGCGGACAGGTCGGTTTCGGGCCGCGGAGGGAAGCACCGGATCTCCGCGGCTCGGCCGCTCCGCATCCGACCCGTCAGACAGCAGCCCGCCCCGCCCAGGGCGTGTTCGACACCAGGCACTCCGCCAGCTCTTCGTAGACTCGCCGCGTCTCCGTCCTCAGCCGTTCCCGATTTCCGGCGTGCGGCTCCAGCACCCCCCGGATCCGCTCGGAAAGCGAACCGGTTTCGATGATCTGGTGGACCAGCGGGAGGTAGTGGACCTCGTCGCGACGAGCGCTGGTTTCGGCGATCGCGAGGAGGGCACGAAGGCAGTCGCGCATGCACGCGCGGCCGTCGTCGTCGCGGGGGAGGTCTCCATCGATGTGTGGTGCGAAGACTCGCCCCCGGCTCCCCCGTCGGATGCTCTCCTGGAAGTCCTGCAACAGCATTCCGCGGGGTGGCAGCCCGAGCCGCCCGGTCGTCAGCCGACGGGTGAAGTAGCGGAGGAGGGAGCGCACGAAGACGGCGATGGCGATGTCGAGCTTCACGCACTCCTGCATATCGAGGGCGCGGATCTCGAGGGCGCGCCGGGAGAACTTCAGCACGGCCGCACGCGCGTTGAAGAAGTCGTGCTTGAGGGGTTCCGCGCCGGGGATCGCGTCGAGCGCATCGTACATCGGGCGAAGGATCCGCCGCCGGTAGTCGCTCAGGCTCTGGACGTACTCAGGGAGGATCTCTCCCTGTGACTCGGGGATCGCCGCCTGATGGCGGAAGATCCACTCCATGCGGTTGGCGACGGAAGGCTGGAGCGATCCATCGAACATCGGGGAGCTGGCGGCGACCGACGGGAGGTAGGGGATGACGAGGGCCGCCGCGTTGTGCATCGCCACCGCCTCCTGACTGCGCCCCATCGGCAGGTTCAGATGGGCCGCGTGTACGTTCATCCACCCGTGGGTATGAACGTCGAAGATGCGTTCGTACGCCTCGTAAACACGGCGGCCGGAGCGTGCCCAGAGGCGGCCGGTGGAGGGATCCATCCACGGGTGCATCCCGGTGGGGAGCAGCCGCGCGCCGAACTCCTCGCGCAACACGCTGGAGAAGCGCCGTACCCCCTGAACCAGCAGCTCCTCCGACTTCGCCAGACTGCGGTGCGGCAGCGGCGTCTTCACCTCGAAGACGTGGTCGGCGATCTCGTTCGAGAAGGCGACGCCACCCAGGTCCACGTCGGAGGTGGGCCGGCCCGTGATCGCGCGGAACGCCTCTTCGACCAGCGACACGGGGTTCAGATCCGCATCGACCACCGCGTACTCCAGCTCGATGCCCGCGACGGAGAAGGGGCGGTAGTGGCGGCGGGTGCGGCGGGAGTCGCGGCTGTGGGGCTCCTCCGCCGGCCTCTCCTCGATCCGCCGGAGGAAGTACTCGAGCACGTCGCGGTAGATCTGGTCGCCGTCCGCGACATCGTCGTCCCCGCGGTCGAGGTTCGGGTTGTCGTTGATCTCGATCACGACGGGCCCCGCGGGTGTGTCCTTGATGTCGACGCCGTAGAGGCCCTTACCGATCAGCGCCGCGGCCCGCTTCGCCAGCTCGATGACCGGCCGCGGAGCGCGATCGCGCGGGACCGCGTCCACCCGGCCGAAGCGCACGCCCTCCGCGTTCTCCGTACGGATCTGCCAGTGTCCTTCGGCCATGAAGTAGCGAGCCGTGAAAAGCACCTGCCCGTCCAGCAGCGTCACCCGCCAGTCGTAGTCGGTCCGCAGGAACTCCTGGGCGATGAGGAGGGGCGAGCGCCGGAACATCTCGGTTGCGATCCTCGCGTACTCGCGCTCGTTCTCCACCTTGTGCACGGCGGCGGAGAAGGAACCGTCCGGGAGCTTCACGACCAGTGGAGAGCCCAGCTCGTGGATCTCCTCCCAGGGTGTCCGGGGGGTGATGATCATCGTCCGCGGAGTGGGAATCCCCTCGCGGCGCAGCAGCTCCTCCAGGAACACTTTGTTGCTGCAGCGGATGATCGACTGCGGGTCGTCGATGACCGGCATGTCGAGCATCTCGGCTCGTAGCGCGAACTGGAACGCGGGTTCACGGACTCCGGTGAGTGCCCGGATGAAGAGCGCGTCGTACTCGGCGAGCCGATCGATCTCGTCCAGCCCCAGGCGATGCACGTAGACGTTCAGTGAGGCGGCGATCCGCTCGAGGTGCTCGATCGTGGCAGCCGTCGAGGGCGTGAACGGCCCGTCCTCGTCAAAAAGGACGGCGATCGAAGCGCGTTTCGTCTCCAGAGGAGGAGTGACGCCAGCGATCGCCGTGGGCCGATCGTCCAGGAGGGAGGCGACGAGCAGCTCGCGCTCCCGCGTGGACATTCGTTTGAGGGGGACCGGTTCGGCGTTGGCGACCCACCACTCCCCGTTCCGGCGGGCGAACCAGAGGCGAAGGACCGGAATGGGCCAGGCGCGGTACGCGGCCGCGGCCGCCTCCTGGAACTCGCGACGTGCGGCTTCACCGAAGACTGCCAGCGCCTCCGCCACGTCGCCATTGCGCGATTCGGTCGGCTTCCAGCTCTTCATCTCCGCGACGTCGAGCGTGGGGATCCCGGCCTCGCGGAGCACCCGGAAGAGACCGTACGGCTCGGACAGCTCCTCCAGCGCTTCCACGGCGGGAAGCACCCGATGTCCCCGTGCGTCCGCCACCAGCGAGACGTAGTAGCCCTTGCTCCGATAGCGGTACGACCGGCACAGGTTCACCACGGTGATGGGGCGGCCTTCCGCACCTGAGGCTGTCAGGTACTGGTCGGCCGGGATCACCCGGTTCCCCAACTCGGGCAGATCCGCCGGGTCGGAGGTGACGATCAGGTACTCGCCGCTCACACGTCACCCTTCCCTTCCGTCCGCCAGAGCTCGAGCAGTACCGCGTCGTAGGTGAGATCGCCGAGCAGTATCGAGTTGATCAGCTTCTGGGCCTCGACGACCAGGCGGCCGTCTCGCGTCGCGGGCACGTGCGCGGACGGATCGCGGAGGATGAACCTGCGGCCCCAGTGTTCGTAACCGGTGATCACGACGAAGTGGCCGACCGGGTCACCGGCGATATCGTCATCGACCAGCGCGTGCGTCACGGGATCGTGTCTCTCCCTGGAAAACCCATAGAGGTGTGTGGCGGACAGACCTGCCAGGATCGGGTGGTTGCGATCCAGGATGCGCTTCAACAGGGCCGGGGTCAGTTCCTCGAAGACGAGCTTGCCCCCGAGCTCGAGGAAGTCGAGGTACGCGATGGCGGAGCGCCTGGCTTTCGGACGCGCGAGGTGCGGAATACGCAGGCGGATCTTCTCCGCGAGCGTCTGAGAGTCGAGGTTTCGCCAGGTCGGGTCGAAGATCCGCAGATCGTACGAGTACAGGTTCGCGTGCAGTCCGCGGCGAAGTGCCGCCAGGCCGAGGAAGACGGCGAGGGTGCCACCATCCTCGTTGCGATCGATCTCGCGGACGACCGTTTCGAGTGGCACCTCGAGGCCGAAGTATCGGTAGACCTTGGCGAGGCAGGTCGGCCCGCACGTCACGTCGTTGGGCTGGGAGAACTGCTCCACCCGGAGCTCATGGGCGACACGTGCCCGCTGCGCCTTGCGGTCTTCCGGAATGGCTCTGGACGTCACCCGACGGATCGGCTCGAGGAGCGATTTCGCGAACGGGAAGGGAAAGCAAGCGGTATGCCCCGCAAGATGGCGAGGGTTGGACCGGCTGCAAAGCCTCCTGAGCAGCGGCGTTGCGGTCGCTCCGCGTCAATGGGCCAGGGTGACCTGCCGGCGCGGCGACATTAACTTTGGAGAATGGCCGAGCAACGCCCGCAGCGGGAAGAAGGAACGCTGGTCGAGGAGCGACCGCTAACCCGGCAGCCGCCGAGGTACAGGGTCCTCCTGCACAACGACGACTTCACCACCATGGAGTTCGTCGTTTCGATCCTCGAGCGTTACTTCCACAAGAGTGAGACCGAAGCGACCCGGATCATGCTGGAGGTGCACGTGAAGGGGATCGGAGTCGCGGGCGTATACCCCCGGGACCAGGCGGAGATGAAGGTAGCGCAGGTGACGGCGGAGGCGGAGAGCGAAGGTTTTCCGCTGCTGGTGACGATGGAGCCGGAGGACGCGGATGTCTGAGCCGGTGCTTCGGCCCGAGGTCGAGGTCTCGATCCAGCTCGCGCTCTACGAGGCGGCCCGCCGCCGACATGAGCTGGCGGGGCTCGAGCACCTGCTCTTCGCGCTGCTGCACGACGACGAGACGACGGAGGGACTGCGCCAGTGCGGCGCCGCCGTCTCCGCGCTGATTGCTCGGGTTCGGGATTTCCTCGACCACGAGGTCGAGCCCGTGCCGGGGGATGAACAGGTCAACCCGCTGCCGACCCTCGCCTTCCAGCGGGTGGTCCGCGACGCCGTCTTCCAGGTGATGCGGGCGGGCCGATCGGAGGTTTCGGGCCTGCACCTCGTGGCGGCGCTCTGGGGAGAGCCGGACGCCTTCGCCACCCATTTCCTGGAGGGTGCCGGTCTGACGCGGCTCGCCGTCGTGAGGCACATTGCGCACGGCCGTTCGGACGGGGGCGCTCGCGGCGTGGACGCTGGCTCCACAGGCGCCCTGCCGCCGGACAGGGAACGTGAAGAAGCCGGTGGGGAGGGCGAAGCGGCAGCACCGGAGAAGGGAGCGCTGGCGCGGGTCACCACCTCCCTGCACCAGCTCGCCGCGGGAGGGAGGCCGGATCCGTTGATCGGTCGGGAGGAGGAGCGCGCGCGAGCGATTCAGGTCCTCTCCCGTCGCCGCAAGACCAGCCCGGTGTTCGTCGCCGAGGCCGGCGTGCGCAAGACCGGGTTGGGGGAGGGGTTGGCCTGGAAGATCCAGCGCGGTGAGGTGCCGGCGGCGCTGCGCGGCGCGGAGAT
>Ga0079224_100012107_pt1 | contig 11928 bp, 10 predicted proteins | sample Stecom2015_FD_80414 | JGI IMG/M metagenome (GOLD analysis project Ga0079224, IMG submission 80414) | Agricultural soil microbial communities from Utah to study Nitrogen management - Steer compost 2015 | ecosystem: Environmental > Terrestrial > Soil > Agricultural land | place: USA: Utah... | reverse complement strand
GCGGGCGTCCTCGTCGCGCAGTCCGCACGACGGGAGGAGAAGGCAGCACAGGAACGCGGTGGGCAGGCGACGCCACCGGGCGGAGCGGTGCGGCAGGGCGGCGGCCAGTGCGGCGTGGTCCACCCCGTGCACGAGGAAACCGTGCCGGTCGTCGGCGAGCAGCAGCGCGGGTCCCCGTCTCCCCGCCCGGGCCAGGCGGGAGGCGCTCTCCTCGACGGGGAGGCCGGTGAGGTCGTCCACCCGGGCCTGCTCGGCGGCCGCGAGCGCCATCCGGTGCGCCGAAACCCCGTCGAACACGCGGTGGATGGCGCCCAGGCGCGGGGGGAAGGCGTCGGAGTCGACGAGCAGGGCGAGCCCGTGAGCCCAGGCGGGACGGCCCGGGTGGCTGTCCCGCAGCCGCTGGTAGGCGGCGTAGCGGTGGTGCCCGTCCGCGATCAGCGCGCTGCGCGTGGACAGGTCCGCGGCGATGGCGGCGTGGCGGTCGGGGTCGGTGATCGCCCACAGCCGGTGCCGGGTCCCGTCACTGGTCACGGTGTCGGTCAGGGGAGCCTCCCCGGTGGCGCTGTCGGTCAGCCTGCTCGCAGACCCCCGGGACGGCCCGGTGCCGCCCCGGTAGATCAGGAAGATCGGCTCCAGGTTCGCACGGGTCCGTTCCATCAGGCGGGCCCGGTCCGCGACGGGGGCCTCCCAGACGTCCTCGTGGCCGCGTACCGCCCGTCCCCGGGGCGGCGGGAGCCGCAGCGCGCCGATGAGGCCGCGTTGGCGGCTGCCGTCGGAGGCGGTCTGCTCGTACACGTACAGCGCGGGGTCGGGGTCGTGGACGAGGACCCCGTCGGCGATCCAGCGGCGCAGGGTGTGCGCGGCCCGCGCATAGCGGCCCGGGCCGCTCAGCCCGCTGCGCGGGGCGGCGGTCGGTGGAAGGGTCAGCCGGACGGCGTTGCGCGGCTCGGCCCGGACCAGGTCGGCGACGGCATCAGCGCTCACCACGTCGTAGGGGGGAGTCAGGGCGAGCGCCAAGTTCAGGTCGGAAACCCTGAGGAGGGGGTGGGAGTCGGGGGACGCGTAGCGCAGCCCGCGGAACGGGCGGAGGCAGAGGACGTCTGCTGCGGAGTCCGACATTCCAGAACGATACCCGGGAAGAGGCGCCCTGATCGGGCGGACGCGGCGGTCACAGCAGCTTGCGCAGTCGCGCCATGTCGCCGAGGCTCGCCTTGACCTTGACGCGACCGGTCAGCAGGGCCTTGGCGTAGTCCAGCCGGTCGTTGGCCAACGCCACGAGGTCGTCGCTGGTGACGGTGATGCGTACCTGGGCCCGGCCGTCCGCGGTGGACAGGGGCACGTCGGTGACGTCGACCAGGCCCTGGGGGGTCAGCCGCATCGCGAAGACGGTCTCCAGGTCGCTGACGGTCAGGCTGATCGTCCGCTCCACGATGTGTGCGCGCCGCTGTGCCTCGTCGAGCTGGGTGATCCGCTCGGACACCAGCCCGATGGCGGAACGGCATTCTTCAAGGTTGGCCATATCCCTCATAATGCCTCAGCGGGTGACACCGGGGAGTCACATCGCATCTGTGACAAGTCGGACAGAAAGGCGGGGGCGGGCGACCCAGCTCCGCGAGGTCGTGAATAGGGGTAGTTTTTTCACCGGGTATTCCCGCAGCGGGCACCGCCGCCGGCACATCCGAATTCTTCGAGGAGCACGTTCTTATGGTCGTCGACGTGGTACGCGCCTATCTGGAAGCCGCCAGCGGCCTCACCGAACTCACCCGGAAGCGTGCGGTCGCGGCGGCCAAGGTCCTGATCCGGGACGGCGACGAGCGTGCCGCCGCCGCGGCGCGGTCCGCCGACACGGGCGGGAGCGGAACGGGAAGCGGGGAGTCGCCGCTGCTCGGAACCCGGGTGGGGCCCAGCATCCAGGCGCTGGCCACCGAGCTGATCGAGACCAGCCAGAGCAACCGCGCCGCACTCGGCCGACTGGTCGAGGAAGAGGTCGCGCGCGTGCTGGACCGCCTCGACCTGGTCCCCCGGGACGACTACGACCGCTTGGCGCGCCGGGTCGCGGAACTGGAGCGGCGGCTGGCCGCCGTGACCGCGGCCCAGCGGCGCCGGGCCGCGGCCGAGACCGTGGCGGAGGACGCGGCACACAGTGCGGCCGCCGCCTCGGAGCCGGCCGTCCCGAACACCGAGGAGGCGGACGGCGCGGCGGACACGGCGCAGCCGGACGGGGCGCCCGCTTCCGCCGGAGGCGAAACGGCCGACGGGACGCCCTCCCGGCAGCCCGCCGCCCAGGCGGCCGGAACGCAGGAGCCCCCGGCCGAGGAGCCGCGGCCCCGGGAGGCCGCCGAGAACGGCGAGGAGGCCGCGACGAAGACGGCCGCCCGCGGCGGCAAGGCCAAGAGCGGCCGGGCCCGCTCCACCAAGACCCAGGCCAAGCGAGCCGCGACGCGCCGCGGCTCCGCCCGGAACGGGAGCAAGTCGTGACCGAGGAGGAGGCGCTCGCCGAGCGCACCACCGAAGGGGTGCGGGCCCGCCTGGAGGCCCTCGACGGGCTCCCCACCCACGAGCACGTCGCCGTGTTCGAGACGGTGCACCGGGAACTGTCCGCGGTGCTCTCCGTCCTCGACGCCCCCGGCCCGGCGACCACCCGCTGACCCCGGCCCGCGTGCCGCGGACGTACGGTTGGGAGGGCGACAACCGCGACGGCGAAGGAGAACGGACACCAGACCATGGCCAGACGCAGCCGACTGGACGCCGAACTGGTCCGGCGCGGCCACGCGCGCTCACGGGCGCACGCGGCCGAACTCATCGACGCGGGACGGGTCCGCGTCGCGGGGAACCCCGCCACCAAGGCCGCCACCCAGGTCGGCGCCGATCAGGCGATCGTGGTGGTGCAGGCCGACGACGAGCCGGTCTACGTGTCCCGGGGCGCCCACAAACTCGTCGGCGCGCTCGACGCCTTCGGCGTCGACGTCGCGGGACGGCGCTGTCTGGACGCCGGCGCCTCCACGGGAGGGTTCACCGACGTGCTGCTGCGCCGCGGCGCGGCGCACGTCATCGCGGTCGACGTGGGCTACGGCCAACTGGCCTGGTCGCTGCGGTCCGACTCCCGGGTGACGGTGATGGAGCGGCAGAACGTCCGCGAACTCACCCCCGAGCAGATCGGTGAGCCCCGCCCCGACCTGGTGGTGGGAGACCTCTCCTTCATCTCGCTGCGACTGGTGCTCGCGCCGCTCCTCGCCTGCGCCGCCCCCGACGCCGACCTCGTGCTGATGGTCAAACCGCAGTTCGAGGTGGGACGGGACCGGGTCGGCTCCGGCGGAGTGGTCCGCGACCCCGAACTGCGCGCCGCCGCGGTGCGCGACGTCGCCGACCACGCCCGGACCCTGGGACTGGGCGTGCGTGACGTGACCGCCAGTCCGCTGCCGGGGCCGTCCGGCAACGTCGAGTACTTCCTGTGGCTGCGTTCCGGTGCGCCGCCGCTCGACGAGGCCCTGCTGAGCAGGGCGATCGAGGAGGGACCGCAGTAGCCGTGGGCCGCGCGTCCGTCCGGTGCCGCGGGTTGGATAACGTAACTCGGCCACCTGGCGATCGACCGGCGCCGCCAGACGGTAGCCGGACACGGCGACGAGGAGGGCCCCTCAGTGAAGACCAGCGAAAGCGCGGACCGGTTCGGCGGCGTGGGCGGGGAGACCGGCCGCACCGTGCTTCTCCTGGCCCACACCGGACGGCCTGCCGCCGTGCGCAGTGCCCGACTGGTCCACGACCGCCTCACCCGGGCCGGGGTGACGGTGCGGATGTTCGCCTCCGAGTTCGACGCGATCACGCGGACCGGTGCGCCGATGGGCCCGGTGGAGATCGTGGAGCCGGGGGTGGAGGCCGCCGCCGGGGCCGAACTCATCATGGTGCTGGGCGGTGACGGCACGCTGCTGCGCGCCGCCGAACTCGCCCGGCCCACCGGGGTCCCGCTGCTCGGCGTCAACCTGGGGCACGTGGGCTTCCTCGCCGAAGCCGAGCGCGACGACCTGTCGGACACGGTCCGCTGCGTGGTCGAACGCGACTACTCGGTGGAGGAGCGCATGACCATCGACGTCACGGTCTACTGCCGGGGACGCGACGGCACGGGGCCGCCGGTGCGCACGTGGGCGCTGAACGAGGCCACCGCCGAGAAGGTCGAGGCGGGCCGCATGCTGGAGGTGGTGCTGGAGATCGACGGGCGTCCGCTGTCCCGGTGGGGGTGCGACGGGGTGGTGTGCGCCACGCCGACCGGTTCGACCGCGCACGCGTTCTCCGCCGGGGGCCCCATCGTGTGGCCCTCCGTGGCGGCGCTGCTCGTGGTGCCGCTGAGCGCGCACGCGCTGTTCGCCCGCCCCCTGGTGGTCTCCCCGGACGCGGTGATCGCGCTGGAGGTGCTGCCGGACACGACCGACGGGGTGCTGTGGTGCGACGGACGCCGTAAGGTCGAACTGCCCGCCGGAGCGCGGGTGGAGATCTCGCGGTCGGACACGCCGGTGCGGTTGGCGCGATTGCAGCACGCGCCGTTCACCGATCGACTGGTCGCGAAGTTCGCCCTCCCGGTGGCAGGCTGGCGGGGACGGGCCGAACACGACGGCGGGTAGGTGGTCCGGGCGCGGGCGGTTGGACCGCACAGTGCCTCAGCAGTGGTGGTTACGGGAGAGAGTCCGGTGCTCGAAGAAGTCCGAATCCAAGGCCTCGGCGTGATCGACGACGCCGTTCTGGAGCTGTCCCCAGGGTTCACCGTGGTCACCGGCGAGACCGGTGCGGGCAAGACGATGGTGGTCACCGGGCTGGGGCTGCTCTTCGGCGGGCGCGCCGACCCGCAGCGGGTGCGGCCCGGCGCGTCCCGGGCGGTGGTGGAGGGGCGGCTGACCGTCGACGCCGGCAGCAGGGTCGCCCAGCGGGTCGAGGAGGCCGGCGGGGAACTCGACGACGGGGTGCTGATCATCTCGCGCAGCGTGTCCGCGGAAGGGCGTTCGCGGGCCACCCTCGGCGGCCGGTCCGCACCGGTCAGTCTGCTGGCCTACCTCGCCGACGACCTGGTGGCGGTGCACGGCCAGTCCGACCAGCAGCGGCTGCTCCGCCCCGACCGGCAGCGCGCCGCGCTCGACCGCTACGCGGGCGACGAACTGCAGGCGACCCTGGGCGCCTACACCGCCGCCTACCGCAGGCACCGGGAGGTCGAGGCGGAACTGGCGGAGCTGACCACCCGGGCCCGGGAACGCGCCCAGGAGGCGGACCTGCTGCGGTTCGGCGTGGAGGAGATCGCCGCGGCCGAACTCCGCCCGGGCGAGGACGCCGAACTGCTGGCGGAGGAGACCCGTCTGGCGCACGCCGACTCGCTGCGGCTGGCCGCCACCACCGCGCACGAGGCCCTGGTCGGCGACCCCGCCTCCGACGTCGAGGTGGACGTCACCGCGCTGCTGGCCGGGGCACGCCAGGCGCTGGCGGGCGTCCGCCAGCACGACGAGGCCCTCGCGGCGCTCGCGGACCGCCTGGACGAGGTCAGCTACGTGATCAGCGACGCCGCCACCGAGTTGGCCTCCTACGCCGAGTCGGTGGACGCCGATCCGGCGCGGCTGGCCGCGGTGCAGGAGCGCCGCGCGGTGCTGGCGCAGCTGACCCGCAAGTACGGGGACACCGTCGAGGACGTCCTGGCCTGGGCGGAGGACGCCGCCAAGCGGCTGGGTGAGCTGGAGGGCGACGACGAGCGCATCGAGGAGCTCACCGCCGAGGAGGCGCGGCTGCGGGAGCGGATGACCGAACTCGCCGAGCGGCTCACCGGCATCCGCACGGCGGCCGCCGAGCGGTTCGGCGAGGCCGTCACCGAGGAGCTCACCGCGCTGGCCATGCCGCACGCCCGGGTCACGGTCCGCATCCGCACCGGCGAGGAGTTCGGACCGCACGGGCGCGACGAGGTGGAGCTGCTGCTCGCACCGCATCCGAGCGCGCCGCCGCTGCCGCTGCACAAGGGCGCCTCCGGCGGTGAGCTGTCGCGGGTCATGCTGGCCATCGAGGTGGTCTTCGCGGGCGCCGACCCGGTGCCGACCTTCGTGTTCGACGAGGTCGACGCCGGGGTCGGCGGGAAGGCGGCGGTGGAGATCGGGCGTCGGCTGGCCCGGTTGGCCCGCAACGCCCAGGTCATCGTGGTCACCCACCTGCCGCAGGTGGCGGCCTTCGCCGACGCGCACCTGGTGGTGGAGAAGTCCAACGACGGCATGGTCACCGAGAGCGGGGTGACCCGCCTGGACCGTGCCGGGCGGGTCCGGGAGCTCTCCCGCATGCTGGCCGGGATGGAGGACTCCGAGCTCGGCCGGGCCCACGCCGAGGAGCTGCTCACCCTCGCGGCCGCCGACCGGGGCTGAGACGCCGCGGCCGCGCTGCCGGGCCCGAGGGCGGCCTCCTCCGGTCCGGGCCGGGCACCCCGGGCGGGGCCTGCCCAGGGGCGGGAGGCCGTCCGGCGGCGCACCGACACGCCGATGCATCACTTCCTGTCACCGGGATTTCGCTTTCCGTGGCAGTATGCGGGCGATGAAGGTTCCGACCGCGCTGAGCGCGCGACTTCCCAGGCTCCGTCGCGCCAGGCCCAACGGGGCGGCCGGCGTGAGCGCCCCGGTCCGAGCCGACCGCCGCACCAAGAACCTCACCAAACGGCTCAGACCCGGCGACATCGCGGTCATCGACCACGTCGACCTCGACCGGGTCAGCGCCGAGGCCCTCGTGGAGTGCGGGGTCTCGGCCGTGGTGAACGCCGCCAGGAGCATCAGCGGCCGCTATCCCAACCTGGGCCCGCAACTCATCGTCGAGGCGGGAATCCCCCTGGTCGACGAGGTGGGGCCGGAGGTCTTCGCCCGGATCGACGAGGGCGAGCGGCTGCGGTTGGAGGGCGGGGCCCTCATGCGCGGCGACACGGTGGTGGCCAAGGGCGTCGAACAGGACGCCGAGTCGGTTCGGGCGGCCATGATCGAGGCGCGCGCCGGACTCGCCGTCCAACTGGAGGCGTTCGCCGCCAACACCATGGAGTACCTCAAACGCGAGCGGACGCTGCTCCTGGAGGGGGTCGGCGTCCCCGACATCGCCACGCCGATCGAGGGCCGCCACGTCCTGATCGTGGTGCGCGGCTACCACTACCGGGAGGACCTGGCGGCGCTGCGCCCCTACATCCGCGAGTACCACCCGGTCGTCATCGGGGTGGACGGCGGAGCCGACGCGCTCCTGGAGGCCGGGTACCGGCCCGACATCATCGTCGGCGACTTCGACTCGGTGTCCGACCGCGCCCTGGCCTGCGGTGCGGAACTGGTGGTGCACGCCTACCGGGACGGGCGGGCGCCGGGCCTGCGGCGCCTCACCGAACTGGGGTACGAGGCCGTGGTCTTCCCGGCCACCGGGACCAGCGAGGACGTGGCGATGATGCTCGCCGACGACGCCGGCGCCGCGCTCATCGTCGCCGTCGGCACCCACGCCACCCTCGAAGAGTTCCTGGACAAGGGGCGCGCGGGAATGGCCAGCACCTTTCTCACCCGCCTGCGGGTCGGCGGCAAACTCGTCGACGCCAAGGGCGTCAGCCGCCTCTACCGCAGCCGCATCTCACCGTGGACGCTGCTGCTGCTCGTGGCGGCCAGTCTGCTCACCATCGTCGTCGCGGCCTACTGCTCCCCGGCCGGACAGGTCTACCTGACCTTCCTCGCCGCGCGGTGGGACGCGTTCTACTACTGGCTCACGGGGCTCTTCGCGTGATCGACTTCCGCTACCACCTGGTCTCCACCGTCGCGATCTTCCTGGCGCTCACCGTCGGCATCGTGCTGGGCACCACCATGCTGCAGGACCCGCTGCTGCACACGCTCAAGGCGGAGACGGCGCAACTGCGCGAGCAGAGCGAGCGGCTGCGCACCGACAAGGACCTGGCCGACCAGTTCAACGCGGGCACCGCCCAGCTCATCACCGCCTACGAGACGGCGATGCTGGAGCGCAGACTCGCCGACACGCGGATCGTGGTGGTGGAGCCGCCCGGGGTGGACGCCGTCGTCCGCGACGCGATCGTGGAACGGCTGCGGCACGCCGGGGGAACGGTCGTCGGCCGCATCACGCTCACCGACCGGTACCTCGACCCCGGGGAGGCCGACCACGTCGACGAGGTCGCCGACCGGTGGAGCGAGGGCCTGAAGGTGCCCCACGGCAACCCCTACGAGCGGGCCGGCGCCGAGATCGCGCAGGCGGTGCTCGCCGCCGACGGGGACGAGCACCCCGACGGCTTCGACCCCGCGGAGCTCCTCGCCGGATACGCCGAGGCCGGCCTGCTCGCCGTCCACGGCGAGCCCGCGTCGGGCGCCGACGCGGCCCTGCTGCTGGCCCCGGCCGAACCGTTCGCGCTCGTCGACGGCCACCAGGGGGGGAACGACACGACCACCCCGCCCGCCAACGCGGCCGTGCTGGCCCTGGCGCGCGCCCTGGAGCGGACCGGCGCCGCCACCGTCCTGGCCGGGGCGCCGGACGCGGACGGCCCCACCGGGCTCATCCGGCAGGCGCGCGCCGAGAAGGCCCGGTTCACCACCGTCGACACCGCGGGCACCACCGCGGGCGACATCGTCACCGTGCTGGCGCTGGCCCTGGCCGCCGAGGGACGCGACGGCCACTACGGGGTCGGTGCGGGCGTCGACGGCTTCCTGCCCTCGGTCCTGCCGGACCCCCGACCCGATCCGACCCCCACGCCCTCGACCGGCGTCTCCGCCGAAGACGTCGCCGCCGACGACGAGTCCTAGCGAGTTCGAACCATGTCCTTCCGATTTCCGTCCGTCCTGTTCCGTCCCGGTCCGCGCCGCCGGTCCGCACCGCCGTCCGCGCGACGGTCCGCGTGGGGGACGGCGCTCGCCGCGGGAGTGGCCGCGGCCGTCGCCCGCGGCCTGTACACGGCGCTGACCGACCGGTGGGGCGCCGGCCAGGCCCGGTGGAACCGCGTCAACTACCGCGGCGAGCGGGTCACCCTGCTGGAGGGGCCCGCCCTGGCGGTCGGCGCCTGCGCGGGCGCCGCCCTCGCCCCCACGACACGGCCCGCGCTGCGCGGGGCGGCCGTGCTCGCCGGATGCGGCGCCGCGGCCTTCGGCGCCTACGACGACCTGTACGGCTCGGGCGCCTCCCGGGGGTTTCGGGGGCACCTGGGCGCGCTGGCGCGCGGCCGCGTGACCACCGGGGCGGTCAAGGTCGCGGGCATCGGCGCGAGCGGGCTGGCGGCCGCCGCGGCCCTGACCCGCGACCCGGTGGACGTGCTGGTCAACGGTGCGCTCATCGCGGGCGGCGCCAACCTGCTCAACCTGTTCGACCTGCGGCCGGGACGCGCGGCCAAGGTGGCCCTGCTGGCGGGGGCGGCGGCGCTGGCGCACCCCGGTGCCGCGCCGGTCGCCGCGGCGGCGCTGGGGGCGACCGGCGCGCTGCTCCCCGAGGACCTGCGGGAGCGCGCGATGCTCGGGGACGCGGGCGCCAACGCCCTGGGGGCGCTGCTGGGCCTGGCCGCCGCGACCGCGTGCCCGCGGCGGGTGCGCGTCGGCCTGCTCGCCGGAGTGGCCGGGCTGACCGCGGCCAGCGAGTACGTGAGCTTCACCAGGGTCATCGCGGTCACCCCGCCGCTGCGGCGCCTCGACGAGTGGGGGTGCCGGCCGGCTCCGCCCCGCCGCGCGGCCGAGCCCGCCCCGGTGCCGCAGTCCGGTTGACCGGGACGGGACGGGGGCGGCGTCGCAGCGGGCGACCCGCCCGGGGACGACGCGGTCGAACGGCGCGGGGGAGCGGACCGGCGGTGGTCCGGGCGCGGCGGGCGGGCATCTCCGTGGCGGGGGCCGCGGTGCTCATCGGTGCCGTCACCGTCGTCGCGCGCGTCGCCGGGTTCGGCCGGACCGTCGTGTTCGCGCAGACGGTCGGGGAGAACTGCCTGGGCACCGCCTACGTCACCGCCAACCAGGTGCCGACCGTGCTGTACGAGATCGTCATCGGCGGCGCGCTGTCGGGGATGGTCGTGCCGCTGTTGGCCGACGCGGCCCGCCGGGACGACACCGACCACGTGCGCCGTACCGCCTCGGCGCTCGTCACCTGGGTGGTGGTCGCGGCCGTGCCGCTGGGGACGCTGCTCGCCGTGGCCGCGGAGCCGATCGCGGTGGCACTGCTCGCCGGGACGCGGGAGTGCGGCGGTGCCGACCTGCTCGCGCTCGCCGCGCGCTTCCTGGCGGTTTTCGCACCCCAGGTGCTGTTCTACGGCCTGGCCGCGGTGCTGTACGGGGTCCTGCAGGCGCACCGGCGCTTCCTCGCCCCGGCACTGGCCCCGCTGGTCTCCAGCCTCGTCGTCATCTGCGCCTACCTGGCATTCGTGCCGCTGCGCTCCGGCGCCACCGACGCCCGCGCGCTGTCCACCGCGGCCGAACTCGTCCTGTCCGCGGGCACCACCGCCGGCGTGGCCGCGCTGTTCCTCACCGCGCTGGTGCCGGTGCTGCGGATGCGGCTGGGACTGCGGCCGACCCTGTCCTTCCCCCCGGGGGTGGGGGCGCGGGCACGGTCCCTGGCGGCGGCCGCGCTGCTGCCGCTGGTCGCCATGCAGGTGACCCTGCTGGTGTCGATGTGGCTGGCCAACCACGGCGGCGGCGGGGGGACCGGGGTGCTCTACAGCTACGCCTGGGCGCTGTTCACCCTGCCCTACGGCGTGGTCGCCGTGCCCATCGCCACGAGCGCGTTCACCGCGCTGGCGGAGTACCACGGGCAGCGGGACCGGGCCGGTTACGACCGGGTCCTGGCGGTGGGGACGCGCGCCTGCCTCATCGCGGTCAGCGGGGCCGCGGTGGCGCTCGCCGCGGCGGCTGCGCCGCTGGCCCGGCTGTTCGCCGACGAGCAGGCCGGCGTGTTGGCGGCGGCGCTGCCCGCCTACGCCCCCGGGGTGGTCGCCTTCGGGGTGACGGCGCTGCTCAGCCGTGCCCTGTACGCCGTGCACCGGGGACGCCTGGCGGCCACGGCGCAGGTCGCGGGGTGGGCGGTGGCGGCGGGCGCGTCCGCGGCCGCGGTGGCGCTGTGCCCGCCGGAGCAGACGGTGGCCGCGCTGGGCGCGGGCACGTCCCTGGGACTGGGGACGGGGGCGGTGCTGCTGGGGGCGGCGGTGCTGCGCGTCCGGGGGCGGGCCGCGTTCGCCTCGCTCGGCCGCACCGCCGCGGCGTGCGCGCTGGGGGCGGCGGTGGGCTACGGATGCGGGGCGGGCGCGGCCGCGCTGCTGCCCGCCGACTCCGCGGTGGCCGCCGCGGTCGCGGCGCTGCTCGGCGGGGCCGTCGCGGTGCTGGGCCACGGGACGGCGGTGGCCGCGGTCGACGCCGCCGCGCTGCGCGCGGTGCTGACCCGCCGCATCGGTGCGGCGGACACCACGGAAAGGACAACGGGGTGAACGGGTTGCGGATCGCGCTGGTCCTGGCGACCAGCAGCGGAGGAGTGGGCAGTCACGTGCGGTCGCTGTGCCGCGGACTGGCCGGACGGGGACACCGGGTGGGGGTGGGCGGCCCGGGCGCCCACGGGGAGCGGGTGGACTTCCGCGGGGCGGGGGCGCGGTTCGCCGAGCTGGAGGTCGCCGACCGGCCCCGGCCGTTCGGTGACGCCGCGGCGCTGCTGCGGCTGCGTGCCCTGCTGAGGGGGGCCGACGTGGTGCACGCCCACGGGGTGCGCGCGGGGGCGCTGGCGGCGCTGAGCGGTCCGTCCGCGCCGCTGGTGGCCACCCTGCACAACGCGCCCCCGGCAGGCGGCGGCGCGTGGCTGTTCGGGGTGTTGGAGCAGGTGCTGGCGTGGCGCGCGGACCTGGTGCTGGGGGTCTCCGGCGACCTGGTGGAGCGGTCGCGCGCGCGGGGGGCGCGGCGGGGGGGGCGGGCGCGGGGGGCGGGGCGCAGCGGCGCGCGCGCGGGG
>Ga0079224_100012106_pt1 | contig 11929 bp, 8 predicted proteins | sample Stecom2015_FD_80414 | JGI IMG/M metagenome (GOLD analysis project Ga0079224, IMG submission 80414) | Agricultural soil microbial communities from Utah to study Nitrogen management - Steer compost 2015 | ecosystem: Environmental > Terrestrial > Soil > Agricultural land | place: USA: Utah... | reverse complement strand
TGCTTTTTACTTTTGCTTTTTAGTTGCCGTTTGATCCGTCTGCTGCCATTGCATCTGGGGCCACCCGGCCCGGATTTCAAGCTGCATGCAGCCAAATATACCGCGAATTCGCCACTTCGGAGCGGTTCCATAGCGCGAAAACGTGGGGCAGGCCGCAATCTTCACCTTTTCTGGACATTATCTTCACCCTCTCTTCAGGTCTTTGTTTTCAACGACTCTTAGATTATCCCCATGTCCTGATCCACTACCGCCTATTGTCAACGGCGGAGTACGAAGCGGACGATCAATTGAAGAGGGTTCAGATCATGAAAAAACTGGCAGCGATCATGTTCACGTCCATCCTGCTGACCTCCGCAGGCGCCATGAATGTTCATGCGCTCAGCGAGGAAGCAAGTAATGGCGGTATTCCGTCCCTGGCACCTATGCTGGAGAACGTCACCCCCGCCGTGGTGAATATCTCCACTACTCAGACAGCACGGGCGCCACAGCAGTTCCGCTTCTTCAGCGAAGAGGACCTGCGGCGCTTCTTCAACGATCCCTCGCGCCAGATGCCACCCCAAAGCAGGGAGCGCACCATGCGAGCCACCGGCTCGGGCGTCATCGTTGATGCAGAAAACGGTTACGTCATCACCAACCATCACGTGATTGCCAATGCAGACACCATCAATGTCTCACTACAGGATGGTCGAGAATTCCCAGCCGAGCTGATCGGTAGCGATGCGAGCACCGACGTGGCCCTGCTGCAGATCGAAGCCGAGGGACTGATGGAGCTGGAGTTCGCCGATGTCAGCAACCTGCGGGTGGGTGACTATGTCGTGGCGATCGGCAACCCGTTCGGCGTCGGCCAGACAGTGACCTCGGGCATCGTCAGTGCGCTGGGACGGGCCGGTCTGAACAACGACAACTATGAGGACTTCATCCAGACTGATGCAGCCATCAACGTCGGCAACTCCGGGGGAGCCCTCGTGGACCTGGAAGGCAACCTGGTGGGCATGAATACGGCGATCATCAGTGGCAGCGGTTCGAACGCGGGGATTGCCTTTGCGGTGCCCGTGGACATGATCTCCGCCGTGATGACCCATCTGGAGCGGGACGGAGAGGTGCGCCGTGGCCAGTTGGGAGTGCAGATCCAGGATCTGACTCCCGCCATGGAAGAGACCTTGCAAACCGGTGCGGAACGGGGGGCGCTGGTTACCAACGTCCTGCAGGGCAGCGCCGCCGAAGCAGCCGGTATCCAGGTGTCCGACGTCATCGTCGAAGTTGATGGCCAGGAAGTGGAGAGTAGTCGCGAACTGCGCAATATCGTCGGCCTGTTGCGAGTCAACGAAGAAGTCGGTCTGGTCCTGTACCGCGATGGCAGCCGTCAGGAGCTGACGGCAGTGATCGGTGGCCCGGAGCGAAGCGTGGCAGCCAATGACGCCACCCAGGACGATAACGGTCGCAGCCCCACCGAGCCGGTCTTCAACGGGGCGCAGCTGCGCACCTTCGACCCCGCCAACAGCGCCGTGGCCGGAATTTCGGTCGACGCAGGCGTGGAAGTGGTGGATGTTGATCAGCGCAGCCCGGCATGGCGCTCCGGCCTGCGACCTGGCGACGTGATCTACGAGGTCAACCGCCAGGAGGTGAAAACTCTCCAGGAGTTCAACGCACTGGTGGAGGAACCCGCTTCCGTGGTGGCCCTGGGGATCATCCGCGAGGACCGCGAGATGCTTGTCATCATGTCATAACGGTAATTGAGTACTCCTAATATAGGCAGGGAGGTAGTGGTGAGCAGACCACGAGTGCCTATCTTTGGCCGACCGAGATTGATCCCCCGGTCGGCATTTTTTTTGCGCCGGTTTCGTGATTGCGGAACGGGCAGGGGGACCGGGAGATCCCCACACGGTAGTCACAGCAGGCGCTGACGGTTTGCAAACGGACGCTGAGATGTTATTTTCCTGCGCCATTACCTAATTGACATTACCTAATCGATAAGGGGGCTGGTCAGTGACATCAATAAAAGTGCCAGGTCGGATTTTCTGGCGGGCTGCAGGGCTCGTCGGTGCCAGCATCGCACTGTTGACCACTGCCCAGGCACAGGTGCCGTCGGGACTGGATACGGCTGCGCTTGGCACTGACCTCAGGCCGTCGGTGATCACGCCGGTGACTGACGACTTCGCTCCCTATCGCCTGTGGCTGGGAGGCGAGATCGCCGACAAGCGCATTCCGGGGGTGGCGATGGCGATCGTGTCGTCCGACCGGGTGCTGGACGTGGAAACCTGGGGCGTTCGTCGCCAGGGCGAGGCGGCGCCGGTGGACGAGCACACGATATTCCGCATCGCCTCGGTGTCCAAGACCTTCGCCGGCACTGTGGCGGCGATGATGGTGCAGGCTCGTCAGCAGGAGTGGGACACCCCCATCATCGATATCCTGCCGCAGTACAGGATTGGTACGGAACCGAGCAGCCGCAACATCACCCTGCGACACGTGCTCAGCCACAGCACCGGCCTGATGCCTCATGCGTATTCCAACATGCTGGACGCCGGTGTGGCCTACGAAAAGATCCAGGAAAAATTCCGTGAAATACCCACCGTCTGCAGCCCCGGACGATGCTACGGCTATCAGAATGTGGTGTTCTCCCTGGTCTCCGATGTAGTGGAAGTCACCCTCTCGCAGAGCTACGAGGACTTCGTGCAGCAGCGCATCTTCTCCCCGCTGGGAATGGAGACAGCCTCCGTCGGCCTGACGGGATATACGGATAACCCCAACAGCAGCGCCCCTCACCAGTTCGCGCGCAGCGCCTGGCATGTCAGCAGAACCAATCCTGCATATTACACGGTTGGCCCCGCCGCCGGTGTCAACGCCAGCATCGAGGATATGGCGCGCTGGGCCCAGGCAAACCTTGGCGCCTTCCCTACGGTTCTGTCACCGGAGTTGCTCGCCCAGCAACATACCCCGGTGGTCGAAACCCCGCGGGGCAGTTACTTCAACCGCTGGCCGAAACTTGAGAAGGCCTGGTACGGCCTCGGCTGGCGGGTCTTCGACTACGCCGGCCTGCGGGTGATCCACCACGGCGGCGGTGTCCGCGGGTTTCGCTCGGAGATGGTGCTGGTGCCGGAACTCGACATCGGGATGGTGGTCATGTTCAATGCGGAGACGCCGGTGGCCAACGATGCGGTCCCGGCGTTTCTGGACACTGTCCTGCCGTAACCGCTCATTCACACGATTCTGCATAAGCCCGGAGCACCTCTTGAACCCCGTCATCGATCAGTTGCGCTCACACCGCAGCATCCGCAAATACACCAGTCAACCCATCGACGAAGCACTTTTCCTGCAGCTGATAGAGGCGGGGCAGTCCTCGGCCACGTCCAGCTTCCTGCAGGGAGCCACGATCATCCGGGTGCGCAACCCGGAAAAGCGGAGCGCTCTGGCGCAGCTGTCGGGCAATGCCCACGTGAGTACGGCTGCGGAATTTCTGGTGTTCTGCGCCGACCTGAGGCGTGCGGGCAATTGCTGTGAAAAATACGACAAGCCGTTTCATGGCGGTTACACCGAGCAATTCATCATCGCGACCATCGATACGGCCCTGATGGCGCAGAACGTCGTGGTGGCGGCTGAATCCGCGGGGCTGGGTATCTGCTACATCGGTGGGGTGCGCAACCACCCCCGCGAGATCTCCGACCTGCTGACGCTGCCCAGGGGTGTCTACCCGGTATTCGGGCTGTGTCTGGGCTACCCTGATCAGAATCCGGAGACAAAGCCCCGCCTGCCGCTGCAGGTGGTCCTGAAAGAGGATAGTTATACCGATGGGGGTGACGCCGCCCTCATTGAGGCATACGATGAGCAGGTCCGGGAGTATTACCGTACCCGAACCGGCGGTGGTCACGGAATCGCCTGGAGTGAACAGGTCTCCACGCTGCTCAGCGAGAAAATGCGGCCGCACATGCGCCAGTTCCTCGCGGAGCAGGGCTTCACCTTCGAATAAGAACACGTCACAGGAGAAACAGCATGTCGACAATGCGCTGCCTGAAATCCTTCGTTGTCCTCGCCCTGGCGATAGCAGCGGTCAATACCCAGGCCCAGAGCACGCAGGCCCCCGACAGCGAAGCACCGGGCTATGTCATGGCGCCGGACCGCAGCCAGGGAGGGACCGGCAAATTCTATATGGGTCGCGAGATCTCCGGTGTGATGGGACACCAGGCGGCCGATTGGCTGGAGCGGCCCCAGCGTACCCACGAGGAAATGCCCGATGAGGTGGTCGCCGCCCTGGACCTGAAGCCCACCGATGTGGTGGCGGACATTGGCGCTGGCTCAGGTTATTTCTCCTTCCGCCTGGCAGCACAGGTGCCACAGGGGCGGGTGCTGGCTGTGGATATCCAGCCCGAGATGCTGCAGATGATCGAGGAGCGCAAGCAGGCAGAGGGAGTCACCAACGTCGAAGGCATCCTGGGAGCAGTGGACGACACCCGTCTGCCGGAGAATTCCATCGACCTTGCGCTGCTGGTGGATGCCTATCACGAATTCTCTCACCCATACGAGATGCTCAGCAGCATCTATGACGCACTGAAGCCCGGTGGTCGCATCGTGCTGCTGGAGTATCGTGCGGAGGATCCCACGGTGCCCATACGTCCCCTGCACAAGATGAGTGAGACGCAGGTGGTAAGGGAAATGAGTGTCTTCAACCTGAACTGGGACGATACGCTGGACTTTCTGCCCTGGCAGCACATGATGATCTTTTCCAAGTAGGATTCACGCAGCAATAAAAACACGCAGCAAAAAAAAGAGGCAGGCCCTGACGGGGCTGCCTCTTTTTTATTGCGACCAGCGCTTCCCTCTTAGAAGGTGGTGCGGATCTTCAGCGCTACCTTGCGACCGCTGCCGCGGGTGCAGGAGTCCTCAATCTCGCGGAGCGTGCCATAGCCGCTCAGACCGTTGTAGCGCAGTCGCTCGTAGCAGGAATCCGAATTCAACGTATTGTTGGACTCCAGCCTGAAGGTGATGTTGTTGAAGGCTACCTTGGAGATATACAGGCTGAGCGAAGGCTCGCTGGCATCCCTTTCGATGGTGTCCACGTCCACATCCATCTGACCGCCGTCGATGTCCGAGCTCAGGGTGAAACCGTAGTTCAGACCCAGGGAGGTGACGTCATGGCGGAAGCCGATCGAGGTGTTGCCACGGCTGTTGAAACGGCGGTCCTCACCCAGGATCGGATCATAGACGTAGGAGTCGAACAGGTTTACGCTGGTGGTCAGCACCGCATCGGGCAACCCGAGGAAGCTCAGGCGGGTGCTGGCATCCAGGTAGATTCCGTAACGCTGGCCGTTGCCCAGGTTACCGGTGGCGGAGACCGGCTTGTTCGGATCGCTCGAAATATTCACCTTGCCGATGACGTCATCGATGTCGCGGTAGAAGAAGCGCGAGGTGAGCACACCACCATCATCGGGCAGGCGGTATTCCAGCGTGGTCTCGTAATAGAGTTCCTTTTCCTGGCTCAGGTCCGGGTTACCGGCAGTGGTTTCCTTGTCCACGTCATCATCATTGGTGGTCGCCGTGAAGCTCTCGAAACTGAGCTGGGATACGCGTCGCTCAACCAGGGCTCGGAACTGCAGGTTGTCGGTCACGTCAAAGCGGTAGTCGAGCTTGGGACGGATGAACTCGAAGTCACGGCTGCGATCGACCACGCCCGTCTGGGTAATGGTGGAGTTCTCGTAAAGCAGGGTGCTCTCCAGGGTCATGCGATCGTTCAGCGCCCAGTTGTGTACGGCGAAGCCTTCATAGCGCATTTCTTCCACCGTGGAGCCGGGGTTCGAGGCGCTGCGTACCGGCACCAGACCGCCATACATCGGAGAAGCGACCCCGTTCGCGGTGGCGGTGCCATAGAACAGACTGGTATCGAGAATAGTCTGCGCGCGCTCCAGTCCCAGTTGCATATCCTGGGTGTCGCTCAGGCGCCAGCTGTAGGTGCCCTGGCCGATGCGCTCACGGGTACGCTTGTTGGATTCGAGGTAGAGGTTCTTGTCTTCACCATTGCTGCCCAGACGGAAGCGTTCGCGTACGCTGTCATCGGTCTCGTCGTTGACCACGAACAGGAACTGGAAGCGGCTGTTGTCCGCGAAGGTGTGCTCGTGGGTGCCGCCGATCTCCCAGTTGTAAATGTCCTTGTCGGTGAGCTCACGCTCGAAGGTCGGCAGGCTGACACCGGGAGTGGCGATCTGCCTGTCCAGGTACACGGGGTGGGCATCGTCCTTGTACAGAGCGTTGAGCTGGATGCGATCGCGCTCGAATTCATAGCCCAGATTGGTGCTGAACTCGTAAGCCTTCTGGTCGCGAGTGCTTTCCTCGGTCACGATCTCGTTGAGGCTCAGGTCGGGCGCGTAGCTGTATTCGGTGCGGTCGGTGTTGTTGTACTTGGGATCAGCCAGGATGCTGAACAGGTAGCTCAGGTCGCCGGCCTGACCGCCATAGGACAGGGTGGCCCCAGGGTCATATTTGCCGTCGTGGTGTCGATCCGCGCTGACTTCCACGGAGACGCTGGAGCGGCGGCCGGCATCCTTCAGCACGACATTCACCACCTGGGCGGCGCCTCTCACGTCCAGCGTGCCGGAGCTTCCGCGGATCAGTTCGATGCGCTCCACCTGGTCGGCGGCGATGCGGGTCAGCTGGGTGCTGGCGGAGTTGTCCTTGCCGGCCAGGCGCTTGCCATCGATCAACAGGTCGCCGCCCGAGCCGAGCCCCCGGCCACTACTGCTGCTGCTCAGGCTCACGCCCGGAATACGGGTGACCATGTCATTGGCCGATACCGGACTGTACTGGGCGAAGAAGGCAGCAGGGTACACTACGGTAGATTCGTCCGGGGCAGTCTGAGCGTGGACGATGTTGATGCTGGGTATAGTGAGAGCTATCGCGAAAGAAAGTGCCGAGAGGCGGAGGCCTTTGCCGATGGATTGCCCCCGATGTTGCCTGGTTGTCATGTGAGCTCCGGAAGTGAAATCATCAAAACCCATGATTTCTTGACGAAATTTCCGTTCAACGCCTGACCTGGCCCTGATCGAATTTTAAAAAGGGGCGATAATACAGCAGGTTGCGCTTCATTCATAGAGTTGAATAGCATAAATTGGCGAGCATTTGTTCGAATTTTGCGGCACGCCACACTTTTCCTGCCTGCGCCAGGCTGCTTGTTGCTTGAGTCAAAGCGTTGATTTTGCGAATCGAAGGGCGATTGGGCATAATGCCCTCCAAATTTCCCACCCCTACATGCTCAACCCAGATAGAGTGAGAGGCCTATGGCGCGCGAATCCATGGAAGTAGATGTTGTCATCGTTGGCGCGGGGCCGGCTGGCCTGTCGACCGCCTGCAGACTACTGCAACTGGCCAGGGACAATGAAAGGGAAATCAGTGTTTGCGTACTCGAAAAAGGCTCGGAGGTCGGGGCCCATATCCTGTCCGGGGCCGTATTCGAAACCGGTGCGCTCGACGAGCTGTTTCCGGACTGGAAAGAGCGGGGGGCTCCGCTGAACACCGCGGTCACAGGTGATGATGTCTATTACCTGGCTGGGCCGGAGAAGTCGATCCGCTTTCCCGGTGCCCTGGTGCCGAAGCCCATGCACAACGATGGCAATTACATCATCTCCCTGGGCAACCTGTGCCGTTGGCTGGGGGAGCAGGCCATGGAGTTGGGGGCCGAGGTATTTCCGGGCTTTGCCGCGGCAGAAATCCTGTATCACCCGGACGGCACCGTGAAGGGTGTCGCCACTGGCGACATGGGCGTGGATGCCGAGGGCAACCACAAGAGCAGTTATGAGCCCGGCTTCGAGTTTCACGCCCGCTACACTATCTTCGCCGAAGGCTGCCGGGGTCACCTGGGCAAGGAGCTGATCAGCCGCTTCGCGCTGGACAAGGATTCGGACCCCCAGCACTATGGCATCGGCATCAAGGAAATCTGGGAGATTCCCGCACAACAGCACAAGGAAGGCCTTGTGGTGCATACCGCAGGCTATCCAATGATCGGTGCCAGCGAAGCCGGTTCCAGCGGAGGATTCCTGTACCACTTCGAGAACAATCAGGTGGCGGTGGGGCTGATCGTGGACCTGGGCTACAGCAATCCCCATATCAGCCCCTTCGACGAGTTCCAGAAGTTCAAGCATCACCCTGTCATTCGGCAGTACCTGGAAGGCGGCAAGCGGCTCAGCTACGGTGCCCGCGCCCTGAACAAAGGCGGCCTCAACTCCCTTCCCAAGCTCACCTTCCCCGGCGGTATGCTGGTGGGATGTGAGGCGGGCACGTTGAACGCTGCCAAGATCAAGGGCAACCACACGGCAATGAAGTCCGGCATGGTGGCGGCAGAGGCCGTGTTCGAGGCGCTGCAGGAGCCGGCGCCTGAAGTACCCACCGGCCATGAACTCACGGCCTACAGCGAGCGCTTCAAGGCCTCATCCGTCTACAAGGAGCTGCACGCAGCCCGCAACTTCAGCGCCGGCTTCCACAAGTTCGGGTTCTGGCTGGGCAGCACATTGGTGTTTCTGGAACACAATATATTCCGTGGCAGTCTGCCCTTCACGGTGCGCGATCGCACGCCCGACTACAAACAGCTCAAGCATGCCTCGCAGGCTCCACGCATTGACTATCCAAAGCCAGACGGCGTCATCAGCTTTGACAAGCTGTCTTCGGTCTTCCTGTCCAATACCAACCATGCGGAAGACCAGCCCTGCCACCTGGTGCTGAAGGATAGCGACATACCGATCAGTCATAATTTACCCCTTTACGACGAACCGGCGCAGCGCTACTGCCCGGCTGGCGTCTATGAGGTGGTGGAAGAGGCTGACGGCGGTCGTCGCTTCCAGATCAATTCGCAGAACTGCGTCCACTGCAAGACCTGTGACATCAAGGATCCTGCCCAGAACATCCACTGGGTGGCACCGGAAGGTGGTGGGGGCCCGAACTACCCCAATATGTGACCGCGTACGTCACGGCGCGGCGGGGCCTGGGACACTTGCCAATCGACGATCGGCGGGAGTACGCTCTATTCAGAGGCTCCTGGATGTCATCATGGAGCCGCCTGGTGACGGAGCAGCGCCATGATCGTCCGGCTGTTGTCAATCTGCTGTCTGCCACTCCTGCTGACGGGATGTACCCTGATCCCTCTGGAAGTGAACTTCACGGCAAACAGCACCATGGACTCCCGCCTTATCCAGCAGGACGCGGAGGCATTCCCGCACATCGACCTGCTGGCCCTGAATCCGGATATCATCAGCTATCTTGAAGCGAACGTGCCTCCGGGTCGCAGCGACCGCGAGATTGTGGAGCACCTTCAGACCATCCTGTTCGACCCCGGATTCCTGAATATTCAGTATGACGATCAGATTACCCGCACGGCGATCGAAACCTTCGAGACCCGCGCGGGCAATTGCCTCTCCGTGATCAGTCTCTACATTGCCATGGCGCGCCACCTGGGGGTGGAAGCCAGCTTCCAGACCGTGAAGATGCGACCGCGCTGGGACATGCGTGGTGAACTGCTGGTGTTGAGCCAGCACATCAACGCGACTGGACGGCTGGGGCCGAACTCCTACTATGTGGTGGATTTCACTCCCGATGTCCTCGTGCAACAGCTGACTTCCAGCAGGGTCAGCGATGACTATGCCCGGGCGCTGTATTTCAACAACCGGGGAGTTGAGAGCTTGATTGCGGGAGATACCGAGCAGGCCCTGCGCTACCTGCGCAACGCGCTGTGGATAGCGCCGGAACTCTCCATCGGCTGGAACAGCATCGGCACGGCCTATGCCCGATTGGGTAATATGGATTTTGCCGAATATGCTTTCAAGAAGTCGTTCACCGAAGACCGGGGCAACGCCACGCCCATCAACAATCTGGTACGGTTTTACTATAACCAGGGCGAATACGAGCTGTCGGAGCGCTACTCCCGGGCCATTGCGCGCTTCAACGACCGCAATCCCTACTACCACTACAGTCTGGGCAACGTGGCCTACAGCAACGGTGATTTCGAGCTGGCCCGGAACCATTATCAGCAGGCGATCCGGCGCAAGGAGTCGGAACCCGAATTCTATCTCGCCATGAGTCTCACCTTGGAAGAGCTGGGTGACGAAGAGGAGGCGGACAGAATGTTCACCATGGCACGTTATCTGCTGGCGGCCAGCGAGATCTACCTTCCGGGGCGCGAAAGGATGCGCATCGTGGACGAGAACAGCGTCCTGAGCCATATCAGGGGAGGGCTGCGGATCTCAACACGTGGCCGATAGCTTATTTTCTCCCTGTCATTTTTCCCGCTGCAACGGGTCCTATAACTGCTGTACTGGTAATGCGTTGCGCTTTCACGCAGAATTGCCCGCAGGTTAAATCGCAATGGCCGGCTTCAGGGCCAATTATCAAGGAGTGTTTGCATGAGAAGTCTGTCCGTACCCCGAACCCTCGCTACCCTTTTTGGAGCGTCGGCGCTTGCTGCTGCCGCAATGCTGACCTATGCACAGGTAGAGAAAACACCAGCACCGGAGGGCGCCAAGGTCTATATCGTTTCCCCGGAAGACGGGGCCACTGTCCCCTCAACATTCACTGTAGTCTTTGGCCTGGAAGGGATGGGCGTGGCGCCCGCGGGCGTGCAGACGGCCAATACCGGCCACCACCATCTGCTGGTCAATGGCGAAGTGCCGGATATGAATATGCCGCTGGGAACGCAGGTGACGCATTTTGGTGGCGGTCAGACGCAGACCACGCTGACACTGGAGCCGGGCGAACATACCCTGCAGCTGATCCTTGGCGATCACCTGCACGTGCCGCACAATCCGCCGGTAGTCTCCGATCAGATCACCGTCACGGTGGAATGACAAACGGGGGATGACTCACGTCCCCCTCGCTTCGCTGGCAATCAGCTGCTGCGGTTGATTGCCAGGGAGGCCATGTCCTCAATGCCGCTGCGGAAGGGGCTGGGCTCCAGACCTTGCAGCAGGGCCAGCGCCTTGTCCACCTCCGCCTGGGCCAGTGCCCTCGTATATTCCAGCCCGCCAGACTTGCGTACGATGCCGATGACTGCCTGAAGATGCTCGTGGGTGCCCTTCTCGATGCTTTCGCGCAAGAGGGTTGCCTCATCCGCTGTGGCTGTCTCCATGGCATGAATGAGCGGCAGTGTCGGCTTGCCCTCCGCCAGGTCGTCTCCCACGTTCTTCCCCATGGCGGTGGCATCGCCATCGTAGTCCAGCACGTCGTCCACCAGCTGGAAGGCCATCCCGATATGCATGCCCACCTCGCGCAGTATCCGCTGCTGCTCTGCGCCGGCGCCGGCAAGGATGGCTCCGCACTCCGCGGCGGCCTGGAACAGGATGGCTGTCTTGTCGCGGATGACGTTCATGTAGCTGGCCTCGGTGGCCGCGCTGTTGTGCTTGTTGATCAACTGCAGCACCTCGCCTTCCGCGATGCGGTTGGTGGTATCCGCCATGATCTTCATGATCTGCATGTTGCCAATGCTTACCATCACCTGGAATGCGCGCGAATAGATGAAGTCGCCCACCAGCACGCTGGAGGGATTGTTCCACTGTTCATTGGCGGTGGGGCGGCCGCGGCGCATGGAGGACATGTCAACCACATCGTCGTGCAGCAGCGTTGCCGTATGGATGAACTCGATCACCGCAGCCAGGCGTACCGGGTCGGCGTCGCGGCTGCCGCAGGCACGGGCTGCCAGCAATACCAGTACCGGACGCAGGCGCTTGCCTCCTGCATCTATAATGTAGTGTCCGATGCTTTCGACGAGGCCGACGTTGGAATAGAGCTGATCGATGATGAACTGGTTTACGGCATCGAAATCTGCCGCCACCACTGCGCGGATATGCTTGTACATTGGGCTACCGTGAAAGGTCCTGCTATGCTGCGGCGGTCCCGCAGGGAGGCGACCGACGATAGGGAATTGCATCACAAATTTGAGCCTGCATCCTAGGGGTGAAGGCTG
>Ga0079224_100012105_pt1 | contig 11929 bp, 12 predicted proteins | sample Stecom2015_FD_80414 | JGI IMG/M metagenome (GOLD analysis project Ga0079224, IMG submission 80414) | Agricultural soil microbial communities from Utah to study Nitrogen management - Steer compost 2015 | ecosystem: Environmental > Terrestrial > Soil > Agricultural land | place: USA: Utah... | reverse complement strand
CTCCAAGGCGACGGGCAAGGCGCTCCCCCTCGAGCTCGAAGGACGGGGTGTAGAGAAGGCGCTCGAGGTTTCGGAGGTGGTGGAGTTCGGGCGGGTGGTCGTCGGTCGAGTCGGCATACAGACCCTCGCACTCGCCAACCGCACGGACGGAGAGCTGGACTACGCCCTTAGCCTCGAAGACAGAGCCTCCAGAGGAGCCCATCCAGGTGCGCGTGTACTGTGACGGTGAGCTCGCAGGGACGGCGTCGTTCGCGCCGGAGCACGACGTGTTCACGGTCCTGGGAGAGGTGCGCTTCTTCGAGGGCGGCGGCTGCACGTTCAGGCCGGACGGTCAGACCAGCTGGTCGGCCGCCCGGGACTAGCGAACCTCGCCGAAGAGTTCGGCCCATGCCTCCTCGCGGAAGCCGACGAGGACGCGATCGGCGGCCACCAGCACCGGACGCTTGACCAGCTTCCCGTCCTCGCTCAGCCAGCGGACGAGCGTCTCGTCGTCGGCCGCGGCAATCCGCTCCTTGCCGATGGCGCGGTAGCTCTGGCCGCTGGTGTTCAGCCACTTGCGCACCGGAAGGCCGCTCGCCGGGATCCACTGCGCGAGTTCTTCGCGCGTGGGCGGCTGCTCGACGATGGGGCGCACCTTCGGCCGGACGCCGCGCGCCTCGAGCCAGCGGATCGCCTTCTTGCACGTGCTGCAGCCGTCGTAGGAAAGCAGGAGGGGCGTCTTCATGGCGCTGCAGTATAGCCCGCCGCCGCGAGGCGGCTTCGCAACATCTCCAACGACTCCGGCGTTCCGCGCACCCGCACGGTGATCGCCGCGCCGTAGTCCTCGTGAACGATGCCGATGCGGTCCTCGAACTCGGCGAGCAGGCGGCGCTGCGCGTAGGGGACGGTGAAGACCGCCTCCTCGAGCGCTGCGGCCATGCGGGAACAGAGCAGCTCGTGCAGCCGCTTTCCGTCCCGTGGATCCAGCGCACTGACGAGGAGCGCCTCCGGGAACTCCTGCTGCACCTCCGCTCTTTCTGCGTCGTCCAGCTTGTCGGCCTGGTTGAGCACGAGCACGGCGGGGATGGCGTCGGCGCCGATCTCCGCGAGCACCTCGTTGGTCGTGCGGATGTGCGCGCGGAAACTCGGATGGGAGACGTCGACCACGTGCAAGAGCAGCGAGGCCTCCTTCGCCTCGGCGAGCGTCGAGCGGAAGGAAGCGACGAGCTGGTGCGGCAGGCGATCGATGAAGCCCACCGTGTCGGTGAGGAGGACCGGCGGCTGCGTGGGCGGCGCGAGCTGCCGCACCGTCGTGCCGAGCGTGGCGAAAAGCATGTCCCGCACGTAGATCTCTTTGCCCGTGAGCAGGCGCATCAGCGAGGACTTGCCGGCGTTGGTGTAGCCGACGAGCGCCGCGCGGAAATGCCCCGAGCGGGCGATGCGGCTGCGATCGCGCGTCTCGCGGATCCGCTCGAGCTCGCGGCGGATCTGCGCCATCCGGTTGCGGATGCGCTGCTTGGCGAGCTCCACGTTCGAATGCCCGCGGGAAGCGCGGCCGCCGCCACCCTCGCGGTCGCCGAGCGAGTGGTCGTCGCGCACGCGGGGAAGCTCGTATTCGAGCCGCGCGAGCTCGATCTCGAGCTTGGCCTCGCGCGTGCGGGCGCGCGATTCGAAGACGCGCAGGATCACCTCCACGCGGTCGAGCACTTCGACACCGAGGGCCCGCTGCAGATTGCGGCGCTGACCGGGCCCGAGCTCGTCGTCGACCACCACCACGAGGTCTTCGCGGAGCGGTGGGTCCGGCTCGGTGGGTTTGGGGACGACGCCCGGCCCTCCGGTGCGCTCCGCGATCTCGCGCAGCTTGCCCTCCCCGACGTAGGTCGCCCGGACGGGCTCGCTCCGCCTTTGCACGAAGGAAGTCTCCACCGGGATGCCCAGGCCCTCGAGGAGCTGGCCGAGCTCGTCGAGCGAGCGCTGGACCTCCTCGTCGGGAACGCCACCGGGCCGCACGGCGAGGAGGATGGCGCGACGATGCGGTTCGGTTCGGGGACGATGGCTTCGCATGAAAAAACCTCCGTTTCGGTGGAGGTCGCGAAGCGGCAATCGGGATGTGCGGAGATGGCGCTCGGTCCGTCATGCGCTCGCGACCTTTCGGTGGAAAGGGCGTTCCGGAGCACACTTCGACCGAGGCCTTGCAAAGCCGCGGTGCGAAGGGTGCTCGGAATCAGCGCAAACGCATGACCATCCCAGTATGTGCGCCGACCGTTCGCCGCGCAAGTCCTTCGCTGCGCGGGCTGGCGGCTGAAGACGCGGCAGCGGGGATGGTATAGGAGCGCCATCGCGCGGACGCGCCGGTCGCGCCCGCGGGATCGACGAGCGGAGCGATGGACAACCTGACCCACGGCCTCCTCGGGCTCGCGATCGGAGCGCTGCGGCGTCCCGACGGAGCGCGACGCCCCCAGACGCCCGGCCTGGGGCCGCGGCTTCAGGCGCCGGGCCTGCGCTGGACCTCGCCGACGGATCGCGCGGTGCTCCTCGGCTGCGCGATCGCGGCGGAACTCCCCGACCTCGACGATCTCCTCCCCGCTGCCGATCCGGTGCTCCATGCGCTCGCCACGCACCGGGGCATTTCCCACGCGCTCGTCCTCTCGCCGGTCTGGGCGGCGGTGGCCACCCTGCTCGCGCGCCTCGTCTTCCGGCGGGCGCGCCCGCTGCCGGTCTTGTTCTTTTCGTGGGCGGCGGTGGTCTTCGCGCACCTGGCCGCCGACCTCTGGACGGGCTGGGGAACGCGCATCTTCCTCCCCTTCTCGGATCGCCGTTTCAGCCTCGACTACGTGGCGGTGATCGATCCCTTCTTCACGCTCCCGCTGCTCGCGGGTGCGATCGCCGCAGGGCTCCGGCGCTGGTCGTGGCGCCGCTTCCTGCTCGCCGGGCTCGTCGTCAGCACGGCCTACCTGGGCGTGCGCATCGGGAGCCGCCACCTCCTAGTGCACCGCGTGGAGGCGGCCTACCCCGCCGCCACACGGGTGGAGGTCTTCCCGGCGCTGCTCGAAGCGACGAGCTGGCGCTACGCCGCCGAGCTCCCCGACGGCTACGAGGTGGGAAGGATCTCCCTCGACGGCCCTCCCGTGCCGGCGAAGCGCCACCCCCTGCCCCCGCCGCTTCCCCGCCACCTGGCCGAAAACCCGACCGTGGCGGAGGCGCTCGTCTGGGCGCGGCTTCCCCTCGTCCGTACGCGCGCCGAAGGCGAAGCGATCGAAGTGCGCGTGGCCGACCTGCGCTACCACATCGACGGCGATCCCACGCTCGAGTTCGTGGTCCTCGTCGATCCCGAAGGGCGGACGCTCGATGCGCGCCTCGAGCGCGGCGGGAACGTGCGGCAGGTCTGGGAGCGATGGCGCAACGAGCGTCGGACGTGGGATGAAGGCGAAGTGCCGGTCCGTTGATCCCGGATCGAGGGGGAAAGGAGCCCGGCCAGATGCGGCGCATCGCGACCGAGCGGAAGGTGGAGATCCAGGAGGCCTTCGAGGCGATTGAGGGCGATCCGAAAAGCCCCGTCTTTCTGACCTGCGAACACGCCTCGCAGCGCCTGCCCGAAGGCTATCGCTGGCACCCCCGTGACGAGCGCCTCGTCGGCACGCACTGGGCCTACGACCTCGGGGCGGCGGAGCTGACGCGCGAGCTCGCCGCGGCGATCGACGCGCCAGCGGTCCTCTCCCGCTTCTCCCGCCTCCTCCTCGATCCCAACCGCAGCGAGGATTCGCCCACGCTCTTCCTCGCGGAGGCGGAGGGCGAGCCCGTGGAGCTCAACCGCGATCTGGACGAAGCGGAACGCGCGCGCCGAATCGCGCGCTTCCACGAGCCTTACCACCACGCCATCCACACCCGCCTCGGCGCATACGGCGCCGCGATCGTCTTCTCGATCCACACCTTCACCCCCGTTTTCGCGGGGCAGCGACGGTGGATGGAGGTGGGCGTGCTCTTCGACGCGGAGGAAGATCTGGCGACGCGCATGGCCGCGGACTTCCGGTCCGCGGGCTTCGCCACCGCCTTGAACGAGCCCTATTCGGGGCGGGCCGGGCTCATCTACGCGGCGGGCCGCCATGCGCAAACGCACGGCCGCCGCGCGCTCGAGATCGAGATCCGGCAGGACATCGCGGTGCGCCCGGAGGTACGCAGCCGGATCGTCCAGGTGTTGGGGGACTTCTTTCGTGGGATGCTCTCCGCGGCGTGATCCGCGGTGAGAACGGCAGACCCTCACCGCCCGTTCATGGGATTGTTCCCATGGCGTGCGCTGAGGAAAGATTCGTTCATACCGTGGTTCAGCCAACGAAGGAACTCGACGATGGCATGGTCCGGTGAAGCGTCTCGAATGTCCGCCAATGGCCTGCCGACTCCTCCCATCCTCATGGAATGGAATCAGGACGAGGCGCAGCGCCAGATCGCCCAGCAGGCGCAGGAGATCCGCGCGCTCAAGGAGACCATCCGCGCGCTCCAGGAAACGATCCGTGGGTCGACACGCCTGGCCGTGGAGCTGCAGCGCACGCTCATGAAGAAGGATCGCCGCATCCGCGAGCTCGAAAGCACCGTGCGCTTCCTGGAGGACCGCCTGATCCAGTTCCATCGGGTCCTCAGGCCGCTTTCCTGACCCTACCCGTCACTCCTCCTTCTCCTTCGGCCGGGGATGGAGCGCCGACGAGGCGGCTTTTTTCGCCCAGGGCAGACGCCCCTCCAACTCCACCTGCAGCGCGAAGCTGAGGAAGCTCCGGATGAGGACGATCAGTCCGAGGACCAGCGCGTTGTCGAGCGTGGGCATGTCGCTCACCGTGCGCACGATGTCGGCGGCCACGAGCAGTTCGAGGCCGAGGAGGATCGCCCGCCCCAGACGCTGCCGAAAGACGCGGTAGACCGCCGCCCCGCCCTGCGCCCTCTCGCCGAGGCTGAGGTAGAGCGCCACCAACGCGCCGCCGAGCGTCGTCAGCACGCCGCCGACTTCGAGGATCCGCGCACTCGTCTGGACGAAGGTCTCGATGTCGAACACGGCCGCCCTCTTCGGGTGCGGCGGCACCGACCGACCGCTGCTCCCGATCCGCGGCCGTAGGCGGTCGGTGACCGCAACGGGTTCCGTGGCGTCGAAGATGCCCACGGCGCAGCCGGGTGGCGGCGTCCCGCTCGGGGGTGGAACGTGCTCCCTACCTCCCGCCGGGAAACGACACGGTGAGCATCACCGTCGTGTACCGAGCGCTCCCGCCCGCTCCCCCGCCGGGTCGGGGTGGCGCGCCTGCGCCGGCGCGGCCAACGCCGCCAGGGCGAACGCGGCGGCCACGGCGGCGCAGAGCAGCGCGAAGCCGACGAAGCTCTCCTCGGGCCCCGCCATCCAAGCGGCGAGGGGAGGCGCGAGGGCGGTGCTTCCGTTGCGCGCCGCGTTCACCACGCCCTTGAGCGCGCCGAGGGAACGCACGCCGAAGTAGGCGGGCCAGAGGATGCCGTTGGCGCCGTGGGCAATGCCCGCGCTCCCTCCGAGCGCGGCGCCGAAGACCCAGGGCCCGACCGACGGCGAGAGGGGAAGAAAGGGCAGAAGCGCGCTCGCCCCCAGCACCACGAGGCCGACGAAGAGGCCGAACCGCGCGTGAATCCGCTCCATGACCAGGCCCGTGGCGTAGGTCAGCGCCAGGCCGGCGGCCGCATACGCGGCGAAGGCGCGCGGCGCCGCCTCGGCCGCCCAACCCACGGAGCGGAAGATGGCCGGCATGTGGAAGATCATCCCCGTCAGCAGGAAGGGTGACACGCAGCTCGCGGCGAGCAGGAGCCAAAAGACGGGAGCGCGCAGCGCGTCGCGCGGATCCCAGTCGATGGAGGTTTGCAGGCGCGCGCTCCGCCCGTCGTCCGGAACCGGGCCGCCGTCGATCGGCTCGTCCGCGCGGCGCTCGCGCAGGATGCGCCCCAGGAGCGGGGCGAAGAGAAGGACGTAGGCGGCGGCCACGACCAGGAGCGAGCCCCGCCAACCCACGCCGGCGATCAACGCCACCGCCACCGTGGGATAGATCGCCTCGCCCACGGCGTATCCCGCGGAGGTCAGGGCGAGGGCGCGCCCGCGGTAGCGGAAGAACCAACGCACCACGGTGGTGGTGATGCCGAGGCTGATCGACCCCTGTCCCAGCAAGCGGAGCGCGAAGAAGGCGAGCGCGACCGCCCAGAGGGCGTGGGAGAAGGCGAGGCCCGCCGCGGCCGCAGCCAGCAGGACGAGCACGCCACGGGCGAAGGTCCGCGCGCGCAGGCGGTCGGCCAGTCCGCCCACCCACGGCAAGGCGAGGGCGGCGACGACGGTGGCGCCGCCGTAGACGGAGGAAACCTCGAGGCGCGAGACGCCCAAGTCTTCGACCAGGTGGTCGATGTAGAGCGAGAGCAGGTAGGACTGGCCCGGACCCGAGAGCGCCGCGAGCCCCAGGCAGGCGGCGAGCACGCGCCAGCCGTGGAAGCGGGGGTTGGGAAAGAGTCGAGCGAGCATCGCGGTGCGGCGCTCCCATATCCCGTCCGCGCGCGCGCCGCCACTCGACTCAGTGCAGCCGGCGGTTCTTCAGGCTTCTGCGCAGCGCGAGGGCCGTTCCTCCGCCGTAGACCAGGTGCGCCACCAGCGCCTTGACGTGCGCACCGAGCGGATAGCGCCGCGGCCAGTCGGCAATGCGCATCGCCGGCACGAGGAGGTTGTCGTTGAACATCCAGACCGCGGTGCCGAAGAGCAGCCCCTCCCACAGCCGCGTGTGGCGCGGTGCGCTCAGCGCATAGAGCGCGCCGAAGACCGCGCCCGTGCCGTAGTGGACGAGGTGGCCCGCCCAGGTCTTCGCCTTGCCGCGCAGCGGGCGGTGCGCCACCCCCTCGACGAAGCGCCGCGCCGCCACCTCCGTCGCCGGCTCGTCCTTGGCCTCCGCCTCGTCCGGATAGCGAGGCTTCGCCGGGGTGTAGACCGAGGGCAGCTTTTCGAAGAGGCGGTGCGGGATGGCGCGGGTCTGCGCGACCGTCATCACCGCGGTCCCCGCCGCACCGGCGAGGAGCCCCCGACCGATCAGGCCGACGGGCGTCACCTCCTTGTCCTGGGTGCCGATTCCGAACGCCATGCATCGAGGATGGGGACGCCCGCGGCCTACGGCCAACCCCGGGCGCCCGCACGCCCGCCGCGTGCGCGGGCGCTCACTTCCTCTCCTCCGGCGGGATCGGTCGCAAGCCCGAGCCCTCGGGATTCTCCCGCTCGGGCCCGCGTTCGAGATTTGCGGCGCCGAGCTGGCCGTCGGAGATCACGGTCTGCTCGGAGGGCACCCGGCTCGGCTTCGGCGGCGCGCGGCCCGCCTCGTCCCTTCGCTTTCTCTCGTCCATCTCGCCACAAAGGTGGGGATGGCAGAAGGACCGCGCATGCGGAGAGCGTCACGAGCGGCCGGGCGCAGCGGCCTCGAGGAGGACGAGGCCCTCGAGGTGGTAGGTCTGGGGGAAGAGGTCGAATGGCTGGGCGAGGCGCACGTGATATCCGCCGTCCACCAGACCGCGGAGGTCACGGGCGAGGGTGGCAGGATCGCAGCTCACGTAGGCGATCCGCCGGGGACGAAGCGCGAGCAGGCCGGCCACGATCTCCTTGGCGCCGGTGCGCGGCGGGTCGAGGAGGACGGCGTCGAAGCGCCGACCCTCGCGCACGAAGCGCTCGACGGCGCGATGCGCGGGCGCGGCGACGAAGTCGATCCGATCCGCCAGCGGCCCCGCGGCGCGCCGCGCGAGGTCGATGGCCACGCCCTCCACCTCCACGGCGGTGACGCGGGCGCCCCGGTGCGCCAGGGCGAAGGTGAAGTTCCCCGCCCCCGCGTAGAATTCCAGCACCTCCTCCCCGGGCGCGGGCGCCAGCGCGGCGACCGCCGCCTCGACGAGCCGTTCGTTCGCCGCGGCGTTGGCCTGCGCGAAGACGTCGGGGCGAAGGAGGAGGGAGATGCCGGGCGCCATGGGCGCACCCCAGGCCACCACCGGATCGCCGAAGATCCGCGGGGGTCGTCCCTCCCGCGCCGGCAGGACCACGACGCCCTCGACACCCTCCACCTCCAAGAGCCGCTCCGCACCCTGTGCCCAGCGCGACGGCGCCCCCGGCCGCGGCGCCAGGGCGACCGCGCCGCGTCCGTCGCGGCCGATGCAGAGTTCGACGGCGGCCAGGTGCGGGATCGGCGTCGTGCGAAGGCGGTCCCCCAGGCGCAGCGCGAGCGCCTCGAGGGGCGGCGCGAGCAGAAGGCAGCTTTCGATGGCGACCCGCTCGTGGGTGCGGCGCCGGAAGTAGCCGAGGCCGTCCGGGCCCGCCTGGAGCCGGCAGCGGATGCGATACCGGAAGGCGGCGGGGGCGAGCTCGATCGGACGGGCATCGGGCACGGCGTCGCGCGCGATGCCGCCGAGCCGCGCCAGGGTCTCGTAGAAGATCCGCTCCTTGGCGGCGGCCTGCCCCGCGACCGAGAGGTGCTGGAGCTGGCAGCCGCCGCACGCGCGCGCGTGGGCGCAGGGTGGCGTCACCCGCTCCGGCCCGGCCTCGAGCAGGCGCACCACCCGACCCCGGTCGAAGCGGGCGCGGCGCTCGAAAACCTCGATCTCCACCCAGTCCCCGGGCGCCGTCTCGGGCACGAAGACGCGCTTACCGGTCGCCAGGGTGCCGATTCCCTCGCCCCCGTGGGCGAGCGCGTCGATGCGTATCTGCTCGAGGTCCATCATCGGCGGACAACTCCCGGGAGGCGCCATCCATGCCACATTCCCCGCCGGTCCGCAGCCCGGGCGCGCTGCGCTATGCTCGCCCTCTCGCGCACATCGCCTCGCGCGGGAGGGAGTAGTTGCGATGCAAAGACGTAGCTGGAAGTGGTTGGGAGCGCTGGCGCTCCCGCTCCTGGTCCTCGGTTGTAGCGAGGACGAGCCCGCTCCGAAGAAGGAGCCGGCAACCCCGGTGAAGATTCTTCTCTTCGAAGCGGATCCGGCGGAGGTGGTCGAGGGCGAATCCACGACGCTCCGCTGGAAGACGGAGAACGCCGTCGAGCTCGAACTCTTCGAGGACGACGTTCCGATTTCCCTCCCGGAGGGTTCGGTTGCCGAGGGCGAGATGGAGATCACGCCGGGGGAGTCCACCTCCTTCGTGCTCGTCGCCCGCGGCAAGGACGGCAGCGAGACGACCGCGCAGGCATCGGTCACGGTGATCTCGGTGGAGCGGCCGTTCGTGCAGACCTTCGAGGCGGATCCGGCCGAGATCCCGTTCGGCGAGGCCAGCACCCTGCGGTGGACCGTCGGCAACGCGAGCTGGGTCACCATCCACGCCGGTGACGAGCTACTGCACGAGGGGCCGGATCTCGAGGGAAGCCTTCCGATCGAACCGGCGCAGAGCCAGACCTACACCCTGGTGGCCAAGAGCGGCGACGAGGAAGCGCGCGCCGAGGCCACCGTCCTCGTGGTGCCCCTCATCAAGAGTTTCACGGTGGCTCCGTCCCTCGCCACCGCCGAGGGAGAGGAGGGGAAGGCGCGCATCGAGGTCCAATGGGAGATCGAGGGTGCTCTCGGTGTCACGCTGTCCGCCAACGGCCAGACCATCCTCGACGAGGAGGTCGGCGAGCCGACGGTCCGCGACGGCATCGACCTGCTCGTCCCGCCGGGCAAGTTCCAGCTCACCTTGGAGGCGAAGGGGGCGCTGGACGCGAAGGCGACCGCGAGCGAAGAGGTCCAGGTCTTCGGTGCGCCCGCGGTGGCGATCCAGGGGCCGTCGCTAGTCGGCGTCGGAGATACCTTCCGCCTGCGCTGGACGGCCACGAACACGGTGACGCTGGACATCCTCAAGGACGGTCTCTTCCACCAGCGCAACGTGAATCCCGCCTCGGGCGAGATCGAGGTCACGATCGAAGAGGCGGCGACCTTCACCTTCCGCGCGACCAACGCCGCGGGCGACACGAAAAACTTCGACTGGCGCGTCGAGGTCGGCCCGCCGAAGATCCACCGCTTCGAGCCCGAGGCCGAGCGCGTGGCGGCCGGTGCGAGCTACCGGCTCGTCTGGGAGACGCTGGGCGCGATGTCGTTCGAGATCCGCGACGGCGACGGCAACGTCCTCCTGAGCACCACCGATCACGCCCGCATGGCCGAAGGCGCGCTCGACGGCATCGCGCCGGCGGGGATCTCCCACCTCGACTTCGTGCTCGTGGTGTCGAACGCCTCGGGCCGGGAGGAGGCGCGCACGCGCATGCTGATCGGAGACGGCCCCGCGATCCTCCGCTTCGAAGCCGACCGGGATGCCATCACACTGGGTGAACCGGTCGAGCTATCGTGGGATGTCGTGAGCGATGTCGACGGGAACGCGCCGACCGTCGTCCTCACGGGCCCCGACGGTCCGATCGAGATCGGCGAGGAGAACGCGGTGGAGGTGACGCCCGCCGAGGTGGGCACGGCGGCCTACACCCTGGAGGTGGAGACGCCGCGCGGAAAGATGGAGGCGACCGTGGAGGTGGAGGTCGTCCCGGTCCCCACGCTGACCTTCTCCGTCACGCCCGAGGTCTTCGATCCCTCCGTGCACGACCTCGTCACCGTGGAGTGGACCACCGAGAACGCCGCCTCCCTCGAGGTGCGCTACGCCTACGAGGGCGGGAGCTTCCAGCAGCTCCTCATCGCGTACAGCCCGGCGCCGCGCGCCCGCTCGGGCAGCGAGACCTTCCGTCCGAACCGCTTCCCGGTCACCTTCCGCGCCATCGCCACCAGCGCCACCGGCTTCCAGGTGGTGGAGGAGGTGGAGGTGCAGCCGGCGGGCGTGATGGTGGATCTCTTAGCCTCCACCACGTCGGTGAGCGGTCGCCAGCCCGTGACCCTCTCGTGGACCTCGTCGGGCACGCCGAGCACGCGCTTCGGCTCGATTTTCCTCGGCGGGACGATGGATCCCTTCATCGACATCCGCACGCAGCCGGGGACGTACACCTTCTCCATCGGCGAGTACGGCTGCTACACGGATTTCGAGTACCGCGACACCGAGGGCTGCGTGCTCCTGAACTTCCCGGACGGATTCACCTTCCCCTTCGACGGCGATCGCAAGTCCGCGGCGCGCGTGTACATCGCGGGCTTCGTGAGCTTCGATCTGACGCCGAAGGACGGCTCGAAGTACCCCCACTCGCTGACCGATCCGAACACGCAGTGGAACGGCTTCGTCCACCTGGCGCCCTTCTGGACGAACATGAGCCTCACCCCCTACGAGGGCGTGAGGACCGGTGACATCCGGTACCGCCTCGTGGACGATCCGGACGGCCGCTACCTCGTCATCCAGTGGTCGAAGCTCTGGCCGACCTTCGCCTACGACGACGACCCCACCGACGAACTCACCTTCCAGGTGATCCTCTGGGAGGACGGTCGCTTCGACTACCGCTACGCCACCATGAAGGCGAGCGGGATCCATGCGGACGTCGCCACGGGCGCGAAGTCGTCCATCGGGGTGCGCTTCTCCCCGGGGAACGCCATCCAGATCTCGCTGCAGCAACCCTTCCCCGGCGGGCTGCAGAACTTCGGCTTCCGCTTCGCCCCACCGGTCCTGCCCCCTCCCGGCTCGATCGAGGTGGTGCCGATCGAGACCACCACCTACACGCTGTGGTCCGCCGACGGCTCTGCGAGCGACAGCGTCACCGTGACGGTCGGGCCGTGAAGGTGGGACGGCCCCCGGCCAGACGGCCGGGGGCCTCGCCCCCGCTCAGGGATCTTGCTGTCCCGTGCCGTCATCCGGCGGCGGTTCCTCGGCCGTGACCTCGAGCGTCCGCGTGAGCACGCGGCCGTCGCTCGCCGAAGCGGTCAGGACGAAGGACGTGTCCTCCTCGACCACCACGTCGATCGCATCGCCTGCGGGCGAGAGGCCGGACACGTCGACCACCGTCCCGTTCGCTTTCAGCTCGATCGTGCTCGCCCCGGTCGTCGCCCAGGATAGCGT
>Ga0079224_100012104_pt1 | contig 11929 bp, 6 predicted proteins | sample Stecom2015_FD_80414 | JGI IMG/M metagenome (GOLD analysis project Ga0079224, IMG submission 80414) | Agricultural soil microbial communities from Utah to study Nitrogen management - Steer compost 2015 | ecosystem: Environmental > Terrestrial > Soil > Agricultural land | place: USA: Utah... | reverse complement strand
GTCAAGGGCGAGCTGCTCGAGCTCAAGAACACGATCAACACGATGGTCGATCAGCTGAACAGCTTCGCCGCCGAGGTCACGCGCGTCGCGCGCGAGGTCGGCACCGAGGGCAAGCTCGGCGGCCAGGCGAACGTGCCGGGAGCGGCCGGCACGTGGAAGGACCTGACGGCGAACGTGAACCTGCTCGCCGCGAACCTCACGACTCAGGTCCGCGCGATCGCGGAGGTCGCGACGGCCGTGACGAAGGGCGATCTCACGCGGTACATCCAGGTCGAGGCCAAGGGCGAGGTCGCCGATCTCAAGAACTACATCAACGCGATGATCGGCAACCTGCGCCGCACGACCGAGCGCAACAAGGAGCAGGACTGGCTGAAGACGAACCTCGCGAAGTTCAGCCGGATGATGCAGGGCCAGCGCGACCTCTCGACCGTCGCGAACATGCTGCTCTCGGAGCTCGCGCCGCTCGTGCGTGCGCAGCAGGGCATCATCTACGTCCTCGTCGACACGCCGAACGGCGCGAGACTGCGCCAGCTCGCGTCCTATGCCGACGGCATGGGACCGAACGTGACACGCGAATACGCGTTCAACGAAGGGCTCGTCGGCCAGTGCGCGCGCGAGCGCAAACCGATGATCCTGCGTCAAGTGCCGGACCGCGCGATCCGGATCACGTCGGGGCTCATCGACGCGGAGCCTCACAACGTCGTCGTGATGCCGGTGCTCTTCGAGGGCGAGGTCAAGGCCGTGATCGAGCTCGCGTCGCTCGACGAGTTCTCGGCATCGCACGTCTCGTTCCTCGAGCAGCTCGCGGACATCGTCGGCGTCGTGCTGAACAACATCGAGGTCACGATGCGCACCGAGCGCCTGCTCGCGCAGTCGCAGCAGCTCGCGACGGAGCAGCAGACGCAGCAGCGGGAGCTGCAGAAGACGAACGAGGAGCTCGCGCGAAAGGCGCGTCTCCTCGCCGCGCAGAACGCCGAGGTCGAACGCAAGAACCGCGAGATCGAGCAGGCGCGGCGCGCCCTCGAGGAGAAGGCCGCCGAGCTCGCGCTGACGTCGCGCTACAAGTCGGAGTTCCTCGCGAACATGTCGCACGAGCTGCGCACGCCGCTGAACAGCATCCTCGTGCTGTCCCAGCAGCTCGTCGAGAACGCCGACAGCAACCTGAGCGAGAGGCAGATCGAATACGCGGCGACTATACGCGCGGCCGGAACAGACCTTCTTAACCTGATCAGCGACATCCTGGACCTGTCGAAGATCGAATCCGGAACGGTGACGGTCGACTGCGAAGAGTTCCCGCTCGCCAGCCTGAAGTCGACGCTCGAGCGCGCATTCGCCCACGAGGTCGAGTCGAGCGGGCTTCATTTCAGCGCCGAGCTCGACCCGACGCTCGACGGCTCGATCCACACCGACCCGAAGCGCTTGCTGCAGGTCATGAAGAATCTGCTGTCGAACGCGTTCAAGTTCACCGTCGAAGGAAGCGTCAAGATGCGCGTACGGCCGGCCCACTCCGGCTGGTCTCCCGGCCATCCGATCCTCGACGCCGCGGACTCGGTCATCGCGTTCGAGGTCATCGACACCGGAATTGGCATCCCTCCGGACAAGCAGAAGATCGTGTTCGAGGCGTTTCAACAGGCCGACGCCGGCACGGCACGCAAGCACGGCGGCACGGGGCTCGGCCTCGCGATCAGCCGCGAGCTCGCACACCTCCTGGGCGGCGAGCTCAAGCTCCACAGTGTTCCCGGCTCCGGCAGCACGTTCACGCTGTACCTACCGTCGGTCTACGCGGGTCCTGCCGCTCCGGCCGACGCAGATCCCTCTGCCGTGACCGGCCCTCGCGGCCAGATGCTCGCCGCGCCGCATCGCGCGAGCTCGATGCACGACGATCGCGAGAGCATCGTCCCCGGCGACCGCGTGCTGCTCGCCGTGCAGAACGACAGCCGGCTCGCGGAGGCATTGGTCGACGCCGCGCACGAAGCCGGACTCAAGGCGGTCGTGACCGGTCACGGCGCCGAAGCACTCGGCCTCGCCCGCCGGTTCGCGCCGCTCCTGATCAGCGTCGACGCGTCGTTGCCGGACATGCACGGGTGGACCGTGCTGAGCCGGCTCAAACACGACCCCGAGCTGCGGCACGTGCCGGTGCAGTGGATTGGCCGCGCCGAAGACCGCGTCACCGCTCGGCGCCGGGGAGCGAAAGTTTCCCTCGCTCAACCGATCGACCCCGCGGACCTCCGCGAAAGCATCCGCTCGCTGCTCGATGACGCGGACGCTCCGAAGCGGCGGCTTCTCGTCATCGAGGGCAGCGCGGCATCTGCGGGCCGACTCGCCGAGCTCGCGGGCGGCGCCGACGTCGAGACGAGCGTGACGGCCCTCGGCGACGATGCGCTCGCGCTCCTCGCGCGCAGCGAGTTCGACTGCGTGCTGCTCGACGCAGCGCCCCGCGATCTTTCCGCAACGGACGTGCTCAAACGCGTCGCGAAGGAACCGGCCCTGCGCGCGGTGCCGTTCGTCGTCTACGATCCGGACGAGCTCTTGACGGTCGGCCCCGAGATGCGCGAGCTGATCGTGCGACGCGCGGTATCCCTCGACAAGGTTCTCGACGAAACCGCGCTCTTTTTGCATCGCGACGTGCGCGAGCTGCCGCAGGACCGTCGCGCACTGCTCGAGTCACCCGCATACGACGTGCTGGCAGGCAAGACAGTGTTGGTGGTCGACGACGATGTGCGTAACATCTTCGCGTTGACTACCCTCCTCGAGCGACATCAGATGCGCGTCGTGGCGGCAAGCTCCGGCGCCCAGGCGCTCGAGCTCCTCGACGGCATCGATTCGCTTTCCCTCGTGCTCCTCGACATCATGATGCCCGAGATGGACGGCTACGAGACGATAAGACGCATGCGCCAGAATCCTCGCTTCGACCAGCCGATCATTGCGCTCACCGCCAAAGCAATGGCCGGCGACCGCGAGAAGTGTCTGGAGGCCGGCGCATCCGATTACATCGCGAAACCCGTCGACGGCGAGCAGTTCCTGTCGCTGCTCCGCGTCTGGCTGGACCGCTGACGGCGCCGTGCCCGAGCTCGCGAACATCCTGCTGGTCGACGACAAGCCCGCGCGCCTTCTGACGTACGAGGTCATCCTCGAGCGGCTCGGACAGAACCTCGTGCGTGCCCACTCGGGCGAGGAAGCGCTCGCGCGGCTCGAGGAATGCGAGTTCGCGGCGATCCTGCTCGACGTCAGCATGCCGGGGATGGACGGCTTCGAGACGGCGAGGCGCATTCGTGAGAGCCCCGTATTCGGCAACACGCCGATCATCTTCGTGACGGGCGTGCACCTCACCGACCTCGATCGCCTGCGCGGCTACGAGATGGGTGCGGCGGATTACGTTTACGTCCCGGTCGTGCCGGAAATTCTGCGCGGCAAGGTACAGGTGCTCGTGCAGCTCTTCCAGCAGCGCCGCGAGCTCGCGCGCCTGAACGAGGTTCTCGCCGCGACGAATCGCCAGCTCGCGGCCGCTCACGCGAAGCTGCGCGACGAGAACACGCGCGAGCTGCAGAAGCTGAACCGCACGCTCGAGCTTGCGAACACGCAGCTCGTCTCGGAGATCGCGGAGCGCAAACGCGCGGAATCGCTCCTCCGCGAAGCGGCGCGGCGCAAGGACGAATTCATCTCGATCCTCGCGCACGAGCTGCGCAATCCCCTCGCCGCGATGCAGAGCGGCGTCGATCTCCTGAGCCAGCCGAAGCTGCTCGAGCGCATGCTGCCTTGGGCGAGCGACCTGCTCCGCCGTCAGCTCGAGCATTTGACGCGGTTGATCGACGACCTGCTCGACGTCTCCCGCGTATCGAACGGACGGGTCCAGCTGAAGCGCGAACGGCTCGACCTGCGGCAGGTCATCGAGCACTCGTTCGATGCCGCCCGCTCGCTGATCGACGAGAAGGAGCACGCGGTGACGGTCGTGCTGCCCGACGAGCCGGTCTACGTCGACGGCGACACGGTTCGGCTCACCCAGGTTTTTGGCAACCTGCTGACGAACGCGGCGAAGTACACGCCGAAAGGGGGCTCGATCCGACTGACCGTCGACACGGAGGACGACGGCTCGACCGTCGTCGTGCGGGTCCGGGACGACGGCGAGGGCATCGCGCCCGACATGCTCGAGCGCGTCTTCGAGCTCTTCACGCAGGCCCATACGCCCGGGTCGCGCACGCAGACGGGACTCGGCATCGGTCTCGCGCTCGTCCGCGGCCTCGTCGAGATGCATGGCGGGCACGTCAGCGCGGCAAGCGACGGCCCCGGTAAAGGCGCCGAGTTCACCGTTCGGCTTCCGCTCGCCGCAGCGCCGGCGCCCGTGCAACGGGAAACGCGCTCGGCCGCGGAGCCGGTCGCGGTGGGGCTCAAGATTCTGATCATCGACGACAACGTCGACCTCGCGCACGGGCTGTCGACGTATCTCGCGAACAAGTGGCACCACGACGTGCACGTCGCGCACACGGGACTCGCCGGTATCGAGGCCGTCGAGCGTATCCAGCCGGATGCCGTGCTGCTCGACATCGGCCTGCCCGATCTCGACGGATTCGAGGTCGCGCGCCGGATCCGCGGATCGCTCGGTCTCGACCGCGTGCCCCTGCTCGCGTTGAGCGGCTTCTCGAGCGACGAGGATCGCGAGCGCGCGGCCGGGGTCGGCTTCGATCGCTACTTCGTGAAACCCGTGCGGTTCGATGCGCTGATGGAAGCGATCGGCGAGCTGTGGCGAAGCCGCGGCGGCAGGACATGTTCGTCGCCGCCCTCCGACCCGGTCCGCACCGCCTCGGCACGCGACGCATGAAATCGGGGTCTGAAATCGGGGTCAGACCCCAATTCTTTGAAATCGGGGTCAGACCCCAATTCTTCGCTAATTCTTTGAAAACGGGGTCAGACCCCAATTCTCATGAAAACGGGGTCTGACCCCGATTTCGGACCCCGATTTCGAGCTCGATTTCAGACCTCGCTTTCGATTTGCTACGCCATCGCTTCGATGAAGGCGCTCGCTTCCGCGATCGCCCGCTCCATCTCCTCGATCGACGCCTCCGTTGCCTCTTCGATCGCGTCGAGCTCGGTCTCGAGCGCGCCGATCGCGCGCGCATTGAGGTTGTGTCGAAGGAACAGCACCTGATCCTGGAACAACGTCAGCACCGGCGACATCGCTCCTTCCGCGCGGCGCATGGCACCGATCACCTCCTGGTACTGCGCGCGGGTATCGTCGAGCAGCCGCTCGCTCCGCCGTCGGAGACCCGCGTCCGCGTACTCGTCGAGCTCGGCCTCCCACTCCGCGAACAAATCGTCCGCGACGCGCTGCACGGCGTTGATCCGGTCCGATACGGCCTGCGCCCTCGATACGCTCCGCTCGTAGGAGCCGTTCAGGCGGTCGTAAACCTCCTCGAGGTTGCCCCCGTCGAACGAGATCACGCTGCGATATTGATCGAGCGCCGACTGGAACTGCTCCTTCGCGTCGTTCTGTGCGTCGCGTGCGTCCTCGACGCGGTCGACGAGAATGTCGCGCTTCTCGACGCCGAAGCGTTCGAGGGCCTCGTAGTAGACCGTCGAGCAACCGGCGACGAGCAGAAACGCGACCGCGGCCACGGCACGAAGCGGCGACGAGGCGGACCGGAACTCCCTCATGACATCTTCCCGGAAGCGGATGATCGAGCGCGGAAGCAAACGGCGTGCCAGCACCGACGAATCCGTCGGCGCAGCGGTCAGAACGCGACGCGGATCCCGATCCAGGCCGCCCGCGGTGCGCCCGGCGAGAAGAAGCGCGGATCGTCGAACTCGTCGCCGAGGACCTCTTCCGGGTCACCGAATACGCCGAAGGTCTCGTACTCGGTGTCGAACACGTTGTCGATGCTGCCGAAGATGCGCGTGTTCGGGCCGAGCGCGTACTCCCCGCGCAGCGACGCGATCGTGTAGCTGCCGACCTTGTCGACGAGGTTGCCTTCGTCGCCGCGCAGGTGCATCGATCCGCTCGACAGGACGTCGGCCCCTATCGTGAACCGAGGCGTCAACTCCATCGTCACGCCGGCCTTCAGGAGCCGATTCGGGATCAACGGCAGCCGGTCGCCGCGCTCGACCGCGATCTCGCCGTCCGCCGCCAGCGGATGGTGGTGGCTCGGCACGACGAGCGGCGTGCGGAACGTCGCCTCGAGCCACGTATAGCTCGCGAACCAGCTCCCCCGATCGCCGAAGTCACCGCTCGCGTCGAGCTCGAGGCCGATGCGCCGCGTGCGGCCGACGTTGTCGAAGAAGCCTTGATTCGTCAATGCGCCGGCACTGATGAACAGGATGTCGTCGTGGTTCGTCGTGCCGAACACGCCCGCGTGCCAGCGGAACGCATCGCCGCCGCCGCGCACGCCCGCCTCGAGCGTCTTCGCGACGACCTGCTCGAGCGGCGGGTCCGCGACGAAAGCGTTCGGCAGACGGCACGGATCGTCCTCGTCGGCGCACGTGAGCTCCACCGGCGACGGCGCGCGATTCGACTCGCTGTAGCCCGCATAGAACGTCACGTCGTCCGACAGCGCATACGTCAGACCGATTGCCGGATTGAAGCGGTCGAACTCGTGCCGCCCGTCGAGCGCCGTCCCGAGCAGGTCTTTGAGCTCGATCTCGGTCTCGTTGAAGCGTCCCGAGACCGTGACGCTCAGCCGGTCACTGAGCGCGAACGTGCCCGACAGGAAGATCCCGACGTTCGTCGTATCCGCCTTCATCCGCGTAAACGCCTCGCCGACGAAGACGCCGCCCGGCACCGCGAGCCGGGTCCGATCGAGCGTGCCGAGCTCCGTGCTCGCGTCGAAGCCGATCTCGCTCTCGTCGTACGCGAAACCCGCAACGAACAGGCCGTCGCGTCCGCCGACGTCCGCGGTCCAGCTCGCCTGCAACGCGACACCCGCGCCGTCCTGCTTCGTCTTCGTGCGGTTGATCGTCGCGCCCTCTATGCTCTCGTCCGCGGGAACCAGCGCGCCGTTCTCGTCGAAGACGAGCTCCTCCTCGTCCTCTTCCTCCTCGCAGATGAAGCCCGGCGTATCCTCGCACTCCTCGAAGTCCGAATCGTCGCCGTTGTACGTCGCGACATCGCTCGAGCGCACGTACACGTTGCCGGTCAACGTGAGCCGGCTCGAGACGGTGTGCTCGCCTTCGACGTTGAAGAGGAGCAGCTCGTTCCGCGTCTGGTCGGGGCGCGTGAAGATCGCGTCGCGATCGATGTCGAGAAGCTGGATTGGCGCTGCGCCGTTCCCGATCAGATCGGTGTCCGCATACGTGAGGCTCGTCTGCAGACTCGAACGTCGGAACCGCCACGCGAGATTGCCGAAAAGCTGCGTCGCCTCGGTCGGTGAATAGTCGCGCCAGCCGTCCTCCTCGAGCCGCGCGGCCGTGACGAACCAGCCAAACCGATCGTCGATCGAGCCGCCCGTCTCGGCCTGCATGCCGATTCTCGAGAACGAGCCGGCAAACGCCTCGGCACGCGTGCCGGGATGCGAGAAGCCGTCTTTCGTCTCGATCGCGATCGCGCCGCCGAGCGCGTTCAAGCCGTAGAGCGGGTTCGAGCCCGGCATCAGATAGACCGTGTCGATCGCCGATTCCGGGATCAGCGCCCAGTTGACCGTGTCACCGAACGGCTCGTTGATCCTTACGGCGTCCTGGTAGACCGCAATGCCCTGAGGCAGCCCGAGCAGCGGCGATCCCACGAAGCCACGGTATTGCAAATCGGGCTGAAGGGGATTGTTCTGCGCTTCGTTGACGAAGACGCTCGTGAGGCTGCGCCGCATGAAGTCCGCGAGATCGAGCGCGCCGCTCCGCTCGAGCTCCTCGGCAGTCGCGCTTTGCGCGTTCGAAGCGAGCCTGTCCGCATCGAGCAGGCCGCCGAGCGGCGTCATACCGACGACCTCGATCTCTTCCGTCGGCAAACCCTGCTCTTGAGCCGCGAGAACCTGGGAAACGAGCGCGGCGAGCGTGCCGAGTACGTGCGCGGTGCCCTTCGAGCGCATCCCCATTCCTCGAAAGTAGCGGGTACGAGGAAGCGTAGCGTACGGCGGACGCCGTCGTCCAATCGGGTATGTCCACCGTCCAAGGAGGCGTCGAGGTCCGCCGTTCCGCGGTCTCAGCCTTCCGCCGCTTCGGGCCGCACACGTCGGTCCCAGCGCCGAATCAGGCCCGGCACCTCGCGCGCGGCGATCGGCCGTCCGATGTGGTAACCCTGCGCCGAATCACAGCCGACGCGGCCGAGAAAAGCGAGGGCATCTTCCGTCTCGACGCCTTCCGCGCACACGGAAAGGTTCAGCTTGTGCGCGAGGTCGATGAGTGCTTCGATCATGATCCGCGCTTCCTTCGACTGCGGCACGCGGCTCGTCAACGACTTGTCGATCTTCATTTCGTTGAACGGCATACGGAAGAGCTGGGTCAGCGACGAGTAGCCGATGCCAAAGTCGTCGATCGCGAGGTTGATCTCCTTGAGGCGAAGCCGCGTCAGGATGTCCATCGTCTCCGGCGCGTCGTCGAGCATCGCCGTCTCCGTGATCTCGATCGTCAACGCGGAAGGATCGACGTCGTGCTGAGCGAGGATCGTCTGCAGACGGTCGGGGAAACGGAGATCGGCAATCAGCGTCGCCGCGACGTTGACGCGCAGACCGACGTCGAGCCGTTGTACGTGCCAGGCTTTCAGCTGCTCGATGCCGCGCTCGAGCACGAAGTCGGTCATCGCGCGCATGAGCCCCTGCTCCTCGCCGATCGCGATGAAGTCGTTCGGAACGAGAAGCCCACGCGTCGGATGGTTCCAGCGAAGGAGCGCTTCCATCGTCGCAATGTCCCACGTGCCGTCGGCGAAACGCTTTACAGTCGGCTGGTAGTACACGGTCAGCTCGCCGTTCGCGATCGCCCGCCTCAAGTCGTCTCCGCCGAGCGGCCGACGCGCGTCCCAGACGGTCCTGAGCAGCGCATGCAGCTCGTCGGGAACGAACGGCTTCTGCAGAGCTCCCCTGACGACCAGACCGCGAATCGCGGCGTACTGCTCGGCCGCCGAGATCGTTCGCTCGTCCATGCCACTCACGAGAACGATGTCGGCCGTGCTGCCGATTTCCGCGAGATGACGCAGCATCTCGACGCCGTCCATCTCGGGCATCTGCAGGTCGAGCACCACGACCTCGGGGACGCGGGTCGAGATGATCGCGTTGAACGCCGAAGCAGATGTGACCGCCGAGACTTCGTACCCGGCCTGGCGGGCGACCGCCGCGACGATGCCGACGATCTCTTCGTCGTCATCGAGCGCGACGAGCAAGGGCCTCGCATCCGCCATCCGTAGCTTCTCCTCGATCGTGACCTTCGTCGCCGGAGCGTCCGGCGATGGAAACACGAGGACCCCGACCTCGACCGCCGGAACGGCCTCGGATGCCCCTTCGGAAACGCGTCCTCGCGCGACAGAATGTATTTAGCAGGTCGAATTGATTCTTGAAGTCAGTTCACAGATCGCGTCGCCGAAAGGCGACACGCCTTCGTTGCAGCGCCAAACTTAGGCAGTTCCCTGAACGAACCGCCGGGTGGACCCGGTCGGGGCCGGCGGAACGCGCGTAGCGCCCAGGCGTGCGGATCCGTGGAGGTGATGCGGGATCGGAGGCTCGAGAGGAACCGCGAAGGCGGCAGGCAGGCGCCCCCGCCTTCGCGGCGGGCAGCTTACTGCTGTTGCTGCTGCGTGGCCTGCTGATACTCCTGACGATCCAGCTGGCCGTCTTGATTGCGGTCCGCCGTCGAGAAGTCCAGACCCTCGACCTGCTCAGCCTCTTGCTGGCTGATCATGCCGTCGCTGTTCTGATCCACTTCCTCGAACGCCGGAGCTTCCTGCTGCGCGATCGCGGCAGCCGAGAAGCAGAGGGCCAATAGCGTAGCAGTGACTCGTGCTTTCATCTGCGTTTCTCCATGATGGTCTTCTTGAACGTTCGGGAAGCTGTCCGGCCTCCCTTCGCGCCCCCCTTTTGCAAATCGTATGCCACGGCCGTGCAGCGCGTGTTTCGTGCCGTCCGAGCACTCCACATCGATCGGGAGGCGCGAGTCGTGCCTGTGATGTGTTACCGAAGCCCGACATCGCATGCGCGTTCGAATCGCCGGGATGTCGTGAAGCGGCCGAAAGCGCGCAGCGTGCTCGCGATCGTCAAAGTGCCACCTATCGGCGACACTTTCGTCTGCCCGACGCGCAAACTGCGGTTCACGTGCTTGAAGCGCGCGGCAGCGTCGAATCTTTGTCTTGTAGATTTACGCAATTTGACCGCTTTTTCGGAAGGAAAAGCGATTCACGGCTGGCATGGCGCTTGCAACGCGGGCGGTCATGCCACGCGTCATGCGCTCGACTACCGCCGGAATCGGCGCGCCGCTCGCTGCGGCGCTGATCGGCGCATGCTCGTCCCCTTCCGTCGCGCCGTTCAGCGAGCTCGACCGCGACGGGGACGGGCGTATCTCACAGCAGGAGGCCACGCGGGACGTCGTGCTGGCCCGCATGTTCGCCGATTTCGATATCGACGAGAACGGCGAACTCACCCCTTTCGAATACCTGCAGGCCGCGAATCGCCGCTGATGCGTGCGGACTGCCGGCCACCGCGAGTCGGTCGTCCCCTGTGCTGATTCAAGCTCGGAATGGTGCGGTTTCTAGACCGAGCTTACCGGCGGGGAAGCGTCGATTCCCCGCCGGCTTTTTTTCTTGGCGCGTATCGCTCGGCTCCCTTACATTAGGCCGCGACCGATCCGCGCAGATGAGCAAGAGATCGCGCTTGTACCGCCCGCGTTCCATCATCAGGCTGATCCTGTTCGGTTTCGCCGTGGTGCAGGCCCCGCTGATCGCCGCTGTCGTCACGGCGATCGTCCAGGTGGACCGCCTCGCGCAGGACAACCGCGCCGCGCTGATCGAGGCCGGGATCAGACTGCAGCAGAGCAAGTCCCTCGAGGAGACGCTGACCGAGATGCAGCGTGCGCTGGGGCTTTTCGCGATCCGGGACGACCGGGACTTCCACGTGACCTATCTGCGCGAGCGCGCGAAGTTCCGCAACGCCATTGACAACCTGACGCAGCTCAACCTGACGGCGATCGGTCACGAGAAGCTCAAGAGCCTCGGAGACGGTGAGCAGGCGCTCTACGAACGGCTGCACGATCCGTCCGGAGAGCCGTCTCGATCGCTCCTCGACGACAACAACTCGGAGCTTTTCGACAACGTGTGGAACGAGCTGCGGGAGCAGGCGCGGCTCGTCCATTCCGAAAGCAGCAAGCTGATCGAGCAGCAGATCAACTACACGACGACGACCGCCGCGGACGTGCAGCGCACGCTCCTCTTGCAGGCCGCGGCCGTCATACCGGCGACGATCGTGCTCGCCGGCGTCTTCGTCGTGCTGATCACGCGGCCGATGCGCGAGGTCGGACGGGCGATCCGCCGCCTCGGCGCCCGCGAGCTCGACGAGCCGATCGAGGTCCACGGCCCCCGCGACGTCGAATCGCTCGGCCGCGAGCTCGATTGGCTGAGGCTTCGCATCAAGGAGCTCGAGCATCAGAAGCTCACGTTCCTGCGGCACATCTCCCACGAGCTCAAGACGCCGCTCACGACGATCCGTGAAGGCGCAGAGCTCCTCGCCGAAAGCCTCGACGAGAAGCTGCCCGAAGAGGCCGAGATCTCGACGATTATCTGCTCGAACAGCGTCTATTTGCAGAAGCTGATCGAGGACCTGCTGCAGTTCGCGAAGACGCAAGAGGTCGTCACCGATCTCAAAATCGTCGAGTCGGTGGCGCTGGACGAGCTGGCCGGCTCCGTCGTCGCCGCGCATCGGATCGCGGCCGCGGCCAAGCAGATCAAGGTCGAGCTCCACCTCGCACCGGTACAGGTTCGAGGCGACGCGAATAAGCTTAGAATAGTGCTCGACAACCTGCTTGCCAACGC
>Ga0079224_100012103_pt1 | contig 11929 bp, 6 predicted proteins | sample Stecom2015_FD_80414 | JGI IMG/M metagenome (GOLD analysis project Ga0079224, IMG submission 80414) | Agricultural soil microbial communities from Utah to study Nitrogen management - Steer compost 2015 | ecosystem: Environmental > Terrestrial > Soil > Agricultural land | place: USA: Utah... | reverse complement strand
TGCCGCCGGCCGTCCGCGGCTCGTCCGGTTGCCCCGGGGCCGGGCAGCGGCGGTTGCTACAATCCGTGACGGAGCCGGCCACGGGCCGGCGTTTTCTTCTCCCGCACGGTGCACCGGCACCGCCTGCGGGTGCCGTCGTTTTCCCTGCCGCCGTGAACGCAGACACCACTCCACCGCTTTCCCTTCCCCTGCCCCGGGCCAGCCAGCAGGTTGCCTGGGTGGCCACACCGCCCGGTGCGGCGCTGGCGCTGGCGCTGACCGGCACGGCGCGCCAGGCACAGGCACCGGTGCTGGCGATCACTGCCGACTCGCCGGCTGCACACGCCCTCGAAGCCGACCTGGCGGCTTTTGCCGGCGACCTGCCGGTGATGCCGTTTCCGGACTGGGAGATCCTGCCCTACGACCTGTTCGCGCCCCATCCGGACATCGTTTCCCGCCGCATCGCCGCGATGAACGCGCTGCCGCGCCTGCGCCAGGGCATCGTCGTGGTGCCGGTGTCGACCTTGATCCAACGTCTGCCACCACGCAGCTACGTGCACGGGCGCACGCTGCTGGTCAAGGTCGGCGACCGGCTGGACCTGGCCGCTGAACAACAGCGCCTGGCACATGCCGGCTACCGCCATGTGCCGCAGGTGACCGAGCCGGGCGAGTTCGCCGTACGCGGCGCCCTCCTCGACATCTTCGCCATGGGCCAGGCGGAACCAGTACGCATCGAACTGTTCGACGACTGCATCGAGTCCATCCGCGGCTTCGATCCGGAGACACAGCGTTCCACTGGCCGCCTGGAACGCATCGACCTGCTGCCCGGGCGTGAATTCCCGCTCGACGAACAGGCACGCCGTGCCTTCCGCGACCGCTTCCTGGAACGCTTCCCCGATGCCGACCCGCGCCGGGTGGAGCTGCTGGTGGACCTCAAGGACGGGCTGGTCCCGGCCGGGCTGGAGTCCTGGCTGCCCCTGTTCTTCGGGAGCACCGAAACGCTGTTCGATTACCTGCCCGATGACACCCTCCTGGTCCTGGCCGGCGACATTCCCGCCGCCGCCGCACGCGTACTGCACCAGGCGGAGGTCCGTTACGACAACCGCGCACACGACCTGGTGCGCCCGATCCTGCGCCCGGAAGAACTGATGCTGGGCGAGGAGGCGCTGCGCCAGCAGCTCAACCGGCACATGCGCATCGTGCTGACCGGCGAGGAGCGGCCACAGCGGCACGCCCTGCCCGTCTCGGCCGCCGCGCCCCTGCCCCCGCCAGCCCGCGGCGAGGCTCCGGGCGCGCCGCTGGCCGCCTTCCTGCGCGCAAAGGCCGATCGCCACGTGCTGCTGGCGGTGGACTCCGCCGGCCGTCGCGAGGCACTCATCGACCAGCTGCGCGAGCATGGGCTGGACAGCGAGCCCCTGGACGACTGGCAACAGGTGCTGGCGCGTGCCCGCGAGCCCCTGCGTGGCCCGCGCGCACCGCTGATCGCCACCCTGCCGCTGTCGTCCGGCTTCGTCCTGGAGTCGCCCGCCCTCGTCGTCCTGAGCGATGCCGAGCTGGCCGGGGAACGCGCCCGCCCCGGCCAGCGCAGGCGCGCGGCCACGCGCGATCCGGAAAGCATCCTGCGCGACCTGACCGACCTGGCCATCGGCGCGCCGGTGGTGCACGAGGACCATGGCGTCGGCCGCTACCAGGGCCTGGTCACGCTGGAGGCCGGTGGCACCGCCAACGAATACCTGGCGATCGAATATGCCGGCGGTGACCGGCTGTACGTGCCGGTGGCCAACCTGCACCTGGTGAGCCGCTATACCGGCGGCTCGGCGGAGACGGCGCCCCTGCACGCGCTGGGCAGCGACCAGTGGGCGAAGGCCAGGCGCAAGGCGGCGGAGAAGATCCGCGACGTCGCCGCCGAACTGCTGGAGGTGCAGGCCCGGCGTGCCGCGCGCAAGGGCGAACCGCTGCAGGTGGACCGTGCCCTGTACGAGCAGTTCGCGGCCGGCTTTCCCTTCGAGCCGACGCCGGACCAGGAGGCGGCGATCAACGCCGTCCTCGCCGACCTGGCGCAGCCGCGCCCCATGGACCGGGTCGTCTGCGGCGACGTCGGTTTCGGCAAGACCGAGGTCGCGCTGCGCGCCGCCTTCGCCGCCGCCATGGCCGGCCGGCAGGTGGCGGTCCTGGTGCCGACCACCCTGCTGGCCGAACAGCACTACCGTACCTTCCGCGACCGTTTCGCCGACTGGCCGGTGAAGATCGAACTCCTGTCGCGCTTCCGCAGCACGAAGGAGGTCAATGCCGCCCTTGCGTCGCTGGCGGAGGGCCGGACCGATATCGTCATCGGCACACACCGACTGCTGTCCACCGACGTGAGGTTCGAACGGCTCGGACTGGTCATCGTGGACGAGGAACAGCGTTTCGGCGTTCGCCAGAAGGAACGCCTGAAGGCGCTGCGCGCGGAAGTGCATCTGCTCACGCTCACCGCCACGCCGATCCCGCGCACGCTCAACATGGCCATGAGCGGCCTGCGCGACCTGTCCATCATCGCCACGCCTCCCAAGGCGCGGGTGGCGGTGCAAACGCTGGTGACACAGTGGGACCCGGCCCTGATCCGCGAGGCCTTCGCGCGCGAACTGGGCCGTGGCGGCCAGGTGTATTTCCTGCACAACGACCTTTCGACGATCGAGAAGCAGGCGCGCGAACTGGGTGAGCTGGTGCCCGAGGCGACCATCCGCATAGCGCACGGGCAGATGCCCGAGCGCGAGCTGGAGAGGGTGATGGCGGACTTCTACCGGCAGCGATTCAACACCCTTGTTTGCTCGACCATCATCGAGTCTGGCATCGACGTGCCCAATGCCAACACCATCCTGATCAACCGTGCCGACACTTTCGGCCTGGCGCAGCTGCACCAGCTGCGCGGCCGCGTCGGCCGCAGCCACCATCGCGCCTTCGCCTACCTCCTCGTGCCCGACCGTCGCGCCATGACGGCCGATGCGGAAAAGCGCCTGGAGGCGATCGCCTCGCTGGAGGAACTGGGCGCCGGCTTCATGCTGGCCACGCACGACCTGGAGATCCGCGGTGCCGGCGAACTGCTTGGCGAGGAGCAGAGCGGCCAGATCGAGGCGATCGGCTTTACCCTGTACACCGAGCTGCTTGAACGGGCCGTTCGCGCCATCCGCGCCGGCAGGGTGCCGGACCTGGAAGACACCAGCCACCACGGTGCCGAGGTGGAGCTGCACCTGCCTGCCCTGATTCCGGATGACTACCTGCCGGACGTGCACACGCGCCTGATGCTGTACAAGCGCATCGCCAGCTGCCGGGACAACGACGCCCTGCGCGCCATGCAGGTGGAGATGATCGACCGCTTCGGCCTGCTGCCGCCGCAGGTGAAGAACCTGTTCGCGGTGACCGCCCTGAAGCTGCGCGCCACCGCGCTGGGCATCCGCAAGCTGGAGTTCGGTGAAAACGGCGGCCGCGTCGTGTTCCTGCCGCAGCCGAATTTCGATCCGCTCAACCTGATACGTCTGGTGCAGTCCGAACCGAAGGCGTATGCCTTCGACGGCCAGGAGAAACTGCGCATCAAGGCCCCGCTGCCCGAGCAGGAACAGCGCATTGCCGCCGCGCGCGTGCTGCTGGGACGCCTGCATGGCGGCGGTGGGGCCGACGATCCGCCCGTCTGAACCACGGGCTCAGCGGGAGGCCTGCTGGCGTTCCGCCGCCTCCAGATCGCTGCGCAGGGACTCAAGCCAGGCATTGAACTGCTCGCCGCTGACGCCCATGGCGGCGTAGGTGGCCTCGGCTTCGGCCAGGGCGGCGCGCGCGGCGCGCAGGTGTCCCATCGACAGCAGGGCGCGGGAACGGCCGGTGTGCAACATGGCCCGCAGGGAGGGATTGTCGCCCTGCGTGTCCAGCCATTCCTGCACGGCGGCGAGCACGGCCAGGGCATCCTCGCCGCGACCCATGCGGGCATAGCTGCCGGCCAGCGACATGCGCAGCGTCATGATGGATGGATGCGTGCCACCATCGTGCCGGACCGCCATGGCCACCGCACGCTCCAGCACTTCCGCCGCCTCGGCATGCCGCTGCTGATAGAGGATGCTGGTGCCGAGACTGCCCAGCAGCAGTGCGAGGTCCAGCGAGGAATCGCCGTACAGGCGGCTGCGCAGATCGATCAGCGTGCGGTAGGTGCCCTCCGCCTCCGCATGTCGCCCCTGTGCGGTCAGGATGCTGGCACGGGTTCCCAGCACGGCGATCGCCTGCACGCTGTGCTCCGCACCCAGCTGGCGCTGGATTTCCAGCGCGTGGTCCGACATGACCATGGCCTCGTCGAAGCGGAAGGCGGCCATCAGGATGATGACAAGGTTGTTGTAGGCATCGGCGAGATCCTCATCCGGTTCCAACAGCACGCGCTGGCGTTCGCCGATGGCCGCACTCTGCACCTCCAGCGCCTCGCCGAGGCGGCCCAGGCCGCGCAATACCTGCGCACGCAGGTTCTCGCTTCCGCCGAGTGCCAGGGCGTTGCGCTTGGGATCGGCGCGCCAGATCGCCTGCGCGGCGTCGATCTGGTGCAGCGCCTGCTCCAGGCGTCCGCGTCGGTATTCCAGTTCCGCCAGCTGCCGGTGCGCCCGCGCAACGTGGTCATCGGCCCCATCTCCGGCGGTGGCGATGATGCGCTGGAGCAGCGGTTCGGCACCATCGACATCCCCCATGGCCAGGTACAGCTCGGCCACCATCAGGGCGGTGACCCGGCCCGTCTCCGGATCGTTGCGGAACTGCGAGAACAGGCGTTCGCTGCTGCGCGCCAGCACGTCGCGGGCACTGATCTCGCCACCGGTCTGTGCCTCGGCTGCGGTGCGGAACATGAGCGCGATGTAGTCGCGTACGGCATTGCTGCGGCGCAGTTCCACCTGCGCCAGTTCGCGCTGCTGCCGCTCGCGGTGCGCGCGCTCCAGGGCCCAGGCCAGGGAGACCAGCAGGCCGAGCAGGAGCACGATGGCGACGGTCACCGCTGCCGCATTGCGGGCGACAAACTTGCGCAGACGGTAGGTCCAGCGCCGACCGGATGCCCGCACCGGTGCACCCGCCAGCCAGCGGCGCAGGTCGTCGGCGAACGATTCCACGGTGGGATAGCGTTCCTCGGGGTCCACCGCCAGCGCCTTGGCAAGGATGCGGTTGAGGTCGCCGCGTACCGCGGCCAGGTAGGCCCTGAGCGGCTGGCCGCGCGCGGCCAGCCGCTGGGCCACGACCGCCGCATGGTCCGGCCTGGAGCCATTCCCGGTGGTGCGCTGGATCGCCTTAGCCAGCGAGGGCACCGGCTGTGTTCGCAACCGGTGCTGTGCGGCCACCAGGTCGTGGCGGCTGACCTCGTGCGGCAACACGCCGGTGATCAGCTCGTACAGGATCACACCGAGGGCGTACACGTCGGCGGCCACACCGGCCGGCTCACCGGCCAGCTGTTCGGGCGCGGCGTACTCCGGCGTGAAAGCCATGCCCGGGCCGGCCACCGTCAACGTGTTGTCGGCCTCCGAGTCGTCGTGCAGCAGGCGCGAGATGCCGAAGTCCAGCAATCGCACCACACCCTGCTCGTCCACCATCACATTGCCGGGTTTGAGGTCGCGGTGCAGCACCAGCTGCGTATGCGCGTACTGCACGGCAGCACACACGTCAAGGAACAGGCGCACACGCGCGCGCACATCCAGGCGCCGCTCGTCGCACCAGTCGCGTATGGTGCGGCCCTGCACGTATTCCATGGCAAACCAGGGACGCAGTTCCCCGGTGACGCCACCGTCGATCAATCGTGCCAGGTTGGGATGGCTGAGCCGGGCCAGGATGCGCCGTTCGCGCAGGAAACGGTGCTGCATATCGTCGAAGTCGAATCCGCGGCGGATGAGCTTGATGGCCACGGTCTGGGCAAAGCCGCCCTCCTCGCGCTCGGCACGGTACACCACCCCCATGCCGCCACGACCGATCCGCTCACGCAGGCGGAACGGGCCCAGGCGCGCCCCCAGCATCGGATCGGGCAGGTCGATGCATGGCACGTCGACCTCGCCATGCACGACGGTGGGGGTGGTCGATTCCAGGGCAACGGCCTCATCCAGCAGTCTCTGCACGGACCGGCGCAGTTCCGGGTCATCGCCACACTCGGCATCGAGATAGGCGCTGCGTGCGGCAGGATCCAGTTCCAGTGCCTCACGCACCAGGCGTACACGGCGAGCCTCGTCGATTCCCCTGTCCATTGCTGCCAGCCCTCCCCTGGCCCGACCGGCGCCGTCAGGTTGCCAGGCGCTCGCGCAGCCAGGCCTGCGCGGTGGCCCAGTCGCGGTGGACGGTGCGCCGCGCCACGCCGAGCGTTTCCGCCACCTGCTGCATGTCCAGGCCGACGAAGTAGCGCAGGGCCACCACCTTGCCCAGACGCTCATCGATGGCTTCCAGTTCGGCCAGGGCGCGGTCCAGTTCGACCAGGTCGGTGCCGTCCGGGATGGGAAGTTCCAGTGCCGCGGTGAAGGGATCGCGCTGCCAGCGCCCGCCGCGCTTTTCGGCGTTGGCGGCGCGGGCCCGGCTGACCAGGATGTGCCGCATCATCTGCGCTGCGGCATGGATCAGGTGGGCGCTGTCCTGGAAGTCCGCCGCCGGCCGGTCCAGCAGCTTGAGCAGGACATCATGCACCAGGGCGGTCGGCTGCAGGGTGGTATGCCCGGCATGTCCGTGCAGTTGCCTTGCGGCCATGCGCCGCAGGTCCGCGTACACCAGGGGCAACAGTCTCTCCAGTGCCGAGCGGTCGCCTTCCCGCCAGCGGTGCAGCAGGAGCGTGATCTCGCCGCCAGTGACCGTTGCCATGTTGTGCACCCGCCTCCTGCCTGCCGCAAGGATGCCACCGGGACCCCGCTCAGGGGACACCCGGAAAATGGTCCACCACCTTGATGGTGAAGTCCGGGAAATGCTCGACGAACCGCACGGTGAAATCTGGAAAATTCTCCACCAGCTGCCACTTGCCGGGCGCGTCCGGGAAATGTCCGACCCATTGCACATGCAGGTCGGCGAAGTGGTCGACGATCTTCACGCGGTAGTCGGCGAAGTGCTCCACCACCTTCACCCGTCCGTACAGCCGCGCCAGGTCGATCTCACCGCCACGGGCCGGCAGCGGCCCGATGGCCAGGAGAAGGAGTGCCGGAAGGCATGGCGGCCAGCGGAACATGGACCGATTCTAGCCGGGCCGCCGCACGGCGAGGCCTGGTGGGCGCCGCTTCCGGGACCGCCCTTCCGGGGAACGGCCGTCCCGGCCCGCCCCCGGCACTGCAACCGCCGGCCTCCGTCCTCAGCAGAGGCCCGATACCACCAGGTGCTGGCCGTGGATGGAAGCCGCCGGTGCCGAGGTGAGGAACCGCAGGATCTCCGCCAGCGACCGCGGCGACACCCAGCGCGAGGCGTCCGCACCCGGCATGGCGGCGCGGTTGGCCGGCGTATCGATGATGCTGGGCGCGATGCTGTTCACGCAGATGCCGCGCTCCCGCACCTCTGCCGACAGTGATTCCACCAGGCGCTGCAGGGCGCTCTTGGAAGCGATGTAGGCCCCCATCTGCGCCGCACCCTGGGCAGCCGCACGTGCGGACACGGCGACGATGGCGCCCCGGCCGGCCGCCAGCATGTGCGGCACCACGGCACGTGCGCAGGCGATGAACGACCAGGCGTTGAGATCCAGCATGCGCTGCCAGCTCTCGCGGCTGAGCTGGTGCACGTTCTCGCCCATCTCGAATCCTCCGGCCACATGCACCAGCGCGTCGATGCGGCCGAATGCGTCCACGGCCGCCATCGCCGCCGCCTGCATGGCCGACACGTCGGTGACATCGGCCGCATGCGGCAGGTGCCGGCCCTGCGCCGCCAGGTCGGGGAACGCCTCGCGCAGCAGGTCCTGCGAGCGGTCCACCAGGACCAGCTGCGTATCCTCCTCGAGAAACGCGGCCACGGTGGCGCGCCCCAGCGCACCGGCCGCGCCGGTGATCATCACGGTCTTGGAAGCCATTGCCTCACCAGAGTCGGAATTGAACGGTCCACACCTTAGCGCGAACACGCGCCGGGCTCACGCCTTGCGACCGGTTGTCCCGCCACGCAACGGCGGCCCTGGTGGAGGCGCCAGCGGATCCGGTACGGGCAGGTGGCCGCAGGAGGCATCGTGCACGTGTCCATGGCTGAGTCGGAGATTGACGACATGCGCCACGCCCACCAGCACGCCGCCGGCCGTCATCAGCACGGCATGCCAAACAAGGTTCCCGTGCACATCGGTGAAGGCGCCAACCATCAGCAGCACGAGGCCGGGCACGAGGAACCAGAAGGCGCGGAAGATGCGGTGGCGGCGATACCCGGTGGTCAGGCTGGCCAGCCCCAGCACGCCGGCAAAGACCACGAATCCCTCTTCGAGTCCGGCCAGATTCCAGGCCCCCAGGGCCGGCAACAGGGCCACCAGCAGTGGCCAGGCGGCGCAGTGGACGGCGCACAGCCAGGCCGCACCCGCACCCAGACGGTCGGCGCCGCGCCGCAGGAAGGAAGGAAGAGTGGCCATGGACCTCGGGCTTGAACGGGATGTTAGTTTATAACACCCGATGCCTCCATGGCCACCCTGTACGCCCTCAGGCGGCGGCCGTGCAAATCGCCGTGCGGGGCGGTGCCACCCTCGAAGCCGTCGGAGAACAGGCCATCATCAAGCAGGTAGGCGGCAATGTTGCTGGAAGGACGGCCGTCCGCCAGGCGGAAACTGCCGCCCACGTAGAGCAGGGAATCCCCCGCGGCCAGCGCATTCACGTTCGACACCACCATTCCTCCGGCAAATTCCAGGCGCGGCGCCAGACCGGCGCCCATCCCCTGCCAGGCGGATCCATCCCAGCGCGCGATGCCGGGACTGGCAACCCGCTGCGCGCCTCCCGCCGACAGGAAGGCGCCGGCCACGTACAGGTCGGACCCGGACGAAGCCAGAGCGGTCACCTCACCGTCGACACCGCCGTCCGGTGCCTGCCAGGCGTGGCCATCCCAGCGGGCGAGGTTGCGCGCCGCGACACGCTCACTCCGCCCGGCCTGCTCAAACCGGCCACCGGCGTAAAGACCGCCGGCATGCACCACGAGGGCATTGACCTGTCCATCGATGTCAAGGCGGGGGTCGGCGACCCCTTGTGTACCGTCCCACGCGGCAAGGCTGCGGGCACCCTTGAAGTGCTTGCCCTGCAGGGTGCCGCCGACGAGAAGCCGGCCCTGGAACTCGGCCAGCGTCCGCACCTGCGAGGTGCGGGTCGTGGCAAGCGCACCGCCTCCCGGAACGCTCCAGGCGCCACCGTCCCAGACCGCCACACCGTCGGCCGGAAGGCCGCCCGCGCGGCTGAAGGCCCCACCCACGTACAGGCGGCCGTCGCTGGCCGGCAGCAGTGCCATGACCTGTCCGGCGCCGAAGTTGCCTTCCACACCGCCGCCGACCTCACGCCAGCCGGCCCCATCCCAGCGGGCCAGGCCGTTCACCTTGCGGCCGTCGATGGAGGTGAAGCGTCCCCCCAGATACAACGCGCCGTCGTACCAGGCCAGGGCGGAAATGTCGGCCAGGCTTTGCAGCGGGACCCGGGTTGCAGGCAGCAGGTAGTGCCACCGCGTGCCGTCCCACTTCGCGACCACACTGGGCACGGCCGGATCGCCCAGGGTAAACGAGCCGGCCAGGTAGAGGATTTCTCCATCGACAGCCACGGCGGCGACGGCCCCGGTGACACCCTGGCCATCATTGCGTCCCAGTAGCGAAGCACCGGAATCCGCCAGCCGCATCAGCTGCGAGGCGCTGCCTGGACGGGGCACCACACTGGCAATGATGCCGCCGTCCACAGGTTGCAGGACGTGAACCGAGGCATGCTGGCCTTCCGGCAGGTATTCGACGGCATGCCAGCGCTGCCCATCCCAGCGCGCCAGGCCATCCACCGCAGTCCGTGGCCCGGGGGCAGAACCTCCGCCGGGAACATGGTCGAAGGCACCTGCAACCAGCAGGGAGTCGCCATCCGGCACCAGGGCCATGACGATCCCGTCGATGCCGCCACCGGCCGGCCCGAGCGGAAGCCAGCCGGAAGGACCCAGGCGGACGATGCTGGTGGCCAGGCCACCGGGCACACCCAGCTCGAACCGGCCGCCGACATAGAGCTCGCCATCGAACAGCGCGAGCGCATTGACCAGCACGCACGAGGCTCCCAGTCGGCCGGCGGGCGCACTCCAGTCGCTGCCGTCCCAGCGCGCCAGGCAGCGCGCAGGCACGTCCGCCCCGACGTTCGCGGCCCAGAACGGACCTCCGGCGTACAGGGCATCGTCGTGCACGGCCAGATCGGCAACCATGGCGTTCACACCGGCTCCGCCATGGCGCCCCAGCGGCAGCCAGTCACCCCCCGACCAGCGCGCGATGTTGTTCACGCGTACCGGTGCGGCGCCGCCGGTTTCGGCGAAAAGTCCGGCTGCCACCAGGTCGCCGTCGAACTCCGCGAGCGCTTCCACCCTGTCACCGGGGCGGTTGCCCAGGCCGTCACCCACCGGCGCCCACGCCTGCCCGTCCCAGCGCGCGATGTTGCGTGCGGAAACCGGATCCCCCACGTTGGCCTGGTCGAACTCGCCACCCACGTCGAGCATGCCATCGACCAGCAGCAGCGCATTTACCGGGCCATTGACGCCACGTCCGCCTCCCGAACCCAGGGCATGCCAGGTGTCGGTGCCAGGGTCATATCGGACGACGTGGTTGAACACTTCGTCGCCGCAGGCGACGAAATGCCCACCCATGTAGACGGAGCCGTCATCATCGACAGCCATCGCGAACACGTAGTCATCGCAACCGTGACCCGCATGGAATCCTTCGACCCAGCGTGTATCACGCAGGGCCTCTTCCGCTGGCAGGAACCGCGGGCCACCTTCCGGCCCGGTGACCACGCGGAAGCCGGTCGGGTCGATTCCGCCCGAGAATCCCGCCGGGAGATGCATCGCCCCGTGTGCATCCAGGAACATCCGCAACGGCGGCTGGGTTCCTGACGGCGGTCCCGCCTGCAGGCAGGCACTTGCCGGAATCGCGCAGATCGGCATCAGCCACCGGATGATTCTGGCTTTCATGTTCACTTTCACCTCGATCGTTTCTGATACGGCCGCGGTGCCACCGCGGCCACGAGGTGATAGCTTTCGCGCGGTTAATCGTCGATGAGCATGACCGGCATCCTTTCAGCCTGCGCTACGCGTCGTTATGGCATCAATGACGCACACAAGCCGTACACCTGCGCACGGAACGGAAGCGTATGGTTGACCTGCGCACATTGCCGGCTACATTATCTTTTCCATTGTGGACACGTGGCGAATATTTGAAACCGGCACGGCGACGGACCCGCCGCGCGGCATGTGAGCGCAACGGAAGTCAGACCGGCAGGCCGCCGTCGTAGCCGCCAGGGACGCCCTTGGTGGCCACAGCCAGGGCGTCGTGCGGGTGCAGGCTCTCGAAATGGCTGGTGCGCACCTGGAAGTCCGCTACGCGGACGTCGGCGTCCAGGGCGGCCTGTATGCGCCGCGCCGCGTCCTCGCAGAACATCAGGTTGGTGCCGTTGAGGCGGGCGAAGGCCTGCTCGTCTTCGCGCTTTACGGCCGTCTGCACGGGCGTGCGCAGGGCATCCTCGACGGTGTCGATGAGCCCAACGATGGGCAGGGTTTCCTCCCCCTCGCACAGACGCACCCTGACCTCGGCGCTGGAACGCTGGCTGTGCGGGGTGGCGCAGATGCCCTGCTCGCTGCCCAGCCATTCCGCCACCTGTTCGCGACTAACAAGATCCTGGCCCGAGTAGTCTTCGCGGAAGCGCTGCTGGATCAGCTGCCGCGCCAGGGCCGCCGATGCCGGACAGGTGCTGGAGTAGAGCACCTCGAAGGCGACTTCCAGATCGAAACGGCCGTCTTGCAACACCGCCGTGACGGCGACAGG